>OCVV012836364.1_pt1 | contig 84715 bp, 61 predicted proteins | sample 1539721 | NCBI WGS metagenome assembly OCVV01 (sample SAMN02144230, study PRJEB22623) | gut metagenome | biome: sheep rumen | host: Ovis aries | place: New Zealand
AAATCTCTCAAAATCTCATTCATATTTGTAAGATTTGAGAAGATTTGTGAGATTTCTCGCGAAGCGACTCCTTATACCGAACTGACGTTAGAGAAGGAATTCACCTACATTAATAAGAGCAATAATCACTTTAAACCATGAAACAAATAGTTCCTTTATCAAAAACACAATATGGCATCTATGTAGAAAGCGCAAGCCATATAGGAGAAATCTGTTACAATCTGCCTTATTTATATGCTCTTGATAAGAGTCTTGATGCAGAACGCGTATGCAGGGCTGTAGAAACTGCAGTGAAAGCCCATCCCACTCTCTTCACTCGCATCATCCTCACGGACGATGGCGAACCTATGCAAACCATCGGTGAAGACATCGATTCATGGACGCTCCATGTGGAGGACATTGACAACATCGACACCGTGAAATCCTCTTTGGTAAAGCCGTTCAATCTATACGATGACCTCCTGTTCCACATTCGCCTTTTACGCGATGCCCAACATCTCTATCTATTCATCGACTATCACCACATCATCGTTGACGGCACTTCCATGAAATTGCTTCTCAACGACATGGACAAAGCTTATCATGGCGAGGCTCTTGCTCCAGAGCAAATCACGTTGGCAGAAGTGAGTGAGGATGAACAGGCGAAACGTCAGTCCCCAGCATTGGAGGAAGCCAAGCAATGGTATGCCAAGACTTACGATTGCGGAGATGTTTTCACCCAACTCATTCCCGACCTTGAAGAAGCGACTGTCACAGAAGGTAGCCAGCTCCACACTATATCCATCAACACTGAGCGAGTTGAGTCTTTCTGCAAGGAAAATGGTGTTTTCAAAAGCACACTCTTCACCATGGCATACGCCTTTCTGCTTGCAAAATTCAACAATGAGCCAGAATCGCTGTTCACCACCGTTTACAATGGTCGCAACGACAAGCGTTTGAGCAATACGGTTGGCATGTTTGTCAAGACGCTGCCCGTTTATGCCAAGTTCGACAATGACACATCGGTGCTCGACTACTTGAAAGCAGGGCAGGAGCAAATCAGCGGATGCCGACAGCACGACATCTATTCTTTCAGCGACCTCATGGAAGACCTCAACTTACAGAGCAATTCCATGTTCGCATGGCATGCCACACTCTTTGCCGACGACCAATTTGGTGACAAGCCAATGGAGGCTGAACGCATCGGCAACAGCACACTCGATGTTTCACTTTACCTAAAAGCCTTCATCAGAGATGGACATTTTCAGGTGAAGGCAGAATACCGTTCAAACGAATATTCCCAGGCACTCATCAGCCAGTATCTGGAAAGTTATGAAGCAGTGATTGAAGGTATGCTTTCCTGCCAATATCTGCGCGACATAGACATAGCTACCGCTTCTCAGGTTCAGACACTCGACTCTTTCAATCAGAACGATGTCGATTACGACTCCACTCAGACCATCGTTTCCCTGTTCCTTCAGCAAGCGAAAGCAACTCCCGACAACATTGCTGTTGTTTTCAAGGAAAAACGCTACACGTACCAGCAAGTGGATGCCATCAGCAACAGCATTGCATCCTGCCTGGCAGGGAAAGGACTGGGGCAAGGCGATGTCGTTTCGGTACTGATACCACGTTGCGAATGGATGGCAATTGCATCGTTGGGTATTCTGAAAGCAGGATGTGCCTATCAACCGCTCGACCCAAGTTATCCGAAGGAGCGACTGAATTTCATGATGCAGGATGCCAATGCACGTTTGCTTCTGAGTCTCGACGAAGCTATTCTGTCCAAGCAGCAGGCAAAGGAAGGTGAGGGATGGCTCGACGGTCTCGACATTCTGAACGAGAGGAATATCCCTGTCTTAGACCTCAATGAATTCAACCCACAGGACTATGACCAGCATTTCGCTTCGGCTACGGTTTCGCCCGACTCACTCTTCATTTTGCTCTACACATCCGGTTCCACAGGTATTCCTAAGGGATGCCAACTCACACATGGAAACCTGGTTGCGTTCTGCCACTGGTACCAGAGATTCTACTCCTTGCAGCCAGAACACAACGTGGCAGCATACGCCAGCTACGGTTTCGATGCTTGCATGATGGACCTGTACCCAGCACTCACTTGCGGTGCTACGGTTCACATCATTCCAGAAGAAATACGTCTCGACCTCATTGCCCTCAACAATTATTTTGAGCAGAATGCCATCACCCATTCGTTCATGACAACCCAAGTGGGCTATCAGTTTGCTTCGAGCATCGAGAACCACTCGCTCCTCAACCTCTCAACAGGTGGTGAGAAATTGGCATCTATCGTTCCGCCACAAGGTTACCGCTTCTTCAATGTCTATGGCCCTACGGAGTGTACCATCTTCACAACCACTTTCCAGGTGGAGAAGAAAATGAAAGAAATTCCAATCGGCAAAGCACTCGACAACATGCGTCTCTACGTGGTTGACACTAAAGGCCATCGACTGCCAGTCGGTGCATCGGGAGAACTGTGGGTGTCAGGACCACAAGTGAGTCGCGGCTATCTGAATCGACCAGAGAAGACAGCAGAAGTGTATATCGGCAATCCATTCGTTGACTCCGACGCAAGCGACAAGAAATATGCACGTGTCTATCGAACGGGCGACATCGTTCGTTTCCTCCCCGATGGAAACATACAGTTTGTCGGTCGTCGCGACGGACAGGTGAAGATTCGCGGATTCCGCATTGAGCTGAAAGAAGTGGAAGCGGTCATTCGCGATTTCCCTGGCATCAAGGATGCAACCGTGCAAGCCTTCGACGAGGATGGTGGCGGAAAGTTCATAGCTGCCTACATCGTTAGCGACCAGCAAATCGACATCGATGCTCTCAACAATTTCATTCTCGACCAGAAACCACCTTACATGGTGCCAGCCGTGACCATGCAGATTGATGCCATTCCGCTGAACCAGAACCAGAAAGTGAACAAGCGTGCTTTGCCAAAGCCTGAGAAAAAGGCAACGGCTGCAGAAGAAGTATCGAATGTGCCAATGAACGTACTCGAAGAAGAACTCCACAGCATGGTTGCAGCCATCGTCAATAATGAGGACTTCGGAGTAACAACCGTTCTCGGATATGCAGGTTTCACCTCCATCTCAGCCATCAAACTGGCTGTGCAAGTGAATAAGCGATATGACGTGATGCTCGATGCCAAGTCGCTCGTCAAGACAGGTACTCTGCAAAGCATTGAAAACGAGATTCTGAAGAAGATGCTTTTCCAGGACACTGACAGCACCGTCAAGAAAGAATCAACACAAGCACAAGATGCACCAACCAGCGCACCTCTCTCATACGCACAGACGGGAGTCTATTTCGATTGCTTGAAGAACCCTGCATCCACGCTCTACAACATCCCATATCTGCTCACATTCCCTTCAGGTACAGACCCGCAGAAGCTGGCTGATGCTGTTGAGAAAGCAGTGAAGAGCCATCCAGAGCTGAGCGTCCACTTCACCACCAAGGGTGACACCATCGTTCAGACCACTGAAGGCAGCATTGACATCTCGTTCAGCAAGGGCATAGGAGGCACGATGTCCGAAATGAGCGAAGCACAACTCAGCGAATACAAAAACGAATTTGTTCGTCCGTTCAACTTGCAGAAAGCCCCACTCTATCGCTTCGAAATTGTAAGGACAGAACAAAACGTCCATCTGCTCATGGACATTCATCATCTCGTTTTCGATGGTGGCTCTGCTGACCTTCTCATTCGTCAGATTTGCTCCCTCCTCGAAGGACAAAACATTGAACAGGAAACTTACACCTATCTCCACTTCGTCACCGACCAGCAGGCAGCTGAGGATACGGATGAATTCCGTGCAGCAAAAGATTTCTTTGCCGAAAAACTGCAAACCTGTGAAGGTGCTAGCGAAATACCTGCCGACCTCCACTCCGATGAATTAGCCGAGCATGAAGGAGTCATCGGCGAGGCTGTCTGTCCAACCGATTTCGACCGCATCAACGCCTTCTGCCGTGAAAAGGAAATCACTCCAGCCCATCTGTTCCTCGCTGCAACAGCTTACGTTGTTTCCCGCTACACCAACAACCGCGAGGTCTATCTCTGCACTGTCAGCAGCGGACGTAGCAACTTGAAGATTGCTGACACCGTGGGCATGTTTGTCAACACACTTGCCCTTGGACTGAACATCAGCGATGTCAGTGTGTCCGAATTCCTGAAGCAAACGAGTGAAACTTTCGACCAAACACTTCGCCACGAGGATTATCCATTCGTGCGCATCGCATCCGACTACGGTTTCCGTCCAGCCATTGCCTATGCTTACCAAGTGGGTGTCCTTTCTCAATACACTGTCGGTTCGAAGCCTGTTGGTCAGGAACTGCTGGAACTCAACGTTCCGAAATTCAAAATCAACATCAAGATAGAGTCGCGAGGTGTCGTTGTGCAGTACGACGACTCACTCTATTCTGCTCGTCTCGGCACCGCACTTGCAGAGAGCATTGCTGCCGTAGCAGAACGAATCACGCAGAATCCACAAGGCAAGATTCGCCACCTCTCCATCATCAGCAACAATCAGGAAGAAGAGCTCAGCCACCTGCGACAGACAGCCACAGGAGATGCTCCATTCCAGTTCTTCCACGAATGCATCGCCCACTTCGCACAGACCCAACCTGAGCACGACGCATTAGTGGCTATCGATGCTTCTTATAACTATCAGCAGATGGACGATGCCACCAACCGTATAGCAATGGCTCTCCGCAAGCGTGGCGTTCAGGAGCGCGACCGAGTGGCACTGCTCCTCCCGCGTACCAGCCGACTCATTCTGTCCCTCTTCGGTGTACTGAAAGCAGGTGCCGCTTACATTCCATGCGACCCAGAATATCCTGCCGACCGTGTGAAACTCATCCTTGAGGACAGCGAAGCACGCTACATCATCACAACCGCCGACCGCATCGACTCCGTTCCAGCAGGAAAGGGCATCGACGTGGAACAGTTGTTGGAAGAACAGACCGATGCCCCATTTGCTGCACCATCCATCACCCCTGACGACCTCGCCTACCTCATCTACACCAGCGGTTCCACAGGCAGACCAAAGGGAGTTATGCTCCGTCACGAAGGCATTTGCAACTACCTTTACGGCCATCCAGCCAACGTGTTCGCTCATGGTGTGCTCACTGATGCCCGTCGCATTCTCAGTGTCACCACCATTTCCTTCGATGCAGCACTGCAAGACATCGGCATGGCATACTTCAACGGCAAGACACTCGTACTCGCCACCGAAGAACAAGCCAACAACCCTCTCGACCTGGCACAACTCATCAACGAGCAACACATCAACATGGTGTCGGGCACACCATCGCGCTGGCAAACATGGCTCACCAGCGACGACTTCTGCCAAGCCATCAGCCACGTTGACATCTGCCGTGCAGGTGGAGAGAAATTCTCCGACCAGCTTCTCAGCCAGATGCGCAGTGTTACTCATGCACGCATCTTCAACTGTTATGGTCCTACAGAAATCACCGTTGCATCCAACAACAAGGAACTCACACATGCCAACATCGTGACAGTGGGCCGACCACAACTGAATGTCAAGGAATTCATTGTCGATGCCGACGGCAACGAACTGCCTGTTGGTGTGGTAGGTGAACTCTATATCGGTGGACGAGGCGTAGCTCGAGGCTACAACAACCTCGACGACATGACTCGCGAACGCTTCATCACCTACTGCCCTGTGCGCACAGACTGCTCTACGGCAATCCGCATCTACAAGTCGGGCGACTATGCCAAGTGGCTTCCTGATGGCGACGTAGTCATTCTCGGACGAACCGACCACCAAATCAAACTGCGTGGACTCCGCATCGAATTGGGCGAAATCGAAAACGTCATGCTCAAAGTCGATGGCATCAAGAAAGTCGTTATACTGATTCGCAAACTCAACGGCAAGGAGCACCTCTGCGCATACTACACCGCCGACCACGAAATCGCACCAGAAAACCTGAAAGCCGAAATCTCAAAGAGCCTCACACAGTACATGGTGCCAACAGCATACCTGCAACTTCCAGAAATGCCAATGACACCAAACGGCAAGACAGACGTGAAGGCACTCCCTGAACCACAGCTCGCCAGCACATCAGCATACGTTGCCCCTGCCAACGACACGGAACGCAGCTTCTGCGACATCTTCGCTTCCATCCTGCAAATGGAGCGAGTGGGAGCAACCGACAACTTCTTCGAATTGGGAGGCACCTCCCTCGTTGTCACACGCGTCATCATCGAAGCAGACAAGGCTGGAATGCACGTAGCTTACGGCGATGTCTTCGCCAACCCAACCCCTCGCCAGCTTGCACGTTTGCTAACAGGAGATGCTGACAGCGAACAGACCGACGAAGTGGCAGCTTTCGACTACTCAGCCATCGATGCTATCCTTCAGCACAATACACTCGACAACTTCCGCCAAGGACAACGCCAAAATTTGGGCAACGTACTTCTCACGGGAGCCACAGGCTATCTCGGCATCCACATCCTCCACCGACTCATCCAGTCTGATGCACAGATTATCTATTGCCTCGTGCGTGGCAAGAGCCAAGAGAAAGCAGAGAGCCGCTTGCGCACACTTCTCTACTACTACTTCGCCAATGCCCACAAGGACCTCTTCGGCACACGACTCCACGTCATTATCGGCGACGTAACAGCTGACATCAGCCAACTCACTTCCCACCTCGCACCAACAACCATCAACACCGTCTTCAACTGCGCAGCCATTGTCAAGCACTTCAGCGAAGGCACAGAGATAGAAGACGTGAACATCGGAGGTGCACAGCGATGCGTAGATTTCTGCATACAGACAGGCGCACAACTCGTTCATGTATCTACAGCCAGCACCCGAGGACTTTGGGCAGGCGACATCAAGAGCGACACCTTCACCGAGCAACGACTCTACATGGGACAATACCTCGGCAACAAGTACATCTACTCCAAGTTCATGGCAGAGCGACTCATCCTCGATGCAGTGGCACATCACGGACTCAACGCCAAAATCATGCGCGTCGGCAACCTCGCCGCACGTTCCACCGACGGAGAGTTCCAGGCAAACTTCTCCACCAACTCCTTCATGGGGCGCATCAGAGTTTACAACATGCTCGGTTGCTGTCCACATGGCATGAGAAACAAGCGCGTCGAGTTCTCCCCAATCAACGAAGTCGCCGATGCCATCGTCCTACTCGCATCCGCACCGCAAAAGTGTACCGTCTTCCATCCTTACAATATCCACACCCAGTTCCTTGGCGACGTACTCACCGGACTCACAAGCGTGGGCGAAAAACTCCGCACAGCCGACGGTTCTACAACCGTAGGCATTCGCTTCGTAGAACAAGAGGAATTTGCAGAAGCTATGGAAGCAGCCAAGTCCGACCCACAGAAAGCACGTCAGATGGCATCACTACTCGCCTACCAAGACATGGCACACGGTCAGAAGACCACCGATGTCAACCGCGACAACGACTACACCACCCAGGTGCTCTATCGTCTCGGCTTCGCCTGGTCGCCAACATCGTGGGACTATGTCGAGCGTATGCTCACAGCCATCGGTGGCTTCGGCTTCTTTGAGTAAACGTTAAAAAGTAACTTGGTACGATTATAAACCACTCATCTGTGTTTTTCAACCACGAATTACTCGAATAAACGAATTTTTGATTTTAATGTTATCAAATTTCTCTAATTTTAAAAATGCCTGCATTTTTATTCGTGAAATTTGATTATATACTACTCAAAATTAATTCGTTTAATTCGTGAAATTCGTGGTTGATAATAATCCCAACTTATTCTTTATTCTTCAGTCTTCATTCTTCACTCTCACTTCCCCATCATGAACTCCGATCTGAATAAACAGTTCTACAACTACCTCTGGGCGTACATCCTTGTTGCCCTGTCAGGATGCCTCGGCAACGTAGTCGATGGCATCATCGTCGGCAACCTCATCAGCGAAGACGGCGTCAGCGCCATCAACCTCTCCAAGCCCATCAACCAGTTCATATTCACACTCCACCTCCTCATCAATGCAGGAGCAGGAATGCTCGTGGCATACGCATTAGGAAAGAAGAACATAGCCGAAGCACAACGCTACTTCGTCCGAGCCCTCACCCTCAGCACCAGCATCGGCATACTGCTCGCCATTGGCGGAGGTATCATCTTCCTCACACAAACAGCCAACCTCCTCTGCAGCAACGATCAGATACGTCCGCTCGCAACCGACTACATGCAGATACTCCTGCTTGGCAACCCTGCCTTCATCCTCCTGTGGGGACTCTCTACGATGGTTGGAGCCGATGGCAGTCCCAAACTCGTCTCCTTAGCCGTCATCATCGACAACGCAGCCAACCTATGCCTCGACATCGTCTTCATCCAGTGTATGGGTTGGGCCATAGCTGGTTCCTCCGCAGCAACCGTTGTGGGCCACCTCATCGGCATCGCCATCCTACTCAACCATTGGAGAAAACCAGGCGTGGCACAACTACGACTCAGCATCAAGCCCATTCCATCATCCGAACAGAACCAGCAACAAGACACACTCCTCACCTCCTGGCGACAGATAATCTCCCAAGGCGCACCCCTCGCCATTGCCTCCATCAGCCTCACCCTCCTCATGCTCTCTGCCAACACCATTGTGCTCGACACCCTGGGACGAACAGGCATCTTCGCCTTCGCAGTCTGCATGAACCTCCTGCAAATCTACAACCTCTTCGTTTCAGGCACCTGCCAAACACTCCAGTCCCTCGGAGCCATACAAGTAGGGAAAGGAAATGCCGACGGATTGCGACAAGTGATACGGAAAGCCTTCCGCTTCATCACCGTATCCATGACCATCACCTGCATCCTCGTCTGGATTTTTTCCACAGCCATCGTCCAACTCTTTGGAGCCAACGAACCAGCTTTCATCGCAGAGGGAAACCATGCACTGCGCATCTTTGCCCTCAGCTTCATCCTCTTCTGCTACATCTACGTGTTGATGATCGTGTATAAGCTCCACAAGCAAGACAACATGGCATTGTTCATCTCCTTTGCCCTCTCCCTCACCGTCATTCCAGTCCTTTGGGTCATGTCACGATGGCAACCCGCCTACCTCTGGTACAGCTACCTCATTGCCTACATCATCGAAGGCATCGCCATCTTCATGATCCACAAAATGACCATTACTTCAAAAGTGAAAAAAGGGGCTTAGTATTTAGAGTTGGTAAGTTAAAAGTTAATAGTGAAAAAGACCCTCCCCAACTATAGACCCCTCCAACTCCCCTGTGAGGGGAAAGAAATAACCATCCGGGTGACTACCCCCTCCCTCACAGGGAGGGCTGGGGAGGGTCTTTCCCACTTCCCCATGTACCTCACCACCCGCATCACACAGTTCGACCTCGCCGCTGCACTCGCCACAGTCAGTGAACAACGGCGAGAGTACGCAATGCGCTATCATCAAGAGCACGACCGTCGGCTATCCGTTGCCGCATACCAACTGCTGCAACAAGCCCTCCGTGAGGAGTACGACATCAACGAAGCCCCCTGGTTCGACTTCGGCAAGCACGGAAAACCCATCCTGCGCGACCACCCCGACATTCATTTCAGCCTAAGCCATTGCCGCTATGCAGCAGCCTGTGCCGTTGACAACCAACCCGTAGGCATCGACGTGGAAAGCCTCGACAACTACGACCCATCACTTCTCCCTGCCACCATGAACGAAGCAGAACAAGCCGAAATACACCGTTCGCCCAACCCGTCCATCACCTTTCTCCGCCTATGGACCATGAAAGAGAGTTACCTGAAAACCACTGGCGAGGGCATAGCCAATGACATGCGAACAGTACTCACCAACCCATCATTCCATCCTCAACGCTACCAATTCCACACCACTATCTACCCCCAATTTGTTTGCACGCTATGCAAACAAAACTAAGTCATTCGTAAGTCCCCATTCCCGTAAGAGTCGTTCCCCACTCCCGTACGAGTCGTTCCCCATTCCCGCATGAGTCGTTCCCCATTCCTGTTTTTAACATCTATATTACACGGAAAAAACCGCAGACTGAACGGTTTTGGAATGTTCAATCTGCGGTTTAAGAAATGTTTAGTGGGTGTGTAGTCTTACTTGATGAACACCTTCTTACCGTTGATAATGTTCATACCCTTCTGTGGTGCGTTGAGACGCTGACCTTGGATGTTGTAGATGGTTTGCTGACCAGCGTTGCCACTAAGGTTAGCAATACCTACAGTTTCATCGTTGCCGAGATAGAAGAGCTGGAAGTCATCGTAGATGAGCCAGTCGTTGCCGATGGCTGCCGTCTTGCGGAGACCGATAGTTGCGTTGCCACCTGCCTTCACGTAGATGCGTACTGAGTTGTTGTAAGCCTCTGGGCTCTGGAGCAGACGGTTGTAGAATCCAGCCATAGAGGAAGGATAGTAATATACGTTGTCGCCATCCTGTACGCGGGTATCGAATGGATAAGCTGGTGATTCGAGGTTGATGTTCTGGAGGCAGTCGATAAGGTCGTCTTCGTTGAGCACAGTCTCTTCGCCTTCGAGGATGCAGATGGTGCCATCCCAGTCGGTTACGTAACCTGCATTCACAGCTTCTTCACTGTCCTTTGCGTTCCACCACTTGTCGAAGCTTGGAGTGGTCCACTTGCCGTCGCAAACAGACTTCACGTAGTTGGAGTTTTCTGTACCTCCGCTGCTTGCATAGATGATGGCGTTGTGGTTTTCCCAATTGTCGATGTCGGCATTTGCTGCCACCCACCAGTTGTAGTAAGGACCGCTTGTTGCATTGCCTACATCGCCAGCGTCGCGATAGCAAGCACGTGCGCGGAACTCGTAGAGTCCTTCAGGAAGGTTCTTGATGGTCTGGTGAATATCGAATGGGGAAGCATTCCAGATTTCAGCGTTCTGACGTCCGTAAGTGTTGACGGTAGGAGTAGCGCCTTCGGAAGTCCAGCCTACGGTTGGTCCTTCTGCCAAAGCTGGGTTGACGAGAAGGCTTGTCACTTCAACAGGATTGTCGAGCGTAGCCTTGTCAGCATTGAGTTCTGCAAAGATAGCCTTGTTGATGACTGCGCTGAGAGCGGACTCGTAGCGGTCGAGTTCTTCGATGGTAGCATAGTGGGTAGCGAGGTCAGCTGCCTGGGTAGCGATGGTAGTGTTTGCCTCGTCTGTGTTGTAAGAACGTGCCTTGTCAACAGTTCTCATGTAAGACTCGTAAGCTGCATAAACCTTGTTGGCTTCTTCAGCATCCTTGTATGTGTCGTTTTCGCCATTACCCAAGTTGAGTGAGAACTGGAGTGCTGGTTCGATGATCGCATATTCTTCAGACTTATTGGAGTAGTTCTCCTGCATGGTGGCATACTTGCCAGGGAGGTCGAATGCAGTGGTGATGCGAGCAGCTTCTGAAGCGTACTTGTCTGCTTCCTTGACGATTTCGATAGCTTGGCTGTAAGCCTCTGGGCTGGTGATTGGCATGGAGATGGTGGCGAGGATGTCGTCAACGGCCTTGCGGTCGCCTGCCCATGTGAGGGAGCCTGCATACTTATTGTTGAGTTCTGCGATGCGGTCGTTCACAAGCTTAGAATAGTCTGGTGATTCGCCGTAGTAGCGGAATGTGACACCAGTGTTGAGTGCCATTGAGTTGTGGTGATAACCGAGCGTAACGGTGCCTCCTGTTACCTGAAGGAAGTCGGTAGTGACATCTGTCCAGTCGCCACGACCATAGTAGCTCCAGTAGCCCTTGGATGTGGTGTTGTTGGCTTGAACCATCTTGTCGCCACACTGCAGGAATACATACTGGTTGAGGTCGGCTTCATTGCCTTCGTTAGCAAATGCGAACATACGGCCTTCGATAGTGTAGAATCCGTCAGGGAGATTGGTAACGACCTGCTTCACCCAAATGTCACCAGTGTTAGGACCTGCGCACCAACCAGTGTAGATGCCGCAATAGCCTTTCAGCCACTGCACGTTGTTCTGCATACCGCCAATCCAACCGTTGAAGTTGTTCTGGAAAATCCATCGATTCTCGGCTTCCTTGCTGGTGGTGTAATCGACTTTGTCTGCCAATGGAACAAGCCACTGGTTCTCGTCGTCATTCCACTGTTGTGCAATTTCCACATTGCATTCGTCGTTTGGATGATGTGCGCCCCAGGTATCTTCAATCTCCTGTGGGAACTTGTACTCGCCATCGCGGAAGGTTGGTGTATATTCCTGGTTCACGAACCAAGGGCAGGAGATGACGTTTGTCACGTCGATAAAGCCATCAGCGTTCTTGTCCTGAGAGAGTACGTAGTTGACACGTGCCTGTGCGAGGGCATTGGCTGCGTCGAGGTAACCCTGAACGGAGAAGATGGTCTGTTCACCTTCGCCGTCACCCAGTGCTGACTTAGCAGTGGCGATAGCAGCTTCAAGCTGTGCCTTTTCTGGATAGTCAGTCACTTGAAGGAGTCCTTCGCAAACGGTTACGAGGTAGTCCATGTTCTGAACCTTCACACGTGCCACTTGGAAGTCTTCGATATAGCTGTTCACCAAGTCGAGAGCTGCATACACTTCATCGAGTGTGGAATTGTTTGGGTCAACGTCGATTTCTCCAACGAGCTCCTCAAGAAGTGCTGCCAAAGAAGGATAGCTGTCGCCTATCACGTCAGCAAGATTTTCAGCAGCATCGACAGCTGTGTTGAACTTAGTAAGTGCTACTACCTTCTTTGCATCGTCGTCGTAGTCACCTTCCCAAGTGATGCGGAAATTGTTCCACCATACCTGGTCTTGAGCTTGCTCTACTTGCTTGGAGATACCAATGCGGATGGTCATTTCCTCTGGCACAGCAAAGAGGACTTCGTTTTCTCCGAACTTGCCATTTTCGAAGAAAGCGGTAGCACCGTCGTGGCAAGAAGGAGCATAGTAGGTGTTGCCATCCTTAGATGTCTGCTTCTGGTCGTTCTGCCAACCATCATGCTGATAATAGGATTCTGTAGATTTTGACCCCCAGAGGGACATAATCTTGGTTTCATAGCGCTCATCGCCAACCTGCACATAGAGGTAGGCGTTCTGAGTAGGTGTGCCTGCATCCCAGTTGCGGAAAGAGACGTTTGCATCTCCTTCACGATAGAGTGCCTGAACGGTGAGGTTGTAAAGACCTGCAGGAATGGTGAATTCCTGATAAACGTCCCACTGAGGAATGTTGTAAGTTCCCCAAGTGACAGCAGGGCGTTCATAATCAGAGTTAGCGAACTCCCAACGAGTATCAGAGCCAGAGGTACCAGCCTGATAGTCGAAGCCCTTCCAAGCAGGATTGTCCATATCCTCTTGGTCACCGGTTGTGGCTTTCCAGTTCAGCAGATTGGTTACGTCCTGACCCTCTTTCCAACCAGAGGTGTCCTGAGCGTATGCACCCAATGCCAAACCAGCCAAAAGCGAAAGCGTAAAGACTCTTTTTTTCATAACGTTTTTCTTTTTAGTTTGTGGATTAGTTAATATGATTGATAAAAAAAAGTGTTTCTAAAATGGGATTCCTTCATCTATTAGGTATGTTCCCAAATAGTATTAATATCGAATAAAATTTTTGCAAAAGACGGAATTTCTCGTTGAATTCGCTATAAAATTGGAAACAAATACTTTTAAATTTGTAACACGGAACAAAAAAATGTAAATTTTATCCTATCTAAAGAGGAAAAGAAGAAAATGAAGAATGAAAATTAAATGAAAAATGGAGAATGGAGATTGAAGAATAATAAAATGAAGAATGAAGAATGGATTTTACCCTGCTCTTTGGATGAGTAATTTTCATTCTTCATTCTTCATTTTTCATTCTTCATTCGGAGCGAAGCGTCTATTCTTCATTTATTAATGACTACTCTACTTTGCCGCCCATGATGTCGATGAGTTCGTTAGTGATGGCTTGCTGACGTGTTTTGTTGTAGAGGAGGGTGAGTTCTTTGAGCAAGTCATTGGCATTGTCATCGGCTGTTTGCATGGCAAGCATACGAGCTGCGTGTTCGGAGGTGAAGGAATCAAGAAGTGTACCATAGACTTCTGCATTCAACAGACGAGGATGAAGGGCTTGAACGAGTTCATCGGCACTTGGCTCAGTGAGGAAAGGATTGTCGGCTTCCACTTTTCCGACTTTCGGAGGGGATAATGTGAGTTCCTTGACGGTAACAACTTGACTACCCATCGACTTGAAATGGTGAAAGACGAATTCGACAGTATCTATACTACCCTCCTGATAAAGCTGAAGTATCTGGACGGTGAACTGCGACACGGCTTCGAACGGGTCACCTTTCTCCAATTTGTCCATCAAACCGACAAAGTCGGTGATGCATGGTTGCTGTTCTTTTTTCAACTCATGGTTGATTTTTTTCCCAACAGGAATCAACTGGAGCTTGGCTCCTCGGCGTGTCCATTCATCAATTCGTTTGAAAGTGGCTTTCGAGAGGTTGCTATTGAATGCTCCGCATAGTCCGCTATTGCTGGCTATGGGAATGAGCAACACACTCTTCTGCTTTTTCTCGTCTGCTGAAGTGCTTACCTCCTCATCGGTAGCTGCACAACCGAGGTCGTTGAGGATGGAACGCAATTGCTCCATATAGCACAGGAAATTCTCAGTCATGCCCTGTGTGCGATGCAACTTGGCAGATGCTATCATACGCATGGCAGATGTGATTTTCTGCGTGGATTGTATGGACGCTATGCGGCTTTTTATCTCTTTGAGTGAAGGCATAAAACTTCGAAAGTTAAAAATCAAAAACTAAAAGGTGAAAAGATTATTCAACCTCAACCATAATAATACCTTCCCAATGGCTGTGATTGTTATGGTCTTAATTTTTAATTTTTATTTACTAAGATACAGTGATGCTGGCAGCAACAGAATCGAGGATGTGAGTTACATTGTCGTCGATTTTGCCACTCTTGAGTACATCGAGCACATCAGCACGATGGAGAGTGCGAAGAAGTTCGAGGAACTTGGTTTCGAAGGTATCGACCTGCTCCAATGGGATGTTACGAAGGAGTCCATGAGTTCCACAATAGAGGATGGCTATCTGTTCCTCGACTGGCATAGGGTTGTACTGCTTCTGGATGAGCAGACGGGAATTCTTCCTACCCTTATCGATGGTGAATGCTGTAACAGGGTCCATGTCACCACCAAACTTGGTGAAGGACTCAAGCTCGCGATATTGTGCCTGGTCGATTTTTAGGGTTCCCGACACTTTCTTCATCGACTTCAGCTGTGCATTACCTCCTACACGACTGACAGAAATACCGACATTGATGGCTGGGCGCACACCTTGGTTGAAAAGATTGGTTTCGAGGAATATCTGACCGTCGGTGATGGAAATGACATTGGTAGGGATATATGCCGACACATCGCCAGCCTGGGTTTCGATGATTGGGAGTGCCGTGAGCGAACCGCCACCACGCACCTTGCCTTTGAGACAATCAGGCAGGTCGTTCATTTGTTCTGCCACTTCCTGTTGGGAGATGATTTTTGCTGCACGCTCCAAGAGGCGGGAATGGAGATAGAAGATGTCGCCTGGATAGGCTTCACGGCCTGAAGGACGCTTGAGGATGAGGGACACTTCACGGTATGCAACAGCCTGCTTGCTGAGGTCGTCATAGACCACAAGGGCATGCCTACCGGTATCACGATAATACTCTCCAATGGCAGCTCCGGCAAACGGTGCGAAATACTGCATGGCTGCAGGGTCGGAAGCCGTGGCTGAAACAACGATGGTGTAATCCATAGCACCCTTGTCTTGCAAAGTCTTGACGATGGTGGCAACAGTGGAACCTTTCTGTCCTACAGCCACATAGATGCAATAGACTGGCTTGCCTGCCTCAAAGTTGGCACGCTGGTTGATGATGGTGTCGATAGCAATGGATGTCTTGCCTGTCTGACGGTCGCCAATAATCAACTCACGCTGTCCTCTGCCTATAGGAATCATGGCATCAACAGCCTTCAGACCTGTTTGCAAAGGTTCGTTGACGGGTTGTCGGAAAATAACACCAGGTGCTTTTCGCTCCAAAGGCATGTGGAGGACTTGGCCAACGATGTCGCCCTTTCCGTCGATAGGATTGCCGAGTGTGTCAACCACTCGTCCCACCATTTCCTCGCATACAGGAATGCTGGCAATACGTCCCGTGCGTTTCACGACATCGCCTTCCTCGATGTTGTCGGTAGGACCGAGCAACACCGCACCGACATTGTCTTCTTCGAGATTCATGACGATGGCTTCCATTCCGTTGTCGAACTGCAAGAGTTCGCCTGCCTCAGCATTGCGCAAACCATAGGCACGCACCACGCCATCGCTCACGGTGAGCACGGTGCCGACTTCGGTTTCGTTGCCAAGACTTTCGGTGTCGTCTTCTATGTTGGTGAGCTGTTGTCGCAACATAGCAGTGACTTCGCTAACTTTTATTTGGTCAGACATTATTTATATTTGTAGATGTAGAATAGAATAAAAAAATGAAATGAGTTCTAACAGAGTTTGGCACGGATGCGCTCCAAACGTGTTCGGAAACTATGGTCGTAGCGATGCTCGCCTATGCGAAGTCGGAAACCACCCAAGAGGGACGGAATGACACGACATTCGCACTCCACCTCTCGATGTGTGTGAGCCTTGACACGCTCGATGAGTTTCTGCACAATGCTATCGTCAACCGCAACAGCTGTTTCAAACACTACCCTATCAATTTTACGTTCCTCACGGTAGAGGTCTTGATAAACAAGGGTAATGAGACGAAGCTTGTTCTCGCGGTTATGTTCAAGCAACAGACGGAGAAAACAAGTGTAAAGCGTGGACTGATAGCTTTCCGAACTTGGTGCAACGCCAGCCTTGACCCATGCCCCTGCATTCACTCCCGATGCCATGACAAGCAACTGGAACTTGCGGTCTTTGGAAATGCGAGGATTCACCAAAGCAATCTGCAATTCGGGGGTCGCCTTCATGTTAGCATAGAGCACACCAAGATGTTCGTAGATTTCATCATCTACGAACTGCGCCTTGGCTTCCTCGTACAAAGCACGTGCATATCGTGTGGCAATGCTTCCTTGAATCATAACTTCTCAATCATGCGTTCGATGGCTTTCTTCTGCTCAGCACTGTTGCTCATCTTCTCGCTCAAAACCTTTTCAGCAATGTCGATGGCAAGTGTGGCTACCTCACTCCGAACCTCGCGCAGTGCCTTTTCCTTCTCAGCAGTAATGCGAGCCGTGGCATCGTCAACAATCTGCTGGGCAGAAGTGCGGGCCTCGTCTTGTGCTGCTTGAAGAATCCTCTGCTTCTCTTGCATGGCAGCAGAAATGATTTCCTTCTGCTGTGCCTTGGCTTCTGCCAAAAGCTTCTCGCCCTCCTCCTGAATAGAAGCCAAACGCTCGTTGGCTTCCTTGGCTGAGACGAGAGATGCTTCGATGAATTCCTTCCGCTTGTTAATGGCATTGACAATCACGGGAAAGCCAAACTTTGCCAGGAGAAAGAAAACAATGAGAAACGAAAGCACCATCCAAAAAAGCAGTCCTGGATCTGGTGTAAGTAGGTTCATCTGAAACAAAATTTAATCTTGCTGCTGATGCTGCAAGAACGGTGATTACATCACGACTACCAACAGACAAACAACGATAGCGAAGAGGGCTGCACCCTCGACGAATGCTGCTGTCAGAATCATGGATGAACGAATGTCGCCTGCTGCTGATGGCTGGCGAGCAATACTTTCAACGGATGACTTACCAATGTTTCCAATACCGTATGCTGCACCAATGACAGCGATAGCAGCACCAAGAGCTGCACCTGCTTTTGCAAGGCCTACGCCTGCGATAGATTCCAAAATCATAATATTTGAGTTTTTATAAGTTGTTAATATGCTTCTTATTATTAGGGGCTGTGAAAAGAATTTCACAGAACGGTGAATGAATTTACATAAAGGTGATTGTTCTACGATTATTCGCTATGGGCAATGCCAATGAAGGTGGCAGTGAGCATCGTGAAGACGTATGCCTGAATAAATGCCACAAGAAGCTCCAAGCAATTCATGAAGATACTGAATGCCACACCCACAACTGTCATGGAACTGTTGATGCCTGCACCTGCCTGAGCTGTGATAAACACCAAACTACTGAGTGAAAGAATGACTACATGCCCTGCCAAGATGTTGGCAAATAGACGGATAGTGAGCGAGAACGGTTTGGTGAACACACCCACAAACTCAATGGTTGGCATGAGTGGAAACGCCTTGAGGAATAGAGGAACGTCAGGCCAAAAAATGCTCTTGTAGTAACCTTTCGGCGCAAAGAAATTGATTGCAATGAATGCAGAGACAGCTAACGTGAGTGGCACTGCTATATTTCCTGTGAGGTTGGCACCTCCAGGGAAGATTGGTATCAATCCTAAGAGATTACATGTCAGAATAAAGAAAAAGACAGTAAGCAGATAGTTGAGGAATTTTTGGTAGCCATGTCCAATACTCGACTTGATGACATCATTCTCAACGAAACCGACCACCACTTCCATCGCACCAACAAATCCTCCTGGGGCTTTCTTATAGCCATGCTTCTTGTACCAATGTGCCAATCCAAGAAAAACGGAAAGCAGGATAGCGCAGACGATAAACAACTCAAGGACATTCTTTGTGATACTGATGTCGAAAGGCCGTTCACCCTGTGCATTGACTATCTTGCCAGCGTATTGACCTTCAGCAGCAATGTGATAGCCCTTGCATTCTTGTCCATGTTCTATTTGATTCGACATGAAAGTGGTGACACCTCCTTTTTCGATAAGGATACAAGGCAGAGGAATGACACAGCCTTTGGCAATGTGCCACTCATAACTATCGCCCAAATGCTCAAAAATCAATTCCGACACATTAACACCTCCCTCTTTTTCCGCTGCACGCACAGGCAGGGAAACACAAGTGAGGAGCGTCAGGAAAAATATGTAGAGAATTTTCTTCATTTATCAATATCTTTTGAAAAGTCAAAGGCGAAAAGAAGGACTAAGGACAAGTTTGTGAAAAGTGAAAAATGAAAAGTGAAAAATTCAATTCGGCAAAATCGCTTCACGCTTCTCTGTACGAGCTTCACTTTCAGACCTCAGTCCTTAGGTCTTGGGCCTTTTTGTCACAACGTATGTTTCAGCCACGAGGTTCAAGAAATAAAACAGCACGGCACTCACCACAAACGGTACAGTATGCTCTTGATAGCAGAGAAGATACACGGCAATGAGGACGATGGTGATTATCATTTTGACAAGTTTGGAAACAAACAGCACTTTCACGAACAATCGACTCGGCACTGCGGTGTCGCTCTTGTCCCGACCATATCGTTCAAGGACAAACGACTGCACCATCTCCATCACCCAGTAAACCACCAATACGACAGGATAGGCATCGAACCAATACTGTGGAAACCAAAGCTTGCAAGCAATGCCAAGCAATACGCCCACCACGAACACGACCGTTGCCCATGCCTGTAGCTTTACTCGCATACCACCGTGATTTTGTCGTCCTTAATTCTCACCACACCGTCACCACAGGATATCTCGCCCTTGTCGGTGACTGCAGTGCCACGCCGTACCTCAGCAATCATGGGGGCATGGCCCGGCAAAAACTCCATCAATCCCTTAGCGGAAAGAAACTGGAAACGCTGCACCTCGCCTTCGTAGGAAACGCCATTGGGTGTGATGACACTTAGAATCATAATGCCTGTTGTTTAAGTTTTTCGGCTTTCTCAAATGCCTCCTCAATGGTTCCGACGTTGAGGAACGCCTGTTCTGGCAATTCATCACATTCACCATCGAGAATCATCTTGAATCCACGAATCGTATCCTCAATGCTGACCATCACGCCAGGCACACCTGTAAACTGCTGCGCCACGGCGAAAGGCTGGCTCAGGAATCGCTGAACACGACGGGCACGGCTCACTGTAAGCTTGTCCTCATCGCTCAGTTCCTCCATACCGAGAATGGAAATGATATCTTGGAGTTCCTTGTTGCGCTGCAAAATCTGCTTCACTCGTTGCGCTGTATTGTAGTGCTCTTCACCCACCACGTTAGGGTCGAGAATTCGACTGGTGGAATCAAGAGGATCCACAGCAGGATAGATGCCCAGCTCGGCAATCTTTCTGTTGAGCACCGTTGTGGCATCAAGATGAGAGAAGGTGGTTGCAGGAGCAGGGTCGGTCAAGTCGTCGGCAGGCACATACACAGCTTGCACAGAGGTGATGGAGCCGTTCTTGGTACTCGTAATGCGTTCCTGCATCTGTCCCATTTCGCTGGCAAGCGTAGGTTGATAACCAACGGCACTTGGCATACGTCCCAAGAGTGCCGACACTTCACTACCAGCCTGAGTGAAACGGAAGATGTTGTCGATGAAGAGCAGGATGTCGCCACCACCCATGCCGTCACTACCATCACGGAAACTCTCGGCAATGGTCAGACCGCTCAGCGCAACCGAAGCACGTGCTCCAGGAGGTTCGTTCATCTGTCCGAACACAAGGCTCACTTGGCTTTTCTCAAGTTCTTCCTTGTCAATCAGCGAGAGGTCCCATTTGCCTTCCTCCATCGCCTCCTTGAATTTCTCACCATAGCGGATGACACCACTCTCAATCATTTCACGGAGCAAGTCATTACCCTCACGAGTACGCTCGCCCACACCCGAAAAGACCGAGAAGCCGTTGTTCTTCTTAGCCACATTATTGATGAGTTCCTGAATAAGCACAGTCTTACCCACACCGGCACCACCGAAAAGGCCAATTTTACCACCCTTTGCGTATGGCTCAATCAGGTCAATCACCTTGATACCCGTGTGGAGCACCTCCTGGGCTGGACTTAGTTCGTCGAACTTCGGAGCCTCGCGGTGGATAGGCAAAGCCCCTTCCCTACTCATCGGCTCCATGCCATCGATGGGGTCTCCATTCACATTCATCAATCTGCCTTTCACCTGCCTGCCTACAGGCATAGTGATAGGCCGCCCCGTAGCCACAGCTTCCATGCCACGACGCAAACCATCGGTAGAGTCCATAGCCACGCAGCGCACCGTGTTTTCACCAATATGCTGCTGCACCTCCACCACCAGTTGTTTGCCATTTCCACGGTCAACCGTTAAAGCGTCGTGAATACGAGGCATCCTCTCGGCAGCAAAGTGGACATCCACCACAGGACCAATAATCTGAGATATATTACCTGTTATCTGTTCCATCCGTATAATCGTTGAGCGTTTTTCTAAAAACGATGATGAATCATCTTCCCCTTTTTTATCAAGAGGAAGATAAAACACACGCTATTTCTGCAAATACTTATCGTTGGCAACAAGCACTTCTTCTATTTCACCAATGAAGAGGATATGAATGTCACCGCTCTCATAGTTCTTCTCAAATACTTCTTTGTCAATGAACTTCTTCTTGTCAAGTGGGTCAACATAGAGCTTACGACACTTGAACACAAGTTCTGCTTCACCCACGTATGTACATTTACCTTCGCAAACAGGAGTCAGCCCAGCACCTGCAAACTTATCCTGACGCACACCCGACACCGTTCCGCAATAAGCCAAATGCTTCTTGTAGTCGTCAGATAGTACGGAAAGCGTGAACTGGTCGCACTTGTTCAGGAAATTCATCGTGTGACGAGATGGACGGACATAAATCGTTGCAACGGGTTTGTCCCAAAGCATACCGAAATTGCCCCAAGAAATCGTCATCACATTGTATCCCACTTCTTCATTTCCCGCCGTCAGCAGCATCATACGGTTGACCAGTGTGAAAGGATTACATTGCAAATCCTTATAGCTAATTTTTTCCATATTGTGTTTATTTAGTTATTCTGTTTTTCGTGGTTGCGTTATACTCAATTGCAAAGATAAGCAATTTTTCATAGACTTTCCTACTTATCCATTGAATAATTTTTCAAAAAATTTTTATTTAAGCAGGATTTACAACAAAAAAGGACATAAAACCACCACATTCTTCCACTTCCATGTGATAGTTTTATGTCCTTCGCGATGCAGAATAGAGGAATCGACCTTATTTCTGATTGACAAACTGAATTTTGCCGTCCTTGGTGTATTTCATCGGGCTTACACACACGCTCCTTCGTCCGATGGCACCTTGATGTCCATCGATTGTGAGTGCAGCATTATGGTAGAAAAGATAGTCCTTGCCCTTGAAATGTGCAATGCCCGGATGAATGGTGAAACTGTTTTCTGCTCCTCCTGTCACCTGTCCTTGATGCGTCCAAGGTCCATTGATGGAAGAAGAGGTAGCATAGTCGATGGCTTCCTTGTGGTCGTCACCCATAGAAGCATAAACCAAATAGTAAATGCCCTTGCGCTTGATGAGCCAAGGTCCTTCAACATACTTAGGTAAATCAACAGTCCAGATGTCTCCATCCAGTTCAATCATATTGTCCTTCAGCTTCGCCATAAAGCAGGTTCCATTTCCCCAGCAAAGATATGCCTGCCCATCATCATCAATCAGCACCGTTGGGTCGATGTCGTTCCACCACCCTCTTGCGCCGTTGTCTGTCATCTTGTCGTTCACAAGGGGCTTTCCGAGCGGGTCAATGAAGGGACCCGTAGGAGAATCACTCACAGCCACGCCTATCGCCTTACCTGTCCAAGGTTCTCCTGCTTGACAACTGGTGTAATAATAGAACTTTCCGTTTCGCTCCACCACTTGCGATGCCCAAGCCTCACCTACCGACCATGCAAAATCTTCGGGACGTAGCACTGCACCATGATCGGTCCATGTCTTCATGTCGGAAGTTGAATAGCAATTCCATTCAGTGATGTTGAACTCATGCCCTCCGCTGGCAGAATCTTGTCCTTCGTACCACTCATCGTGTCCCACATAGAGATAGAGCCGATTCTTATACACAAGAGGTGCTGGGTCGGCAGTGAACTTGTTTCTGATGAGGGGATTGCTTCCGAACTTGAAGGTGTCCAGCTTTGCACTTCCCTGCTGACGACGAGCCCTGTCGAGGAAAGACACAGCGCGTTTCAGGTTTTCTTCTGTGTACATCTTGAATCCGTGTCCTCCATCCTGCACCTGATAGTATTGGCATACAATGCCATGCTGACGGAGTGCCTTAGCGAATTCCCTGCCTTGACAACAAGGAACGACGTTATCGGCTGTGCCATGAAACACAATGGTAGGAGGGTCACCCGCATTCAGGTAGGTGATAGGACTAAGGGAAGCATAGAGGTCCTCATGTCCCTGCAATGGTTGTCCAAGCAAAACTTCTTCAGGAGGATTGGGTGCGGTTTTGTGGTCGTCGCAATTCATGTTTTGCAAGTCGATAGGTCCCGACCAATCGACAGCTGCATTCACAGCACTGCTTTCCTTGAGGTTGTTACCTACGCTTCCTTCCAAATCCATTTCAACGGTACCAACTGTGGCGTGTTTGGTTCCCGACGTAGCTGCGGTGAGCGAAGAAAGATGTCCACCCGAAGAGAAGCCAGATGTTGCAATGAAGGAGGTGTCGAACTGATAATCTGCAGCATGGGCACGGACGAAGCGTACTACAGCTTTGATGTCATGCAACTGGGCTGGATAGTGCGCATCTCCACTCGAACGGTGGTTAGGGGTAACAACGGCATAACCTGCATCGAGATATGCCTTGCAGATGGTGGCAAGGTCTGCCATGCCCTTTCCGTTATTGCTGAACCAAGCACTGCCATAAATGTGAATGACAACAGGATAGCGTTCAGCCTTTTTCTCGGGCAGATAGATGTCAAGTGTGTGATATGCCTTTCCATCGTCTGCATAATTCAAATCAGCAAACTTTTGGGAGTAATGCATGGCTTCGGGAGACAGTTGTTGTCCTCCGAATCCAAAATTCTGTGCTTCTACTGCACTACCCGCTCCCAACCAACAAGCAGCACTCAGCAATAATGGATATATACGTTTCATATTCACTTTTTTCAAATTTATGAATGAAGAATGAAGAACGTAGAATGAAGAATGTATTTTACTCTGCTCATGGAATGTGTAATTTTCATTCTTCACTCTTCATTTATAAAACTTCATTATAATTTCTTCAGATTCCACTTCGAGTTATCGCTTTGAAAGTCGAAAGCAGCCAATGTAGGAGAACTGTCTCCGATGGAAACAAGAGCAAGCTTCTCCTGAGTACCAGGAATGGCTTTTGGCATAATACGATAAGTACCATCAGTCAGCATGTCAATGCGCCACAACTGACAGTCTTCGCCTGTAAATACCGTGTCTGCTACAACTTCGCGTTCTGCCGTGGCAGTCAGCACTCGGTTCGTACCTTCGATACATATTTTATAATAAGGCTGTCCCAGATAGCCGCCTCGTCCAGCATCCTCAATAGCCCAACGCTGATGAGGGCGCGACATGAAGTCGCTGCAACGCACTCCGACACGTTCCTTTGGCCAACTGCCTTCCACGTCAGCCAATTTCTGCATCTCGATAGGCTTGATTTCGGTGTTTTGGTCTCGGCGGTACCAACGTCGGGCTGTTTCCAAACGGGTAAAATCCACAGCCAACTCCAAAGCATAGCCTCTGCGTTCTGATTCTATCTCATAACAGCCATCCTTAAATGACTCACCAGCCACAGGCCAGTCGTTCTTCCAAAGCAATGGACGAATACCCAATGTGCTATAGCCTCCCTGGTCGAAATCGGCTTCAAAATGGCATGACATCTTCTCCACGCCATCGCATTCCACCGTGCGACCGAAATGTCCTGGACCAACCACTCGGTCATGCGCAGCAATCACCATTTTTCCACCACCCTGAAGCATATCTCTGCCGACATTGTCGATGTAAGGGCCTGTCACCTTTCTCGACCTTCCAACAACAATGTTATAGGTGGAGTTCACACCGTCGCAACATGTACCGTGTGTTCCTAAAAGATAATACCAGCCATTACGATAGATAAGGTCGGATGCCTCGCAGTCGATGGCAATGTCAATCGGCTCATTACCTTTCACACGTTCTCCCGTGCGAGGGTCGAGTTCCACAAGGCGAATATAACCGAAATAGGTGCCATAACTCAGCCACAGTCTGCCAGTGGTTGGGTCGAGAAGCATTCCAGGGTCGATGGCATCACAATCTTCATTACCATCGGTTGATGCCACTTCTACGGCTTCGGTGAATTTGAAATCAGGAGACTTTGGGTCGAGCGTCTTATTCCACATCGTAAGAATTCTGCCATTGTGTCCGCCACCCAGTCCACCACCAGTTGCTCCGTATGCAATCAAGTATCGGTCACCAATTTTCAGGACATCGGGTGCAGCACCACCTCCTGGACGCTCTGCACCACCATGCCAAGACCATCCATCGGAAGAAATCAATCCACCGCCACCTGTACCAAAGGTATAATACTTTCCATCACATTCCTGAATGGTGGATGGATCATGAATAAAAGGTTCACCAATCTGCGCTTTCACCGTTGAAATCATGACACTTAACGCAGCATATATTAAAATTCTTTTCATGCGTTTTTCCTCCTCTTTTTATTTAATTTTAAGTTGATTCAAAGGTTTTCCATTCGCATCCAAGAAGCGCACGCAGAAATCGCTCATGCCAGGTCCATTCACCACAGAGCCTCTCAGCACATTGATGCCCTTCTTCAAGGTCAGTCGTTTGCTGACACAGTCATCTACCACCATTCTTCGGTCGCCCGACATGAGGAGCACTTCCTCGCCATTAAGCCACCAAATAGAAGCGGAATTGGAACCGACTGCCAAACGAACATCCTGCATGTCGGTGTCACATTCTATGAGTGTCACTGCCCAATAGAGCACACCATAAAGACGATTGCCGTATGCTTCGCCAAAGCGGAACAACTTCACATTGTAGTTCTCACTTTCAAGTTCATGCCATTTCAGTGTTTCTCGTTTAACCACCTCCTTCGGTTCGAGCGGCTTTCCGTTCGCATCGGTTGGTGCAGGACCTCGGAACGACCTCGTAGGCAATTCCATTTCGGTATGCACAGCCTTCACCTTCTGCCCATCACGAGGAATGGCTGTCATCTGACCTTTGAAATACTGTTTGGAGAAAACATCACGCAGGTAGGTGTCAGTAAATCCTGCATTGCTTCTGATTGGTTTGTCCATTGGTTCCAAAAGTCGCCAACGGCGAATAAAACCATCTTTGTCGGTGTTCGACACTTTCGTTTTCACTGGGTGGAAATACTTTCCAATGTCCTGTGCACGACTCGTAACATTCACCATAGCCATCATGCAGCATAGAACGCAGCACATCAATTGTTTGTTCTTCATATTACCGTAATAGTTAAATGTATTTTTCAATTAGAGTGTGTATGAGAGAAAAAGTTTAATAAGTTAAAAATTAAAAGTTAAGAATTAAAATTGGCTATACAAACGGTCTTTTAACTATTAACTTTTAATTTTTAACTTACCAAGCTTAATTTCAGCTCTTGTACTCCTGCCAAGACTTAGCCTTGATGTCCTCCAGCTTCATAGCAGTGAAAGCCTCGATAAACACCTTTGCCAAGCGTACATTCGTCATAAGCGGAATGTTGTGGTCAATGGCACTACGACGAATGCGGTAGCCGTTGGTCAACTCGCGCTTCGTGTTGTTCTTTGGCACATTGATGATGAGGTCGAAAGCATGGTCGTGAATCATGTCGAGCACATTGTTCTGTGCATTTTCTTCATCTGGCCAAGCCACTTCTGTAGCAGGAATGTTATTGTCCTGGAAGAACTTAGCTGTACCTGCCGTAGCGAAGATATTGTAGCCATTTTTCACCAATTGCTGTGCAGGCTCAAGCAATGCCACCTTACCTTTTGCTCCACCCGAAGAAATCAGAATGTTCTTCTTTGGAATGGAGTAACCCGTGGCAATCAAAGCATTGATGAGAGCTTCGTTGAGGTCATCGCCCAAACAACCAACCTCACCCGTCGAACTCATATCCACACCGAGCACAGGGTCTGCATTCTGCAAGCGGGCAAAAGAGAACTGCGATGCCTTCACGCCGATGCGGTCGATGTCGAATTCCGAACCGTCTGGACGAGTGTAAGGCACATCGAGCATAATCTTTGTGGCAGTTTCAATGAAGTTGCGCTTCAGAATCTTGCTCACAAATGGGAACGAACGTGATGCACGCAAGTTACACTCAATCACCTTCACCTCGCGGTTCTTAGCCAAGAACTGAATATTGAATGGTCCAGAGATGTTAAGCTCCTTGGCAATCTTTCGGGAAATCTTCTTAATCTGACGAACTGTAGAGAAATAGATGTTCTGAGCAGGGAAAATCATTGTGGCATCGCCCGAGTGAACACCAGCATACTCAATATGCTCCGAAATAGCATACTCTACGATTTTACCCTTGTCGGCAACAGCATCGAATTCTATTTCCTTCGTGTCCTGCATGAACTGCGAAACAACCACAGGGTAGTCTTTGCTTACCTCCGTTGCCATCTGCAAGAAGCGTTCCAACTCCTCAAAGCTGTAGCACACGTTCATGGCAGCACCAGAGAGTACATACGAAGGACGGACAAGCACAGGGAATCCCACTTCGCCCACAAACTCCTTGATGTCTTCGAACGAAGTCAACGCACGCCATGCAGGTTGGTCAACGCCCAACTTGTCAAGCATAGCAGAGAACTTGTCGCGGTTCTCGGCGCGGTCAATATCCACAGGCGATGTACCCAGCACAGGAATGCCCTGGCGGTAAAGTTTCATGGCGAGGTTGTTAGGAATCTGTCCACCCACGCTCACAATCACGCCGCGAGGCATCTCCAAGTCAATCACGTCGAGCACACGCTCCAGCGAAAGCTCATCGAAGTAGAGGCGGTCGCACACGTCGTAGTCCGTACTAACCGTTTCAGGGTTATAGTTAATCATGATGGACTTATAGCCCAACTTGCGAGCCGTGTTGATGGCATTCACCGAACACCAGTCGAATTCCACTGAAGAACCGATGCGGTAAGCACCTGAACCCAATACAACGACCGACTTGTCATTCTTATAATATTCTATGTCGTGTGACGCATTCTTCGAAGCGTTCTTCACACATTCTTTCCATTCCTCCGTGGTCATCTTGTCTGCACGAGTAGGCTCCACCTGTGGCAGATACGTGAAGTAGAGGTAGTTGGTCAGTTCAGGATGCTCGCTGGCAACGGTGTCGATGCGCTTCACCGATGGCAGGATGCCATGTTCCTTGCGGTAGCGACGCACAGCCAGATTTTCCTTCTCCATGTTGGCATGTCCTGGCTTCAGTACAAAGCGAGCTATCTGGAAATCGGAGAATCCAGCTGCCTTCACCTCGCGGAGGAACTCGTCGGACAGTTCTTCCAAACTGTTGTACGACTGCAGCTGATGCTTCAAGTCAACAATGTGCTTCAAGCGGTGGATGAACCAAACGTCAATCTTCGTCAGTTCCTCAATGCGTTCGCACGTATATCCTTCCTCCAAAGCCTGTGCGATGGCGAAGATGCGCAAGTCGGTAGGGTTGGAAAGTTCCTCATCGAGGTTCTCAAACTTCACATGGTCGTTACCCACGAATCCATGCATACCCTGTCCAATCATACGCAAGCCCTTCTGAATCATCTCCTCGAACGAACGGCCAATCGACATGATTTCGCCCACCGACTTCATGGACGAACCGATGAGTCGGCTTACACCCGAGAACTTCGTCAAGTCCCAACGAGGAATCTTACAAATCATATAATCAAGCGAAGGAGCGACGTAAGCAGAATTTGTCGTGCCCATCTCGCCAATCTGGTCGAGCGTGTAACCGAGTGCAATCTTTGCAGCTACGAATGCCAGTGGATAACCCGTTGCCTTCGAAGCCAAAGCAGAAGAACGCGACAGACGTGCATTGATTTCAATGATGCGGTAGTCATTCGTCTGGGCATTGAAAGCAAACTGGATGTTACACTCACCCACAATACCGAGGTGTTTCACGCACTTAATGGAAATATCCTGCAACTGCTTCACCTGTTCAGCTGTCAACGAACAAGTTGGAGCCACCACAATCGATTCACCCGTGTGGATGCCCAGTGGGTCGAAGTTCTCCATCGAAGCCACCGTGAAGCAACGGTCGTTGGCATCACGAATCACCTCAAACTCTATTTCCTTCCAGCCTTTCAGCGACTCCTCCACCAGAATCTGAGGAGCGAAGGTGAAAGCACTTTCTGCGATTTCCGTGAAAGTCTTCTCATCTGGGCATATACCCGAACCGAGTCCACCCAGAGCGTAGGCGGAACGAATCATGACAGGGAAGCCGATGCGTCGTGCAGCAGCAAGAGCGTCTTCCATCGACTCCACCGCCTGCGACACAGGCGTTTTCAGTTCAGCCTCATCCAATCGCTTCACGAAGCGGTCGCGGTCTTCCGTGTCCATGATAGCTTCCACCGAAGTGCCGAGCACTTCCACGCCATATTCAGCAAGTGTACCGTTCTGATAAAGTTCCGTACCGCAATTCAACGCCGTCTGACCACCGAATGCCAAGAGGATGCCGTCAGGTCGTTCCTTCTTGATGATTTCTGTCACGAAATAAGTGGTGACAGGCTGAAAATACACCTTGTCGGCAATGCCTTCCGAAGTTTGAATTGTGGCAATGTTAGGATTCACAAGCACAGAACTGACACCTTCCTCTCGCAAAGCCTTCAATGCCTGCGAGCCAGAATAGTCGAATTCACCAGCTTGTCCGATTTTCAATGCGCCCGAACCCAAAACGAGCACCTTACTGAGTTTCTTTTTCATAACAATTATAAAAGTATTGTGTTTGAGATGTACTTTCTACGATGAAATAATCTTTTTACCTAAAGACTACATTTTCTTTTCCAATTTGCAAAGATAGGTCAAAATCCCGAATTATGCAAAAGCATCGCCGTTTTTTGAGTGTTTTTTCTAATATATTGAATATCGTTTGAATTTTTATGCAAAAATCGCATCTTCTATGCATAAATTGTAAACAAAAGAAATGGAAAACCATTCATAACTCAAAGCCCTTGTTTATTCTAAGGAGTAAAGGAGATTTGGAGTTTACATATAGATGCTGGGAAATCCTTTATTAAGAACTAATCAGGAAGCCCTAAAAAGACTATTACAGACGATTACGGGATTTACAAGAGAAGCGAACTATCAACACGAAAAAAACGAGCGCTCGTTTTCAATTAAACGAAGGCTCGTTTTAAACAAAACGGGCGCTCGTTTTGTCAGTTAATCCCCAATCGAGAAATCGAAAATCCCCAATCGGGGATTTGTGATTCCCAAATTGAGGATTTAAGGATCCCAAATGGTGAAATAACTAAATCTAAATCAAGGGATAAGGATGACGGTGAGGGTACGTGCAGCTTGCGCACCCATGACGAGCACTTGGGCTATGTCGGCAGTCTTGCTGGGACCGCTAATGAAGGTGCCATAGCCAAGGTCGTTGAAGGAAATGCGTCGGTAGGCTTCGTGCATATTGTTGACGATAGCTGCCTTCGGAAGGAGAATGACAAGGTTTTCGGAGATGAAGCAGACGGCACGTTCCTTCATGGTCTGTGGAATCCAGACACAGGCATTTTCGGCTACGCCAAATTCGCCTCGTACTATGCCCACATCTGTGCCGTTGAGTGACTGGGCTGTGGGTGTGGTGTCGGGGTTGCGCGTGGCAATGGTGATTTCAGGAAGACTGGAAGCAATCTCCTTGGCATCGGGATAAAGACTGCGGATGAGTTGGTTGATGTCGTCACCGGCTTGCAGTTCTACTACTTTTCCTCCGACGCTTTTCGTCATGGAAATGAACTGGGCAAGAGGGTCGGCGTATGTGGTGGCATCGATTTGAATGTCGGGCATCGGGAAACGCTCCTTGATGCTATTCTTGAGGGATGATAGGATTTGGGATTTGGTGGACATGGGGATGGGAAGGATGGGGTTAATGGGGAGGATGGGGTTAATGGGATTAATGGGGAGGATGGGGACTATCTAAAATCAATGGGATAAGCCTTTCTTCCAGAGGGAGTGGAAGGATTGCTTTGGGAACTGCATCATTTCGTGTCCTTCGCCCCAAGGGTTGAGAGGCAAGTAGATGATGGAGCGCGGAATGCGGTTGGCAAGCGGAGAAACCCAAAGGGCTGAGTTGTAGATGCCCCAGTGGTTGAAGACGAAAGACATGGCTGAGGACATGAGCTTTTTCTCTGGATTGGCTGTACCGAAGGAAGGGAGCTGTTGCCTCCATTTGTAGATTTGGTCGCCCAAATCAATCTTCACGGGACAGACTGTCTGACAAGAAAGGCAGAGGGTGCAGGCAGAGACATTGCCACTATGCTCTTTCGGATTACGCAACATGCCGAGGTTGATGCCGATAGGTCCTGGGATGAAATAGCTGTAGGAATAGCCACCACTGCGTCGATAGACAGGACAGGTGTTCATGCAACTGCCACAGCGGATGCACTTGAGCGATTCCCAATGCTCAGGATTACTCAGCCATTGACTGCGTCCGTTATCCACAAGGATGATGTGCATAGGTGCTGCCGTTGGTCGTGCCTTTCGGAAATGGCTGGTGTAGGTGGTAGTTGGCTGTCCTGTACCTGCACGGCAGAGCATTCGTTGGAAAACTGCAAGGCAATCGTAGTTAGGGATTACCTTTTCGAGTCCGATGGCTGCGATGTGTAGCTTTGGGCAGGAAGTGCTCATGTCGGCATTTCCTTCGTTGGTGCATACCACGATGTCGCCCGTTTCAGCAATACCGAAATTACCTCCCGTCATACCAGCGTCGGCTGTGAGAAATTCGTTGCGGAGAGAGAGACGAGCCATGTAAGTAAGGTACGTTGGGTCATGATTACCTTTCTCCGTACCCAATTTTTCTTCAAAAAGTTCACCCACATCGTCGTGATTGAGGTGGATGGCAGGCATGACGATGTGGCTTGGCTTTTGTCCTTTGAGTTGGATGATGCGCTCGCCCAGGTCGGTTTCCACCACTTCAATGCCATGTGCTTCCAAATAAGGATTCATCTCGCACTCTTCGGTCAGCATCGACTTGCTCTTCACCATCTTCTTCACGTTGTGCTCACGAAGGATGGACAGGACTATCTCGTTGAATTCTGCAGCATCCTTTGCCCAATGGACAATGCAGCCGTTCTTCTCTGCATTGGTGGAGAACTGGTCGAGGTATTGGTCGAGGTGCGTCAAGGTGTGTCGCTTGATGGCAGAAGCCGTTTCACGCAACTGTTCCCATTCTTTCAGACCGTATGCCATATTGTCGCGCTTGGTGCGAACGGACCAGAATGTTTGGTCGTGCCACTTTGCATACTTTTGGTTCTTGAGAAATTCTTTTGCCGCTTTGCTGTGTGCTGTATTACTCATAGTCCTGCTGATAAAATTTGAACAACATGGATGAACTTGATAGGCAGATTCTGTCGCTTTGCCACTCCTGCCATGTGCATCAGGCAAGAAGAATCGGGACCTGTGACGTATTCAGCTCCTGTGGCAATGTGACGCTCCACCTTGTCTTTTCCCATTTGGGCACTGACGGCGGTCTCTTCTATGGAGAACATGCCACCAAAACCGCAGCACTCGTCCTTGCGTTCAGGTTCAATGACTTCCACCCCTTCAACAAGCTGGAGGAGGTCCTTTATTTTATTAAAAGGAGGAATGTTCTGCTCGCTCGGCGAGGACAGTCCTAATTCGCGCACTCCATGACAAGAATTGTGGAGACTCACCTTGTGAGGGAATTTTCCTGGTAGGCTCGTTGGTTTCACAACATCGTGCAAGAATTCGACAACGTCGATGACCTTCTGAGGAGTGACACAATGGTGCTTGTCTTCGAACAAACGAGGGTAATTGAAACGGACAAAAGCTGTGCATGACACGGATGGGGCAACTACATAGTCGAACGACTTGAAAAGCTCTTCGAATTTTTCTGCAAGCGGAATAGCCTTGTCTTCGAATCCAGCATTTGCCATAGGTTGTCCGCAACAGGTTTGGCGTTCGGGATAGGTGACATCAAGTCCCAAGTGTGTGAGCAACTTATAGGTGGCAACGCCCACTTCGGGAAAGACGGCATCTACATAGCAAGGAATGAAAAGTCCTATTTTCATGGATGGTTGGAATTAGTCTTAACCTTAACGCTAACCTTCACTTTTCCTTTCGGATGGTTGTTGTGGTTATGGTTACGTTATGGTTGAATGAAGAAATGCTGCAAATTTAGAGAAAATTATGTTGTTTTTCAAAGAATTAGGAGATTTTTTTGTATAAAAATTGAATAGGAACCAGTAATTTTTCGTAACTTTGCATCCGCTTTGCGCAAGAACGAGTGTGCGCATCGCACTTTTTATCAACATAATGTCTAACATTATTAATTCAAATCATTTCTTTTTTTAAAACTTTTTATGGACACTAAAAACATTCAACCGCTGGAAAATTTCGATTGGGATTTATTCGAAAATGGTGGTACAACTGCTGACAAGGCAGAGGCTGCAAAAGCCTACGAAGCAACCCTCAACAAGCTCGGTGACAACGACGTTGTTGAAGGTACTGTTTCAGCTATCAACGACCGCGAGGTTGTAGTCAACATCGGCTACAAGAGCGAGGGCGTTATCAACTCTAACGAGTTCCGTTACAATCCAGAACTCGCAATTGGCGACACTGTTGAGGTTTACGTAGAAAACCTTGAGGACAAGAAGGGCCGTCTTGTACTCTCTCACACAAAGGCTCGCGCTGCACGCTCATGGGAGCGCGTAAATGCTGCGCTTGAGAAAGACGAAATCGTGAAGGGCTTCGTGAAATGCCGCACTAAGGGTGGTATGATTGTTGACGTGCTTGGCACAGAAGCATTCCTCCCAGGCAGCCAGATTGACGTGAAGCCAATCCGCGACTACGATACATTCGTTGGCAAGACAATGGAATTCAAGATTGTGAAAATCAACCAGGAGTTCCGCAATGTTGTTGTTAGCCACAAGGCCCTCATCGAGGCTGAACTTGAGGCTCAGAAGAAGGAAATCATCGGCAAGCTCGAAAAGGGTCAGATTCTTGAAGGTACTGTTAAGAACATCACTTCTTACGGTGTATTCATCGACCTCGGTGGTGTTGACGGTCTCATCCACATCACAGACCTCTCTTGGGGCCGCGTGAGCGATCCACACGAAGTGGTTGAACTCGACCAGAAGCTCAATGTTGTTATCATCGACTTCGACGACGAGAAGAAGCGCATTGCTCTCGGCTTGAAGCAGCTCACTCCACATCCATGGGATGCTCTTGACCCTAACCTCAAGGTTGGTGACAAGGTTCATGGTAAGGTTGTTGTTATGGCTGACTACGGCGCATTCATTGAGATTGCTCCAGGCGTAGAAGGTCTCATCCACGTTTCAGAAATGAGCTGGAGCGCACACCTCCACAGCGCACAGGACTTCATGAAGGTTGGCGACGAAGTAGATGCAGTGATTTTGACTCTCGACCGCGACGAGCGTAAGATGAGCCTCGGCATCAAGCAGCTGAAGGAAGACCCATGGGAGAAGATTGAAGAGAAGTATCCTGTTGGCAGCCAGCACACAGCAAAGGTTCGCAACTTCACTAACTTCGGTGTATTCGTAGAAATCGAAGAAGGCGTTGACGGTTTGATTCACATCAGCGACCTCTCTTGGACGAAGAAAATCAAGCACCCATCTGAATTCACAAAGATTGGCGAGCCTATCGAAGTGCAGGTTCTCGACATCGACAAGGAAAACCGTCGTCTCTCTCTCGGCCACAAGCAGCTTGAGGACAACCCTTGGAACAACTTCGAAACTATCTTCACTCAGGACAGCGTTCACAAAGGCAAGATTATCGAAGTGCTCGACAAGGGTGCAGTTATCCAGCTTGAAGGCGGTGTAGAAGGCTTTGCAACTCCAAAGCACCTCGTGAAGGAAGATGGTAGCCAGGCACAGCTTGGTGAAGAGCTTGACTTCAAGGTAATCGAATTCAACAAGGATGCTAAGCGCATCATCCTCTCTCACAGCCGTATCTTCGAAGATGCTGCACGTGCAGAGGCTCGCGAACAGCGCAAGGCTGCCGCTGCTGCTAAGAAGGCTACTCGCCCTCAGAAGGAGCAGGGTCCATCAATCCAGAACAAGGCTGCAAGCCAGAGCCTCGGCGACATCGACGCTCTCGCAGCTCTGAAGGCTGAGATGGAAGGCAAGAAGTAACGAATCGAATCCTTTTCTATAAACGATAGCGAAAACGAAGGCTTTGCCATCTGGATGGCAAGTTTTCGTTTTCGTTTTTTCGTTAATATGGGATAAAGACCTACGGTTTTACATTCAGAAATACACCTTATATATAATATACGCGCGTAAAGATGGAAAAATTTGAGGTGACGGTATTGGGATGCGGAAGTGCTCTGCCAACAGTGAAGCACAATGGCAGTGGCATGGTGGTGAATATTCGAGAGAAATACTTCTTAGTGGATTGTGCAGAGGGAACGCAGGTGGAACTTCGCCGAAACAGAATCCATTTGAATCGTCTCTTCACGGTTTTCATCACTCACCTTCATGGTGACCACTGCTTTGGTTTGATGGGACTCATCTCTACACTAGGACTCTTGGGACGCACTGCCCCACTCCACGTGTATGGGCCACAGGATATTGACACCCTCTATCAGCCACTCATCGACTACCACTGCAACGGCATGACTTACGAAGTGGTGTTTCACCCCATCGACACGCATCAAAACACCTGCATATACGAAGACAGAAGCTTGCAAGTCTTTTCCATCCCCCTGAAACACAGAATTCGCTGTTGTGGATATTATTTTAAGGAGAAAGAATTGTCGCGACATATTCTGAAGGATGCGATAGAAAAATACAACATCCCTATTTCACAAATCAACAATGTGAAAGCAGGACTCGACTATGTCATGCCAAATGGTGAAGTGATTAAGAATGAACTCATCACCACTCCACCAACCCCAGCTCGTTCGTTCGCGTATTGCTCAGACACCGTGTTTCGTCCAGAAATTGCAGAGATGATGAAAGGTGTGGACTTACTCTACCATGAAGCAACCTTTGCAGAAAGCGAAAAGCAACTCTGCTCGAAGGTATATCACTCCACGGCAAAACAAGCTGCTGAGATTGCTCGACTCGCCGGAGCCAAACGACTGATGATAGGACACTATTCGTCAAGATATGATGACGAGTCTATCCTTCAGAAGGAAGCCTCGGAAGTATTCGAAAACACCATTTTAGCTAAAGAAGGACTTGTGGTAACGGTATAATCACAGAAAAATTATAAAAAAAACGCACTAATTCGTAAAAAACAATCGAAAAAATTTGCAAGATTGGTTTACTTACAATAAATTTGCAATTGAAAACCGTGGAATAGGCTGTTGTCAATGGACAATTTGCCTTAAACATGGTACAAAAACATGTAAAATCACGCAAATTACAAAGCATAAAAAAACGACAAAAGAACTTCAAAAATAGTTGCCTATGATGAAGAAGATACTCATAATGATTACTGCGGCTTTCCTCCTTGCCATGCCAATGGAGGTGAAAGCTCAAGATATACAGCAGCAGCGCACAACCATTGAACAGGAGGTGGCTCCAATCACTATTAGTGTGAACGAGTCAACCATTCACATCAAGAATGCCGAGAAGATGGTGATAGAAATCTACAACATGACAGGTGTGAAAGTGGTGACTCAGCGCATTGACAGTTCCGACAAAATGATTGAGTTGGACAACCTGCCAAAGGGATGCTACATCATCAAGATTGGCAAAGTAGCTCGCAAAGTATATCTCCGCTAAACTAATCTGCGGACATCTATAGAAGATTCCTTGTTTATGTCCTCACCAGACATAGACAGGGATTTTTTGATTAAAGAAGATGGAACATGAAACAATTTGACGAGCAAGAACTGGTAGCTCGACTTCAGAATCCTTCGACACAGCGGCGAGCGTTTGAAGAAATGGTGGGCCACTTTGGAGAAAGCCTTTATTGGCAAATCCGAAGGATGGTGACCTATCATGATGATGCAGACGACGTGCTTCAGAACACGTTTCTCAAAGCGTGGAACAGCATAGGGAATTTCAGAGGTGATGCCAAACTGTCCACATGGCTCTTCAAGATTGCCTACAATGAGAGCCTGACGTTCCTGAGCAAGCAGAGAGATACGATTTCGCTCGACACGAATGTGCTGGATGACGATGACGACGCCCCCACCCTTGCCAACACGCTGGAAAGCGATACATACTTCGACGGTGATGAAACGGAAGCCATGCTTCAAGCTGCTGTAGCATCCCTCCCAGCCAAACAACGAGCGGTTTTCAACATGAAGTATTTTCAGGAAATGAAATATGAAGACATGGCGGAAATCACGGGGACAAGTGTCGGAGCCTTGAAAGCATCCTACCACATTGCCGTGAAAAAAATAGAAGAATACTTCCAACAACGAGAATGACAAGTTTGCGTATTGTTTTTTTTCAAAATATATGTAATTTTTTTGCATAAAAGATTAAACTATTTGCCAACTTATCAGTCATAAAGACAAGAAATCTACTTACAATATGAAGCAATTTGACATCAACAATCAAAGCAAGCGCAATCCCTTCACTGTTCCAGATGGTTATTTCGAGAACCTGACGGCACGCGTGATGATGAACATTCCAGAAATGGAAGCTGAGGAGAAGGAAAGCGAGAACCATGCAAAGATTGTGAGTATGGAACCTCGCAAATCATCGCGGAAGTGGATGGGATGGAGTATTGCTGCAGCTGCCTGCATTGCTGTGGCAGCACTCTTTATCACGATTCCAAAAGATTCGAATGGTGTTGGAGAAAGACGCATGGCACAGACAGAAACGTCTGCCACGTATGACTCTGAATATCAGGAGGAAATGTTGGAATATGCCATGGTGGACAACACCGACATCTACAGCTACCTGTCGGGAGCAATGTAATCTAAACCTTTATTTAATGGGGGTAGATTGCATTGTCCCCTTTCGAAAGAAAAACCGAACACGAGATTCTGAAGATAAAATTAACAAACAGAAAGAATGAAACACATGAAAAGAAGTATCATTTACATTATAGCCCTTCTACTACTATCTGTCAATGAGGCTCAAGCACAATTCAATAGGAATGAGCAAAAACAGGAAAGGAAAGAACATCGTCGTTTCAATCCTGAAGAATTTGACAAATGGATGGAACACTTCATCACCCAGGAGGTGGGACTCACCCCCGAAGAAAGCAAGCAGTTCTTCCCTCTTCTCAAAGAAATGCGCCTGAAGCAATTCAAGAACGACCAACAGGGACGCGAAATCATGGGAAAGCTCAATGACCAATCTACAGAAAAGGACTACGAATCGGCCATCAGCAAAACCTTGGAGCTTGACCTGGAAAACAGAAAGATTGAGAAGGAATACTACAAGAAATTCCATAGCGTTCTATCTTGGAAGAAAATCCACAAAGTTCGCTTTGCCATCCAGAAATTCAACATGGAAGCCTTGAGACGCTTCTCCCCTCAGCGCAACAGGTTTAACGGACAGGGACAGCATAAGCATTGGAGATGGGGACAGAAGAACGACTGAAAAAATCGTAGTCCTTCTGCCAAAAGAAGTTGAAGAAAACTCCTTTACAAATAAGATTTTGAAAGCAATTACGACTGTGGGAACAGCGTAGTTGCTTTTTCTTTTATAAATTCTTCCGATTTCGAAGAAAAATGTCTAACTTTGCAAACATAAAGTAAAGTGTGGGACACAGAACAGGTCTGATGTTCCCAAGTTCTTTGTGCAAAGAAGTTCTTGCAAGTTTTCTTTGCCAAGAGTCAGAAATCATCACAAAAAGAAATATATGAACGTCAGTTACAAATGGCTAAAAGAATACGTCGATTTCGACATGACAGCACAGGAAGTGGCAGATGCCCTTACCAGTGTAGGCTTGGAAGTTGACGCTATTGAAGAAGTGCAGTCCATCAAAGGTGGACTCGAAGGACTTGTTGTTGGTCAGGTTCTCACCTGCGAACCCCATCCAAATAGTGACCACATGCATGTATGCACAGTGGATGAAGGTAACAATCATGTGGAACAGATCGTATGTGGAGCTCCAAATGTTGCAGCAGGCCAAAAAGTGATTGTTGCCACTCTCGGCACCAAACTCTATGACGGCGACAAGGAATTTGTCATCAAAAAGAGCAAGTTGCGTGGCATTGAATCGAACGGAATGATTTGTGCAGAAGACGAAATAGGCATTGGTACAAGCCATGACGGAATCATCGTTCTGCCAGAAGATGCCGTTGTGGGAACACCAGCTGCCAAGTATTATGGTTTAGAAAGCGATTGGGTAATAGAGGTTGACATCACTCCCAACCATTCCGATGCTTGTTCTCACTGGGGCGTTGCCCGTGATTTTTATGCATATCTGAAGCAGAATGGCTACGAAACGAGTTTGCACCGTCCATCCGTGGATGACTTCAAAGTGGAATCAAACAATCTCGACATAGATGTTGTAGTGGAGCAAGAGGAAGCATGTCCTCGTTATTGCGCTGTCACAGTGAAGAATTGTGACGTGAAGGAATCTCCTAAGTGGCTCAAAGAGAAACTCAACACCATCGGTCTTCGCCCTATCAACAACATTGTAGATATTACCAACTACATCATGATGGCATACGGACAGCCTCTTCACTGTTTTGATGCAGACATGATTAAGGGTGGTAAGATTGTCGTGAAGGCAATGCCTGAAGGAACTCCTTTTGTGACCCTCGACGGTATAGAGCACAAACTGAGCGAAAAGGATCTTGCCATCTGCAATGCTGAAGAGCCTATGTGTATAGCTGGTGTATTTGGTGGTAAGGGTTCAGGTACATACGAAACGACCAAAGACGTGCTGTTTGAATCTGCTTATTTCCACCCAACATGGATTCGCAAGTCTGCCCGTCGTCATGGTCTTCAAACAGACGCTTCGTTCCGCTTCGAGCGTGGTATCGACCCAGAAGGACAGATTTACGCATTGAAAATGGCTGCCCTCATGGCAAAGGAACTGGCAGGTGGAGAAATTGCCATGGAGATTAAGGATGTCAAGAATGACACACTGCCTAAGAATGCCATTGTGGATTTCGAATATCAATACTGCCGCGACCTCGTTGGCAAGGACATTCCAGTCGAGACGATGCAAAGCATTTGCGAGAATCTGGGTATGAAGATTCTTGAGAAGAATGATGAAGGAATGAAACTTGAAGTTCCTGCATATCGTGTAGATGTAACCCGTCCTTGCGATGTGGTAGAAGAAATCCTCCGTATCTATGGATATGACAATGTGGAAATTCCAACTCAGCTGAAATCATCACTCACTGTGAAGGGTGAACTTGACCGCAGCAACAAATTGCAGAACCTGATTGGTGAGCAATTGGTAGGTTGTGGATTTAATGAAATCCTCAACAACTCGCTTACCAAGACTTCTTACTACGACAACATGGAAGACGTGTGCAAGGCAGAAAACCTTGTTCACATCATGAACCCACTTAGCCAGGATCTGGGTGTTTTACGTCAGACGCTGCTTTTTGGTGGATTGGAAAGCATCAGCCACAATATCAATCGCAAAATTGCCGATTTGAAATTCTTCGAGTTCGGAAATTGCTACTATTTCAATCCAGAAAAGAAACAGGATAATTCAGACCTTGTTCCTTCTGGAGAGACATCTCGCCAGATTCTTGCAGCATATAGTGAAGACTATCACCTCGGTTTGTGGCTCACAGGTAAACGTGTCAACGGCAACTGGGCTCATGCTGATGAGGAATCGTCTGTCTATGAACTGAAGGCATACGTCCTGAATATCCTCACCCGTCTGGGTGTTCCATTCGGTATGCTTGTATTTGGCGAGGCTAAGAATGACATTTTTTCCACATCGCAGACAATTTCAAATCGTGGCGGCAAGCTGATTGTTCAATTTGGTGTTGTCAGCAAGAAGCAAACATCTAAGCTCGACATTGAGGCTCCAGTTTATTTCGCAGACTTCAACTGGAACGCTCTGATGAAAACAGTGAAAAACAAGAGTGTCAGCTTCACTGAGATTCCAAAATTCCCAGCTGTCAGTCGTGACTTGGCACTTCTGCTCGACAAGAATATCGAATTTGCAGAAATCGAGAAAATTGCATATCAGAGCGAAAAGAAAGTGCTCAAAGAAGTTCGCCTCTTCGACGTGTATGAAGGAAAGAACCTTGAAGAAGGCAAGAAGAGCTACGCTGTGAATTTCCTCTTGCAGGATGAGCAGAAAACAATGAACGACAAGCAGATTGAAGCCATCATGAGCAAGATTGAGCAAAACATCTGCAAGCAGCTCAATGCGAAGGTGAGAGGCAAATAATCCTTTTCATATTAGCGGAAGAGACATTTTTGGCAGATGAGAAAGAAGCAGATATTCAGAGTACTCTATTACATTTTGATAGTGCTATGGCTCTTGCAAATCTACTACTCAGGGTTTAACATCTATATCTTAATCCCCACCACTTGTCTTATCATCTGCTATTTTTTACAGAAAGAATAAAACAATAAAAATTAAAATCATACAATCCAATGGGAAGAGCATTTGAATTTCGTAAGGCCCGCAAACTGAAGCGTTGGGGCAACATGGCAAAAACATTTACACGTCTTGGCAAGCAAATCGCTATTGCTGTAGCAGAAGGTGGTCCAGACCCTGAGAACAATTCCCGTCTGCGTGCCATTATAGCTACATGTAAGCATGAGAACATGCCAAAAGACAACATTGAGCGTGCCATCAAGAATGCAGCTGGAAAAGACAAGAACAGCTGGAAAACTATGACATACGAAGGCTATGGTCCTCACGGAATTGCCATTTTCGTTGATACACTTACCGACAACCCAACTCGTACTGTTGCCGATGTACGTTCCATCTTCAACAAATTCAATGGAACCCTTGGCACAATGGGTTCACTCGCCTATCTTTTCGACCACTTCTCCTTGTTTACTTTCAAAGAAAAAGAAGGCATGGATATGGATGAAATGATTCTTGAACTCATCGACTACGGAGTGAGTGACGAATTCGACGAGGAAGAAAATGAGGACACTGGCGAAAAGACCATCACCATCTATGGCGACCCTAAGAGTTTCGCACAGATTCAAAGCTACCTCGAACAAAACGGTTACGAAATTATCTCAGCAGACTTCACATACGTTCCAAATGATTTGAAGGATGTAACAGACGAACAGCGCGAAACGATTGACAAGATGGTGGAGCGTTTGGAAGAATTCGATGATGTTCAGAATGTTTACACCAACATGAAGTAAGAAAACCACATTCTGCATTTAAGAAAAAGAATCTCTAAACCGAACTATGCGAAGATAACAAACCACATCTCACATGGTTCGGTTTTCTTTCCCATAACAATTCAACAAAAACAAGCAATCACTATGAAAATAGAATACCAACCAACAGGCACTTGCTCGAAAATGATACTTGCAGATATTGATGATGAAACAAGAGTCATCAACAATGTGCAGTTCATTGGAGGCTGTCCTGGCAATACACTTGGAGTCAGTGCGCTCGTCAAAGGACAAAAGGTCGATGATGTCATCAAGAAACTTGAAGGAATCAGATGCGGAATGAAGTCCACTTCTTGCCCCGACCAATTGGCTCGTGCTCTCAGGCAAGCATTGCCTAATGGATAAGAACATATCTCCATATATCTACGAAATAGCTATGAAAAAATCTATTCTCTTTCCTCTTTTCTCGGCATTGTTTCTTGTCTCCCTTTCTTCCTGCCAAGAATCGAAGAGCGAACGATTTGAACGAGAAGCCAAGGAATTCACCAAAACGAAATGCCCGTCTGTGAGTGCGGATGGAGTGATTCGCACCGACAGCATGGTTTTTCACAATGATGGCTCTAACGACATGATTTATTATTACACCATCCTTGATGAAAATTCAGAAGCCGTCCTCATTCGAAACATGTCATCCGTCGAAGCAGAACTGCGTCGTGGCATCATCAACAGCGTGGATATGCGCCATCAAAAGGAGGCTCATTTGAATTTCATATACATCTATCGTTCTTCCACAAGTGGCAAAGAGGTGATGAAATTCAAGTTTACGCCACAAGATTATTAACAGATTGAAATACACCCATAAAGAAGAAAGCTCCAGACATCTTTCATGTCCAGAGCTTTCTTTTTATATCTACGATGGAATAGATGGTTTCACCTATTTGTGATAAGTACTATAAATCACTTTCAGCTGTATGTCATCTTGTCCTCCCACCAAACGAGCACTCGTCAAAGAAAAATCATGTGTGAGTCTCACCAGTTTCTTATTACTGTCGTAGGTGGCAACCACAGGTATCAGAAGAACCTTATCCGCATTCTCTGTTGCTGTGTTTTCTTTCTTCTCTTTGAGAATAGTCGTAATCAACTTGGAGATGTTTCCAAATTCGTAGGTATTCGTTGCGGTATTGAATGTTGCCAAGTAAGATGTTTTATCATCCACAAGTGTATATCTTTCGAAATACCCTTTTAGGTAATCATCTAAGCGGACCAACAGAAGTGTCTTTGGAATATCCAACTTAAAGCTATTCTGAAAAGTGGAATTGTAGCGAGTGAAAGTCAAACTTGCCTGATTGATGGTATCTGTAATGTTAATTTGACTCGTTGGCAAGGTTGCTTCAGTGAAAATACCTGCAGGACTCTTCAAATAAGTAGCAGTATTATCAGACAGAAGTGTTTCCAAATTTGAATTGTCAAAACGATTGGCTTGCACAACCTCCTCTGTCGAAACCAAAGAGAAACCAGCCACCGTATCTACCGTTTGTGTTGGAACATCAAATTCCAAGTCCAGACGGCAAGAAGTAATATAGGCAATAGCACCATCACCTTTTTCCAACTTGAAGTAGAATCCCTTACTTCCCGTCAGTCCACTATTAATCCACGTTTCCGAGTTTTGGAAAATATTATTGTTCTTCTTGTAAGCTTCAAAAATGTTCTGCCCCACTGACAAAGGCAACTTAATACTGATGTGAGGAGAATACACCTTCGTTGACCAGCGCACCTTTTCTTCAACATTTCTGTCTGAAAGAGTGTACCATTTTGAAACGATAGGATTTTTTGACTCATCATAGAAACGAGTTGCATCTATATTTGTATAGTAGTTTTCATCAGGGCTCATGACAGAATCGAGCGGATAGACGCTCAACTTGAAGCTTGCCAATGAGTCACCTACGTAAGAACCATAGAACAAACGAAGATAGCAATTCGAAATACTGTCATTTCTCAATAAGGAATCTGCGATGTGACTGTTTTCCAGCACATGAAACTGAGCCAAGAAGTCACTCTGAATCACCGTTCCTGTCTCAGGGTCAGAAAAACGGCCCAAATAGCATGTACTTGTACGAGCAAGCACAGAATCACCCACCTCATAGGAACGTGTCTTCACAGGATAGGTCTGATACTGCTTCGTCAAGAAACTTGTTTCAGGCATCATCCCTACGCCCAATGTGTTTGTCGTGTCATCACAAGAAGTGAAAACAAAAATGATGGAGAGGATTACCAACAAAGTTTTAAGTGTGAATCCTCTGAGAGTATGAAACATATAAACCAAATGTTTATTGTTTAATGATAAATGAATCAATCAAATGAAATGTTTTTAATCTTCGCCACCCATCACCTGCTCATAGAACTGGTTGTAAGCATCTTTGTAGTCCTCGCCTTGATATGGCAGAATCGGAATATCCAAACTCTTGGCATAATCCACAACTTCCGCACTCACATGGTCATCGTCGAAGACTACACCGTCAGAAAACTTGATGGCAATTTTTTGCAACTCATCATAGCCGAATTCCGTGTCGCAAAGGTCCTCAATGTCCGAAAGCACAGCATCCCTGAAAGGAATACAATTCTTTGTGCTCTCACCAAGGTCGTTCTTGAATTCAGGCGACGAAGCAGAAAACACCACTTTCGCATCCGAAAATGAAGGTTCATCAGCGTATGCTTTTTTAATGAAGAGAGGAGCCAGCGCTGTAATCCAACCATGACAATGAATCACATCTGGCACCCAGCGCAATTTCTTCACGGTTTCGAGAACGCCACGTGCATAGAAGATGGCACGCTCTCCATTGTCGGTATATTCCTGACCTTTCTCATCACAAATCATTCCACGTTTCATGAAATAGTCATCATTATCTATGAAGTAGATTTGCATTCGAGCCTGAGGAATAGAAGCCACCTTGATGATCAAAGGATGATCCGTATCGTCAATGATGATATTCATACCCGACAGACGAATCACCTCGTGCAACTGATTGCGGCGTTCATTAATCATCCCCCACTTGGGTGTGAAAGTTCTGATTTCATGACCTGACTCCTGAATAGTTTGTGGGAGAAAACGTCCCATTATTGATTTTGCGTCCTCTGGCACAAACGGAACCATGGCCTGAGTAATAAATAGAATCTTTTTCGCTTTCATTTCTTGCTATTCTCCTTATCTTGGAAAACCTTTAAGCATCAATAACTTCAATCCTTCTTTCAGATGCCATTTTGAGTCATCTCCAAAAGATTAATTCATTGACGCATAAAGATTTGCCTATGCAAAGATATAAAAAATTTTCGTGAAATTAGCAAGTTTTTTACTTTTATTAAGAATTCAGACACTAATATTGCTCGTTTTCATTCGGGAAGTCACAATTCTTTACATCTTCTATATAATGACCAATGGCATCCGTCATGATAGTCGATAAGTCAGCATAGCGGCGTAAGAACTTAGGAGTAAAGCCTTTTGTCATGCCTAACATATCAGCTACAACGAGCACTTGACCATCCACCTTGTCGCCAGCACCAATACCAATAATAGGAATAGTCAGTTCACTCGCTACACGAGCAGCCAACATGGCAGGAATTTTCTCCAGCACGATAGAAAAACAGCCCGCATCCTCCAGCGCATGAGCATCGCTGATGAGCTTCTGAGCCTCGGCTTCTTCCTTCGCACGGACCGTGTAAGTGCCAAATTTGTTGATAGACTGAGGAGTCAGTCCCAGATGACCCATCACAGGAATGCCTGCATCCAGAATCTTCCTGACCGTTTCAATGATTTCCACACCACCTTCCAGCTTCAGCGCGTCGCAGTGACTTTCCTTCATGATACGGATTGCGTTCTTCACACCCTCCGTGCAGTTGGTCTGATACGTTCCAAAAGGCATGTCGCACACCACCAGAGCACGCTGAGTGGCACGAACCACCGACTTAGCATGATAAATCATCTGGTCGAGAGTAATAGGCAATGTAGTCACATTACCAGCCATCACGTTCGAAGCAGAATCACCAACAAGAATCACATCCATGCCAGCTGAATCCACTATCTGAGCCGTTGTATAATCATACGAAGTCAACATGGCAATCTTCTTGCCTTCCTGTTTCATTTGCATCAAGCGGTGAGTTGTCACCTTTCGCTTGTCTTCAACTAAATAACCAGCCATAATAATTTCTGTATTAGTGATTAATTTTTAATTGTTACAAATTTACCGTCCCACAAAATTCATTTTGTGGTCCACTATCTCCTCATAGCTCAAGCCCTTGAAACTATCCACCACAAGGCTGCACCTGCTTTCAATCACCTCACGTGGATTCGTAGTCGGGAAGCCAATCGTAAACATACCTGCACGCATACCAGCTTCCAGTCCTGTCAGTGCATCCTCAAACACCACACATTCCTCTATCTTTGCGTCAAACACCTTTGCGCCCAACAAATAGCAGTCAGGATTCGGTTTTGAAGCAGTAAACATCTCAGCAGTCAGCAAGCGGTCGAACAAATCATCAAAATAAGGAATACAACGTCGCAGGCTACTCATCTTCTTTTCGTTCGAACTCGTCACCACCGCACATTTCACTCCTCTTCCATGAATGTCGCGGACGAAATCTTCTGCACCCTCCACAAACTCAAACTTCATTTGTGCTTCGTAGGCATCCAACTCCTCCTCTATCTGTTCATGCTTTTCCACAGGGAAATATCTATTCAATATCTGTGTCAGCGTTGTTCCCTTGATGACATCACAGAAGTTCTCAATCTCGGGATGATAGCGTTTGCCCATATCGCCCCAAAACACTGAATACTGTCCTTCAGAATCCACCAACGTGCCATCCACATCGAACAGCGCTACTTTAAATAATTCGTTCAACATATAATATATAATTTACAATTAAGAATGTAGAATGAAGAATAAATTTTTACCCTGCTCATTCGATGAGAAATTTTCATTCTTCATTCGGAGCGAAGCGACTATTCTTCATTCTTCATTTAAGCGTAGCGCTCATTCTTCATTCGGAGCGAAGCGACCATTCTTCATTCTTCATTTAAGTTGAGCGTCCATGGTCCCGAAACCATATAGCGTTTCAGCACGTCCAGTTCGAAATCCACACCAGCAATGATACCATATTGGCGCAGCTTCTGCTCCACCGTCTTGCGTGCCAATTCGGGATGGTTGTTTTGCTCGCTCAGATGGCATAGCCACACATGCCGCAACCCCTCATGGAAATTGTCAGCCAATACCTGCGCCGTTTGGTCATTACTCAGATGTCCCGTACCACAAGTGATACGCTTCTTCAGATATTGAGGATAAGGACCATTGCGAAGCATCTCCGCATCGAAGTCTGCCTCTATCATCAGATAGTTAGCCTTGCCAATATAAGTGTTCACCTCGTCCGTAGGTGTACCAATGTCTGTCATCACGCAGAAAGTGTCTCCGTCTGTCGTCTCAATGCAGTAACCCACATTCTCCGTCGCATCATGAGGCAACGGAAACGCAGTCACAGTCAGCGTCGTTCCCAGTTCGAAAGGAACCCCCTTTTCTATGTTCACGTCGCGACTTATCTCCACCTTTCGCATGGCATGATAATTATGGCGCATACCTTCATGAATCTCAGCAGTCGTAAAAACCTTCAGGTTCAAGTCATTGCTTACGTACCCCGCAGCCTTGATATGGTCAGCATGGTCGTGAGTGATGAGAACACCTCGCAAGATGGAAGTATTCAAGCCATACTCCCTTGTATAGCGCTTCAGCCTGCGGATTCCTATCCCCGCATCAATCAGCACAGCATCAGTACCATTGCTCACGTATGAGCAATTACCACTACTTCCGCTTCCAAAACATACAAACTGTAGCATTGTATTAAGATTTTGCTGCAAAGTTACAAGTTTTTTCCCACACCGCACCTCTATCAATAATTAAAACACGTCAATGAATGTTTAAACATTACTAATTTAAAAGCTTTTTCATTGTGATTGATGAAAAAAATGGTTAAATTTGCAGCGACAGTTTTCTTAACTTCTCAACCATAACGATAACCACAACCCGAACTTTCCATCCGGATGGCGGTTAAGGTTAAGAACTTAAAAACTCAAAAACTCAAAAACTTAAAAACTTAAAAACTTAAAAACTTAAAAAGCCTCACCCCCGACCCCTCTCCGAAGGGCGAGGGGAGTGGATAGAGAGGAAAAAAATCCTTCTAAATCCTTTAAATCCCTGATTAAAAACTCAAATACTTAAAAACATAATCAAAATGAAGAAAATCAGTTTTTTCGCAGCCATCCTCTCCAGCTCCATGTTTTTCGCTGGATGTGGCACCCAGTCCTCTTCCTCCAACGTAGGTAATATCCTCGGAAACATCGCCACCAGTGTCCTCACCGGCCAAGACGCAGCATCAGCAGCCACGGGAGCTATTACCAACGGTTCTGCTATCAGCAGTATCATCGGAATCCTCACCAGCGGACTCTCATCCTCCGCCAACGCTAACAGCATCTATGGCACTTGGGTCTATTCCGAACCAGCCATCCAGTTCGAAAGCGAGAACGCATTGGCACAAATCGGCAGTGGCGTGGTCAATAACATTGTCCAGAACAAGTTGGCACCATACTACAAGAAAATCGGCATCACCCCTGGCAAGTTCTCCCTCACATTCAACCAGGACAACACCTTCGTTTACACCATGAACGGAAAGCAGTACAACGGCACTTACACCTACGATGCCAAGTCCAAGACCGCCAACATCCAGGGCAGCATCCTTTCTTTGCCAACTTGCTATGTCACACTTTCCACCTCTGAGCTGGCACTCACCTACGACTCATCCAAGATGCTCAACATCGCACAAGCAGTTGCTGCCAAGTCGGGCAATGCCACCCTCGGTGCCATCTCCGACCTCTCTTCCACCTACAAAGGCATGAAGACTGGATTCCTCTTCAAGAAACAATAATTCGAACAACACAACAGAACATTACAACTTTACCCGAGAGTACATTTCCACTCTCGGGCTATTATTTTTCCATAACAAAGGAACTGCCACGCGATTTCGGGATAAGAATCATTCTCAACATGGCACGTGTAAGCTTGCATAGGGAATAACAACCAGAAAAGTTTTGAATCGACTGGCGTTTTCATTGGGTTGTGCTGAAAAGTCGAGCCCTCAGCGTTTTTCAAGCGAGCCCTCGTTTGAATCACGACGAGGGCTCGCTGTTTCGACAACGAGCCCTCGCAGCTTTTATTGAATCAAAAAGTGTTTCAGGCAATTCTCTTTCCGAACTGTCGTGAGGACTAATAGCTGACAGGAAAGTGGTAAACAACTGGGAGATGGTCGGAGAATCCACCAAGATAGACGGGTCCTTGGTAGGTTCTCGATGGCTTTCTTCCTCCAAAAGACGTGTCGTCCTGAAACAAGAAAGGCAAAGAAAGTGTACGGACAGAGGTGGAGAGATGAGCAAGCGATGGACTCACCCAAATTTGGTCAATCCATTCCCAAACACCTCGATACTTGTAAGACCCCAAAGGTAATTTAGCGACAAGATTGCGCATGGACAGACAGAGGCGAGCAAAAGTCTTGATGTCGGCAGATGCGGGTGGTGCATTGAAATCACCTGCAAGAAGAATGTATGCTTGTGGTGACTGACGGAGCAGAACATGGATGTCTTGCGCCATGAGACGAAGCAGCTCTTTTCGTTTTTGTCGTGCCTCTTCACGCCCAAGTTGGGAGGGGAGATGGACTGCGTAGATGTGAAGTGTGTCACCAGAAGAAATACGTCCCCAAACATGTAGTATGTCGCGAGTGGGAAGCCACCCTTTCGCTGCAAGCAGAGAGTCTGAAAGTGCAATTGTTTGGGAGTTGATGAAATGAAAACTCAATGGTTGATAAACGATAGCCAGGTTCATGCCTCGGTCGTCAGGAGCATCCGTCATCAAGTATTGATACCCTAAAGAAGCAAGGGGTGTTTGATGGACGAGATAGGAAAGACAAGAATCGGATTCCACTTCCTGTAACACTGCGATGTCCAACGGTTTAATGGTATCGGCTGCAAGCATGACCTGAGCTATGCGTTGCATCTTTCGAGCAAAGCGAAAACGTGTCCAGCGTTGCTTTCCCTGTGGCAGGAAATCCGTGTCTTGATGATGAGTGGACTGAATGGTATCAAAAGCGTTTTCGCAGTTGTAGGTCAGCAATGTAAAGAATGTCGAGGCTTGAGAGAAGGCTTCGATTGAGAAGAAAAAGAGAAGAAGAAATAAATGAAGAATGAAGAATGTAGAATTAAGAATGGATTTTACACTGCTCATGGAATTGGTAATTTTTACACTTCATTCTACATTCTTCATTCTTCATTTTCCCCTCTTCATTCTTCATTTTCTTGTTATCTTTTGTTCGTCGTAAGCAATTTTTGCTTGACGGAGAATATCGGACGAAAAGATGAAGTCCTGAAGAGGCTTGTTGGTGGCATCCATGATTTCCTTGTTCGAGCCTTGCCACTCAGCCCTGCCTTCGCAGATAAAGGTGATGTTCTCGCCAATACCCATCACTGAATTCATGTCGTGGGTATTCACGATGGTCGTGATTTGGTCTTCGTGTGTAATGCCCTGGATGAGTTCGTCGATGACGATGGATGTCTTCGGGTCGAGTCCAGAATTGGGTTCATCGCAGAAAAGGTATCGTGGTTGAAGCACAATGGCACGAGCAATGGCAACACGTTTCTGCATACCGCCCGACAGTTCTGCTGGCAACTTCTTGTCGGTCCCCTTGAGGTTGACTCGCTCCAAGCATAGCTGTGCCCGTTTCACTCGCTCATCACGCGAGAGGTCGGAAAACATATCCAGCGGAAACATGACATTCTCCAAAACGGTGAGCGAGTCGAAAAGTGCTGCACTCTGGAAAATCATTCCCATCTCACGACGCAGAAGAATCTTTTCTTTCTTTGGCATACTGACAAAATCGCGGTCGTCGTAGAGAATCTGTCCCTTGGTGGGTGTGAGCAGTCCCACGATATTTTTCATGAGCACGGTCTTACCACTACCACTCTGTCCAATGATAAGGTTGATTTGTCCGTTTTTGAAAGTGGCATTGATGTCTTTGAGTACTTCCTTGTCGTCGAATGACTTGAAAAGATGGGAAACTTGTATCATAATGAGGAATGAGGAATCGTTTTATGTGAGGATTTGGGTGAGGAAGACGTCTGCAAAAAGAACCAGGATGGATGAAGCGACTACGGCATCGGTGGATGCTTTTCCCACTTCTACAGAACCTCCCACCACACTGTAACCCTTGAAGGCTGAAACACTGGAAATGATGAAGGCATAGACAACAGCCTTAATCATTCCACACCAAAAGAACCATTGGTTGAAATCGTATCGGAATCCTTCGTCAAGCTCTGGGATGGTGGTAATGCCCATGAAGGACGTGGCGTAAGCTCCAACGATTCCAGCAAACACGCTGAGGGTGACAAGCACCGGCATCATGGTCATGAGTCCGAGAATCTTAGGAAGGATGAGATAGTTGGCAGAATTGACTCCCATAATATCCAGTGCATCAATTTGTTGAGTGATTCTCATTGTACCTAATTCTGAAGCGATATTAGAGCCTACTTTTCCCGATAGGATGAGACACATGACGGAAGAGGAAAATTCGAGAAGCATGATTTCACGAGTGGTGTAACCCACCACCATTCGCGGCATCCATGCGCTCTGAATGTTGAGTTTGATTTGCAGACAGATGACTGCACCAATGAAGAAAGAGATGATGAGAACAAGACCGATGGAGTTGTAGCCCAACTGGTACATTTCGGTCACATATTGTTTGTAGAACATACGCATACGGTCGGGCACTGCCAAGGTGCGTCCCATCGTCTGCACATATTGTCCTAATTCTGTGAGCGAGCGTTTGAGTGAAATCATTGCAATGAAAGATGAAAACTTATTTCAAACTGCAAAAATAAGAAAAAATTTGTTGGTATGCCGTCTTTTGGGGCAAAAAAATCCATTTTGAACGAAATACGCCTGTGCAAAGAAAGGACATAGAGGATTCACGGCATGAACAAATGACAAACGGCTAACGCAAAAAGGGCACAGCAATTATTCACGACGAAGGGCCATGAAATCCGTTTTACAAGCCCACGGCTATCGCAAGATTTTGTTAATTTAATTTGATTTAACATATCTTTTTACGACAGATTGCAAGAATTAAGCAAAGAATTACTACTTTTGCAAAATATTATTACGATTCAGAATGGCAGAAGATATTTTGAAAAGCGCAACGACCAATGCTGGCGATGCTGAAGTGCCAGAATTTTCAGAAGACCGTCAGACGCTTTACACTCGCCACTTGGTGAAGACTTACGGAAAGCGAACGGTGGTGAACGATGTTTCCATCCACGTGAGGCAAGGCGAAATCGTTGGGCTGCTGGGTCCGAACGGTGCTGGCAAGACCACTTCTTTCTATATGACAACCGGACTGGTGGTTCCCAACGGTGGCAAGGTGTTTCTGAACGACACCGAAATCACGCACTACCCCGTAGCGAAACGAGCACAAGCTGGCGTAGGCTATCTGGCACAGGAAGCATCAGTGTTTAGGACCATGAGTGTGGAGGACAATCTGATGACTGTGCTCGAAATGCGAAAAGACATCACTCGGGAACAACGAAAGGAAAAGATGGAAAGTCTGCTCGATGAGTTCCGTCTTCAAAAGGTGAGGAAGAACAACGGCAACCAGTTGTCGGGTGGTGAGCGTCGTCGCTGCGAGATTGCACGATGCCTTGCCATCGACCCGAAATTCATCATGCTTGATGAACCGTTCGCTGGTGTTGACCCTATCGCTGTGGAGGACATTCAGTACATCGTATGGAAACTGAAGGACCGTAACATTGGCATTCTCATCACCGACCACAACGTACAGGAAACACTCTGTATCACGGACCGTGCCTATCTGCTGTTCGAGGGAAGAATCCTGTTCAAGGGTACTCCTCCCGAATTGGCTCAAAATACAATTGTGAAAGAAAAATATCTTGGCTCCACTTTTGTGCTTCGTCCAAAGGACTTCCAGCTCATCGGAGAAAAGAAACAAAGGGAAAGCGAGGAATGAGATTTCATTTTATAATTTGGAATTAGAAATTAGGAGTTAGGAATATATTCCACATTTCTCATTCCTCATTCCTCATTAATTCATGAAAATTTTAATTCTTCATTCTCAAGTCAAGCTTCACAAAAAACTACCAGGGAAGAACATGGAGAAAGAAAACATACTGAACGAGGAAAGTATCAAGGAGGATTTGCGCTACTTGCAACTGTTGGCGCAGAGCTATCCTACGATTGCAGATGCAAGTACTGAAATCATCAATTTGGAGGCAATCCTGAATTTACCAAAGCCTACGGAACACTTCATCAGTGACCCTCATGGAGAGAGCGATGCCTTCAACCATGTGCTGCACAATGCATCGGGATATGTGAAGAGAAAGGTAGAGGAAATCTTTGGAACAACACTCCGAAAGGTGGAAAAGAAAGAGCTCTGTACGCTCATCTATTATCCCGAACAAAAACTCCAACTCATCAAGGCTACTGAACAGAACCTCAACGACTTTTATGTAACAACTCTCAACCAACTCATCAAGGTGTGCAGAGAGGTTTCATCGAAATACACCCGTTCGAAAATCCGCAAGGAACTGCCTAAGGAGTTTGGCTACATCATTGAGGAATTGCTGCACGAAAGCTATAGCGCATACGGAGAGAAGAAACACGAATACTACAACGTCATCATGCAGTCAATCATCGACACACATCGTGCCGATGAATTTATCATAGAAATCTGCAAGCTCATTCAGAAGCTCGCCATCGACCGCCTTCATCTTCTGGGTGACATCTTCGACCGTGGTCCTGGCGCACACCTCATCATGGAAACTCTCTGCAACTACAACCACTTCGACATCGTTTGGGGAAACCACGACATCGAATGGTTTGGAGCAGCAGCTGGAAACCGTGCTTGCATCTGCAATGTGCTCCGCATCACCCTACGCTATGGAAACCTCCCTACGCTCGAAGACGGCTATGGCATCAACCTCCTGCCTCTTGCCACTTTTGCTATGGAGGTATATCACGACGACCCTTGTGAATTCTTCCAAGTTAACTCTTTAGGTAGAGACCTCAACATGGACGAGAAAGCGCTTCGGCTGAGTGCTATGATGCACAAGGCTATCTCCGTGATTCAGTTCAAAGAAGAGGCGAAAATCATCAACCGCCGTCCTGAATTCGAGATGGAAGACCGCAAATTGCTCCACCTCATCGACAAGGAAGCGGGTACCATCACACTCGGAGGAAAGACCTACGAGCTGAGGGACAAGAATTTCCCTACCATCGACCCTGCCAACCCCTACGAGCTGACTGCCGACGAAGAGCAGGTGATGCAGAAAATTCGCCACTCCTTCCTCACCAGCGACAAGTTGCGCCGACACATCGACTGCCTCTTGGCACACGGTTGCATGTACTCCATCTCCAACTCCAACCTCATGTACCATGCCTCTGTGCCTCTCAACGAAGACGGTTCTCTGAAGGAAGTGGAGATTCGAGGAAAGAAATACAAAGGTCTCGAACTGATGAAGAAGACGGGCTACATCGTTCGCGAAGCATTCAGCAACGACATCGACGACGAAGAAAAGCAATTCGCCATCGACTACATCTGGTATCTGTGGTGTGGCAAGAACTCTCCACTTTTCGACAAGGACAAGATGACCACCTTCGAACGATACTTCATTGACAACCCAGAGGCATACGTGGAGAAGAAAGGCTACTACTACCACTATAACAACGACGAGAAAATCGTTGATATGATACTCGACAGCTTCGGTGTGGATGGCGAACATCGGCACATCATCAACGGACACGTGCCTGTGAAGACCATCAAGGGTGAGAACCCTGTGAAAGCAAATGGCAAGCTGCTCGTCATCGACGGAGGTTTTTCTCTCGCCTATCAACCACAGACAGGCATCGCTGGCTACACCCTCACATTCCATTCGCGCGGTTTGGACTTGGTACAGCACCAGCCGTTCCGTTCTGCAAAGGAAGCTATCATCAGTGGCGACGACATCAAAAGCTCCACGCAAATCGTGGAGATGAATTCGAAGCGTATGTATGTGAAAGACACCGACAAAGGTAAAATACTGAAAGCCAAAGTAGATAACCTGAAACGGCTGCTCTATGCTTACCGCAATGGCTTCATCAAGGAATTATCCAAGTGAGCCAACCCTGTGCCTTCCGCATACCCACTGTTCCAACTCATAAATTTTTCTCCCTACTAATCCTTAAAAATAGATTTCAGCATGGAAGAAGACAGATTTCAACTCACACAAATCGAACTCGATGCAGCCTGGAATGCAGGACCGCTCGACTACATCGGGCTCATCACCGACGCTTATCTGAACACGCTCGACGGACAACTCACGGAGTACAACATGGATGCACTCAGCGCCGACCAACACACGCTCCTCGCCTATCGCTACATCCTCGACGAGGTGATGGAAGGTGGATTCATCCAGCTCATCCAGAACGGCTATGGCCCTTACGTGCTCGACGGACCATTTGCCATGATGATGAAAAAGCACTGGGAACTGGTCGATTTCGGCAAGTTCATGTACGAAGTGAAGAAAGTCTATCATCAGAACAAGGCAGAACTGGAGGCCGATTTGAGCGAAGACGAATTTATGGCACTCTATGAGCAACAAGAGAAGATGAACGAGCTGGGAGACGAGTTCCTCGACAAATACCAGGAAGAGGTGACTCCATCCATAGCCGACTACGTGAGAAAGAACGAGGAAATATTCGTAAAATAAATGGCAAAAAAAACAGTTAAAAACCAATCCATCAACATCAAGAACAAGCGCGCACCCTTCGACTACGAATTCATTGACCAATTCACAGCAGGCATCGTCCTCACAGGCACAGAAATCAAGTCCATCCGCATGGGAAAGGCAAGCCTCGTGGACACCTACTGCTACTTCGTGGCCAACGAACTGTGGGTGAAAAACATGAACATTTCGCTCTACATGCAAGGTTCGTACAACAACCACCAAGTGCGTCGCGACCGTAAACTTCTCCTTAACAAGAAAGAGCTACGCAATTTGGAGCAAGACTCCAAATCGCCTGGCTACACCATCGTGCCCATTCGTCTCTTCATCAACTCCAATGGACTGGCAAAACTCGACATCGCTCTTGCACGAGGCAAGAAGGAATTCGACAAACGACAGTCGCTCAAGGAGAAAGAAGACCGCAGAGAAATGGACAGAGCTATGAAACATTAATCATCAATGCAGACACCACTAAACGACATCATCAAGGAACGCATTCTCATCCTCGATGGAGCGATGGGAACCATGATTCAGCAGTATGGCCTATCCGAAGAGGATTTCCGTGGCACACAATTCATCGACACGCCCGGACTCCAGAAAGGCAATAACGACCTCCTGAACATCACTCGTCCCGACATCATCCGCGACATCCATCGCAAATACCTCGATGCCGGTGCCGACATCATTACCACAAACACCTTCTCCTCGCAGCGCATTTCGATGGAGGACTACCACGTGCAGGACTATGTACCCCAAATCGTGGCAGCAGGATGCAGCATCGCCCGCACCCTTGCCGACGAATACACCAAACGCAACCCATTGAAGCCACGCTTCGTGGCAGGTAGCGTGGGGCCTACCAATAAGTCGTGTACCATCAGTCCCGATGTCAACGACCCTGCAGCTCGCAACCTCGACTTCGACTCCTTGGCTCTTGCCTATCAGGAACAAATCGAGGCACTGCTGCAAAACGGAGTCGATGCCATCCTCTTCGAAACCATTTTCGACACGCTCAATGCCAAAGCAGGCATCTATGCAGCACAGGAAGCCATGCGTTCCACCGCCATCCATCGCCCCATCATGCTCTCCGTCACCATTTCCGACGTGGCTGGGCGCACCCTCTCCGGACAAACACTCGATGCCTTCCTTGCCTCCGTTCAACATGCCGACATCTTCTCCGTCGGACTCAACTGCTCTTTCGGTGCCCGTCAGCTCAAGCCATTCCTGCGCCAATTAGCCAGCAAAGCACCTTATTATATTAGTGCACACCCCAACGCAGGTCTGCCCAACTCACTCGGTAGCTACGACCAGACTCCAGAGCAGATGGCAGAGCAAATACGCGAGTACATCGACGAAGGCCTTGTCAACATCGTAGGAGGATGCTGCGGCACCACCGACGAATTCATTGCCCTCTATCCATCCCTCACTTCAGGCAAAGCACCTCATCAACCAGCGCCACCCACTCAGCACCTTCAACTCTCAGGACTCGAACTATTGGAACTCACGCCCGAACGTCGCTTCATCAACGTGGGCGAACGCTGCAACGTAGCTGGTTCCCGAAAGTTTCTCCGTCTCATCAAGGAGCACAACTACGAGGAAGCCCTCAGCATAGCTCGCCAGCAAGTGGAAGACGGATCCCTCGTGCTCGACATCAACATGGACGATGCCCTACTCTCTGCACAGACAGAAATGACCCATTTCCTGCGCCTCCTCATGTCCGACCCCGACATATCGAAAGTGCCCATCATGATCGACTCCTCCCAGTGGGAAGTCATCGAGTCAGCACTCAAATGCGTACAAGGCAAGTGCATCGTCAATTCCATTTCCCTCAAGGAGGGAGAAGCCACATTCCTTGCCCATGCCCAAGCCATACAACGCCTCGGAGCAGCTGTCGTCGTCATGGCATTCGACGAAGAAGGGCAAGCCACCACCTACCAGCGCAAAATCGCCATCTGCGAACGAGCCTACCACCTCTTGGTTGACAAGCTCGATTTCAATCCGCTCGACATCATCTTCGACCCCGCCGTACTCACCGTAGCAACAGGCATGGACGAACACGCCAACTATGCCCTCGACTTCATCCGCGCCACCCAATGGATTCGCACCCACCTGCCTGGAACACACGTGAGCGGAGGAGTGAGCAACCTCTCCTTCGCATTTCGAGGCAACAACTACCTGCGCGAAGCCATGCACGCCGTGTTCCTCTACCACACCATTTCAGCAGGACAGGACATGGGCATCGTAAACCCAGCCACACAAGTGCTCTACACCGATATTCCCCATCCCCTCCTCACCGCCATCGACGACGTACTTCTCAACCGCCGTGCCGATGCCACAGAGCGACTCATTGCCATGAGCGAGCAGATGAAGCAGACACCCGCCGACAATGCTTCCAGCGCCACAACCCGCCACGAAGAACTGCCCGACTGCGACGAACGCCTACGCCATGCACTCATCAAAGGCATCACCGACCACCTCGAAGCCGACCTCACCGAAGCACTGCAGAAGTACCAAGGCAATGCCGTCAGCATCATCGAAGGACCACTCATGGATGCCATGAACCAAGTGGGCACACTCTTCGGCAGCGGAAAAATGTTTCTGCCACAAGTCGTGAAAACAGCACGAACCATGAAGCGAGCAGTAAGCATCCTCCAGCCCTACATCGAAGCAACCCGACAAGAAGGAACAGCCAGAGCCGGCAAAGTACTCCTCGCCACCGTCAAAGGCGATGTACACGACATCGGAAAGAACATCGTCAGCGTAGTTCTCTCCTGCAACAACTACGAAATCATCGACCTCGGCGTGATGGTGCCAGCAGAAACCATCGTGCAGAAAGCCATCGACGAACAAGTTGACATCATCGGACTCAGCGGACTCATCACCCCCTCGCTCGAAGAAATGGTCAGCGTAGCACGTCTCCTGCAAGAACGCGGGCTACACATTCCCCTGATGATAGGCGGAGCCACCACCAGCGAACTGCACACAGCCCTCAGGATAGCACCCGTCTATTCAGCACCCATCGCCTGGATGAAAGACGCATCGCAAAACGTACTCGCCGCCGCACGACTCCTCCATCCCCAGCAGCGGGAAACCTTCACCGCCGAACTCCAAGAGAAGTACCAAAACCTGCGAGAAGAGCACGAAAAAACCTCCTCCTCCCCACTCTCCTTAGAAGAAGCAAGGAAAAGGAAGCCAAAACTATTCAATTAGAACCATCCAACCCAAGACCCACTCAGAAGACCCTCCCCATCCCTCCCAGTGAGGGAGGGAGTGAAAAGTGATAAATTCGCAAACAAACCGGACGGTATTTTTAACTTTCAACTTTTCATTTTCAAGCTGGGTGACTACTCCCTCCCTCACAGGGAGGGCTGGGGTGGGTCTTCTGTTGGGGAGGGTCTTTTTTTAGAACAGCAGTTCTCGATACTTAGGAAGTGGCCAGCATGCATCGTCAACAATTAGTTCGAGCTTGTCAATCTCGTAGCGAATCAAGTCCATCTTGGGAGCCACCGAGTCGTGGTACGCAATAGCCTTCGCGTGCTCATCCTCAATCTTGTTAGCCACCTTGCGAGCATTCACCAGCTCCTCCACAAGCCGCTCAATCTCACCCGTTCGCCTCGCAATCTCCTCAATGATTTTCACATTTCGAGCAGATAACTCATCCACCTTCTCAGCAGCAAACACCCGTCCCATCATTTCCACATTCGCCAACAGCTGGCTCTGGTAGCGCGTAGCCACAGGGATGATGTGATTCATCGAGAGGTCGCCCAGCACACGAGCCTCAATCTGTATCCTCTTCGTGTACGTTTCCCACTTCACCTCATTGCGAGCCACCAACTCCTTTTCGCTCATCACACCCATCGACTCAAACATCCGAATGCTCGACGGCGAGAGATAGCGCTCGAAAATCCTTGGGCACGACGTTTCCACATCCAGTCCCCTCCTCTCAGCCTCTGCTACCCATTCGTCACTATAGCCGTTGCCGTCGAAACGAATCGGACTACAAGCACGGATATCCTCACGAACAACGTCGAGAATAGCATGGAACTTCGCCGTGTGACCCGTATTCTCAGCATATTCAGGACGCTGCACATAATCAGCCATCCGCTCATCCACCCGACGCTTGAAATCCGTCAACGCCTCTGCCACAGCCGAGTTGAGCGTAATCATCGCCGACGCACAGTTAGCCTCCGAACCCACCGCACGGAACTCGAAGCGGTTACCCGTGAAAGCAAAAGGAGACGTGCGGTTGCGGTCCGTGTTGTCAATCATCAGCTCTGGAATCTCAGGAATATCCATTTTCAGCCCCTGCTTACCCATCATCACCAGCCCACCGTTGTCAGCCTGCGCAATATGGTCGAGTAATTCACTCACCTGCTTGCCCAGGAAACTGGAGATGATAGCAGGAGGAGCCTCGTTCGCACCCAAACGATGCGCATTAGAGGCAGACATGATAGAAGCCTTCAGCAAACCGTTATGACGCCACACACCCATCAGCGTTTCCACAATAAACACCACAAAGCGCAAATTCTGCTCCACAGTCTTCCCTGGTGCATGGAGCAGCACACCCGTGTCAGTTGAAAGGCTCCAGTTGTTATGCTTGCCCGAACCGTTGATGCCCGCGAAAGGCTTCTCATGCAGCAACACACGGAACCCATGCTTGCGAGCCACCCGCTTCATCACACTCATCAACAGCATGTTGTGGTCAACAGCCAAGTTCGTTTCCTCGAAAATTGGAGCCAATTCAAACTGGTTAGGAGCCACCTCGTTGTGGCGTGTCTTGCAAGGAATGCCCAGTTCCAGCGCCCGAATCTCCAACTCCTTCATGAAAGCCTGCACACGGTCGGGAATCGTACCGAAGTAGTGATCATCCATTTGCTGGTTCTTCGCAGCATCGTGCCCCATCAGCGTGCGACCCGTCAGGAGCAAGTCGGGACGAGCAGCAAACAGACCCTCATCCACCAAGAAATACTCCTGTTCCCAACCCAAGTTGGAAGTCACCTTCTTGACCGACGGGTCGAAAAAGTGGCAAACCTCCGTGGCAGCCACATTCACCGCATGGAGCGCACGAAGAAGCGGAGCCTTGTAGTCGAGAGCCTCACCGCTATAGCTGATAAAGACAGTCGGGATGCAGAGCGTGTCGTCAATGATGAACACAGGACTCGTTGGGTCCCAAGCCGAATAGCCACGAGCCTCGAACGTACTTCTGATACCACCCGATGGGAAAGAACTCGCATCAGGTTCCTGCTGCACCAGCAACTTACCCGTGAAATCCTCCACCATGCCTCCCTTGCCGTCGTGCTCAATGAAAGAGTCATGCTTCTCAGCCGTCCCTTCAGTCAACGGCTGAAACCAGTGCGTGTAGTGAGTGACACCGTTCTCCGTTGCCCACTGCTTCATACCAGCTGCCACAGCATCTGCCACATTGCGGTCAAGACGTGCACCATTGTCTATCACATCAATCATCTTCTCATACACATCCTTCGGCAGATACTTGAACATCTTTTCGCGGTTGAACACCTTTTTGCCAAAATACTCACTGGGTCTTTCCACAGGAACCGACACTTCGAGGGGCTTTCTCTTGTAAGCCTCCTCCACTACTTTGAATCTTAAATTTGTCATAAAGTAAGTTTTTAAGTTTTTGAGTTTTTGAGTTTATATGTGTATGTCTCCTAAAGAACTTTTAGTTCGGCGAAGCCAAATAGACTAATTGTACTAAATTTTAAAATTTTACCGATTTTGCAAATTTCTTTAGGAAACCCCTTTTCATTTTAACACTCATTCTACTCCCCTCGCCTTTGGAGAGGGGCTGGGGGTGAGGCTTTTTCACCTTTTCATCCACTTCTCAATCCTCTCTATAGCCTCCTCCGTCTGTTCATGGCTACCGAAAGCCGTAAAGCGCACGTATCCTTCACCACTCGGTCCGAAGCCCACGCCTGGCGTACACACCACTTGTGCCCCATAGAGCATCTGCTCGAAGAACTGCCATGAACTAACACCATCAGGTGTGCGCATCCACACATACGGTGCATTCTCACCGCCATACACCTCCAGTCCTAATCCTCTCAGCGTATCCAATAAACGAGAGGCATTCTGCATGTAGTACGCTATCGTTTCCTTCACCTGACTCTTTCCCTCAGGCGTATAGATGGCTTCGGCAGCCCGTTGGCTCAAATAGCTCGTACCATTGAATTTAGTAGATTGCCTGCGCAACCACAATGGGTTCAGCGGAATCCGTTCCCCCTGCAGAGTGGCAGCAGTCAAGTCCTTAGGCACAATGGTATATCCACAGCGCACACCCGTGAATCCAGCCGTCTTGGAATAACTGTGAAATTCAATAGCGCACTTCCTGGCACCACGAATCTCATAAATGGAATGAGGAATGTCGGGATTCTGGATATATGCCTCGTATGCAGCATCGAAGAAGATGAGAGTGTCGTTCTTCAGAGCATAGTTCACCCATTTGCGCAATTCATCCTTCGTCAGCACCGTACCCGTCGGATTGTTAGGATAGCAAAGATAAATCACATCCACCCTCCTGTCGGGCAAGGCAGGAACAAAGCCGTTCTCAGCCGTGCAAGGCAGATACACCACATTCGACCATCGTCCTTCATCATCCTTCGTTCCCGCTCTGCCAATCATGGCATTCGAATCGAGATAAACAGGATAAATAGGGTCTGTCACACCCACAGAATTATCCCAGCGAATCAACTCCTGGATGTTGCCCGTGTCGCTCTTCGCACCATCGTTGATGAACACCTCGTCAATATCCAGATGAATGCCGCGTGGCAAGAAATCATTTTTCAGGATAGCTTCTCTCAAAAAGTCGTAACCCTGTTCAGGTCCATAGCCACGGAATCCCTCATCCGTGCCCATCTCATCACAAGCCCGATGCATCGCCTCGATGACAGCAGGACACAGAGGCTGAGTCACATCACCAATGCCCAGACTAATCAGCCCAGCTTGTCGGCGAGTAGTTCGGAACACATTCACCCTTTTCGCAATATCAGCAAAAAGATAATTGCCTGGTAGTTTCAAGAAATGTTCATTTACAAGTGCCATATATATATTAGTTTTTGAATAGCCCCCTCCAGCTCCCCCAAGGGGGAGGGTCACCATCCGGGTGACTACTCCCTCCCTCACAGGGGGGGCTGGGGAGGGTCCTTACTTTTAACTTTCCACATCTCCTTCAAACACAAACTCCGCAGGGCCCGACATGTAGATGTGTCCATCCTGCTCATTCCATTCAATCTCCAGCACACCGCCGTCCATCACTACCGAAACCTTTCGTCCGCACCTTCCCGTCGTCATCGCAGCAACAGCCGTAGCACAAGCACCCGTACCGCATGCCATCGTCACCCCACTTCCTCTTTCCCATACCCTCATGCGAATGCTCCCATCAGCCTCCACACGAGCAAACTCAATGTTGCATCGCTCAGGAAAAGCCACATCATGCTCCAACGCCTTTCCCTCCTGCTCCACCACATCCACATCATCCACAAAGATGACATAGTGAGGATTGCCCATAGACACAAAAGTACCCTCTCGCAGACTTTCCGTCCGCTGAAACAGTCTCTCGTCTTCCCATTTCGGTGAGCCCATATCCACCAAAACCTTTTCCACCTTACCCTCCTCCTTACAAGATAGTATCAACTTCAGCGTCCTCACGCCCGACAACGTGAGCAACTTGATTTCGGTCTTCGAAGTCAGTCCCTTCTCATACACATATTTTCCAACGCACCTCGAAGCATTGCCACACATGCGAGCCACACTCCCGTCAGCATTGAATATCCTCATACCGAAATCAGCCTCCTTCGTACCCAATCGCTCAATCAACACCAACCCATCAGCACCGATACCCGTATGATACTGACTCCATTTCACAGCAGTGGCTCCAGGATCCTTCAACTCATTTAGATGAGTGTCCACATAGATGTAATCATTACCAGCTCCATGCATCTTCGAGAAATGTACCAGGTTTGTCATTTTGTAAATACTTTTAATATATTTGCTTTCGTAATGTTCTAAATTCGCTGCAAAGATAAATCAAAAAGAAATACATTTCATCAATTTAATGAATAATTTTATTTCATTTTACAAAATAATTGATAATTCGCAAGCATTTCTCTTGTTTTTCATACAAATTGAAAGCAAAAACAAATAAAATCCGAACAAATCAAAAGCATCTCAAAAATTAAACTTCAAAATGTCAAAACAAATCGAAAAACAAAGACAAAACAAACTAACTTTGCACCCGAAAACAAGAAAAGTGTTACAAACACCATTATTCACACATTATTAATATAGTAAAGGTATGAAAAAGATTGAAGCAATCATTAGGAAAACTAAATTCGAAGACGTGAAAGAAGCACTGCTACATTCCGACATCGACTGGTTCGAGTACCACGACGTACACGGCATCGGACAGAGTCGCCAGGAACGCATCTATCGCGGTGTGCAGTATTCCACCGATGTCATCGAGCGAGTAGCCATCACCATCGTATGCCGCGACCACATTGCCGAACCCACCATTCAGGTCATTCTGAAAGTGGCACACACCGGAGAAGTCGGCGATGGGCGCATCTTCCTCAGCGACATGACCAACGTCTATTCCATCCGAACAGGCGAATCAGGCGACACAGTTTTGAGAGACAAGAAATAAAGAGCGACGGTCAAGTGAAAAACCTCTATTAAGTACAAAGGACAAAGAACAAGGAACAACGTAGTAAGCGAAGATCCTAAAAATCCTTTAAATCCCTGATTAAAAAGTCAAAGGTCGAAAGTCAAAAGTCAAAAGCGACCTTAGTCCTTAGACCTCAGACCTTAGACATAAAAAGGACAAAGAACAAGGAACAACGCAGTAAGCGAAAATCCTAAGAAATCCTTTAAATCCCTGATTAAAAACTAAAAAAAAATGACAACACTACTTACAACCACAATGATAGACAGTATCAGCGGAGTTGATACACTTTGGGTACTCCTGGGAGCCATGCTCGTATTTTGGATGCAACCAGGATTCGCACTCGTCGAAGCAGGCATGACACGTTCCAAGAACACCGCCAACATCCTCATGAAGAACTTCTGCGATTTCATGTGCGGCACCGTCCTGTTCTGGATCGTCGGCTTCTCACTCATGTTCGGCACCGACCACGGCATCGTGGGATGGGACGGTTTTTTCTTCCGCAGCAATTTCGGCAACGACCAACTACCCGCCCCAGCGTTCTTCATCTTCCAAACCATGTTTTGCGCAACAGCAGCCACCATCGTCAGCGGAGCCATGGCAGAACGCACAAAATTCACCAACTACCTTCTCTACTCCATCCTCATTTCCTCCATCGTCTATCCCGTTTCCGGCCATTGGGGTTGGGGCGGCGGATGGCTCTCCCAACTCGGATTCCACGACTTCGCCGGCTCCACCATGGTTCATGCCTGTGGAGGCATGTTGGCACTCGCAGGAGCCATCGCCCTCGGACCCCGCATCGGAAAGTACGACAAGCAGAAGAAGAGTCGAGCCATACCAGGCCACAACCTCGCACTCTGCGCCCTCGGTGTGTTCTGCCTGTGGGTAGGCTGGTTCGGATTCAACCCATGCAGCGAACTCAGCATCACAGGCGAAAGCGCCATACATAGCGCCCACGTCTTCATCACCACCAACATGGCAGCAGCGACAGGAGGAATGGCAGCACTCATCTACACGTGGCTCGTCGATGGAAAGCCATCACTCTCCATGGTATGCAACGGCGTACTCGCAGGATTGGTAGGCATCACCGCAGGATGCGACTGCGTAGATATATGGGCATCAGCCATCATCGGCATCATCACCTCCGTCATCATGTGCTGGAGCGTGTCCTTCATCGACAAGCGCCTCCACATCGACGACCCCGTTGGAGCCATCAGCGTACACGGCGTAGGAGGCATCGTCGGCACCATCCTCACAGGCGTATTCGTCAACCCTACCCTCAATGGCACCGTAACGGACGTTCGCACGCAGACCATTGGAGCTTTGGCAGTGTGCGTTTGGGCGTTCGTCATGGGACTCGCGATATTCTACGGACTGAAGAAGACCGTCGGCTTGCGCTGCGACAAACGAATCGAAGAAGAAGGACTCGACGTGTATGAGCACGGCGAAACCTGCTACAACTGATCACATTCCTTTTGTTTTTAGACTAAATTTTTTCTTTATTAAATTGTTGAATGACATTTTTGTTGAATGATTTTTTTAATTTTATTTTAAGTATTGATTTTATGAAAAAGGTAAAAAGATTTTTCACGATGGTCATGGCGGCATTAGCGTATGCCGCCCCAACCATTGCACAAGACAAAGCGGAAGCTACAGTGTCATCCAGCTTCGTGAACCAGTACATCTGGCGTGGTCTCGACCTCGGAAGCGTAGCCCTGCAACCCACCCTGGGAGTCGCCTACCACGGAGTGAGTCTCACAGCATGGGGCAGCGTCGGACTTGCCAACCCCTCCGACACCAAGGAATTCGACCTCACTCTTGCATACGCCGCAGGACACCTCAACGTAGGCATCACCGATTATTGGTTCTCTGCGGGACTCGATCCACAAAACCGCTATTTCAAATACGATGCCCACGGCACGAACCACGTATTCGAAGCCAATGCAGGCTACGACTTCGGCATAGCCAATTTGCAGGCATACGTTAATTTCGCTGGCAACGACGGATTGAACAAGAACGAACACAGAGCCTATTCCACCTACGTAGAACTCAGCGCACCATTCCGCCTCGCCTCCTGCCATGCATCAGCCACACTTGGTGCCGTACCCATGTCAACCACATTTTATGGCACAACAGGATTCTCCATCACCAACATCACGCTGAAAGCAAGCAAAGACATCAAGATAACAGAATCATTCTCACTCCCCGTCTTTGCGCAACTCACCGCCAATCCATCCTCTCAAAAGGCCTACTTCGTTTTCGGATTCACACTACAGCCATAAAGAGGCAGGAATAGGATTCATACTGCCTCAGAAAATCTAAAAAAGAAGACAGATTTCAAATTGAAAGCAAACACATGTTGTTTGCTTTCAATTTGATAGCACAAAATGCAATTTAGATGACAGTCCGTAATCGAAGAACAAAAAGTAGGTACACGACCCGTATTTAAAAAGTCATTTTGAAAGGAAAATAGCTACCTTTGCAGACAAATTGCAACGTAAAACGCGAGATATGACAACAAAACGTAAACAAAAAGAAGAGGAAATAGGACTCTACCAAAGCCAGTATGAACACGATGCTTGCGGTGTAGGCATGGTGGTGAACATACATGGTGCGAAGAGTCACCAACTGGTGGACGATGCACTGAAGGTGTTGGAAAACATGCGGCATCGCGGTGCGGAAATCGGAAAGGACGGCGATGGCGCAGGAGTGATGGTGCAGATTCCTCACGAATTCATCTTGCTCCAGGGCATCCCGGTGCCCGAAAAGGGACACTATGGCACGGGGCTGGTGTTTCTTCCGAAAGACACAGAACGCCAACAGGAGATTTTGAGTGTCATCATCGAAGAGGTGGAACGAGAAGGCTTACAACTCATGCACCTTCGCACCGTTCCTACTCGCTCCGACTGTCTCGGAGAAAGGGCGCACTCCACGGAGCCGGACGTGAAGCAATTGTTCATCATTGCTACTGAGACGACGGCGGATGCGTCCGAAACGCGTCGGAGTCTTCCTGTCCTGCTTTATTTGATTAGGAAAAGGATTGAGCGTCGCATTGCCGACAAGGATTTCTACATTTGTTCGCTGAGTACCCAGAATATCGTTTATAAGGGTATGTTGTCGAGTGTGCAGCTGCGGCAGTACTTCCCCGACTTGTCGAACCCCTACTTTACCAGCGGCCTGGCACTGGTGCACTCTCGTTTCAGCACGAACACGTTCCCGACGTGGTCGTTGGCTCAGCCGTTCCGCCTGATGGCGCATAATGGTGAAATCAACACGATTCGCGGCAACAGGGGATGGATGAAGGCTCGCGAGAGCGTGCTGAGCAGCGAGCTGCTGGGCGATGTGAGCGGCATCTCGCCCATCGTGGAGGCTGGGATGAGCGACTCGGCGAGTCTGGACAACGTGCTGGAGTTCCTGGTCATGTCGGGTCTGAGCCTGCCTCATGCGATGGCGGTGCTGGTGCCTGAGTCGTTCAACGACAAGAATCCGATTTCGGAGGAGCTGAAGGCGTTCTACGAATACCATTCGATTCTGATGGAGCCTTGGGACGGTCCTGCTGCGCTGCTGTTCAGCGACGGTCGCTTTGCCGGGGGTATGCTCGACCGCAACGGTCTGCGTCCTGCGCGATACACCATCACCAAGAATGGCATGATGGTGGTGGCGTCGGAGGTAGGGGTGATGGACTTCGACCCTGCGGAAGTGACGGAGAAGGGTCGCTTGGAGCCTGGCAAGATTCTGCTGGTGGACACGCTGGAGGGACGCATCTATTACGATGGTGAAATCAAACAGCAGCTCGCCTCGGAGCATCCTTACCGCCAGTGGCTTTCCACGAACCGCATCGAGCTGGAGAAGTTGCGAAGCGGGAGAAAGGCGGTGAACGCTGTGGACGACTTGTTGCAGAAGGAACGCTGGTTCGGTTTCAGCGAGGAGGACATCTCCGCGACGGTGGTTCCGATGGCGACGACGGGTCAGGAGCCTACGGCTGCCATGGGCAACGACACGCCTTTGGCTGTGCTCTCGCCGCGTCCGCAGCTATTCTTCAACTATTTCCGCCAGCAGTTTGCGCAGGTGACGAATCCTGCCATCGACTCCATCCGCGAGAACCTGGTGATGTCGCTCACGGAGTATGTAGGACGCGTGGGCCACGGCATCCTCCATGCCGACGAGTCGAACTGCAAGATGGTGCGCCTGCCTCACCCTGTGCTGAACAATGGGCAGATGGACATGCTCTGCCACATCCAATACAAGGGTTTCAACACGGCGAAAATCGGCTTGGGCTTTTCCTCCCGTGGCGGTGTGGCACTGGGTGAGGCGCTCGACAGGATTTGCCACGAGGCTGAAAAGGCGGTGGACGAGGGCTGCAACTACATCATCCTGACGGACAGGGACACGGAGGGTCCTTTCATTCCTTCGCTGCTGGCTGTGTCGGCTGTCCACCACTATCTCATGGAGGTGGGCAAGCGTGTGCAGACGGCGCTGATTGTGGAGAGCGGTGAGATTCGCGAAACGATGCACGCTGCGCTGCTTTTGGGCTACGGTGCTTCGGCGCTATGTCCTTACATGGTGTTTGCGATTCTGGACGAGTTGGTGAAGCGTGGAAAGATTCAGGAGGATTATGCCACGGCTGAGAGGAACTACATTGAGGCGGTGAAGAAGGGGCTGTTCAAACTGATGGCGAAGATGGGCATCTCGACGATTCGCTCTTACAGGGGTGCAAAGATTTTTGAGAGCATCGGTCTGAACGAGCATCTGCTACGCAAGTATTTCGGTACGGAGGTGAGTACCGTGGGAGGCGTGGGGCTGGAGAAGATTGCCCACGATGCGGAACTGTTTTACGAAAGCGGCAAGGAAAGCGTGAGCGGCACGACGGGGTTCCTCGCCCATGCTGGCCAGTTCAGCTGGCGCAAGGATGGCATCCAACACGCTTGGAATCCAGCCACGATTGCTGCTTTGCAGTTGGCTTGCAGACGGGGGAATTACGGAAAATACAAGGAATTCACGAAGCTGGTGGACGAGAAGGAGGAACCCATCTTCATCCGCGACGTGTTGGGCTTCAGGAAGCAGCCCATCGACATCGACGAGGTGGAACCTGTGGAGCGCATCGTGAAGCACTTTGTGACGGGTGCTATGTCGTTTGGTGCTTTGAGCAAGGAGGCGCACGAAGCCATCTGCTTGGCGATGAACCGTCTGGGCAGTCGCAGCAATACGGGCGAAGGGGGTGAGGACGCTATGCGTTTCGATGCAAGCGTGGACGGAGTGAGCCTGAGCAGCAAGACAAAGCAGATTGCGAGCGGACGCTTCGGGGTGACGACGGAATACTTGGTGAACGCGGAGGAGCTGCAAATCAAGGTGGCTCAGGGTGCGAAGCCTGGCGAAGGGGGTCAGTTGCCTGGATTCAAGGTGAACGAAATCATTGCCCGCACCCGCCATTCCATTCCAGGCATTTCGCTCATTTCTCCTCCTCCTCATCACGACATCTACAGCATTGAGGACTTGGCGCAACTCATCTTCGACCTCCGCAACGTGAACCCATCGGCTGCCATCAGTGTGAAACTCGTGGCTGAAAGCGGTGTGGGCACCATTGCGGCTGGTGTGGCAAAGGCCAAAGCCGACCTCATCGTTATCAGTGGTGCTGAAGGTGGCACGGGTGCATCGCCTGCCAGTTCGATGCGCTTTGCGGGCATATCGCCCGAAATTGGTCTGAGCGAGACGCAGCAGACGCTCGTGAAAAACGGTCTGCGTTCAAGGGTGCGCCTGCAGGTGGATGGACAAATCAAGACGGGACGCGACGTGATTCTGATGGCTTTGCTGGGTGCGGACGAATTTGGTTTTGGCACAACGGCTCTCATCGTGCTGGGCTGTGTGATGATGCGCAAATGCAACAAGAACACTTGCCCGATGGGTGTGGCTACGCAGGATCCGCAACTGCGTGCGCATTTCATGGGACGTGCCGACCATCTGGTGAACTATTTCAGGTTCTTGGCGCAGGAGGTCAGGGAGTATCTGGCGCTGTTAGGTGCCAGGAGCTTGGACGACATCATTGGGCACACGGAATTGATTACGCAGAGGGAGTCGGTGCTGGACTTGAACCGCCTGTTGCACAGGGAAGAGGGCATCTTGCACCACACGGAGGATGCGACATACGGTTGGGACGATGTGCTCGACGTGCAAATGACGAAGGCGGCTCGGCTTGCCATCGAACAACAGGAAGAGGTGCGACTCGACTATGCCATCAAAAACACGAACCGCGCTGTGGGTGCGATGCTTTCGGGCTCCATCGCCAAGCGATACGGCAACGTAGGTCTGCCCGACGACACGATTAACGTGAAGTTCAAAGGGTCGGCAGGACAGAGTTTCGGTGCGTTCCTGGTACACGGAGTGAGTTTCAAACTCGAAGGGGAGACGAACGACTACTTTGCCAAGGGGCTGTCGGGTGGACGCATCGCCATCCTGCCTCCAGTGAGGAGCAAATTCCGCGCTGAAAAAAACATCATCGCTGGCAACACGGGTCTATACGGAGCGACGAGTGGCGAACTCTACGTGAACGGTAAGGTGGGCGAACGCTTCGGTGTGAGGAACTCGGGGGCGATTGCTGTGATTGAAGGTGCTGGCGACCACTGCTGCGAATACATGACGGGTGGTCGCGTGGTGGTGCTGGGCGAAACAGGTCGCAATTTTGCGGCTGGCATGAGTGGTGGTGTAGCATACGTGTGGGACAAGAAAGGCACGTTCGACTACTACTGCAATATGGACATGGTGGAAATCAGTCTTGTGGAGGAAAGCCAGCATCGGAAAGAACTGCACGAACTGATACGCCAGCACTATCTCTACACGGGTTCGAACTTGGCTCGCACGATGCTCGACGACTGGTCTCGCTATGTGGAGCAATTCATACAAGTGGTCCCAATCGAGTACAAGCGTGTGCTGCAAGAGGAACAAATGAGAAAGCTGCAGCAGAAAATCGCTGACGTGCAGAGAGAGTTTTAAAGAAGGGACCCACTCAGAAGACCTTCCCCAGCCCTCCCTGTGAGGGTGGGAGTGAAAAGTGAAAAACGAAAAGTGAAAAATTCGCAAACAAACCGGACGGCATTTTTAACTTTCAACTTTTCACTTTTCACTTTCAAGCCGGGTGACTACTCCCTCCCTCACAGGGAGGACTGGGGAGGGTCTTCTGGAAGGGTCTAATAATTATTTGATTTTAAAATAAAGATGAAAGAAGAATCAATAAAAACGAAAGCACCGTTCTTGGCAATTCATCGTCAGGAAGCTGGCTATCGCCCCATACATGACCGGATCCACGACTTCGGCGAAGTGGAGCAGACTTTGAACACCAACGACCGCCGACAACAAGCTGCTCGCTGCATGGACTGCGGCGTACCGTTTTGTCATTGGGCTTGTCCGTTAGGCAACAAGGCTCCTGAATGGAACAAGGCTCTGCACAAGGGCGACTGGGAATTGGCTTATTTGCTGCTCTCTGCCACAAACCCTTTCCCTGAATTCACGGGGCGCATCTGTCCCGCTCTTTGCGAGAAGGCTTGTGTGCTCAACCTCTTCGACCATGAGCCAACGACGAATCGCGAAAATGAATGTGCCATCACGGAAATGGCTTTTCAAGAGAAATACATTCCTGTCTTCCACCACATCCGCAACGGGAAGAGTGTGGCAGTCGTAGGTGCTGGTCCTGCTGGACTGGCTGCGGCAAACGACCTCAACAGGATGGGCTATGAGGTGACTGTATATGAAAAGAACGAAGCGGCTGGCGGTTTGCTGCGCTACGGCATCCCGAATTTCAAACTGAACAAGGCCATCATTGACAGAAGAATTGCCCTGCTGGAAGAGGAAGGCATTAAGTTCTGGTACGGCATGGACATCCAATCGACCGACGAACTGCAAGGGAAGTTTGACGCAGTGGTCGTTGCAACAGGAACGCCTACGGCAAGGGACTTGAAGGTACCTGGGCGAGAACTGAAAGGCGTACATTTTGCGCTCGAATTGCTGGCGCAGCAAAACCGTGTGCTGGCAGGCATGGAATACGGAAAGGATGAGCGCATCACTGCCAAGGGGAAGCATGTGCTGGTCATAGGCGGTGGCGACACGGGAAGCGACTGCATCGGCACGGCTCATCGACAGGGTGCAAAGAGCGTGACTCAGATTGAAATCATGCCCAAGCCTCCTGTTGGTCCTGACGACCCAAAGAATCCTTGGCCAAACTTCCCGCGCACATTCAAGACGACATCGTCGCACGAAGAAGGTTGCACTCGCCGCTGGAACATCAACACGCTGGAATTCTTGGGCAAGGAAGGACAGCTGACGGGTGTGAAAGTGCAAGAGATAGCATGGAAGCCCAATCCCGACGGCGGCCGTCCACTGATGGTTGCGAACGGAGAACCCGAAATCATCAAGGCGGAGCTGGTGCTGTTGGCAATGGGATTTCTGAAACCCGAACTACCAGAAAGTCAAGGCAATGTGTTCTACTGTGGCGATGCTCTGAATGGGGCAAGCCTCGTGGTCAAAGCCATTGCCAGCGGTAAGCAGGCAGCAAGGGAAGTGAATTTGGTAAGTGAAAAATAGAGACCCTCCCCAGCCCTCCCTGTGAGGGAGGGAGGAAAGTGAAAAACGAAAAGTGAATAATTCGCAAACAAACCGGACGGCATTTTTAACTTTCAACTTTTCACTTTTCATTTTCAAGCCGGGTGACTACTTCCTCCCTCACAGGGAGGGCTGGGGAGGGTCTAATAATAAGAAAAAGTTGCATGAGCAAATACATCTTTGTGACAGGTGGTGTTGTCAGTTCGCTTGGTAAGGGCATCATTTCGGCATCTATCGGTAAGTTGCTGCAAAAGCGTGGCTACAAAATCACGATTCAGAAGTTCGACCCTTACATCAACATCGACCCAGGCACTCTGAACCCTTACGAGCATGGCGAATGCTATGTGACTGCCGATGGCATGGAAACAGATCTCGACCTCGGCCACTACGAACGCTTCACAGGGATTCAGACGACACGTCACAATTCTCAGACTACGGGACGCATCTATCAGGCTGTCATCGACAAGGAACGACGAGGCGACTATTTGGGACACACTATTCAGGTGGTTCCACACATCACCGACGAAATCAAACGACGGATTCAACAACTGGCGAATCCTTCGGTGGATGACAAAATGGGGATGGGCGAAAGCTATGATTTCATCATCACAGAAATCGGCGGAACCATCGGTGACATGGAAAGCGCTCCCTTTCTGGAAGCCATACGCCAACTGAAATGGCAACTGGGCAAAGATGCTGTGTGTGTGCATCTCACCTACGTGCCCTATCTGAAGGCAGCTTGTGAACTGAAAACGAAACCCACTCAGCACAGCGTGAAGGAATTGCAATCGGCTGGCATCCAACCCGACATTCTCGTTCTTCGCACAGAGAAGCATCTGGACGACCACCTGCGTGCCAAGGTTGCGGGATTCTGCAATGTGGATTTGGAATGCATCATTCAAAGCGAGGACTTGCCCAGCATCTACGAAGTGCCTGTGAACATGCAGAAGCAGGGTCTCGACGCTGTCATCCTGCGCAAAATGGGCATTCCCGTGGGAGAAACTCCCGACTTGGGCGAATGGAATCATTTCTTGGAACTGCGTCGCAACGCCAAGGATGTGGTTCGCATTGGACTGGTGGGGAAATACGATTTGCAAGATGCTTACAAAAGCATCATGGAAAGTCTGAGCCATGCCGCCACCTACCATCACAGGAAGGTGAGCATCAGTTTCATCCCTTCAGAGCATCTCGACAAGGACATGCTGGAAGCGCAGGACGGACTGGTCGTCTGCCCTGGATTCGGACAACGTGGCACCGAGGGAAAAATCCTTGCTGCACAATATGCCAGGGAACACGACCTTCCCTGCTTGGGCATCTGCTTGGGGATGCAGATGATGGTCATTGAGTTTGCTCGAAACGTGTTGGGATGGAAAGAAGCGAAAAGCCGTGAGTTTGCCAACGAGGGAGAAACGGAAGATGGCGTGCCGTTTGTCATCGACCTCATGGAGGAACAGAAATGTGTTTCGCAAATGGGCGGAACCATGCGGCTTGGAGCTTACGATTGCCAGTTGGCAGACGGTTCCCATGCTGCTGCCATCTATGGCAAGAGGCTCATCAGCGAACGTCATCGCCATCGTTATGAGTTCAACAATGCGTTCTTGGGCGCATTCGAAGCAAGGGGACTGGTATGCAGTGGCAGAAACCCTGATGCCCAACTGGTGGAAATCGTGGAAATGAAAGGACATCGCTGGTACATCGGCACTCAGTTCCACCCTGAATACCAAAGCACCGTGCTACACCCTCATCCTCTTTTTATGGATTTCATCAAAACAGCTATAGGGAAATGAAGAAAGCAAAATTAGTGTTGGAAGACGGCTCCGTGTTCGAGGGTCTGTCGTTCGGACACGAAGGAGAAGCAGACGGCGAAGTGGTGTTTTGCACCGCCATGACGGGCTACACGGAAAGCCTCACCGACCCCAGCTATGCAGGGCAGATGTTGGTGATGACCTACCCTTTGGTGGGTAATTATGGTGTTCCTCCATGCCATGCGGAGACTGCGACTGCGCTCGGCTCAGAGAATGGCCTACCCCAGTTCTGGGAAAGCGAACGGATTCACGCCAAAGCTCTCATCGTGGCAGACTACAGCGAGGCTTATTCGCATTGGAACGGCGTGGAAAGTCTGGAGAAGTGGTTGAAACATGAACACGTTCCTGCCATGACAGGCATTGACACACGCGCGCTGACAAAGCTGCTGAGAGAAAAAGGGGTGATGACAGGAAGGATGACAACGCTTGCGCCACAGGACTACAATGCGAACGAGAACCGATATGGTGCTACCAACTGGGTGGAACGTGTGTCGTGCCACGAGGTGATTCGATACCATGAAGGAGCAAAAAGGAAAGTGGTGCTGGTGGATTGCGGTGTGAAAGCGAACATCATCCGCTGCCTGCTGGAACGTGATGTAGAGGTCATCCGTGTGCCGTGGAATTACGACTATACGAAGATGGACTACGATGGGGTGTTCCTCAGCAATGGACCGGGCAATCCCGACCTCTGCCAAGCCACGGTGAATGTGCTACGCAAGCATCTGGTTAGCACGAGGAAGCCTGTTTTCGGCATCTGCCTGGGGCATCAACTGCTGGCGAAAGCGGCTGGGGCATCGGTCTATAAACTGAAATACGGACACCGCTCTCACAACCAGCCTGTGCGACTGATGGGTACGGAACGCTGCTTCGTGACGGCACAAAATCATGGTTATGCCGTTGATGCCCGCACATTGCCTGACGACTGGCAGGAGATGTTTGTGAACATGAACGATGGTTCGAACGAGGGCATACGCCACATGGAAAAACCGTGGTTCTCCGTGCAGTTTCATCCAGAAGCTTGCAGTGGGCCTACAGATACGGAGTTTTTGTTTGACGAGTTTATTGCAAATTTATGAGGAACGAACAAATCAGAAAAGTGCTCCTCTTGGGTTCGGGAGCGTTGAAAATAGGTGAAGCAGGGGAATTCGACTACTCGGGGTCGCAAGCCTTGAAGGCTCTGCGCGAAGAAGGCATCAAGACGGTTCTCATCAATCCCAACATTGCCACAGTGCAAACCTCGGAGGGAGTGGCTGACGAAATCTACTTCCTGCCCGTGCAGCCTCAATTTGTGGAGCGAGTGATTGAAAAGGAACGCCCCGACGGAATCCTACTGGCTTTTGGCGGTCAGACGGCACTGAACTGCGGTGTAGCACTCTATCAGAGCGGTGTGTTGGAACGCTACGGCGTGAAGGTGTTGGGTACGCCCGTGCAAACCATCATCGACACGGAAGACCGCGAGCTCTTTGTGCGTCGTCTTGACGAAATCCACGTGAAAACAATCAAGAGCGAAGCTTGCTCCACCACGGAAGAGGCTCGACTCGCTGCCCAAAACTTGGGCTATCCTGTCATTCTCCGTGCTGCATACGCCTTAGGTGGACTGGGTTCGGGATTCTGCGACAACGAGACAGAACTCCTTGCATTGGCTGAGAAGGCTTTCTCCTTCTCTCCTCAGGTGCTTGTGGAGAAGTCGCTGAGGGGATGGAAAGAAATAGAATACGAGGTGGTACGCGATGCTCAAGACAACTGCATCACGGTGTGCAACATGGAAAATCTCGACCCGTTGGGCATCCACACGGGGGAATCGATTGTCGTTGCACCGAGTCAGACTCTCACCAACTCGGAATATCACAAGCTGAGAGCGCTTGCCATCAAAATCATCCGACACATTGGCATTGTCGGCGAATGCAATGTACAGTATGCGCTCGACCCAGCATCGGAAGACTACAGAGTGATAGAAGTGAATGCCCGCCTGTCGCGCTCTTCTGCCTTGGCATCGAAAGCAACAGGCTATCCCTTGGCATTCATTGCAGCCAAACTAAGTTTGGGCTACGGCTTGTTTGAACTGAAAAATTCGGTGACAAAAACCACTTCCGCCTTTTTCGAGCCAGCCCTCGACTACGTAGCTTGCAAGATTCCACGCTGGGACCTTTCCAAGTTTCATGGTGTGAATCGGGAATTGGGTTCCTCCATGAAAAGCGTGGGCGAAGTGATGGCAATTGGCAGAACTTTCGAAGAGGCACTGCAAAAGGGATTGCGAATGATTGGGCAGGGTATGCACGGATTTGTGGAAAACAAAGAATTGAACTTTCCCGACATCGACAAGGCTCTTCACGAACCTACGGACAACCGCATCTTCGTCATATCGAAGGCTATGCACTTGCCTCACTACTCCATCGACCGCATTCACGAACTGACAAAAATAGACCGTTGGTTCCTGCAAAAGCTGAAGCACATTGTGGATATCGACGAGGTGCTGAAGACAAAATGTATCGACACACTCGAAAGGGAAACGATGCTCGAAGCCAAGACCTACGGTTTCTCGGATTTCCAAATTGCCAGAGCCATCGGACTGGAAAGTGAAACGAAAAACATGCATGAGGCGATGTTGCTTGTTCGTCAGCTTCGGAAATGGTATGGCATCCAGCCTGTGGTGAAACAGATGGACACGCTTGCTTCTGAATATCCAGCCCAGACAAATTATCTCTATCTCACATATCAAGGAGCTGGCACATCGGCATCCAAGAACGATATTAACTACGAAGGCGACAAACGCTCTGTCATTGTTCTTGGTTCAGGTGCCTATCGCATAGGAAGCAGTGTGGAGTTTGACTGGTGCGGTGTGCAAGCTCTCAATACCATCCGCGAAGAAGGTTGGCGCTCGGTGATGATTAACTACAACCCCGAAACGGTTTCTACCGACTACGACCTTTGCGACCGCCTCTACTTCGACGAACTGACGTTCGAACGAGTGATGGACATCGTGGAACAGGAGCAACCTCACGGAGTGATTGTTTCTACGGGTGGACAAATTCCAAACAATCTTGCCCTCCACCTCGATGAACAGCACGTTCCAATTCTCGGCACGCAAGCAAGCGACATAGACCGAGCCGAAGACCGAGCCAAGTTTTCAGCCATGCTGAACGACCTCGGCGTACACCAGCCCGAATGGTCTGCGCTCAGCTCCATGCAAGACATCAATCAATTCTTGGAACGAGTCGGTTTCCCCGTGCTTGTCCGTCCTTCGTATGTGCTAAGTGGAGCTGCCATGAATGTTTGCTCCAACGAGGAAGAACTTCATCGCTTTCTCCAACTTGCAGTCAACGTGTCGGAAGACCATCCCGTGGTAGTGTCCAAATTCATAGAACACGCCAAGGAAATCGAGATGGATGCCGTGGCACGTAATGGCGAAATCCTTGCTTACGCCATTTCTGAACACATAGAATTTGCAGGCGTTCATTCGGGTGATGCTACGATACAATTTCCACCACAGAAACTCTATGTGGAAACCGTTCGTCGCATCAAGCGCATCACGCGGCAAATTGCACAGGCATTGCACATCAATGGACCTTTCAACATTCAATATATGGCTCGTCAGAATGATATTCTCGTCATTGAATGCAACCTTCGTGCATCACGCTCGTTCCCTTTCGTCTCGAAGGTTCTGAAACTGAATCTCATTCGCCTTGCCACTCGGGTGATGCTCGGCTTGCCTGTGGAACGTCCATCCAAAAACCTTTTCGACCTCGATTACGTTGGCATCAAGGCTTCGCAATTCTCCTTCAACCGTCTCCAAAATGCGGACCCCGTGCTGGGTGTAGATATGGCATCGACGGGAGAAGTGGGATGCATCGGCGACACCACCGACACAGCATTGCTCACAGCGATGCTCTCCGTGGGCTATCGTATTCCCAAACGGGGTGGTTCGATACTTCTCTCCACGGGTGGAGCCAAACAGAAAGCGGACATGCTCGAAGCAGCACGACAACTGGCAACATACGGTTACAAGCTCTATGCCACAGGTGGAACATCGAGGTATCTTTCCGAAAACGGCATTGCCAACACGCAGGTTTTCTGGCCATCAGAAACGGAACATCAACCTCAAGCTCTCAGCCTTCTGCATGAGCATCAAATAGACATGGTTGTAAACATTCCAAAGGACTTGACAACACACGAGCTGACCAACGGCTACAAAATACGTCGTGCAGCCATCGACCTCAACATACCTCTGATTACCAATGCTCGCTTGGCATCTGCTTTCATCTTTGCCTTCACATCCTCATCCGAGGAAAGCATCTCCATCAAGAGCTGGAACGAATACAAATAATAAATGAGGGATGAAGAATGGTCGCTTCGCTCCGAATGAAGAATGTATTTTACTCTGCTCATTGGATGAGTAACTTTAATTCTTCATTTTTCATTCTTAATTCTTATTTTTTCACTTTTTATTTTTCACTTTTAACTTTAATATATATGTGTGGAATTGTAGGTATTTTTCAGATAAAGGAACAAACTCGACAACTGAGACAGCAAGCATTGACAATGAGTCAGAAACTAAGACACCGTGGTCCCGACTGGAGCGGAATATGGTGTGGTGGTACAGCAATCTTGGCACACGAACGATTGAGTATCGTGGATCCTGAAAGTGGAAAGCAGCCGTTGTTTTCACCCGATGCCCAACAGGTGCTGGCAGTGAATGGCGAAATCTATAATCATCAGGAAATCAGAAAACAATTCTCTGGACAATACGAATTCCAAACGGGAAGCGATTGTGAAGTGATTCTTGCGCTCTACAAGGAATGGCGCTCGTCCAAATCTTTCGATAGCACTGCATATCCGCCATTTTTAGAAACAATTAGCGGAATCTTCGCCTTTGCTCTCTACGACCTGGAACGGGATGAATTTCTCATTGCTCGCGACCCCATCGGTGTCATACCTTTATATATTGGCTACAATGCAGACGGTACCATCCTCGTGGCATCAGAACTGAAAGCACTCGAAGGACAATGCGAACGGTACGAACCGTTTCTGCCTGGACATTATTATTGGAGCAAACAGCCTGGAATGAAACGGTATTATCAGCGCGACTGGATGCAATATGATGCCATCAAAGACAACGATGCCAACGGCGAAGACATACGTCAGACACTTCGTCAAGCTGTGAAACGCCAATTGATGTCAGATGTGCCATACGGAGTATTGCTCAGTGGAGGGTTGGATTCAAGTATCATTTCTGCCGTTGCAGAACGCTACTCCGAGAACCGCATTGAGGACAATGGGCAAACTCGTGCTTATTGGCCTCGTCTTCATTCCTTCGCTGTGGGACTAAAAGGGGCACCCGACTTGCAGAAAGCACGTCTTGTGGCAGAGCATATCGGTACCGTTCACCATGAAATCAACTACACCATCCAAGAAGGAATCGATGCCATCCGAGATGTAATCTACTATATAGAAACGTATGATGTAACCACAGTCCGAGCATCCACACCGATGTATCTTCTTGCACGTGTCATCAAGTCGATGGGCATCAAGATGGTGCTTTCGGGTGAAGGAGCAGATGAAATTTTCGGTGGTTATCTCTACTTCCACAAAGCACCAAGCGCACGCGATTTCCATGAAGAAACCGTTCGTAAGCTTTCCAAGCTCCATCAGTACGATTGCTTACGTGCCAACAAAAGTCTTTCGGCATGGGGAGTAGAGGGTCGTGTGCCATTTCTTGACAAAGAATTTCTCGACGTTGCTATGCGCACAAACCCTAAAGCAAAGATGTGTCCAGGACAAACGATAGAAAAGCGCATTCTGCGTGAAGCTTTCTCCGATATGCTTCCCGAAGAGATTGCATGGCGACAGAAAGAACAATTCAGCGATGGTGTTGGCTATTCATGGATTGACACTCTCAAGCGCATCACATCGGAAGCCGTGACCGACGAACAAATGGCTCACGCTGCCGAACGATTCCCTATCAACCCACCTCTGAACAAAGAGGAATACTACTATCGCAGCATCTTTGAGGAGCATTTTCCAAGTGAATCCGCTGCCCGAAGTGTACCACAAGAGGCAAGTGTTGCTTGTTCCACAGCCATTGCACGCGAATGGGACGAAGCATTCAAAAAACTCAACGATCCAAGCGGACGTGCCGTGAGCGGCGTTCATGAACAGGCATACCAATAACTAAAGTAAACTGACTGTGGAACAACTGAAGCATGAATGTGGTGTGGCAATGATTCGCCTACTGAAACCGATTGTGTACTACGAAAAGAAATATGGCACACGCCACTACGGACTGAACAAACTCTACCTGATGATGGAGAAACAGCACAATCGAGGACAAGAAGGAGCAGGCATTGCCTCTGTCCACCTCGATGCGATTCCAGGCAAGGAATATATGTTTCGTGAAAAGGCGCAAGGCAAAGATGCCATCACAGACATATTCTCACACATCGGAGACGATTTTGCAGGAGAACTGCTGATGGGACATTTGCGCTACTCCACAACTGGCAAGAGCGGACTCACCTTTGTCCATCCTTTTCTTCGACGAAACAACTGGCGAGCCAAGAATCTTTGCCTTTGTGGTAACTTCAATATGACGAACATCGATGAAGTATTCCAGCAACTCACTCGGCAAGGCCAATATCCACGCATCTTCAGCGACTCCTACATCATGCTCGAACTCATGGGGCACAGATTGGACAGGGAGGTGGAGCGCAACTATGTCAGAGCCAAAGAACAAGGACTCCAAGACAATGCCATCACCGATTTCATCGACGCTCATGTGGAAATGACGAACGTCCTGAAAACCACCATGCCACACTTCGATGGAGGCTACGTTGTATGTGGACTGACGGGGTCTGGTGAATTCTTTTCCATGCGCGACCCTTGGGGCATACGACCTGCCTTCTACTATCAAGATGATGAAATCGTCGCACTTGCTTCCGAGCGTCCTGTATTACAGACGACATTCGACTTGCAAGTAAACGACATCCATGAACTTCCAGCAGGTCATGCTCTCACTGTCAATCGCAACGGCAATGTCAACATTTCCGCTGTCATAGCTCCTTCATCCAAAAAGAAGTCGTCTTGTTCCTTCGAGCGCATCTACTTCAGTCGCGGCAATGACAACGATATTTATCTTGAGCGGAAACGTCTTGGTGAGCAACTCGTTCCAGCTGTCACCAATGCCATCGACAACGACATTGCCAACACCGTTTTCTCCTTCATTCCCAACACAGCAGAGGTTGCTTATTACGGACTGCTTCAAGGATTTATGAAAAGAGGACACGATGTGCGTTTTGAGAAAATTGCTTGGAAAGACATCAAACTACGCACATTCATCACAGACGGACAAGCCGAACGAAACGACCTCGCAGCCCACGTCTATGATATCACCTATGGTGTAGTCCATCCCTACGAGGACAATTTAGTCATCATTGACGACAGCATCGTTCGAGGCACAACACTCAAGGAAAGCATCATCACGATTCTTAACCGCTTACACCCCAAGAAAATCGTTTTCGTCAGCAGTGCTCCGCAAATACGCTATCCCGATTTCTACGGCATTGACATGGCAAAGCTCGAAGAGTTCATTGCCTTCCGTGCTTGTATAGCTCTCATTCAAGAGCAAAACATGCAACCCTTGCTCTACGACATCTATTATCAATGCCAGCAAGAACTGCAAAAACCAGCAACGGAGCAATCTCTACCCGTAAAAAAAATCTACCAGCCTTTCAGCGTAGAACAAATCAATCGAAAGATGGCAGACATGCTTCGTCCAGAAGGAGTTGACACCCCTATCGAATTTGTTTTTCAAAGCATTGAAGGACTTCACAAAGCTTGTCCCAACCATCAAGGCGATTGGTATTTCACAGGCAACTACCCCACCCCAGGCGGAATCCGTCTCTGCAACCAATCATTTATAGAATTTGTGGAATCTTCCTTTATGAAATAAGTTCTATTATATAATAAGGTATTGTTTCCCTATTCAAATCTCATTCCATTCCATTTCAGCAGAGTCACCTGTGGCTCTACGTGCTTTGCTTTTTCACCTTCAGGAAGTAGTGTGAACCGTCTTTGCACAATCTGCAAGTCTGAAGATTGTGCAGAAAGCACCAACTGCTGAAAATCATTCGTCTTTGGAATATCGAGGAATTGCTGGGTATCGAGGAGATTCCATTTCGTATCATAGAATCGAATCTCGCTATCAAACATGGAATCCACTTGGCAGGTAGATACCATACAAATAACCCGTTCCGTTCCTTTCTGCAAGAGTTTCAGACTCAGCTCCGATGCTTCCGAAACGCGGATATGCGCAAAGTCAACCGTCAAAGCCGTCATCTCGCTCATGCTGCCCATTCTGTTTTTCACCTCCGCTTTGGCATTGCTTGCCAGATAATCCAAAAAATCCAAGCGGTCGTTCTTGGTGAAAAGCGGAAGAACCTCATCGGGCATCTCCTTGATTGCTTCACGAATGGTCTGAGCCGATACTGAAAAAACAGCTACGACACCGAGCAGAAATATATAAAGTCTTTTCATATTGACAATCTTCATTTTCGATGCAAAGATAGCACATTCTGGCAGATTACAACGTCAGTTTTGACAAAATAATGACTTTTTAACGAATGGCATAAAATTTGCTACCGTCATCCCCAAAGAAAAAAAGAACAATATTATGGCAAAGTTCATTGATTATTACAAGATTTTGGGTGTTGACAAAAGCATTCCTCAGGATGAAATCAAAGCAGCATACCGTAAGCGGTCCAAGCAATTCCATCCCGACTTGCACCCTGACGACCCAAAGGCAAAGGCAAAGTTCCAGTTGCTCAACGAGGCATACGCCGTCCTGAGCGACCCTGAGAAGCGTGCCAAATATGACCAATATGGAGAAAACTGGGATAAAGTAGGACAAGGATTTGGAACTGGCGGAGCTGGAGACACAGGCTTTGAAGGTTTCGACTTCAACTTTGGAGGACAAGGTGGAGGATTCTCCGACTTCTTCGAACAACTCTTCGGCGGAGCATTCGGCAACCGAAGTTCAAGCAGGCGGACAAGCCAAGACTTTCATTCCGCCAACACAAGAAGGAGTGCAGACCTCGAAGCTGATACAGAAATCGACGTGTTCACAGCCATGTTAGGCGGAGAACTCATCCTGCAAACTCCTTCGGGAACGAAACTGAAAATGAAAGTGAAACCAGGAACGCAGTCAGGCAGCAAGCTCCGACTGAAAGGAAAAGGACAAACTCTTGCCAACGGCATTGTTGGCGACCTCATCCTGACGATTCACGTCAAGATTCCAACCCGACTTTCCGAGCGACAGAAAGCACTACTTGAAGAAGCAGCTCACTCCTAAGTGAAACCAACTAACGAAAAAAAGCACTCTCGACATGTCGAGAGTGCTTTTTTTTACCTATCAAATTAAAATAAGGTATTATTTCTTCAAAACCTTATAGCGGTTCATGAACTTATCAACACGACCTGCAGTATCGACGAGCTTAGCCTTACCAGTGTAGAAAGGGTGAGAGCTTGAAGAGATTTCCAGCTTGATTACTGGATACTCAACGCCTTCGAAAACATCAGTTTCGTTAGACTTAGCAGTAGAGCGAGAAAGGAACATGTCGCCGTTCGACATATCTTTGAAGATAACAGTGCGATAGTTCTCTGGATGAATACCTTTTTTCATT
>OCVV010000673.1_pt1 | contig 84489 bp, 77 predicted proteins | sample 1539721 | NCBI WGS metagenome assembly OCVV01 (sample SAMN02144230, study PRJEB22623) | gut metagenome | biome: sheep rumen | host: Ovis aries | place: New Zealand
ACTTGCTGAGCAGGTTCCAAATATGATTTGTGCTTCTGCCGACCTTTCTAACTCAGATAAGACAGACGGTTTCTTGAAGAAGACCCACTCATTCACAAAGGGCGATTTCACAGGTGCATTCTTCCAGGCTGGTGTTGCTGAGCTTACAATGGCTTGCTGCTGTATTGGTATGGCACTCCACGGTGGTGTTATCCCAGCATGTGGTACATTCTTTGTATTCTCTGACTATATGAAGCCAGCTGTTCGTATGGCAGCTCTCATGGAACTTCCTGTTAAGTTCATTTGGACTCACGATGCCTTCCGTGTTGGTGAGGATNGGTCCTACCCACGAGCCAGTTGAGCAGGAAGCACAGATTCGTTTGATGGAGAAACTGAAGAATCATTCAGGCAAGCCATCAACACTCGTTCTTCGTCCTGCAGATGCAAAGGAGACAACAGCAGCTTGGCAGCTTGCTATGGAGAATATGTCAACTCCTACAGCACTTATCCTTTCTCGTCAGAATATCAACAATCTGCCAGAGGGCAACGACTACAGTCAGGCAGCTAAGGGTGGTTACATCGTAGCTGGTTCAGATGAGAATCCAGATGTAATCCTCGTTGCTACAGGTTCTGAGGTTTCTACTCTTGTTGCAGGTGCAGAACTACTTCGCAAGGATGGCAAGAAGGTTCGCATAGTAAGTGTTCCTTCAGAGGGCCTCTTCCGTCAGCAGACTAAGGAGTACCAGCTTTCTGTTCTTCCACACGAGGTTAAGAAGTTTGGTCTTACAGCCGGTCTTCCTGTAAATCTTCTCGGTCTTGTTCCAGAGGCAGAGGGTACAATCTGGGGACTTGAGTCATTTGGTTTCTCAGCACCTTACAAGGTTCTTGACGAGAAGCTTGGCTATACAGCAGAGAATGTTTACAAGCAGGTAACTGACTTGTTGAAATAATATTGTTTAACCCCTACCCTATCCTTCTTATCAAGGTGCAAACCTTTGTTAAGAGGGAAGGGTAAAAAAAATTCAAATCGCTATGGAAGTAAAAACAGTCGGTTTAGCCAGCGATCACGCAGGCTTCCCATTAAAGCAATTCGTTCTTGAGTATCTTGAAAAGAAAGGATATCCAGTAAAGGATTTCGGTACATTCAGCGATGAGAGTGTTGACTATCCAGATTTTGCTCACCCATTGGCAGAAGCTATTGAAAGTGGCGAAGTTTATCCAGGTATCGGCATCTGCGGTTCGGGTGAAGGCATGGCTATCACATTGAACAAGCATCAGGGTGTTCGTGCTGGTTTGGTATGGAACAAGGAAGTTGCTCAACTTATCCGTCAGCACAATGATGCCAACGTAGTTGTTCTTCCAGGTCGCTTTATTGATAATAAAACAGCTGAAAAGATTCTTGACGAGTTCTTTACAGCTTCTTTTGAAGGCGGTCGTCACGAGCGTCGTGTAAGCAAAATAGCAATAAAGTGATTTAATTTTTGTGTTTTGCACATATAATGAGGCAATCCTTAATTGGATTGCCTTTATTTTTTTTCATGAGGTTATGAGATTGCCATACTATATCTTCAGGCTAGGAGTTAGTATCATGTTTATACGTTATAAACACTATACTTATTGACGCTAAGTATTATACTAATTAATAACAAACAGAAGAGAATCTATAAGCTGCTTTGCAAAAATATATACTAACAGCCATGGAGCAGCCATGGAGATTCCACAGGTTAACATATCAAGCACATCATTGACAGAATGTTTGTTACCACTTACAAGGGCATAACTTATTGCCATAACACAAACGGAAAATGCGCAATAAGGTACAATACTATTTGAGAAACTACTTGGCCATAGATCACCTGTAGCACTTAATAAGATTGCATGTGGGACAGCTGTTAGAAGGCAGATAATGATAATAAATATAATAGCCTCAAGTATAAGCAATCGTACTCCCAATTTTTCACGAAATTCCATTGGGTGATGAAGTGTAGTGAGACCGCTTGAGGTAACTGCTCCAAATGCTATGAAGCACACAAGTAGCGTTACAAGAAATGGAGTTCCTATATTTGAAGTGAACTGACCGAAAAACCATCTTATTCCTTCACTACTCAGCAATGAACGCACGAAAAGCTCGGGCATCGCGGCTGTTATAAGCCACGATACCAAAATAAGTATAATTTGGAATACTCCCAACCAAAGAACAAGATGTGCTATTCGAAATTTATTCATCATCAGACTGCAGATTGTCAATATCAAGAATGTGTAGTTCAAAAGCGCGTACAACAAGTCGTGTTGCATTTACTCCTGCACTTCTTTCCGGGAAGAGTTTCTGCACCAGTTCGTTTTGGCGTTTCTCAAGACTTTTTACTCCAAACGGCATACCTCGCAGATTTGTTATCTGTTCCTTTGTGTAGCCTAATGCAAGGTGACGAAGGAAACGTTCGTCATATTCATCAATCTCATAGTTTACCAAAGCCTCTTGACGCAATATTTCGCCATTAATACTTTTCTTGAAACGTTCTACAATCTTTTCAAGAATAGGCTGATTAAAAACAAGACGCTTACCATCCATGACGCTTGCCACATCTCCACGTGTAAGCAGTTCACCTGTTTTAAGTATAATACCATCTGCTCCTGCATCAAGAACATCAACCCATAGTTTTTCATTAAGAATCTCACCTGTAAAGATGAGTACTTTGATTTCTGGATGAGCTTCTTTTGTCTGACGACAAATCTCAACTCCTACCGTAGTGCTACCACCAAGTCCTAAATCAAGGAGAACCAGATCAGGAAGCTGCTCTTTCATAAGTTTCCAATATGCACTTTCGTTCTCAGCAGTTCCTATTATCTCTGCTTCTGGAATGTCATTACGGATTATTCCTTCTGTGCCCTTCAGTTCAAGAGCAACATCTTCAACAATAAGTATCTTAAAATTTTTCATTGTCTATATTTCCTTTATAATTCGTCTATATTATTTTTCCATGTTAAATATCTTTGCCATGTAATTTTTGGCATACGAATGTTTATATATGTGTTATCACCCTTATTGTATGCCATAATACCACAAGCTCTAAGGTTGTTGTTGTCTCCCATCTCACGTAGAATCTGGCGACAAAGCATAAAATCTATATTCACAGATGAAGAAGTGAAAAGAAGCGAAGCCTGAGAGTCGGTAAGAGGATAGTTATACAGAACAACCTCTATATCACTGTATACATTATCAACATTTTTTGCGTTTATATCTATGTTTTGCGCCTGAGAAAGTTTTTTTAATAACACAAAAAGATAATCAATAATATTATTATCTACTACGAAAGAACTATCAAGTTGTCTTTGTGCCTGAAGGCTTAACAAAGAATAGATCTCTTTGTAGTATTGTGCAACATCTGTAACAGTTTGTATATCAAAATCTCCCAAATCTATAAGCTGTTTTATCCTTGAAGGATAATACATCGTTTCATGTTTCAATGTAGAAAGACAATTGTCAAGCACATTATTGCTAACATACAATTTTGCATCTTCATATTTGATACGATTAAGTTCGTCTTCAGCAAGTTCTATGTTTGATAAAAGTTGCTGATTAGTATCAATACTTTTTCTCAAAGCCTCCTTGATATTTGTTACTACAATATGTAGAGAAGACTCTTTCGGAATGAGATTAACCTGCCTGTCCATCCAAATGTGAGAAATAGCATCAAGTTTTTTTTCTGCATTGTCTTCAGCTAACAACACAGAATTAATTTTCATAACTCTATCAAGACAGAAACGATAGTAAAGTCTATGACGATAATATAAGAAATAGTAAGCAGGAAAAATGCTTATGAGAAGCAAAATCAACAGAATTATCGCCACGTTCTTACTGTTTTCAGATCGTTCCATCACACGTACATAGTTATCAAGAGAATTGTCTGCCGATTTCAGTCTAAAGAGCTGAGTATATATTTGATTATTATAGTTATATACATCCCACAAATGCATAGCAAGAGCTGCCACGGCACTTTCGTTACGTATGTCGAGAATTATATCGTAGTCGATGGATAATCGTTGTTTAAACCATGATATTTCAGCAACCTTAGTGTCATTAGATGCTATAGAAGGAAGTTGCATATAGTCATGACCATAGGGTTTGATATTGGCATAATACTCATTTAATTTCAAGCAGCAACTGTCAGCAAACAGAAATGTACGCTCATACTGTCCACGAACATTGCAATAATAGGCAGAATCAGCGTATTGAGATGCTTTTTCAAGAATGCTGTTGTGGTATTTATTATGATTACGTTTAGCTCTTGCCGACAAAGGACAAGAGGTAACAAGAATTGAAAGTGCCAACAACACACGTAGCATTCCCTTTGGAAGTCTGAAGAAGAAGCGTGAACCAGTGGGAGAATTTTTCTCTACGGCAATATTGCATACAGAAAAAAGCTGACTTGTCTTGCGGTATTTTTCTATAATACCCTTACAATTCATCAAACCAAATCCATGACTCTGCTGAATCTGAGCAGAGTTTGAATCGAGAATAGGCTTTGTGTCGAAAACATGTCCCATCTGCTGCTCAGACATACCTATCCCCGTATCAGCAACACTTATTTCAACATAGGAATCAGACTCATTTGCCGAAATAATCACTTTCCCACCCTTAGGGGTGAATTTTTTTGCATTATCAGCAAGGGTGTTTATCATGAAAAGAGTCAGTATCGGATCAGCCTTCACCACAGAACTTGTATGTTTAACAACAAAATCAATTCCATGCAATTTGAAAGCCATATTGTCTTTGCTCACAATATCAAACAAATGCTGCAGAGGAAAACTCTCAACGTGCAAGCGGAGTTGTCCTTGACGAAGTTGTATCCACTTTGTAAGAACCTCATTATCAGCATTAATCTTGTCAATAAGTTCTGATATATATTGCAAACGTTCAGCTACAATAGCCTTGTTGGAAGAATCAGCCTTTATACGCGAGAGTTCGTTAATTATGCGATCTATTAATGGTGTAATAGAATTGACAAGTGATATCTTTGCACGTTGTTCCAAATTGCGTTCTTTGTTTAGCTGCAAACGACGTCGCGCCATTTCTATTTCCTCATCAACCTCCTCACGTCGCTCAATCTGACTCTGCATCTTCTCCTCGTTGCGCTGTTTCCATTCGTTTAAAGGAGCGAGCAAGGAGTGTATAGACTGTTTTTTTTCACTCATTCTACGCATAGAATCAAAGATGATGAGAAGCACAACCACAACAACTATCATGAACACCACAGCAACAATCATCCAGTTTAGAATCTTTGAAGAGTGGTCTAATTGAGTTGCACGAGCCTCCAACTGACGATCCTGTCTGGTTTGCTCTTGCATGTCAAGATAGATATTGCGATTATAGTCGCTACTTCTCTTGTCATCAATGGCAGAATAAGCCAATGAAAGCTGTTCACGAATAGAAGCAACAAGATCTGGAGCTTTATTTATAACCTCATCCTGACGCAGAGCATTATTAAGGCAAATAATAGCAGAGCCATAGTCTTCCACTCCCCAGAAACACTTTGCCAATGTGCGGTAGCTACCTGCAATCTGATAAACATCACCATATCTCTGGAAAATAGCCAAAGAGCGTTGCGCAAGATTACCCGCAAGAAGAGAATCAGGCATATTGTCTGTATTCAAAAACTTCATGGCAGGAAGGTTGTCTTTTATGAGTTTCCTCCGTGAGTGATCATCCTCCATGTGTTCAGCAATAGCCTGCATAGAATTAGCTTCCCAATACGGCAGATTATATTGTCGAGAAAGCAGAAAGCAACGAAGCAGATAGTCAAACTCCAACTGTTGTATTTCATCAGCAGAACCTTTATTTATGATACCGCCAGCTCCAATATTATAGTAGTAGTTGAGCAACTGCGCCACATCTTTTTTTATATCTCCATCAGGATCAATATTATTTAATGCCTGAGCAGAACGCTGCAAAAGACCTACATAATAAAAATAAGTTGATTCAACTATACGGAATTCACTTTCTGCATAAATCAAGCGAAGATGTTGATGCTCATCAAGCGAAGAACATTCCTCGTTTATACGCTTTATACGACGTATTGCACTCTCGCGATAACCATAAAAATCTTTGTTTCGTGACTGCCTTTGACACAAACGCATTAACTGCACATCAGCAACAAGCAGCTCTATCTGATTGTCTGTCATATCAAGAGCCTTTTGAAGTTGCTGTTCGGCATTCTCATAGTCCATCTTCACCAGACTAACAAAAGCCATGTTGTTCAGGGCTTCAGCTTTACCTGCATCATAATTCACAGCCTGTTCATAGGCTTTTTCTGCAAAAAAAAGCGTGGAATCAATATCGCGGTAATGATAATAATATGAAGACTCGTTAAGACTATTCACTTCATCCTTATGACGAGGTGAACAAGCTGAAAAGAGTTGCCCAAAAGCATAGCAACAAATCAGCAAAAAAACTATTTGTTTGCTCTTATTCCAAAACATTCATTCTTGGAAGACAATTAAGTTTTATTTTCCAATTATTGTTATCATATACAGCTTTGAGACGGAAAGTTGCCTGTTCTACAATATGCCCTTCTGTGCCTATCGTATCAATACTCAAGAAGTTATTTACATTAACAAGCACGTAAGCAACCGAATCGTCAACAAACTCAATATCCCCTATCTCGTATGTAGCTCCCTGTTCCTGATTGCGCAGAATATCAATATCAGCCTGATGAACTTGACTCGCAGCATAACGAAGCCACTTGTGAGAATCATCCGTTACATAAGGCAAAGCCTCTTTAAAATGCCAGTTGAAATAGCTGGTAGAAAAAGAATCTATTGTTACATTCAATTGATCTTCACTACCTTCGTGATTGCATGATGTAGCAAACGGAAGCATAAAGAAGCAGACTATAAAGGCTATAAAACCATATTTGGCTGATTTAAAAAACATATTATTTTCATTAAATTACGACAAAGGTAATGAATTAATTTGGATATGTCATTAGATTTTAATAATTTTGTAGAAAAAGTAAGAACTATAATGCTGAGATTTATCTCTTTTGGAAGTGGCAGTAGTGGAAACTGTTACTATATATATACTGACACCGATAGTCTGATGATAGACGTAGGAATAGGTATTCGTACTCTTAAAAAACATTTAAAGAACTATGGCATCAAGCTAACAGATATTCGTCATCTGCTTATTACGCATGATCATGCCGACCATGTGAAATCCATTGGAAGTTTAAGTACCGATATGACCTTGCCTGTGTATTCAACAAGCAAGGTACACGAAGGTATTAACAACAACCTTAGCGTAAGAAAGAAAGTAAATCCTTCAAATGTTAAGTTTGTTGAGAAGAATACTACTACCAAGATTGGAGAATTTGTGGTTACACCTTTTGGCGTTCCTCATGACAGTTTGGACAATGTGGGATATAAAATAGAATGTGAAGGTGTTGTTTTTGTATTAATGACTGATATTGGTCATGTTACAGATGAAATGAAAGAATTCATTGGCGAAGCAAACTATCTCGTAATAGAAGCCAACCACGATGACGAAATGCTTGCACATGGTCCTTATCCTCAACACCTTAAGGTACGAATATCTGGACCAAATGGTCATCTAAGCAACAAAGAATGTGCTATTGCTATTGCCGAAAACGCATCTCCTGCTTTGAAACATGTTTGGTTATGCCATTTGAGCGAGGAGAATAACCACCCAGTCCTTGCCGAAAAAACTATAGAACAAGTATTACGCTCCTATGGTTTGGTTGTGGGAAAGGACTTTAATGTTGAAGTTTTAAGACGCAAGATTCCAAGTGGACCATATAGTTTATGCGCGGCAAAGCCGCTAAATGATAAATGACAAATTATAGATGATAAAGAGAAGCGCAAAGCGCTAAACAAATAACGCCTTATTTTATTTTTGTCCCTTATCGGAATTTTCTGAATTATCGGAACATTCAGAATTATCGGAATAATCGGAACATTCAGAATAATCGGAATTTTCAGAATTTAAGGAATAGAGAAAAGCCCCTTGCAGTTTTCGTCTGCAAGGGGCTTTTTGCTTTATCATTTAGCAAAACGCTAATCTAAAATGGCAATCCTACAGCAAAATGGAACGTGAAGTCACGACTCAATTTTGGATTAACTATAGCCCAATGTTCTTCATCTGTTTCGTATGCAGGATTAATGGCTTTCATACCCATATCAAAACGCAGGATGAAGTAGTCAAAGTTAAGTCTCAATCCAAGGCCATACGAAACTGCTATCTGCTTATAGAACTCATTAAGTTTGAATTGTCCACCTGGTTGCTCTGCATAATTACGCAACGTCCAGATGTTTCCTGCATCAATAAACGCAGCTCCATCAAATTTCCAAAACAGCTTTGTTCTATATTCCATATTCATATCGAGCTTCATATCACCCGTTTGATTAATGAAATCTATACGTCCATCAGTACCTCTGAAGCTACCAGGTCCAAGCCCTCTTACACTCCATCCTCTCACACTATTAGCTCCACCTGAGAAATAGCGCTTTTCAAAAGGAAGAATTGTACTATTTCCGTATGGCCATGCAACTCCAAAACCAACATGAGTAGCCAATGAGTTATTGGAATCAAACTGAAACAGATGTGTGTAGTCGAAATCAAACTTCACATATTGTGCGTATGCGATATTCAGAAAAGTATATTGCCCGTTGGAATTTCTATGAAATCCCATTCCATGCGCCAAGCTATTAAGTATGTTGCCTGATGTTTCCACATTTGCCTTTAGAGCATCAGAACTGGTGTTATATGACATTCCGAAACCTATTTTCATTATGAACAGGTCCTCATAATTATACCTAAGAATAGCGTTCCTATTGTTTTCGCTATCAAGATAATCATGCTTGAATGTTTCACTTATCCAAGGCATATAGACATAGTTCATATCAAGCAGATCGAGACGGAAATTCAGATGATGCCCCACGTCGCTCCATCTATATCGCCAAGCAGCCGAAAACACTCTACGATGAAATTCGGGTCGGTTCTGCATATTGTATCCTGCAGAAAGCTCTGATGTGGCATTACTCCTGCGAACAAAAGCTCGTGAAAGCAATGGGGCAAGAAATCTTGGGAATTGCAGCTTTCCTTCTATATTATATTCCACATAGTCTTGATTCTGGTAGCCTTCAAGTCCTTTAATTGCTTCAAACGCTCCACGCAATTGAATGCTAAGCAATTCTGAGCCACGAAAGAGATTACGGTTTTCGTATGTAAGAGTGGCTGCAGCGCCCAAATCTCCAGCCGTGTTAGTTCCTTCTGGCTGAAAGGAAAGCATGTTGGGCTTGTTGGTGCTCACTTGAATATTGCAATCAAGAAGATTGCTGTTTGGTACTTCGGCGAATGTAATATTTGTATATCTGATAGCCCCAAGACGTGCAAACTTGTTATAGGTTTGCTGAAGCGCTTTGTTGTTAAAATACTGTCCTTCCTCAAAAACCGTTGCATTTTCAAGAACCTTCTTTCTAAAAGGAATGCCTGAAGATTCTCCGCCAATATATTTTATGCGCCTGATAGTGTAACGCGGATGTTCTGTTGCCGGCGAAGAACTGCTTGCGCGATATTTATAAAGGTTCAGTACGATATTTATCTTATTATCATATACAGATGAATCGGCACTAAACTGTATGTAATCCTTGTGGAAGCGATAAAACCCTCGTTCAAGCAGATAACTTGTAATTCTTTTGCGTTCTAAATCCAACGCATCAACAGTAAATCGGCTTCCCTTTCTAAGTTGTGGGACAAAAGTATCACCTTTTCCTCCAATATTCAACAGCTTTGCTACAGCTGAATCCTCTATATTGTAACGTATGTTGTCGATATAATACGGAATACCAGGATTAAGGTGATAAATCGCCTTGATACCTTTCCCTCTCACCTTTGTTTCTAAGTTTACCGACGAATGAATGTAGCCCATGTTTTGCATGGCATTCTTTAAATCTACGCACGACAGATTTGCTTGAACGGTATCGTATATAACAGGCTTTTCACCAATACTTTTCAAAGTTTTGTTAATCCATTTTGTAGTATCCGTACCCGCCAAAGCATACGTACCAAGAGGTATCTTGAAGAGAGAAAACCATTTGGAATTTGCCTTTTGACGAATATAATCTTTCAGGGTACTCGGATCTAATTCTTTAGAATCTGTTTTCACTTCTACACTTTTGAGGATGTAGTGTCCATCCTCAACAAACTTTGATGCGCTACATGAAGCTAAAACGCACGAAGCAAGAAACAAATATATAATAATATTCCTATTTAATTTCATTTTCAAACTATCAGCAATTGGGTTGCTGATGCAAAGATAGTTTAAATTTCTGATATCTTACTTTTATTTTCAATATTAATTATTACTTTTGCATATATAAACTAACAAGGAATGATAAGTAAGGCGAAAATAAAATTCATTCACCAATTGGAGCACAAAAAACAACGTGTGCAGCAACAACTCTTTGTTGCCGAAGGACCAAAGGTTGTGGGCGATCTTATAAAAAAGTCCACTCCCCGACTTGTGGTCGCACTTGATTCTTGGCTTTCATCTAAGCATTTCGACAGTTCTGTTGAAGTATGTAGCGTTACTGGCGATGAGTTGCGAAAGGTTAGCTTTCTGCAGCACCCACAGGATGTAGTAGCACTCTTCCCTATTAACGACAACGAAGAAATTCTTCCAAATGCAAGCAAGGAGCTTATACTTGCACTTGACGGAGTTCAGGATCCCGGCAATCTTGGAACCATCATTCGCATAGCCGACTGGTTTGGTATTTCTCATATTGTCTGTTCACAAACAACAGCCGATGTGTACAATCCCAAAGTGGTACAAGCTACAATGGGAAGTATAGCCCGAGTAACCTTGCACTATACCGACTTGCAAACTTACATAGGTTCGCAGAAAAACGACGTGCCTGTTTATGGCACCCTACTCGATGGCAACAATATTTATAAGGACACACTTTCACAAAACGGCATCATAGTCATGGGAAACGAGGGAAATGGCATTTCGCCAGAGATACGTAGAATGGTGAACCATCGTATTTTGATACCTAACTATCCAGAAGGACGCGACACAGCCGAAAGTCTTAATGTGGCCATTGCAACAGCAATCACATGTGCCGAATTCCGTCGTCCAAAATAAAAGAAAAAATCACACAACAAAAATGGAAAATACTGATTTATACAAAACTCGCAGCTATTCGGGATGCCTTCGGGATGCCTATAGGATGGTGAACACAAATTTCAAGACTATCTTACGCCACACATGGATGCCAATTTCCTTGTCATCTGCCATGGGTGTCATATCAATCCTTTTCAGACTCCCTGACAAAGACATCCACGAGTTAGGAAGCAACAATCCAACAATAACAGCTATTATTGTTTTTCTTGCAACCATAATAAGTATGGCTGCAGCTTCGTGGTTGTTAGGAGAACTCTACTCTTTGCTTAACAACCACGGAAGAAAAACTAACTTTAAGCGCAGTCTTACCCTTCAGATTTTTTCCGTTGTTTTGGTGCTACTATATATATTCAATGCTTTTTCGGGAAACAACATACTCGTATTTTCAATAGTCACAATATTGTTCTTTATATGTGCTTTCCCATTGACATTTGCCCAAACAAAATTCATAGCAGACAAGAGTCGCACCCTTCACGACCTGTTCATGAAGGATTATGCACAAGGATGGCGTCATTTTGGATTTATCTTCATAACAGCCCTACTAACAGGAATCATAATCACAGCAATATGTTCTATTGTGATGATACCACTAATGATTGTGATGTTTGCACAAGCATTCAATCAGGTAGGTATGCTTGCCGGTGACCCCAACGGAGCCCCAGGCTACTTCTTCATTCTGCTTGTTGCCACATCATTTTTCACCATATTCCTTTTAAACTACCTCTTCGTGTGGAATTTCATAGTTCAATACTATATGTATGGTTCTATAGAAACAACTGATAGAGAGAAAGAAGCACGAAAGAACACCTTACTCGAGAGTGACATCGAATTTAAAGAAAACAATTAAAACAATAGAGACACATAGAGATGAAACCACAAAAAATACTCTTTATTGATCGCGACGGCACACTTATCGAAGAACCCGAAGACGAGCAGATTGATTCATTTGACAAACTGAAATTCATCGAAGGAATGTTCCATAATTTAGCCTTCATCCGCAATAATCTCGACTTCAAATTCGTAATGGTAAGTAATCAGGATGGACTTGGCACCAGCTCTTTCCCAGAAGATACATTCTGGCCTGTACACAACTTTATCCTACAAAGCCTAAAAGGCGAAGGAATAGAATTCGACGACCAACTTATAGACCGTCATTTCCCTGAAGACAACTCCCCTATGCGCAAGCCAGGAACAGGCATGCTGAAGGAATACATTGACAACCCAGCTTATGATATAGCAGGAAGCTATGTGATTGGCGACCGAGAAACCGATGCCCAACTAGCAGAAAAACTTGGATGCAAAGCTCTCATTCTCGGCAAAGACGGAATGACATGGGATAAGATTGCCGAAATACTCTTTGCAGGTGAGCGCATATCAGAGATTCACCGAGTAACAAAGGAAACTGATGTTTACGTGAAGCTAAACCTTGACGGCACTGGCAAATGTGATATCTCTACCGGCCTTGGCTTCTTTGACCACATGCTCGAGCAGATAGGCAAACATGGCATGATGGACCTCACCATTCACACAAAGGGCGATCTTGAAGTGGACGAACATCACACAATCGAGGACACAGGTATAGCCCTTGGAGAATGCATTCTTGAAGCATTAGGCAACAAACGCGGTATTGAACGCTACGGATACTGCTTGCCTATGGACGATTGTCTCTGTCAAGTAGCACTCGATTTCGGAGGTCGTCCATGGCTTGTATGGAACGCCGAATTCAATCGTGAGAAAATAGGCGAAATGCCAACCGAGATGTTCCTTCATTTCTTTAAGAGTCTAAGCGACTCTTCAAAGATGAATCTCAACATAAAGGCAGAAGGCACCAACGAACACCACAAGATAGAAGGCATATTCAAAGCTCTTGCTCGCTCGCTCAAAATGGCCGTTCGCAGAGACATCTATCACTTCGAACTACCTTCAACTAAAGGAAAACTATAGTTAATTGGGAATTAATAATTCAAAATTAATTAATTTTTAATCGCCCATTCGGGCGACTAATTCCAAATTCCACATTCGTAATTCGTAATTCCCACTCTTCTCGTTAAATCTTATTAAAGTTTCTATATTTTTCCTTTAATTCTCTTTTACACCTCATAAATATTTAGTAACTTTGCGCCCGATTTAGTCCGTGGAGGCTCGAATAAGTGCTGACAAAAGTCAGTCGCCTTGCGGAAAAACCCGTTTAAATAATTAAAATGTACGCAATTGTAGAAATTAACGGTCAGCAGTTCAAGGCTGAAGAAGGCAAGAAGCTCTTCGTACATCACATTAAGGATGTAGAGGCTGGTAAAGCTGTTGAATTCGACAAGGTATTGCTCGTTGACAACAACGGTGCAATTACAGTCGGCGCACCAACAGTAGAAGGTGCAAAAGTAGTAGCAGAAGTTGTGAACCCACTCGTTAAGGGTGACAAGGTAATCGTCTTCAAGATGAAGCGCCGTAAGGACTATCGCAAGAAGAACGGTCATCGTGAGCAGTTCACAGAAATCGTAATCAAATCAGTTAACGCTTAAAAATCAGGAGGAATTCATTATGGCACATAAAAAAGGTGTAGGTAGTTCTAAGAACGGTCGTGAATCAGCTGCTCAGCGATTAGGCGTTAAGATCTGGGGTGGCCAGAAAATTGTTGCTGGTAACATCATCGTACGTCAGCGTGGTAACAAGCACTTCGCTGGTGAGAATGTAGCTCAGGGTAAAGATGATACTCTTTACGCTCTTACAGATGGTATTGTATACTTCCACAAGGGTAAGTTCAACAAGAGTACCGTTTCTGTACTTTCTCCAGAGGCTTACGCAGCTAAAACAAAGGCTGAAGCTTAATATTTAAGAAACATCTTATTCCAAACAAACAATAGAAGCCTGCTCAGATAGAGCAGGCTTTTTTTTGTCATTCAAAAATATTTTTGTATTTTTGCGTCTAAATACGTAAAAATTAAAAACAAATAGCAATATGCTTACACTTAAACTCATCAGTGAGGAAACTGAACGTGTAATTAAAGGCCTCGAGAAAAAGCATTTCCCTAATGCAAAAGAGGCCATAGACCAGGTTTTAGATGTTGACAAAAAACGTCGTGAAGCTCAACAAGAGCTCGACAAATGTCTTAGCGAGCAGAAGAAACTTGCTTCGCAGATTGGTCGTTTGATGAAAGAAGGTAAAAAGGATGAAGCAGAACAGATTAAGCAGCATGTAGCTCAACTAAAAGAGAACTCTAAGTCTCTTGACGAGCAGATGGCTGCTGCTCAGGAAGAAATGACTAAGTTGCTTTATCAGATTCCAAATATTCCATACGATAAAGTTCCTGAAGGTAAGACTGCTGAAGACAACATTGTTGTTAAGAGCAACCTAAAAGAATGTGACGGTACAGACACAGTTGGAAATTGGGACACTAATCCTGTTGTTGAATCTGCAAAGTTGCCACATTGGGAACTTGCAAAAAAATACAACCTTATCGACTTCGACCTTGGTGTGAAGATTACAGGTGCAGGCTTCCCCGTTTATATTGGCAAAGGTGCTCGTTTGCAGCGTGCCCTCATCAATTTCTTCCTCGACGAGGCACGTAAGAGCGGCTACACAGAAATTATGCCTCCTACAGTTGTTAACCAGGCTTCTGGCTACGGCACAGGTCAGCTGCCCGACAAGGAAGGTCAGATGTACCACTGTGAAGTTGACGATCTCTACCTCATCCCTACTGCCGAGGTTCCTGTAACAAACATCTATCGCGATGTTATCCTCGATGAAAAAGACCTTCCTATCAAGAACTGCGCTTACACAGAATGTTTCCGTCGTGAGGCAGGTTCATACGGTAAGGATGTTCGAGGTTTGAACCGTCTGCACGAATTCTCTAAGATTGAGATTGTACGCATTGACAAGCCTGAGCATTCAGAGCAGAGTCACAAGGAGATGCTTGAACACGTTGAAGGACTGCTTAAGAAACTTGAATTACCTTACCGCATCCTTCTTCTTTGCGGTGGCGACCAGAGTTTCACTTCATCTATCTGCTACGACTTCGAGGTATATTCAGAGGCGCAGAAGCGTTGGCTTGAAGTTTCTTCAGTATCAAACTTCGATACCTATCAGGCAAACCGCTTGAAGTGTCGTTTCCGTCCTGAGGGAAGCAAGAAACCAGAGCTTTGCCACACTCTTAATGGTTCAGCTCTCGCATTGCCACGTATCGTAGCTTCTATCCTTGAAAACAACCAAACAGAAAAAGGTATCCGCATCCCTGCTGCTTTGGTTCCTTACACAGGATTCGAATATATTGATTAATCCCTCCCCCCAAGGAAGATTGAAAAATTGAAAGATTGAACAATTGAACAATTGAACCGTAGGTCACTGACCTCCGATTATTCAGAATACTCTGATTATTCCGAATTCTCCGATTTCTCCGAAAAACTTTAATTTTTCCATCTTTCTTGGGGCAATAAAAAAATTAACCGCCATGAATAAAATCGTTTCAAAACACCAGTTTTCCGAGAAAGTATTCTGCATTGTTGTAGAAGCTCCATTGATTGCTCATAGTTGCCGACCAGGACAGTTCATCATTGTTAGGGTTGACAGCAATAGCGAGCGTGTGCCCTACACCATTGCAAAAACCGACAAAAAAACAGGAACTCTCACACTTGTTATTCAAGAAGTGGGACTATCTTCAAAAAAAATATGTGAGCTCAATCCGGGTGACTACATACAAGATATCGTAGGTCCGCTAGGTAATCCCTCTCCTATTAAGAATTTTGGAACGGTTATATGTGCAGGCGGTGGTATTGGCATTGCAGCTATTCTACCCATCCTTACCGCATTAAAACTGGCTGGCAACAAGGTAATATCTGTCCTTGCTGGTCGCACAGCCAACCTTGTTATCATGACTGATGAGGTGAAAGAATACTCTGACGAAGTAGTGATAATGACCGACGATGGTTCTTTGGGCGAAAAGGGACTTATTACCGCAGGTGTAGAAAAAATTATCCAGCGCGAACACGTTGATCACGTGATAGCTATCGGACCACCAGTGATGATGAAATTCACTTCGCTTATGGCACAGAAATACAACATTCCAAACACCGTTTCACTCAACACCATAATGGTTGACGGAACAGGAATGTGTGGAGCATGCCGACTCACTATTGGTGGAAAAACAAAGTTTGTGTGCATAGATGGTCCAGAGTTTGATGGTGACCTTGTTGACTGGGATGAGATGCTCAAGCGCATGGGCACTTTCAAAGACCGCGAGAAAGACGAGATGGAGCACTTTGCCGAACACAAGGCAAAAGTTATTGACTATCTCGCATCTAATGCAACAACACAGCAAGAGAACATCTACAAACAATCTTCAAAAGCTGACAACGATATCACATCACGCGATGCCGAATGGCGCAAAGCTCTGCGTACAGAGATGAAGCCTAAAGAACGTGTAGCCATCCCACGTGTAATAATGCCAGAACTTGAACCTGCCTATCGTGCAACAACGCGCACAGAGGAAGTAAACATTGGACTAACCAAGGAAATGGCTGTTCGCGAGGCTCATCGCTGCCTCGACTGCCCCAACCCGCAATGTGTTGAAGGCTGTCCGGTAAACATCAATATTCCTTCGTTCATAAAGAATATAGAACGCGAACATTTCATTGATGCAGTACGTGTGTTGAAACAAACCTCAGCACTTCCAGCCGTGTGCGGTCGTGTGTGCCCTCAAGAAAAACAATGCGAGAGCCGTTGTGTTCATCTCAAGATGGGCGGATCCGCCGTAGCTATAGGCTATCTTGAACGATTTGCAGCCGACTATGAACACAAAATAGGTGCCAACACTCTACCAGAGATAGCACCTCCAAATGGCATTAAGATTGCCGTTGTTGGTTCTGGCCCTGCCGGACTAAGTTTTGCTGGCGACATGGTGAAATACGGTTTCGAGGTGTATGTGTTTGAAGCTCTGCATGAGATTGGCGGAGTGCTTAAATATGGCATACCAGAATTCCGACTCCCTAACCGCATCGTTGATGTAGAAATAAACAATCTACGTAAGTTGGGAGTGCATTTCCTAACAGACGTTATCATCGGCAAAACAATATCCATCAGCGAACTCGAATCGCAAGGCTTCAAGGGTATTTTCGTGGCATCGGGTGCTGGACTCCCTAATTTCATGGACATTCCGGGAGAAAACTTCATCAACGTAATGTCGTCAAACGAGTATCTAACACGTGTAAACCTCATGGATGCTGCCAATCCTAAAACCGACACACCTATAAACATAGGCAAGAAAGTGATTGTTGTTGGTGGCGGAAATACAGCTATGGACTCATGTCGCACAGCCAAACGATTGGGAGCCGATGTAACACTCGTATATCGCCGTTCTGAGGCTGAGATGCCAGCACGCCTTGAAGAAGTGAAACACGCCAAGGAAGAAGGAATCAACTTCCTTACCCTACACAATCCAAAAGAATACCTTGCCGATGAAAACGGGTGTGTGAAAGGGGCTGTGCTCGACATAATGGAACTTGGAGAACCAGACGCATCTGGTCGCCGAACCCCAAAAGTCACAGGAAAAACAATCACTCTGGAGTGCGATCAGGTTATCGTGGCTATTGGAGTAAGTCCTAATCCACTTGTACCTAAATCAGTAGAAGGACTTAAACTAGGACGCAAAAACACCATTGTGGTAAACGATATGATGCAATCATCACAACCAGAGATATATGCAGGAGGCGACATTGTGCGTGGAGGTGCTACAGTTATCCTTGCTATGGGCGATGGACGACGCGCAGCAGCAAACATGGCAAAAGCTCTCAACTAAAATAAGGAGTTGATATTTATGAAGAAAATCAATATAATATTGGCATTGCTGTTGACATTAAGCCCCATTACAGAGGCTAACGCACAGCGAAAGACAACAAAAAAAACAACTACCAAAACAGCTGCAAAAACAGTTGTTAAAACACAGCGTGGTAGTCAAAACGAAACAAAGACAGCAACATCAGATGTGAATGTGAAGATGTTCGAGTCTATGGTTCCTTCAACAGCAAAACTGATGTTCATAGACAGCATGGTTGTTGACAAGAGAGAGTTTCTGAGACACATACCTCTAAACAAGGAATCCGGCAGAATAGAATACTTCAACTCTTTCTTTAACATAAACAAAGAAGTAAATACTACTGTGTATGTTAACGAATTCAACAACCGTTCATATTATGCTGAGGGTGACTCCACTCAAAGCAGCATCTACACCATCGACAAACTGGGAAACAAATGGAGCAAGCCAACAAGGATCAACGAGATTTCTGACGATTTCAAACATCCTGATTTTCCTTTCTTATGTAGCGATGGCGTGACACTTTTCTTTGGAGCTAAAGGCCCCAAAAGCATGGGAGGCTACGACATCTTTATGACACGCTACAACAGCGATGATGTCACATGGTATGAGCCAGAAAACTACGGTTTACCATACAACTCCACAGCCAACGATTACTTGCTTGCCCTCGATGATTTCGACAAATTGGGGTGGCTTGTCACCGACCGCCGTCAGGAAGAAGGAAAAGTATGCATCTACACCTTCGAGTTCACCACCCCACGTCGCAGTTTCGAAAACGATGATCTGTCTAAGAAAGAGCTAAACAGCTATGCACGCATACTAAAAATTGCCGACACATGGCAGTTTGGCAATAGAGAAGATGCCCTCAAACGATTGGAAGATCTAAAAAAGCGAAACGCAACAACAAGCAAGCATACAGACAACATTAATTTCGTCATCAACGACAACGTTACCTACCAAAGCGTGAGCGAATTCAAAAAACAAGCTTCACGCGAAAAATATGCTCAGCTCGTTGCTCTACAGAATACACATTCAAAAAATATATCAAAGTTAGAATCCCTACGCGAACAGTTTGCTTCAGGAAAAACAAACGAGAGCACATCGTCAAGTATCATTACCCTTGAAAAGCAAATTGAACACGAAGAAATAATGATAAAAGAACTTACAAAAAGCATTCGATATAACGAGAATGTCGAAAAATAAATAGAATGAACGCATTATATACAATACTACTGTTGCTTGCGAGCAACATTTTCATGACCCTTGCCTGGTATGGACATCTAAAACTTCAGCAAACTGGAGTAAGCAGTAACTGGCCACTAATAGGTGTCATTACATTTTCGTGGTGCATAGCCTTCTTTGAATACTGCTGCCAGGTACCAGCCAACCGTATTGGCTTTATCGACAATGGTGGTCCATTCACACTTGTTCAGCTTAAAGTAATTCAAGAGGTCGTATCACTCATTGTCTTTGCAGGAATAGCAAATCTTCTGTTTCAAGGACAATCGCTGCATTGGAATCATTTTGCAGCTTTCGTGTGCCTTATCCTTGCAGTGTACTTTGTGTTTATGAAGTAAAAAAGACATTCCTCTCGACTTTTCATAACTCTGCCCTCTAAGCGCAAAGTTGCTTTATCTCGGCAAAAAAGAAATAAATTTCTTTGTTTTGCTCTCGACTTTTCGTAACTTTGTGCTCAATTACAAAAGGGTATAAAGAATTAATATTAAAAATAAGAAAAATGAAAGCATTTGTATTCCCAGGACAGGGATCTCAGTTCGTAGGTATGGGTAAAGACCTGTACGAAAACAATTCACTCGCTAAGGAACTTTTCGATAAGGCCGATGAAATTCTTGGTTTCAAGATTACAGAAATAATGTTTAATGGTACTGCCGAGCAGCTTAAAGAAACAAAGGTTACTCAGCCTGCAGTTTTCCTTCATAGCGTTATCTCCGCTCTTTGTCTTGGCGATGATTTCAAGCCAGCAATGACAGCAGGTCACTCTCTTGGTGAGTTCTCTGCCCTCGTGGCTGCAGGTGCACTCAGCTTCGAGGATGGTCTTCGTCTTGTTGCTGCCCGCGCTAATGCTATGCAGAAGTGCTGTGAGGCAAATCCTGGAACTATGGCTGCTATTATCGGTCTTCCTGACGAGAAGGTAGAAGAGGTTTGCAAGGAAATATCAACTCCAGATTGCATTGTTATCCCAGCTAACTACAACTGCCCTGGTCAGCTTGTTATTTCAGGTAACACAGAGGCTATCAACAAAGCTTGTGAGGCTCTCAAAGCAGCAGGTGCAAAGCGTGCTCTCCCATTGCCAGTAAGTGGTGGTTTCCACTCTCCACTTATGCAGAATGCAAAAGATGAGCTTGAGGCAGCTATCGAGAAGGTTGAGTTCTCTACTCCTAAGTGCCCTGTTTATCAGAATGTTGACGCTAAGCCATATACCGATCCTGCACAGATCAAGGCAAACCTTATAGCACAGCTCACAAGTAGCGTTCGTTGGACAGCTTCTGTTCAGAACATGATTGCTGATGGTGCCGACGATTTCACAGAGTGTGGTCCAGGTAAGGCTTTGCAGGGTATGATTGGTCGTATCGACAAGACCGTAAGTGCTCATGGTATTGCATAATGAATAAAAAGATAACAATATATCAGGTTCTTCCACGTCTGTTTGGCAATCGTAACACAACCCGCAAGGAAAATGGTACGATTGAAGAAAACGGATGTGGAAAGTTCCACAACTTTGACGAGCCCACGCTGAAGAGAATTCAAGCGATGGGCTTTACTCATATATGGTACACAGGTGTTATCCGGCACGCTACAACTACAGATTACAGTCGTTACGGTATTCCACGTCAGCATCCAGAGATAGTAAAAGGTAAAGCTGGTTCTGCATACGCAATCACGGATTATTATGATGTTGATCCCGATCTTGCGATAAACGTAAAAGATAGAATGCAAGAATGGGAACAACTCATTGAACGTACACATAGGATAGGAATGAAAGTTGTAATGGACTTTGTTCCAAACCATGTAGCACGAGAATATCATTCCATTTGTAAGCCAATAGGAACACACGACCTTGGAGAATTCGACAATAAAGAAATGCTATTCTCTGCTGAGAATAATTTCTATTATTGCAGAGAACATCTTGACCTTGGAAATATTCAACACGAAGGCATTATCGTTAATGACTTAGGGCCTTATGTAGAATACCCCGCTCGAGCAACAGGCAACGACCAGTTCTCTTCAAAGCCACAAACCAACGACTGGTACGAAACTATAAAACTAAATTATGGTGTTGACTATTGTAACGCCAACGGAAGAAGCTATCACTTCACTCCTATCCCAAACACATGGAAAAAAATGACCGATATTCTGCTCTTTTGGGCAGAGAAAGGCATTGACGCTTTCCGCTGTGATATGGCCGAGATGGTACCTTCTGCTTTCTGGAAATATGCCACAAACATAATAAAAGAACACTATCCACAGATAATATTCATAGGTGAGGTTTACGACCCTAATCAATATCGTACATATATTTCTGCAGGTTTTGATTATCTATATGACAAAGTTGGAATGTACGATACACTCAAAAGTATAATACGTGGCGAACAGTCGGCATCTAACATCACATACCAATGGCAACAAACAGATGATATCAAGGAACACATGCTTTATTTCCTTGAAAATCACGATGAACAACGAATAGCAAGCGAATATTTTGCTGGAAACGCACAGAAAGCAATACCAGCAGTAATGTTCTCCGCCCTATTCCGCAATAACCCATTCATGCTTTATAGCGGACAGGAATTTGGAGAGCGAGGTATGGACAAAGAAGGTTTTAGCGGCATAGATGGCAGAACAACTATTTTTGACTATTGGGCACCCGACACTCTTAGTCGCGCCTACTCCGACCGTCAACTGCTTACACCTGCCGAACGACAGCTTGCAATTCAATATCACAACATACTTAACATTGCCATTCGTGAAAAAGCTATAGATGGCGATTCGTTTGATTTGATGTATGTAAACAACAATAATCCAGACTTTGACACTTATCATCAATATGCTTTCATGCGAAAGAAAGATGACGAAGTTCTATTTGTTGTTGTAAACTTCTCTGACTATCCAGTAAATATCAAGGTGAACATCCCAGAACATGCGTTCGATTATCTTGAAATACCAGAAAAGAAAATATCCGTAACCGACCTTATTACTGGTGATTCTGCAATTGTTGAACTGGAGAAAGACAAGCAATGGCCAATAAGTATTGATGCAAATAACGGACGAATATACAAATTCAATATATCTATGGACGACAAGGCATTTTTGCTCAACGAGCATCACAAAGACGAATTTCCACCTGCACACACAGCAGAGCATCTTCTTAATCAGCTTATGGTTAGAATGTTTGGTTGTGAACGCAGTAAAAATGCACATATTGAACGGAAAAAGAGTAAGATCAGCTACATCCTCGACCATAAGCCCACCCGCCAGGAAGAAAAGACTATCGAAAGAGAGATGAATAGGCTTATTGACGAAGATATGGAAGTAAGCTATGATTTCGTCAATAGAGATAATATTCCTGAAGGTATCAGTCTTGACCGCCTACCCGACGACGCAAGCGAAATGTTACGCATTGTACGCATAGGAAACTACGATATTTGTCCTTGCATCGGCAAACATGTCCGCTCTACTGGTCAGATTGGTCGCTTTGAAATGCTTGGCACTAACTGGGATGAACAAGCACATAGCTTCCGTATTCGCTTCAAGGTAATTCCGTAATTAATTTAAAAAATCTTATTTATCTAATATGAAAAAAATAATGATCACACTTGCTACATCTGCTATACTTGCAACAAGTAACGCAGCCAAAATTCAAGACACAAAGTCACTTGTAGTTTACTATTCACAGACTGGAGTAACCGAAACGGTTGCCAAACTCATACAAGAGAAAACACATGCTGATATTGAGGCTATAATTGCAGAGAATCCGTATGATGGCGATTTTAATGCTACCATCCAGCGTTCCATGAAGGAACGTGAAGCAGGAATAGAGTGCAAAATAAAGCCTTTGCACAAGGATATCTCCAAATACGACACTATATATATTGGCTACCCAATATGGTATGGCACCTATGCCCCACCAGTAGCAACATTCGTTAAAAACATCAATGCCGAAGGCAAAGTGATTATTCCTTTCTGTACTTTTGGTAGTGGAGGATTAGAAACAAGCATAGCAGATTTAAAGAAAAATCTTAAAAATACCACAATTCTTGACGGCTATGGAATAAGAACGGCACGTATAGACAAAGCATCTGCCGAAATAAACTTTTTCTTTGAAACACTGAATGGAACTGCTCCTAAACGTCCTGAGTTTAGCGAACAGAAACCAGTAAAACAAGAGGAAAAAGCTATCTTCCAGCAAGCATGTGGTAATTATCCTATGCCACTTGGCTCACCCGTCTCTGTTGGTTCTCGTACTATCAACAAAACAATAGAATACAAATTTACAGCCGAGACAATATCACCTGATGGCACTCCTACAACCTCGACAATATATGTAGTTAAGGAACCCAACGAAACTCCTGAATTCACAAAGGTAGTTAGATAGAATAAACAGAATAGTCGGAGTATTCGGAGTATTCGGATTATTCCGATTATTCAGATTATTCCGATTACTCAGAAATAAACAATAAAAAAAATCCCTGTCCTCCATTTGGAGAACAGGGATTTAATATTTAGATTTGCTTTACAGTGCAATAATTATGCGCTATAAATTATTCTGCTGCTGGAGCTTCCTCAGCCTCCTGTGCAGGAGCCTCTACTGGAGCCTCTTCAACTGCTGGTGCAGGCTGATTCTCTGCAACAACTGTTACAGGAAGCTTAACCTCAACACCCTTGAAGAAGTGTACTGTAGCCTCGAAAGTACCAACCTTCTTGATATCACGCATAGTGATAATCTTACGGTCGATATCCTGACCCTTCTTCTTGAGCTCCTCAGCAACGATAGCTGCGTTAACAGAACCGTAGAGCTGACCAGTTGCAGAAACCTTAGCTGAGATAACAACCTCAACATTCTCAAGAGCAGCAGCCTTCTTCTCAGCCTCTGCCTTCTTAGCAGCAATCTTAGCAGCCTGCTGCTTCAGGTTTTCAGCAAGGATCTTCTTTGCTGACTCTGATGCGATAACAGCCTTACCTGTTGGGATAAGGTAGTTACGACCATAACCATTCTTTACATTTACGATATCGTTCTTGTATCCAAGACCGATAATATCTTCTTTCAGTATAATTTCCATATCGTCTATTCCTCCTTAATTACTTCATCAAATCGGTTACGAAAGGAAGCAGTGCGATCTGGCGAGCACGCTTAACAGCCTGTGCTACGCGACGCTGATACTTCAAAGATGTACCTGTGATACGACGTGGAAGGATCTTACCCTGCTCGTTCAAGAACTTCTTGAGGAACTCAGGATCCTTGTAGTCGATGTACTTGATACCGCTCTTCTTGAAACGGCAATACTTCTTCTTACGAGTGTCGATAGAAGGAGCGTTCAAATAACGAATTTCTGATTTCTGTGCCATGATTAAGCCTCCTCTTTTTTACCCATCTTAGCGCGACGCTTCTCTGCATAAGCTGCAGCATACTTGTCAAGCTTAACGGTCATGTAACGAATAACTTTCTCATCGCGACGGAATGCTGTCTCGAGAGTGTCAATAACTTTTGGCTCAGCCTTGAACTCTACCAGGCAATAAAAACCTGTAGACTTCTTCTGAATAGCATAAGCCATCTTCTTCAATCCCCAGGTTTCCTCGTTCAGGATCTCAGCACCATTGTCGGTGAGAACCTTTGTGAACTTAGCAACCGCTTCCTTCATCTGATCTTCAGACAAAACGGGAGTTAAAATGAAAACGGTTTCGTATTGATTCATACTACTTAAAAAATAAATAAAAAATTAATAATTAGCGCACCCATGTTCCACGGTTTTGAAACCCTTTTCCACGAAATGCGGTGCAAAAGTACCATTTTTTTATGACTTAACCAAATAATTTTTGAACTATTTGATTATTTCCTCTCATTGATAAGATAGTTATATATAAAAAAAGTGGATACCCAAAAGGATATCCACTTAATTTATTTTGATTGGAAATGATTATTCCATTCCGTTGTCGGAGATAATACTAATCAAATAGCCTTCGCTTGTTTCACAAATAGTATTACCACTCTTATCTACGAATTTTTTTAGTTTACCTTTAAATACAACGAAATCGCCTTTTTTAAGGGTCTTATTGCCATCTACCCAAGGTTCATTTCCAAAGTATTTAATCTTGTAGCCTTCGAATTCGTGAACGTAATCCTTATCTACATGAGAGCCATCGGCAGATATCCAGAAATTAGCTGTGCCATGGACAGCGTCAAATTGATTCTGTACCTTACTAATCTTACCCTCAATATAAACTTCATCTGTAGAACCTGCATTAACAGCCTTTATTGCTGCAATTGCATCGTATGGATTAGCTTCTGTTCCATCACCATAGTTAGCAAAGCTGTAAACATAACCACCATCAGTTTGAGGAGTGCCTTTGTACACCTTTACCTTAGCCCAGACAACAACTTCCTGACCTACAGTTACCTGATGATTGCCTTCAACCCATGCCTGATTACCAAGTGTCTTAGCACTATAAACTTCGAAATCCTTAGTATAATCCTTCTCATGATATTCTCCATCAGAAGAAATCCAGAATACAGCAGTACCCTTATCAGCATTATATGCCTTTTCTACCTTGGAAACAATACCCTTGATATAAACCTCCTTTACAGAACCATCAGCGTTTGCCTTTGCAAAAGCAATTGCTTCTTTTACTGTGAATGGAAGTTCGAGAGTACCTGTTGCACCTTCCTGGGTTACCTTTGCCTTACCCTTATATTTATCGCCATCCTTAACGGTTGTGAATACGAGTTCAGCACTACGAGCAGCAGCTTCGTTCTTAGCAGCATGTACAGTAACAACAGTCTCGTCACCAACAACCTTGATAGACTTCAGTGAAAGCCACTCCTGATATTCAGCAGGAATCTCAGCCTCTACAGAACCAGTCTTAGTTGTGATGTAGATTTCGGCATCACCACCGTCAGATGGAATAGCAGCATCCTTAACGCCATCAACCATAACAGAGTCAACCTTGATAAGAGACTTAGTTACACTAATGATAGTACCATTCTCAATCTCAGTAGATCCATTATAGGTCTTCTTAGGACCTTCAACAGTTACTTCATCACCAGCCTCAATAGAGAAGTCCTTGAAGTTTGTAGTACCATAAATCTGGAAGCTACCAGTTGCATCTTCGATATACCAGTTACCATATTTTGTCCATTCAGTAACCTTCTGTACAGTACCAGTAACACGGTAAGTCTTAGCATCAGGACCTTCAATAACTTCCTTACAAGTAGCGTTAGAAATTGTAGCAACACCCTGAATTACATTGATATGTTTCTTCTCATTACCACAAGTAAGAATTAGTTCGGTAGAACGCCCCTCACCTGCACCATAATGAAGTATAATCTTTTTAGCATCACTGTTACCAACTAACGATTTTTCATTGTATCTTTCAGAGTTTCCAACAGGCTTACTCTCGTCAACAACAAAACCAAGCCATTTAGAAGCAGTATCACTCTTAGCTACGGTCCAATCACCATTAACATTGATAGACAACTCTGTTTCTCCGCCATTCTCAGAAAGAGATACGTAAGATGTTGAAACCTCAATGTTTCCAAGTGGGAAATTATAATCATTTTCTGAACAACTCACAAAAGAAGTGAGCAGAGCCAGAAGTGAAGGAATGATATATTTAAGTTTCATATTCGTTATTTCCTTATATTAGTTAAAATAGTACTTAACACCAATTGATGCATACCAGCACTGACCGAGGCTGTAGTTTGTTGTGAACAATGGTGTGTTGCCATTAACAGCCTTTGGTGTAGAGAATGTAGCATATCCCTGTGCATCAGCACCCTCGTACTTAAGAAGACGAGCGCCATCAGTACCAAGAGCAGAATTCAAGCCCTTACCAATACCCCACTCGTTGTTGAAGAAGTTAAGAACATTCTTCATATCGAAGCTAAGCTGAAGCTTGTGCATTGTCTTGCCAACATTAAGCTTGAAATCGTGCTTGTAAGCGAAGTCAAGACGTGCAAGCCATGGTGAGTAAAGGCTGTAAGCCTCGCAATACTTCCCCTGCTGCTTCTCAAGTGAAGAGTTAGCATGAACAAATGCCATGAAACGATCTCTATCATCATCGCTCTTGAAACGGAAATCACCGTTAGCAACCTGCTCATCTGTTGGAACATAGAGAGCATCGAAGTTGTAACCATCACCGTTCATATCATTAGTTGTCATGTAAGAGTAGCTGCTGTAACCACGCTGACCCTCGAGGATGAAGCTATAGTGGTTGCCACACTTATCGTGGAGGTTAGCCGAAACGATGAAACGATCAGGATAACCGTTACGAGAGTTATGCAAACGAGCATAGTTAGGACCGTTAACGGTTGACATGTAGTTAAGTACAGATGAAGCATCTGAACCAGGAAGAGATGTAAGCTCCTTGTATGACTTGTGAGTATAAGAAGCCATGAGGTCAATCCACTCCCATGGACGAGCATTTACAGTAAGAGTTGCTGTGTAACCATAACCCTTAGAAGTGTTCTCAAGCATGTAAGCCTCTGTGTCGCAGATGCTCTTCTTGTAACCTGCTGGATAGATATAACGGCTATCAGCACCATTGAACTGAGCGAACTCACCTACGTATGGAGTATGCCACTCGCGGATAACTGAAGAGTAAACAGTCTTATCGAATACGAACTCACCAGAAACTGTCAATGGGAAGTTTACAGGAACAGCGTAGTCAACACCAAGAGAAGTCTTCCAAACCTCTGGCATCTTGAAGTTAGGATCAACACCTACTACAGAACTTGGCGTTGTACCTGTCTCTGGAGTAATTGTTGTAGGATAGCCAAGTGATTCAAGCTTAGAAATGAGAGCTGCAGTTGTTGCATGTCCCTCTGCATCAGTAATAAGACCTCCCTTGAATTCATTCATTTCAAAGTTCATCTTCTTAGCATTTGCCTCGTTGATCTGTGCCTTATACTGAATCATACCAGAGTTAGTAGGCATGTTTGTAAAGAATACCAATGGCAGACGACCTGTGAAGAGACCTGTACCACCACGAACCTTAAGGCTCTGATCACCAAATACATCCCATGTGAAACCTACACGTGGAGAAAGGGTGATGCTGTTCTTAGGCCACTTACCTGTATCAATGTGACGACCATTGTAGTCGAGCTCATAAATCTTATTATTTGTCATGAGGTCACCATTGTCAAAGAAGAAACCATCAAGGCGAAGACCGTAAGTAAGCTTTAACTTATCGCTAACGTTCCACTCATCCTGTGCATAAAGACCAGCCTTGTTGTACTGAACGCGAGCTGCAGGGCTTGTTTCACCATTGTAACCGTAAGTGAGACAAACAACCTCAGGAGTACCACCTGTGAGGAAGTCTTCAAGAGTCTTATAGCGATAGTAACCAGTACCGTTACGCATGTAAGCGTTGTCAGCCATCTGATGCTCATAGTTCAAACCAAACATGAACTTGTGGTTACCCTTATACCATGTAAGGTCGTCCTTAATATTAACAACTGTATTGTGAACAGCGTTGTTCCATGTAAAGAGTTCGTAACCAAGAGCCATGTAGTTGTCGCCTTCACCATCGAGGATATCGATGAATGGGAATTCTGAAGACTTTGTTCCACGAACATCGTCAAGCTTAGAATATGTAGCGAGGAACTGGTTAGAAAGCTCGTTAGAAAGACGGCTATTGAAATCAAGAGAGAATGTCTTTACGATGTGCTCAAGAGAATACATTGAGTTAGCAAAAGACATAGAGTTAATAGATGTACGAGCAGAAGCTGCACGTGAACCACCATCCATTGATGATGCGTTAGGAGCGTTCCACTGTGTTGCCTTTGTGTAGTTGTAGCGCAAAGCCAAGTGGTGCATCTGGTTGATGTTCCAGTCTAAGCGAGCAAGGAACTTATAGTTGTCTTCATCTGCAGGGAAATCTGTATAAGAACCAGTGTCGTAACCATACTTTTCTGCAACAAAGTCCTTAACAGTCTTTAAATCCTTAAGTTTTGTACGTGAGATATAGTTTGTTTCATCAGCAACGCCATTCTCAGAACCTCTCCAACGGTTAGCAATAGTAGGCTTCTTTGTCATTTCACCATTTACAAAGAAGAAGAGCTTGTCCTTGAGGATTGGGCCACCGAGAGTGAAACCGTAAGTTGTTTGACGATCCTTAGCACGTGCGTTTTCAATCTGTACGCCCTTTACGGCGTCACCGTGCATCTGCTCGTTCTGATGATAGATGTAAGCAGTACCCTTGAATGTGTTAGTACCAGACTTAGTAATAGCATTTACACCACCACCGATGAAGTTTGACTGACGAACATCAAAAGGAGAAACAACGATCTGCATTTCAGAGATAGCGTCAATAGAGATTGGGCTACCACCACCAGGAAGACCTGCATTAAGACCGAAGTTGTTGTTGAAATCAGCACCATCGACGGTGAAGTTAGCTGTACGACCATCAGAACCACCGAATGTCATTCCGTTACCACCATAAGGTGAAAGACGAGTGTAGTCTGTGATAGAACGACTAACTGTAGGCATGTTTACGATAGCTGCATTGTCAATGTTTGTAGAAGCACCAGTCTTAGCAGTTGTAAACTTAGTTGCCTTTGCTGAAATAACGACTTCACCAAGTTGCTGAGCATCCTCTGTCATACTTGCATTAAGAACAGAGGTCTGTGCGAGTTGGAGAGTAATATTGTCACTTACCTTGTCTTTGTAACCAATGTAACTGATGGTAACCTTGTAAGGACCACCTGGGCGCATACCATTAATGGTATAAACACCCTTGTCATTGGTAACTGCGACATAGCGTGTACCAGAAGGTGTGTGAACAGCCTCCACGGTAGCACCGATAACTTCTTCGTTATCAGCCGTAACCTTACCACTCAAACCTGAAGTCGTGATTTGCGCCATGAGGGATGTTGTACAGAACAACATTAGCGCAAGGAGAAAATGCAATTTTCTTTGCATAACTTAGTTTTTTGAAAAATTTAATTAATACCTAATGAGGAATACTCCTCTTATTATAATTACGCGTGCAAAATTAATTAAAAAAAACGAAAAATCATAGTGTTAAAGTGTTAAAATATTAAGGCTCTTTTATCAATTTACATATTGATATTCAATACGTTACAATATGTTTTATTTACTCGTACTTTTATTGCAATCTGTAACTTTTTGCAGCAATATTTGCACATAGTATTATATAATTATCTCAGCACTCATTGTTTTTTATTCTTTCACAAGTCACTACCATGCTACTACTATACTACAACTATACTACAACTATACTATAACTATACTACAACAAGGTTTTGTGTTCGAGTGTGTAATTCGCTGATTTTGGTTGTCAGTTTTCTGTCTGATGACTGTTCCAGGTTGACGGGTTAATATTATACGACTAATTCTCGTTGTCAGCCGTCTGCGATACGACTGTTTTTTGTTTACTCTGAATGCCGAATCAGAACTTGCGGTTAGCCTCAGTCCAGTGGCCACCTATGCTCTAAGAGACTGAAGTTCAAGCGTCTTTGTTTGTTCCGACACTGTTGCCGTAGCTTTGGCTTGCCGCAGCAAAGATACGTATTTTCTTTCATATAGCCGTTGCTTTCTGTCTTTTTATTGCATCTTCGCGCCATGAGTGCCAATGACGCTTCATCTCGCCCTGCATAGCGTGTGCTTCGTCTGGCGTATGATAGTCGATGCTGCTGTGAGGACGCTCTTTGTTATAGAAAAGAACAGCCTTCTTTACGGCCTCCGTCACCTGTTTGATACCGGTAAACGTATGACCATAAAGCAGTTCGTTCTTGACGGTACTGTTGATACGCTCAGCCATTGCGTTGTCCTTCGGGTTGCCGCTCTCAGTCATGCTTGGCGTGATATGAGAGCGTGTTAACACTTTGATGTAGTCGGCACTGGCGTACTGGCAGCCACGATCTGAGTGATGGATGAGTGTCTCGTCAAAGCCTTCTGGCAGTGTACCAATGGCCATTCTCAGAGCCTTGATGCAGTAAGCCGTCTCAAGTGTGGGAGCCACATACCAGCCTACAATGCGCTTGCTGTAGGCATCCATTATAATTGTAAGGAAGCAGAAACGATAGCCCAAATGGGTTGTAGGGTCCTCGATAGGAATATAGGTGATGTCACTGACCCATATCTGGTTGGGACGCATCGGTATCACGTTCTTCACGAGGTTCGGATAGACGGGCAGGTTGTGACGCGAGTCGGTAGTGCGGGTAGCACGCTTGCGCTGACGAACATTCAGCCCGCGCTCGTGCAGGATGCTACGGAATGCATCACGCCCTACACGGTACTCCTCGCTGAAACGGTTCTGATACATGCGCCATAGGTTGTCGGCTCCCATCTGGGGATCCTTCTCCCTAACGCTGCGAACGAACTGAACCACAAACTGCTCCAATGTCAGACGGCGGAACAGTAGGTCGTCATCATGCTTGTAAAAGGCCTGTCGTGATACACCGGACAGTGCACAGAGATTCGTGACGGCATAATGCCTCACTTCGTCTTCATGCAGCCTTTTGACTGCCCGGTGCCAGCTTTTTTTCGTATTTCGATGTTGAACATCTCCTCTGCAACGTCCACCATCGTGTCATAGAAGTCGGCACGCATTGTTTCCTGATGTAGTTTCTTCTTCAGCTCCAAAATCTCTGCACGCAAGGCTTTGATTTCCTCTGCTTGATTGTCTGTTGGGGTATTCTTCATAAGCAGCGCACTTTTATCATTAGACGCTGCAAAGATACGAATAATTCTGCTTACAGACTGTTGGGATATACCATATTGTTTGGCTATTTGACATTGGTCAATTCCATTCAGCAAATAATCACGCACTACTTCTAACTTTAATTCTTCTGACAAACGGAAGCAAGAACGCTTACGTTTGGGTTTTGAAACTTTGTTATGAATCATTTTTAGTTGACTTTGTGTCAACCTGATTCAGCGTAAGACAGTGATGTGCGATTGAAGTCCGTTTGTTGTCCGTTGTATGAACGGACAACAAACGAACAACAAACGGACAACAAACGGACAACAATGGGAGGAAGAATATGGTTGTAGTATAGTTGTAGTATAGTTATAGCATGAGAATAACATATTCACCATTGCCTTTTTAGGCAAAAAAAATGGCAAGCCAATAATGACTTGCCTATATAAAACTAAAGATAAATACCGATTATTTAAAACCGAAAGATGCAGGATTACACTCTGTTTCTACGTTCTTCTCTACATCATCAGGAAGGTTGCAGAAGAAATCGAAACCTGTGCGCGCCTCGAGTTCGTCAATTGATACACAATACTTTGCAATTTTTTTATCACTATTTGTTTTGTGCTCAAAAATCAAACCAATAGCCTCGTAACTATTTCCTTTCTTCTTAAGAAGTGCACAGAAATAGTAATTAGGAACTATAAGACCGTTTGATTTGATTTCGCGAACAGGTGACTTTATTGTACCAACAGGTGCACCAATAGTACCGCCACGGCATACATAAAGAGTGTCAACATTATCATTCCAAGTACATTTGTCATAATCAAAGCAAAGATCACGAACCTGTTTTTCCATTGCACCCCATACACCATCATTGAACTTATGAATCTGTGGCTGCATATTGAAATAAAAGAATGTCTGCTTATTCTGAGATTCTTTATTTAAACGATCTGCAGAAGGACAGATATGACCATGGTCGTAACCTGAATTTTTAATAAAATCAGATGTCAAAGGTCCCCAAGGCAAATAATTCAATTTACTATCAGCTGGGCTATATTTCTTTACATCAGCATTACGCATATTGCCTTTATACATTTCCCAGCAACTCCAATATTGAGCTTTTTTATCACGATTATATTCAACAGAATAGTTAACCTCATTGGTTTCTTCATCCAATACTACATACAAACTGTTTCCAGAAGCATCCTGAAGACGTGGAAATTCAAGACGCTTTGCATAGTCAACAACAGACTGGTTGGCTGTGTTTTCATCGTCACTACTACAAGCAACAAATGTGAAAGCAAATGCAAACATCATCATCAGATTCATGAATACTGATGAATAATTCATTTTTTTCTTAAACATAATCTTACTAATTTATTGTTAATAAAGTTATTACTATTCCTTACGTTTCCAAATTCGAACAATCTTATGCTTAATAGCAATTAGATTGCACACAGAAACAAGAACAAAGAGAACGATTCCCATACCGACAGCTGGCAACATATTACCATCTTCAATATTAGGAAACAGAGATTCTATGATGTCCATATAATACTGGCGTACGAAATAAAGCACCAACCACGAGATTAGTAGCACACCCAAATTCAAACCTATGGTGAGCAACTGATAAGGTCGAGCAACCTGCCCTGGCTTGTATCCAATAAGAAGAAGGTTCTCAAGTTTTGAAGAATTCTTCTGCACGAGAAGATAGATACTAAGCATAAGTATATAGAAACTAAGAATTGAGATAACAAGTCCTACAATCATCACCATTGTTACCATAAGTTTCAAAAAATAGGTTGTTTTCTCCGCATTAAGCTGTGAATCTTCTATTTCGTATCCTTTCTTCTCAATATACTGTGAAATATGCTCATCGGCAGGATTGCTTGCATCAACTATCAAACGAGTTGGTTCACTACCGTCTCCTGTCGAATAATAGTTGTTACTCCAATCCATAAATGCCTGTGGCACAAGGATTGAGCTCAATCTGCTCGAGAAACCAATTACCTTACCTTTATACTGATCCTGATGCCCATTACCATGAATGAAAATCTGAAAATCAATCATTCCCATCAATCCATCAGAAATCTTTGGAAGAGAGTGGCTTTGAGCAAACCCAAAATTATACATTGTGAGATAAATTCGAGGAAGAATAATAGGAACAACCTTATCACCTTGCTTATATTTCCAATCCTTTAAAGGTATATCAATAAATTCATCAGGAATACTCTCAAAGCTAATCTCACTATTATTTACCACCGAAACACCATTCACACTCATATTGGCATCGGTTTTGTATTCGGTGCTTGTGAACTTCCCTACCCTATTAATGAACTCCTGACTTTCAAGGTCATCAATTTCAGACATAGTAAAGGTATTACTGCTACCACTTATGGTGTTAGCAGTACCAATCTTTTTGTTCATGATAAGATAATCGCTCTTCATGAAACTATCTTCAGCTGTAAACACAGGAAGAACATCACGATAGAACTGAAAACCTAAAAGAACAATAAGCATACCAAACAAATTGGCAAAGAAAAAGCCAATAAACTGCGGAATGCTAATATGTTGTCGAAGTAATTTCCAAACCAAACTCATAATGTTGAATTTTTACAACTTAAACACCTTTTCGTATGGCAAATCCATGTGTTTACCAATACTTGTAACTATAACACCTGCCCCCTGACTTTTTGCTTCTTCCATCATAATATCAGCCATTATGCGGCTGTTGGTGTCGTCAAGATGCGAAATAGGTTCATCAGCAAGAATAAAATCAAATGGCTGCACAAGTGCACGCATCATGGCAACACGTTGCTGCTGTCCAAACGACATTCTGCCTATCTTGGTGTCAACCTTATCAGCAATACCAAGCATATCAAACCATCTGAGAATCTGCTCACGAGTTTTAAATCCGGTTATCTTGTTTTTTATTTCTACATTTTCATAAGCTGTGAGTTCAGGAAACAAACGAAGTTCCTGAAAGAGATGACTGATGTGGTTCTGTCGTGCATCGATCCAGTCACGAACCCTATACTGCATAGTATCGGCACTATCAAATAAAACTTTTCCCGCATAGTCACGACGATAACCAACTACATAGCTACAAAAGGTACTCTTACCCTTACCAGAATCGGCTTCAATGAGATAAAGATGCCCTTTTTCAAAAGCAGCATCAGCATTCCATATATCCGAATGAATTTCTTCTATACGCGAAGAAAAAACTTGTGGAATAACGGAACTAAACTTTATTGTTTCCATTTTACTTTAAAGTATATACAATAGTCTGAACATTTCCGAAAATAGGTTTCAGCATACTTGTAACAGCCCCCGCCTTATCACCCGAGAAAGCGTTCATATTTATAACCATAGCAAGGCGTTGCCCAGCAATCATCTGTTGTATTTCATCACTCAATGGTTTTTGCGCTTTGGCTATTGATGCCAAAGCTTCCTCCTTGCTGCTGCCACTATAGAACTGCAAATCCGGCGTAACACCAAAGAAGAATGTTGTTTTGTTATCGGTATAGTACCACGCTTTATCCTGCCAGTCAACAATCTTTCCACCTGCCGGACAACTATGCTTCCAATAGTCAACATCTAACGTCCACCCAATATTACCCAGTTGGGCACTCATGCTCATGGTAAGGCTGTTTTCACCATACGTTGGGGTAATAATCGCCATATCACCATCAACGCTACGGATAATATTATCCATATCAACAGCAGTATTGATACCTGCAAGAAGAGCCTGAACACCCTTGTTGCTCTGCATCATTGGCAGGAACTTTGTTCCATCAACATTTACAAACATTCCCATCATGGCATCCTGAGGCATAGACGCAAGATACTTGCCCTTAATAGGGCGATAGTTTGCTGTTGCTTCCTTTATTGCCTTATCAACACGCTTATTAAAAGAGAAAGTCTGTCCTTTCATGGTCATAATTCCCTTGCTCACTTTCATCTCGGCAGATATCAGCACCTGTGAGGGGTCGCTATCTTTAGGTGCCCCCAAAGTAAAAGGAGCAACAAACTGAGCCGGCAAAGCCTGCGCCTGTGCCACCATTGTTATAGGTGCATCAAGAGAATCAAGTTTAGCGTATAATCTACTGGTTGTTATACCATTATCTTCATCTTGTTTAAGGTAACGAGCAATCTGCTGTTGCATCTCAGCCTGCTTATCTATAGTTACAGGACCCATAATAAGCAAACTGTTATCACTCCAGCCTGCCACCCATGAATCTTTCAGCATGGTAAAATGAAAACCACGACGTTCTATTGGTTTAGGACATGCACCTTTCATGGCAAGAGATTCAATTGTTTCAGTAAGACTGCTTTCACTATTTACTTTTACGCAAACTCCAAGATTACCATCAGGAGCTTCAAAAAGCATCACCTTGTGACTGAGGTCAAGCCCTGTCTTATCCATATTACTTACCTTCAGTAATGATTTCAAGACAGCCACATTGTTTATTCCGCTCATCTTTCCCGGATCCATAGCTATGAGAGCGGTGCTCTCAGCCGGTACTGCATCAAGGTAACTGTTATCGGTACATGATGCCAAGATGGTCACCAGTCCTAATATGTATAGTGCGAAACGTTTCATCATATTCAGATTATAGGAATTTATTCTTTTCTTTTAGCAAGATTAGCATAGGCTACAGCCATAAGGGCAGCGGTTTCCGTGCGCAGACGGCTTTGACCAAGCGAAACCGATTCATAGCCATTCTTTAAAGCCAAAGCAACCTCATCAACCGAGAAATCGCCTTCTGGACCAATAAGAACCGTTATTTCTTCATCAGGAGAAACATTTTCTTTCAGCTCAGTGAAGAAATCCTTCTTTGGAAACTCGTTGTAACAATGGCAGATGAATTTACGTCCTGTACGAGGCTGTTCCATAAACTTCTTGAATTCCACCATAGTATTTATCCATGGCATATAAGGCTTTCTACTTTGCTTTACAGCCGAGGTTATGATTGCCGCCAAACGAGTGGCTTTCATTATCTTTCGCTCGGTAAACTTGGTGTGCAGAAGCGACACTTCATCAAAGCCAACCTCTGTTGCCTTTTCCACAAACCATTCCACGCGGTCGGCATTTTTTGTTGGGGCAACGGCAACATGAATCTTTCCATGCCACGTTTTTTCCTGAGGCTGCTTTTCTATAATGTTATAGAAACAACGATGATTGGTTGTCATGGACACCTGGGCACGATAAAACGTGCCCGCGCCATCCATAAGGAACATTTCGTCGCCCTCTTGAAGTCTCAACACTTTAAGTGCATGAGTGGCTTCTGCCAACGGCAGTTCCTCATTTTCCTCAGTTGAAGGAACATAGAAAAATCTTTCTTCTTTCATTATTCAGTTGGTAATTCTGTTTTCTTTGGACGGAAGATGATAGCAAAGCTAATTCCCACGAAGAGTGCATAGCCTGCAAAGGTGTACCAGCACGAAGCCCAGTCGGTAACTCCGTTAGCTGTATTAGTAGAGACAACTTCCTGCGCAGCAAGTGAGCCTACAGTAGCACCAATACCATTTGTCATAAGCATAAATAAGCCCTGAGCGCTTGAACGCATCTTTGGATCGGTTGAATTGTCAACAAAGAGCGAGCCCGAGATATTGAAGAAATCAAAGGCTACACCATATACTATCATAGAGAGAACCCAAAGCCACACGCCCATATCACCTGGGTTACCAACTCCGAGAAGTCCAAAACGCAACACCCACGCAAACATTGCGATAAGCATAACGTTCTTTATACCATAACGTTTCATAAAGAAAGGTATCATAAGGATACACAGTGTTTCGCTAACCTGAGAAAGCGAATAGAGAATTACACTATGCTGAACACCAAACGAGTTGGCATATTCTGGAATATCCTTGAAACTCTCAATAAAAGGAGTAGCAAAACCGTTGGTAATCTGCAAGCTCACACCAAGCATCATAGAGAAGATGAAGAAAATAGCCATCTTCTTTTGCTTGAACAAAGCAAAGGCATCAAGGCCAAGCGCTTCGCGCATGCTCATCACCTTACCATTATTTGTTTTACATGATGGCAAAGTGAAAGTATAAAGGAACAGCACAACGCCCAAGATACCACTAACAACAAACTGCATCTCTGTGCTCTTGAAGCCAAGGAGATCGACTATCCACATTGTGCAGATAAAACCTACAGTACCAAAAACACGAATTGGTGGAAAGTCTTTCACAGTATCCATTCCTGCCTGATTCAAAGAGAAATAAGCCACGGAATTAGATAGTGCCAAGGTTGGCATATAAAAGGCTACACTTAAAGAATACAAGGTAAACAAAATGGCAAAACTGGCATTTGAGCCTTCACTATAACCATACCAGGCTGTAGCAAACATAAACAAACCAGCAATAAGGTGACAGAAACCCAAAAGGCGTTGAGCTGGAATCCAGCGATCGGCAACAATTCCCATCAATGCCGGCATAAAAATTGAAACAATGCCTTGCATAGCAAAGAACGAACCAATATGGCTTGCCATTCCTATATTACCAAGGTAGATACTCATACAAGTCAGATATGCTCCCCAGACAGCGAATTCCAGGTAGTTCATTATCGACAGACGAATTTTTAGATTCATTTGGTTTTTACTTTTTCGTTATTTTGCTGCAAAAGTATATAATTTAATCGAGAAAATTGCATGTTATATTATTAAATATGTTCAAAACCGCATAAAAAAAGGATGCGGTTACATCGCTGCACCCGCATCCTTAAAAACTAATAAGTATCAACTGGCCAAAAATAGCCCTGTTGATAAACAAAAAAATTGATTGTCTCACGACAACCAATCTTTTATTAACCTTAATAATCTAATACCATGAAAAACACGATGCAAAGATATCGATTAATTTCGCTTCCTGCAAGTTTTCATAGCCTTTTTATCGGATTTTTAATACTTGTTAGCAAATTAAGTTCGTATTTAAGAGCCGTTAACTGATTTTCTTGTTTTAAACGCTCTTTTTCCTCCTTTGTAAGCATAGGACAATTTATACTAAGCGACAGTGTTTTTTTGCTCGGATTAAGTCTTGCCTCCATAAAAGCAGGCGCCAGTTCATTCATTTTTTGCACAAAAGCATCTGGTACGCGCAAGCTAATCGACAACGGAGTCCAATCAAGAGAATAAAAACTCACCCTACTCTCCTTTATAATATTTGTATAAACAGAAGTATCTGAACTCACCCCATCGTCAACCTTAAAAGTCTTAACCACACAAACAACAGTATCACCCTTCACAGGCAAAACCATCATCTGCATATCAGAAGACGAAGTAAGAGCAACACTCAAGTAATCATTTGACAAACTATCTACAGCACTATTACCTTCCAACAGATTAACAACACCTGCTCCTTTATTTATCGCAGCGTAGTCAATCATCTCCTGACGCTTGTTCTTATCAAGATAAGACACCATACTATCAGGCATATTCACAAACAAGTCTTTCACATCAGTCTTAGCATCAGCAAAAGACCAAAAAGCACATAGCAATACTGTAGTTAATCCAAATCGCTTCATATTCTGCAAATATACAACTATTTTCTTTACCGACAAAGAATTATTAGTTTTAAGTTTTTATCCAGAATCAAATGTTTTTTATCTCGAATGAGTTTTTTTTATCTCGAATGAGTTTTTTTATCTCGAATGGGTTTTTATCTCGAATTAGAGAATTAGAGAATTTTTGCTTCGCCTTGCTGTACACTGCCTGTAACATAAACCAATTCTCTAATTCTCTAATTCGAGATATAAAGAAAAGAACTACGAGACAAAAGAAAAAATCTATGAGAGACCAAAAAGTAAAGTCTTTTCTTAACTCTTATTCTTTTACATTCCTTCGATATGGTTCCGAGATGCCTTCGAGACGAGTTCGAGACGTTTTTGTGGCAAAATGTAAACAAGTTTGCCGTTTATAACATTTTAGATTAACAACTTAGAGACACAAAAGATTATCGTTAGATAAAACTCTTACAAGATTGTATGCCGCCTACAACATAGCAAAGACGAAGTAATATCGAACAAAAAAGCTTACAACACAACATCAAACTAAGACTTTATAGCCAACACAGACCTTCGCCTTAGATTTAAAGCTTTATCCACTTTCACCTACCGAGCAAGGAAAGCCCACATAACTTAACCTCTCTATTTTTTGTACAAAAGAAAAAAACTTTGTATCTTTGCATTTGATTTTAAATGAAATTTAAATATAACAAACAACAATATGGAATTAGCAAGCAAGTATGACCCACAAGCAGTGGAATCAAAATGGTATCAGTACTGGCTGGACAACAAGATGTTCAGCTCTAAACCAGATGGCCGAGAGCCATATACCGTGGTGATTCCTCCACCAAACGTAACTGGTGTGCTTCACATGGGTCACATGCTGAACAATACAATTCAGGATATTCTCGTTCGCAAGGCTCGTATGGAAGGCAAGAACGCATGCTGGGTTCCTGGCACCGACCACGCCTCTATTGCTACTGAAGCGAAGGTGGTTAACAAACTCGCAAAGCAAGGTATTAAGAAGAGCGACCTCACACGTGAACAGTTTCTCGAGCATGCTTGGGATTGGACTCACGAGCACGGTGGCATCATCCTTAAGCAGTTGCGTCGCTTAGGTGCAAGTTGTGATTGGGACCGCACTTCATTCACTATGGACGAGAAACGTTCTGAAAGCGTAATGAAAGTTTTTGTTGACCTCTACGACAAGGGACTTATCTATCGTGGCCTTCGCATGGTAAACTGGGATCCAAAGGCTCAGACCGCTCTTTCTAACGAGGAGGTAATCTATCGTGACGAGAAGAGCCACCTGTTCAACCTGAAATATTATCTGGCTGACCAGGACAATGTTGACACATCAGCCGAGGGCAATGTTGTTCACAAGGACGAGAAAGGTTACTATGCAGTTGTTGCTACAACACGTCCAGAAACTATCATGGGCGACACCGCTATGTGCATCAACCCTAAAGACCCAAAGAACCAGTGGCTGAAAGGCCATCGCGTTATCGTACCATTGGTAGGCAGAGAGATTCCTGTTATCGAAGACCGCTATGTAGATATCGAATTCGGTACCGGCTGTTTGAAGGTTACTCCTGCTCACGACACCAACGACTACATGTTGGGTAAGAAGCACAACCTTGAAACTATCGACATTTTCAATCCAGATGCCACCATCAGCGAGGCTGCAGGCATGTATGTAGGCATGGACCGCATGGATGTGCGCAAACAGATCGCTGAGGATCTCAAGGCAGCCGGCTTGATGGAGAAAATTGAAGACTACGACAACAAGGTGGGCTACTCAGAGCGTAACAGCGACACAGCTGTTGAGCCACGTCTATGTATGCAGTGGTTCCTCAAGATGCAACACTTTGCCGACATCGCTCTACCACCTGTAATGAACGATGATATCCAGTTCTATCCTGCAAAATACAAGACAACATACAAGAACTGGCTCGACAATATTCAAGACTGGTGTATCAGTCGTCAGTTATGGTGGGGTCACAGAATTCCTGCCTATTTCTTGCCAACAGAAGACGGTTCAGAGAAATATGTTGTTGCCCTTGATGAGGATGCAGCTCTCGAGAAAGCTCGCAAGATGGAAGGTTATGAAAACATCACCAAAGATCAGTTGCGCCGTGACGACGATGCTCTCGACACATGGTTCTCATCATGGTTGTGGCCTATCTCACTATTCGACGGAATTAACAACCCCGATAACGAAGAGATAAAGTACTACTATCCAACAGCCGACCTCGTAACAGGTCCAGACATCATCTTCTTCTGGGTTGCCCGCATGATTATGGCAGGCTACGAATACCAAGGCAAAATGCCTTTCAAACACGTGTATTTCACAGGTATCGTTCGCGACAAGCTCGGTCGCAAGATGTCTAAGAGTCTTGGTAACTCACCTGACCCAATCGGCTTAATCGAAAAATATGGTGCCGACGGTGTTCGTATGGGTATGATGCTTGCAGCTCCAGCAGGTAACGACATCCTCTTCGACGAGGCACTCTGTGAGCAGGGTCGTAACTTCAACAACAAGATATGGAATGCCTTCCGCCTTGTTCAGGGCTGGCAGACAGCTGACATCGCTCAGCCAGAAGCATCTGCATTGGCTGTTAAGTGGTTTGATGCAAAACTGAAGGAAGCATACGCTACAATGGAGGAGCAGTTCAAGCAGTACCGTATCTCTGAGGCTCTGATGACTGTTTACCGCCTCTTCTGGGACGAGTTCTCATCTTGGTATCTTGAGATGATTAAGCCTGCATACGTTGACGGAAAGGCTCAGCCAATGGATAAGACAACCTTCGAGGCTACATTGAAGTTCTTTGAAACTCTCCTCGAAATGCTTCATCCATTCATGCCATTCATCACCGAGGAGCTCTGGCAGCACATCTACGACCGCAAGGACGGCGAGAGCATCATGACAGCTGTTTTGAAGCTCGACGCTCCTACAGCTGAAGAAACAAAACTGCTTGCCGATTTCGAAAACGTTAAGCAGATTGTTGCTGGTGTACGTGCCGTTCGCAATCAGAAGAACATTGCTCCAAAGGTAGAGCTTGCCCTTCAGGCTATCAAGCAGAACAACTTCGAGGCATTCAACAGCGTTATCATCAAGATGGCTAACCTCAAGAGTTTCACTACCGAGGCTGAAAAATCAGCTGATGCTTCAGGTTTCATGGTAGGCACAGATGAGTTTGCCGTTCCTGTTGGCGACCTTATTGATGTAAAGGCTGAAATCGAAAAGGCAGAGAAAGAACTCCAGCACCTTGAGGGCTTCCTCATGGGTGTGCGCAAGAAGTTAGGCAACGAAAACTTCGTGGCTCATGCTCCAGAAGCAGTTATTGCTCGTGAGCGCAAAAAGGAAAGCGACTCTGTTGAAAAGATAGCAGCCTTGAAAGCACAACTCGAAGAATTGAAGAACAAATAGTTTAAATCAATACAAACCAGTGACTCGATGCATTGCCATCGGGCTGCTGGTTTTAACACTAAAAACCACAACCTATGCGTAGACTACTTACCTTATTACTTATCAGCATTACATTTTTCGGTTTCACATCGTGCGAAGACAGCTATGAAACCGAAACACTCAACCCTGAAACACGAACCATTTTGGTATATTTTCCTTGGAGCGGATATGAAAACGGTTCTTCATCAAGCCTATACAATAATGTTAAGGAAAACCTTGATAGCATAAAGAGTGCTATTGGGAAAATGACAGGATTAGCAAATAATAGGGTAATTGTGTTTATAAACGAAAACGCAAAAGAAGCACATATGTATGAGGTTCACTATCGCAGAGGGTATGCAGAATTAACAACCCTCCACCACTATGGTGCTGATTACGAGGAACTTCCAGACATTACCTCAACAAGCGGTTTACGCACTATTCTCAATCAAGCTTACGATGTAACCCAGTCAAACACATGGCAGATGATTATTGGTTGTCATGGTCTTGGATGGACAGAAAAAGACTATACACCAAAAAGTCGTGCTTTCGGAGGTGGTGATAATGCAACAAAAATTGATGTTGAAGATTTTGCAAAAGCCGTGACAACATCAAGCATCGGGAAATTCGAATACATACTCTTTGACGACTGCTATATGTCTGGTGTAGAGACAGTACACTATCTTAAAGATGCCACCCACTATTTCATTGCTTCAACAAGCGAAATAATGGCTGCTGGCATGCCATACAACATCGCATGGAAGTATCTTATTGGCGAGCCAAACTATGCAGGAATTATCAATTCTTTCAGCAGCTACTACAATTCGCAAACCTATGGCACAAACTTTTCTGGTTGCCTATCAGTAATTGACTGCACGCAAATAGACAACTTGGCAGCTGTCATGAAGAACATTAACTCTCAAGGCTACGAGCTCACCACTCAGCAGAGAAATAACCTGCAATATCTCGATGGTTTCAGAGACCATGCGTTCTATGACATAAGAGACTATGTTGAAACACTGACCAATAATAACACCACTCTCATGAGTCAGTTCAACACCGCTCTCAACAGATTAATCCCTTACACATACACCACCCCATACATCTTCAGCGCATTTATGAATGGCGACTATGGACAGTTTTTCAAGATAAAAGACATAAACAGTTTTTCAGGTATATCTACCAGCGACCCGAGCACCGACACATATATTGTCACCACTCGCGAGCAAACAAGCTGGTGGAAAGCAACACACTAATAACACATCATTATGAAAGAAGAAAAACAAGGCATCAACTGGCTCGACCTTATACTCATTGGCCTCTCGCTATTTGTAGCAAACATAATTGAGAAAGCTATCAACTTACAAAACAACGTGTTGAGTTTCCTACTCTTTGTCGTTGTTGCCATCCTACTCATTATAGTTACCTACTTCCTAAAGTATATGATCACAAGGGATGAATAGAGGCTTGCACAATTATTTAAATTTCAGTCTTAGGCTATTAAGTATAACAGACACAGACGATAATGCCATTAATGCGCTTGCCCACATTGGAGTAATCTGAAAGTTGATACCGAAGAGATAGAGCACACCGGCAGCCAATGGAATGCATATAATATTGTAGATAAAAGCCCAGAAGAGATTCTGCCAAATCATACTAACAGTTCGTTTGCTAAGAATGATAGATTCAGGAATAGACATAAGATCATTCCCCATCAATGTTACCTGTGCCACATCCATTGCAACATCAGTACCCTTACCAATAGCTATGCTCACATCAGCCAAAGCCAATGCCTGAGTATCATTAATGCCATCACCCATCATAGCAACCGTTTTGCCTTCAGACTTGAGACGTTTCACCAGATTTTCTTTATCTGTTGGCAGTACACAACTTTGGTAGCGCTTGATACCGGCTTTTTCTGCCCAATATTTAACAGATTCTTCCTTATCACCACTCATCATATAAACCTCTACACCACTATCATGAAGCATTTTTATAGCCTCCTTAGCATTTGGTTTCAATGCCTCACGTTCTTCCAAAGCGAGACTTGAAGGCTTAGTAAAATCAACATTGAGGTTAGGAATTGTTAGTGTACCCGTCTTATCTGTTACAAGTGCATTAACCTTACGCATACTCTCTAATGCCGTAGCATCTTTGATTAGTACCTGTTTTTCTGCCGCCTTACCAATACCCACCATGAGGGCTGTTGGAGTGGCAAGCCCCATAGCACACGGACATGCAATGACCAATACAGCCAACGCCGACATAATAGCCTGTGGAAGAAATGACATACCACCAACAAGCAGCCATACCCAAAAAGTGCCAAATGAAATAGCAGCAACTACAGGAACAAATATCAATGCCGCCTTGTCAACAATGCGCTGAACAGGTGCCTTAGAGTTCTGAGCTTCTTGCACCATACGAATAATATGCGACAAAGTTGTATCCTCACCTATATGGCGAGCACGCATACGAAATTTACCTTGACTTGGAATAGTACCAGCCAGAACAGTTGCCCCCTTTCTCTTCTCAACAGGAGTAGGCTCACCAGTTATCATGCTTTCATCAACATAGGCAGCATCCTCTGTCATAAAACTCTCGGCATAGATCACTTCACCATCAACAGGCACCTTTTCTCCAGGGCGCACCTCAATAATATCCCCCTTTCCTATAGTTGATATAGGGACTTCCTCGATAGACTCATCATTGACTACATGTGCTGTTTTGGGCGACATACCCATTAGCTCACGTATGCTTGAAGCAGTACCATCCTTAGCTTTCTCCTCAAGTAAACGACCAGTAAGCACGAACGTGATAATCATTACACAGGCATCGAAATATGTATGCCACTCAACACCACGAATGGTCCATACTATATCCCCCCAAAAAGTGTTGAAAACACTGAAACCAAAACTGATACTTGTAGAAAGAGCGACTAAAGTATCCATATTGGCAGAACCATGTTTTAACTGTTTAAAAGCTGTTACATAAAACTGGCGACCACAATAAAACATGTTAGCTATGGCAAGAAGCATGGCAAGCTGGTTTGCCATCGACCTATTGTCAAAATCTATCCAGTGCATACTGATAGCCATAACAGCAACAGAGAAAAGCCATGATAGAATAGTCTTGTGCTTTAGTAAAACATATTCACGCTTTTCTATTTCTTCTGCACTTCTATCCTCCTCTATCACCATATCATAGCCGATAGAATTGATTTCTCTCTTTATTTCCTCAAGTGTAATACTTGTTTCGTCAAAATCAATGAATGCCGAGCGCCCCACCAAGTTTACATTTGCTTGTTTTATGCCTTCAAGCTCATCAAGTTTACGCTGCACATTTGCAGAACATGCAGAACATGCCATGCCTATTATAGGTACAGTTTTCTTCATAACTTATTTTTTAAATTAATTGAAGTTCGGCAAAGATAAGCATTTATCGACAACATTGTGTGCGTAAACGACATTTTTTGATATAAAAATTGCATTTTTTTGATAAAAAAAGAAACAACTTTAAAGGATAAATTGTATATTTGACCACATAAAGAAGTAAGTTTATCTCGCATTATAACTTTTAATTATTAATACAAACCTATGACAATTACTATGATTATTGAGCTATTAGTAGTGCTTATGGCCTTATGGGTTGGTGCGCGCTACGGTTCATTAGCTCTCGGAGCAATATCCGGAATTGGACTTGCCGTACTTGTATTCTGTTTTCATTTAAAACCAGGAGAACCTCCTACTGATGTTATCTACATCATCATCGCTGCCGTGACCTGTGCTGGTATTCTTCAAGCGTCAGGTGGTATGGACTGGATGATACAAATAGCAGAGAAATTGCTACGAAAACATCCCGACCGTATCACTATCATGGCACCATTCACAACTTTTTTTCTAACAGTGCTTGTAGGTACAGGACATGTTGTATATACATTGATGCCTATTATTTGCGACATTGCATTAAAGAAAGGCATTCGTCCTGAGCGCCCTTGCGGTATTGCATCTATTGCCTCACAGATAGGTATCACATGCTCTCCGATAGCTGCTGCTGTGGTTGCTTTCTCTGCCATATCAATAGAACATGGTTTCAACATTACTAATGTGCAGATTATCATGGTTACGATACCAGCCTGCGTCATTGGTATCCTTATGGCTGTGGCATATAGCTGGCATCGCGGACTTGATCTAAATGCCGACCCTGCATTCCAAGCCAAGATAAAAGATCCTGTACAATATGCTTATATCTATGGCAGTACAGCAACGACTCTTGACAAACAAATATCTAAGGACAGCAAACGATCTGTATATATTTTCCTTGCTGCTCTCGTTGTGATTCTTATAATATCTCTATTAAAGATGTTTGGGGTAGAGATTCTACCTGCCTATAGTACAGTGAAAGCCGTTGACGGTGCTCTTCCTGTAACACTTGCGAATGGTGTTACAATGACTGCAAAACAAATTGCATCTGCCGGAATTGTTCTCGACGGAGTAACAAAAGCAGCAACAACACGCTTAACCATGAATGTGGTGATACAGATTATCATGATTATGGCTGCTGCGCTGATGATTATTTTCTGTAAAGCAAAACCAAAAGACGCAATACAAGGAGCAGTATGGCAGAATGGTATGGTGGCGGTAGTTGCTATATATGGAATCGCATGGATGAGTAACACATATTTCGAAAATTATAAACCCGAAATGCAGGCTATGCTCACCGACCTTGTATCAAATTATCCGTGGACAATAGCCATAGCCTTCTTCCTGGTATCAGTATTAATAAATTCACAAGGTGCCGTTGTTGTAAGTATGCTTCCTCTTGCCTACTCTCTTGGCATCGAGGGATGGATACTCATAGGCGTTATGCCATCGGTATATGGCTATTTCTTCATTCCTAACTATCCATCAGATATTGCTACAGTAAACTTCGACCGATCGGGAACAACTATTATTGGCAAATATCTGCTTAACCACTCATTCATGGCTCCAGGACTGATACATATCGTAACATCAACAATTGCCGGCATCGGCATTAGTTACGTTTTCCACTTTGTATTGGGACTGTATTAGAGAGTTGGAAGATTGGTGATTTAGTAGATTAGTGGTTTAGTAGATTAGTAGATTGGGAGATTGGAACATTGAACATTTACATATTCCAAGTTATTGTTTAGTTTATTAGTTTAACAAAACGGGGTGGCATAAAGCACCCCGTTTTTTATGGCATTTAATAACTATTTTTTAGCTTACTTTGGCTTCGCCGAAGATACAATGCACTCGGAAAAGCGCAAATAAATTTGGCTTTCCTCTCGTTTTTTAGTATCTTTGCGCTCCAAGGGTGCGAAGTTACTTCGTTTCGGCATAAAAAAAAGAATGAATTCTTTTTGTTCTGCACTCAACTTTTCGTAACTTTGGCACTTTGCCGAATTTACTTCGTCTCGGAAATGAAAATAAAAGCAAGCTTTAATTTTGTATTTCTCTCGACTTTTCGTAACTTTGCCGGGAAAAAGAAAAAATCAACATATATATAAATATGAGTAAGCAAGTTGAAAAGATTAAAGAGCTGATTGCTAAGCGTGAGCAGGCTCGTCTTGGAGGTGGTGAGAAAGCTATCGAAAAGCAGCACGCACGTGGCAAATACACAGCTCGTGAGCGTATCGAAATGCTCGTTGATGAAGGTAGTTTTGAAGAATATGATATGTTCAAGCTCCACCGTTGTCACAACTTCGGAATGGAGAAGAAGCAGTATCTTGGTGATGGTGTTGTAGCTGGTTCTGCAACTATCGCTGGTCGTTTGGTATATGTTTACGCGCAGGATTTCACTGTAAACGGTGGTTCTCTCTCAGAAACCATGAGCCAGAAGATTTGCAAAGTAATGGATATGGCCATGAAGATGGGTGCTCCTGTTATCGGTATGAACGACTCAGGTGGTGCACGTATTCAGGAAGGTATTTCTTCTCTCGCTGGCTATGGTGAGATTTTCGAGCGCAACATCCTTGCTTCAGGTGTTATCCCACAGATTTCAATGATTATGGGGCCTTGTGCAGGTGGTGCAGTTTATTCTCCTGCCCTCACCGACTTCATTCTTATGACAGAAGGAATCTCGTATATGTTCCTTACAGGTCCTAAGGTTGTAAAGACTGTTACTGGTGAGGATATTGATGCTGAGCACCTTGGTGGCGCTTCTGTTCACGCAAGCAAGAGTGGTGTAACTCACTTCACTGCGAAGACTGAGGAAGAGGCTTTCGAGCTTATCAAAACTCTGCTTTCATACTTGCCATCTAACAACACAGAAGAGGCTCCACGCGTAGAATGCAATGATCCTATTGACCGTAAGGAAGATCTCTTGAACGAGATTATCCCTGAGGATCCAAACCAGGCATATGATATGTATAAGGTTATAAGCGCTGTTACCGATAACGGTGAGTTCTTCGAGGTTCAGCCTAAGTTTGCCAAGAACATCATCACTGGTTTTGCACGCTTTAATGGTCAGAGCGTTGGTATTGTTGCCAACCAGCCTTCAGCTTATGCTGGTGTACTTGACGTAAATGCAAGTCGCAAGGGCGCACGTTTCGTTCGTTTCTGCGATGCTTTCAATATTCCAATCGTATCTCTTGTTGACGTTCCAGGATTCCTTCCTGGTACAGGTCAGGAGTACAATGCTGTTATCCAGCACGGAGCACAGCTTCTCTATGCTTATGGCGAAGCTACAGTTCCAAAGATCACAATCACCCTCCGCAAGAGCTATGGTGGTAGCCACATCGTAATGGGTTGCAAGCAGCTTCGCTCAGACCTTAACTTTGCTTGGCCATCAGCTGAGATTGCTGTTATGGGTGCAAGTGGTGCTGTTGCCGTTCTTGCAGCTAAGGAGGCAAAAGCTATTAAGGAACAGGGTGGCGATGTTAAGGCATTCCTTGCTGAGAAAGAAGAAGAATACACAGACCTCTTCGCTAATCCATATCAGGCAGCACAGTTCGGCTACATTGATGATGTTATCGAACCTCGCAACACACGTTTCCGTATCTGCCGCGGTTTGGCTCAACTCGCAACCAAACGCGAAACTATTCCAGCCAAGAAACACGCATGTATGCCAATGTAAAAAAATAAAATGCTATGGATAAAAACGTGTATGCAGCAATAGCTATGGCTCTTTTTGAGTTCGAAGGCAATAATGTCCACGACAAAGAGCCTGGCTTTATCACTATCAAAGAGCGTCACACTCTTTGGAACGCAAAGGTTCTCGGTTTTACACAGAAACCTTAAGTGATACTAAGAATTTATTGATTAGCGTTTGAACGCTATAAAAGTATTAAGAAAATGAAAGAATTCAAATACACCATCGATGGTAAAGAATACAAAGTTACCATCGGCGACATTGATGAGAACAATGTAGCTGCCGTAAATGTAAACGGCGACGACTACAAGGTTCAGCTCGAAAAGAAGGAAGAGCCAAAGAAAGAAAAGCCAGTATTGGGCAAGCCTGTAGCAGCTGAAAGCGAATCTGAAGCTGCACCTACAGCAAACGTAAACACCAATAACGCCATCAAGGCTCCACTGCCTGGAACAATTACAGGTATCGAGGTAGAAGTTGGTCAGGAAGTTAAGGCTGGCGATACACTTGTTGTTCTCGAGGCTATGAAGATGGCTAATAATATCGAAGCAGAGAAAGACGGTAAGGTGACCGCTATCTGCGTTAAGGTAGGTCAGGCCGTACTCGAGGAAGATGCGCTGGTGGTAGTGGAATAATAGATCTCACTTCGTTCGCTCAATTAATAATGAGTAGCTAATAATGAGTAATGAGTAATGAGTAATGAATTATGAATGAAAATGAAAGTTAGTAATGAATAATGAAAATTATTATTGACGAATAGAGCTTATATTTAGAAAGCAACAATTACCCAATAATGAAAAATGAGTAATGTTTCCATTACTCATTTTTCATTTAAAACGAATAATAAAATGAAAAACATAATACTTGAAAAAACAGAAGAATTTGGAAAGAAAATATCTCGTCTTAATATTTATCTGATAAAAAAGAAACACGAATATACACGATCAGACCAAATATTAAGAAGTGGAACAAGTATAGGTGCAAATGTAACGGAAGGTACTTACGCTCAATCACATGCGGATTTTATCAGCAAAATGAGCATTGCATTCAAAGAGGCTCAAGAAACAAAATATTGGCTTAATATATTGTATGATTCACAGTTTATTACAACAGACGAATATACCTCATTATTGAATGACAATATGGACATAATAAGAATATTAGCCAGTATTCTCAAATCAGCCAAAAATAAAAGCGAAAAAAAATAATGAGTAACGGTCTCTCCCCCATTACCCATTATTCAATATAAATTAACTAAAAGCGCTGCGCACTTCATTACTCATTACTCATTATTCTTTACTCATTATTATAATATCGGATTCGATATTATAATCTGTTGTTTTCTTTTGGAAAAACAATACTTGGCTTAAAGCTCTTTGCATCTTCGAAATCCATAATGGCATAAGAGATGATTATCACAGTGTCTCCAACAAGCACTTGACGTGCAGCTGCACCATTAAGGCAAATGCAACCTGAGCCTCTCTCTCCTGCTATAATATAAGTTTCAAAACGATTGCCATTATTATTATCCACAATCTGCACTTTCTCGCCAGCAATCATGTTGGCTGCATCAAGAAGGTCTGCATCAATAGTGATGCTACCCATATAATTAATGTTTGCCTCTGTTACAGTGGCACAATGAATCTTACTTTTTAATACCTCTATCTGCATTATCCCTTATACTTTATATGATCTATCAAACGGATAGGAGTCTTACCACAATATACCGTGATACATCCCACCACATAATCACTATCGTTCCAATCAGAAACTGCCTGAAGAGTGTTTCCATCGACTATCTCGAAATATTCCACTTCAAGACCTTCAACAGCATTAATGTCAGAAACGACCTTATCATGGGTTTCTTTCACACCATTCTCCTTTGCAAAAGCAACGCTTTCTTTCAAAGCCTTATATATATTAGGAGCAATCTTGCGCTCATCATCAGCAAGAAGAGTGTTGCGACTGCTCTTTGCCAGACCATCCTCATCACGAATAATCTCGCATTCAACAATCTGCAGCTTATCCTGCATTCCGATAAACTTAACAAGTTGTTTAACAACAGCAATCTGCTGCCAATCCTTTTCACCAAAATAGGCGCGATCTGGACGAACTATATAGAACAAACGACTAACAACCTGACACACACCATTAAAGTGTCCAGGGCGCTTAGCACCCTCCATAACAGTAGATACCGGTGGAAATTCAAAATGACGATTGTCAGCAACTGGATACATTTCCTCTACTGATGGAGCAAAACAATAGTCGGCACCACAAGCATCCAAAAGTTTGCAATCAGCTTCCAATGTACGAGGGTAACGATCCAAATCACCCTGATCGTTAAACTGGGTAGGATTCAGAAAAACAGAAACAACAGTAACATCATTCTCTTTGACACTACGCTTTACCAACGACGCATGGCCTTCATGAAGGGCGCCCATAGTAGGAACAAGTCCTACACTCTTCCCCTCTTTTCTAATATCAAATAATTCATTCTGAAGGTCAACAATCTTTTTGATTATCTTCATCTCGATCTAAATTAAAAACAACAAAGTAGAAAACAATAAATCTATTGCTATTTCGCTTCGTTCATAAGTTTGAGGTTGCAAAATAACAACTTTTTTCTTAAATAAAAAAGATTTATTTTAAAAATATGCGAATTAGTGTCTTATTTTTAATGCTTTTCTAAAGAAATGACTCTCTTTTCATAGTTTTTTTGTACCTTTGCATTGTTATAATTTCAGAAATATGGCAAAGAAAGTATTGTTCATCAACCAGGAGATTACTCCTTACGTACCAGAAACCGAAATGTCAGTGATGGGAAGAGAACTCCCACAAAAGGCACAGGAAGCAGGATACGAGATCCGCACATTCATGCCTAAATGGGGAACTATCAACGAAATCAGAGGTCAGCTCCATGAAGTGATTCGCCTTTCAGGTTTGAATCTCATCATCGACGAAACAGACCATCCTTTGATCATCAAAGTGGCTTCTATTCCACAATCAAGAATACAGGTATATTTCATCGACAATGAAGACTATTTCTGCAAGCACAAAGCTGGTGAAGAACCAGAAGACGACTATGCCGACAACGGCGAGCGCGCCATCTTCTTTGCCCGTGGCGTACTTGAAACAGTGAAGAAACTACGCTGGACACCAGACATCATAGTATGCCAAGGCTGGATGGGAGCAGTAATACCACTCTACGTAAAAACTGCATATCACGATGAGCCTTCGTTTGCCAACGCAAAGGTAATCACCTCACTCTTCTCTGATCAGCTAAAAGGCGAACTTGGTACTAACTTCAAGAATTGTCTTGAGTTCCGTGAAGCAAAAGCATCAATCCTCAAAGACTATAATGATAAGTTTGATTTCTTAGAGCTTGGCAAGCTTGCGCTCGATTATAGCGATGGTGTTATCGAAGCAACCGAAAACATAAACAAAGAACTCGTTGACTATGCTAACAACAAAAAGATTCCATATCTCAAATATCAGGGAGCTGACTATATGGACGCATACAGCAAGTTCTTCGAAGAAATAAGCCCTGAAGAATAATCATAAATCTATGAAATTAAAATCCCTTGCAAGTATAGCACTTGTAGCATGCACATTTGTAGCCTGTGACGATACCACAGAAGGCATCGGCACATCACTCACAGACAACGCTGACAAACTGAGCGTGTCAACAGCCACCTTCACGGCGTCAACAAAATCTGTTATGGCTAACTCTGTTCTCTCGCGTAATCTTTATGGCTACCTTGGCAAAATCAAGGACCCAGAAACAAATAGTTACCTCATTGGTAACTATATGACCCAGTTTCACTCACGCAGTAACTTCTCTATGCCAGATCAAAGCAAAGTAGGCAAAGAAGACGGAAAAGTTGTTGCTGACTCTGTGAAACTCGTTCTCTTTTACAATGTTGAATATGGAGATTCTCTTGCCCCTATGCAACTAACAGTAAAAGAGTTGTCTAAGCCTGTTGCCGACAATAAAGACTACTATGCAGACTTTGATCCTGAAAAAGAAGGATATATCCGTGAGAACGGCATCAAACTATCACAAAGCTATACCCTTAAGGATATGACTGCCGCAAAGCCATCAGCTTCAGACAGCATTATTATCCGTCTTGACAAGCCATATACTGATAAAAACGGAAATACATACAACAACTTTGGTAGTTATGTAATTCAACAGTATTTTGCTGACCCTTCAAACTTCACAAATGCATATAAGTTTACCAAGAACATTGTGCCAGGATTCTATTTCAAGCACCAAGAGGGATTGGGTAGCATGGCTAAGATATTCAACACACAGCTCAACATTTATTATCATTATACAGAAAAACTGAGCAATAATAAAGACACAACATACGTTGGCTTAGCTGACTTTATGTCAACAGATGAGGTAGTGCTTACAAATAACTTCATCAACGACAAGGAAGCTCTTCAAACACTTGTAAAAGACAACAGCTGTACTTATTTGAAAACCCCTGCAGGTATCTTCACTGAGGTTGAACTTCCTGTTGACGAAATTATGAAGGGACACGAAAACGATACCCTCAACTCTGTAAAGATAGAGTTTAATCGCATCAATGACACATATCAGGGAAAATATCCTATTAGTGCTCCAAAAACACTGTTGATAATTCCAGCTGATAGTATTCAGTCTTTCTTTGCATCGCATAGTCTTCCTGACTATAAGAAATCATACATTGCCTATGCAAATAATAACCTCTATACATTCAATAACATAGAGGGACTCGTTAAAGCAATGTATAATGCAAAAGAGAAGGCTGTAAAGACAGGGAACCTAAGTGAAAACTGGAACAAAGCTGTATTAGTGCCTGTAGAATACTCTACTGTAACTGTACAGTACACAACATACCCCACTAATCTCTGTCATTACATGGGCATTTCAAGCGCTCGTCTCAAAGGTGGTAAGGATGCAGTAAAAGTATCTGTCATATATAGTAAGTTTGCCAATAAAGAAAACTAATTTCTATGGCTGATAATTTTCTGGAACGTCAACGTCGCGACTACGAAGCACGTAAACAAGAGTGGTTACGTAAGAAAAAACGATTTCCAATAATAAAGCCACATCTTGAAAAACCCGAAGACGAAGCGCTGTAGTTGCAAGATTCTCTTTAAATAAGAAATCAACATAAAAAATATCTCCCTCATCAGTATCTTTATTCTATAACAATGCGATAAGTTGCTGATTGAGGGTTTTTCATTATGAAATATCCAAGAAACATACGTAAGTATCTTGATCTCCCTGCAGTATATGCGGGAGTGTTAATACTCATTATCAGTTATGTAACCGGGTGGTCTAACCACAACTGGATACTACTCCTCGGGCTTATATGTATTATAGTTGGTATATGTTTTTATATATATAATAGCAAAAAACAAAGCAAATATTAAATCATATGCGTACAGACAAAGAACTAGAATGGAATACTATCGAAGAAAAGTACCTGATTAAAAGACGCTGGCTAACAGCAAAAGTGGAAAAGGTGCAACTCCCCGACGGACGAATATATGATGAATACTACACTTTAGAATATCCTGACTGGATAAACGTGATAGCCATTACCAAAGATGGAAAGATGATCCTTGAGAAACAATGGCGACATGCCCAACGAGTTGTTTCTACAGAAATTCCTGCTGGAGTAATAGAAAAAGGAGAAGAACCATTAGCAGCAGCAAAGCGTGAGCTACAAGAGGAAACTGGTTTCGGTGGAGGAACATGGAGCGAGTTTATGGTTCTATCGCCTAATCCTGGCTCTATGAATAACCATAGTCACACATTTTTGGCAGAAGGGGTAGAAAAGATTTCAGACACACACCTTGACGAAACAGAAGACATTGAAGTGTTTTTCCGCTCACAGGAAGAGGTTTACGAAATGTTAAAGAACGGAGAATTCTGTCAGGCTCTCATGGCAGCACCTCTATGGAAATACTTTGCGACAAAAAAAATTGTTGATCAGCATTGATGCAGTAAACAGCCTAAAAACCTATTTCGTTGGAAAGCTAAGAGTTATCCTCACCAACTATCCCGACACGCAGGTTATGTGCAGTCGCAAACGAACACCACTGCTCAAAGAATGGCTCAACAGATAAATTACAAAACAGGAATAAAATGACGCAAATATGGATATGTGCCGCAGGACTATGCGGAGCAACATTAATTGGAGCACTATTGGGATTCCTCATCAAGGAATTGCCACACAAATGGAATGACACCGTACTTGGCTACTGTGCAGGAATAATGCTGGCAGCAGCCACGCTCGGACTTATAGTACCAGCCTTCAACATGACCACTATATCTTCGTGCTGGATAGTTGTTGCTGGAGTAATGGCAGGAGCACTCTTCCTCAACGTGCTGGACTTGATAACCCCACATCTGCATCACATCACAGGACTTGATCAGGAGGAACATCGTAACAACAAAACACTCAACCACATCCTACTCTTTGTTATGGCAATTGCCATACACAAAATGCCAGAAGGAATGGCAGCAGGTGTGAGTATGAGCACAATAGAAACAAACTGGTCAGTAAGCCTCGGAATAGCCCTGCAGAACGTTCCAGAAGGAATGGTTATTATAGCGCCACTACTCATGGCAGGAGTCACTCCACTACGCACCCTCATAATATCACTTGTCATTGGAATGTTAGAAGTTGTCGGCGTGTGGGTTGGTTTTGCAATGGGAACAGCCTCCGAAACTATGTTGCCAGTTATGTTAGGCTTCGCAGGTGGAGCAATGCTATATGTAACAAGCGACGAGATGATTCCAGAAACCCACGCTCATGGCTATCAGAAACAAGCAACCTATGCCTTACTACTCGGATTTATTACCTTGATACTCATGGAAAAAATATAAGAAAATAAAAACTATAGCGTTTAGCTGACACAAGTATTATACTTATCTATTAAATACATAATAGTTATAACACATAAATATGCTATAAACTTCATTTGCTCACAACAATATCAATATATACGGATTATAGAGACAATATAGGGGAATAATACAAAAAAAAAGACTTCAACGAAAAAATCGCTGAAGTCTTTTTTATATGATAATGATTGCTATTCCTGAGCACCTCCTGCAAGATCGAGGAGTTCGTTTGTGATTGCAGCCTGGCGGCTCTTGTTGTATTCAAGATTGAGTGTTCGCAAGAGTTCGTCGGCATTATCGGTAGCTGTTTGCATAGCAACCATCCGGGCTGCATGCTCAGAAGCGATACTGTCGAGAAGTGCAGTATAAACCATCAGTCTTAACAATTTTGGAACAAGAGAATTCAAAACAGTGTTAAGATCTGGCTCAACAATAAAATCGTCGTTGAGCATAACTCCTTTAACACCATTCTTTTTCTCAGCCTCTTCCTGTTTGCGACGCAGGTATTCTTGTGCTTTGGCTGTAGCAACATTACTTGTGAGGTCACGGTCGTTGTCCTGTCCAATAGTTTCTGTAGAAAGATCTATTGGGAGCAGAGTCTTACGAGTAAGAATCTGCGAACCAGCACTCTTGAAGTGATGATAGATAAGCTCTACCTTTGAGAGTTTGCCTGCAAGAAATTGTTCACCAAGTTCATGAGCAATCTGGCGACAGCCTTCAGCATTTGGTTTATCAGCAAGTTCTGCAAAAGAACCAGCTACAGTAAATCCTTCCTTGCGAGCCTTCTCTTCAACTTTTCTTCCAACAGGATAAATAACAATATCGTCGATACCCTGAGCCTTGTATTCAGCAACTATCTCGAGCATCATCTTAATAGTGTTGTTATTAAATCCGCCACAAAGCGAACTATTGGAAGTATATACAACCAAGGCTACACGCTGAGACTTTCCATGCACACTCTCGTAAGGACTATTGGTTTCTGGAGTAGAAATCAAAAAGCTCTTGAGGATATGTTCCAACAGATTTTCGTATGGCAACATATTCTGTATGGCAGTCTGGGCATGATGAAGTTTCGATGACGCCACCATTTTCATAGCACTCGTAATTTTACGTGTGCTATTAACAGAAGCTATTCGAGTCTTTATCTCTTTTAATGAAGCCATAATAATTAATTTAGAATGTAGAACCAACGGTCACTGACCTAAGTGGTTCAACATTCATCGTTCAAAATTTACGCGAAGCACTGCTTTGCACATTCCTTAATGCATTGTTCGGTCTCCTCGGTGAGCTTGCCGCTGGCAAGGGTATCAAGGATGTCTTGATGCTGTGTGCGCATAACTTCAAGGAACTGATCCTGACGCTTACGCACCTCGGTAACAGGAACTGCATGCATGAGTCCGTTGACACCACAATACAAAATGGCAATCTGCTCGCCCACTGGCATTGGAGAATACTGTGGCTGAATGAGCAACTGATTATTCTTTCTACCACGGTCGAGTGTCATTGCAGTCACAGCATCCATATCGCTGGCAAATTTAGAGAAACTCTCAAGCTCACGATACTGTGCCATATCTATCTTAAGTGTACCTGCTACTTTCTTCATACTCTTTACCTGAGCAGAACCACCTACACGAGATACAGAGATACCCACATTGATAGCAGGACGGAATCCCTGATTGAAGAGATTACTCTCAAGATATATCTGACCGTCGGTGATTGAAATCACATTAGTAGGAATATAAGCTGACACATCGCCTGCCTGAGTTTCGATGATTGGAAGGGCAGTTAGAGAACCTCCACCCTTTACAAAAGGTTTCATGCTCTCAGGAAGGTCATTCATCTGCTCAGCTATTTCCTGCTGATCATTTATACGTGCTGCACGCTCCAACAAACGAGAGTGGAGATAGAACACATCACCAGGATAGGCTTCACGACCTGAAGGACGACGCAAGATAAGCGACACTTCACGATATGCAACAGCCTGCTTTGAAAGGTCATCGTAAACAACAAGGGCATGATAACCACGATCGCGGAAATATTCGCCTATGGCAGCACCTGCAAATGGTGCATAATACTGCATAGCAGCAGGATCGGCAGCCGTAGCACTTACCACAATGGTATATGGCATTGCACCATGATCTTCAAGAGTCTGTACCAAAGAAGCTACAGTAGAAGCTTTCTGACCTATAGCAACATATATACAATAAACAGGCTTGCCTGCCTCGTAGTTTCCTTTCTGATTGATGATTGTATCAACTGCAACAGCAGTCTTACCTGTCTGACGGTCACCAATGATAAGCTCACGCTGTCCACGACCAATAGGAATCATTGAGTCAACAGCCTTAAGACCTGTCTGCAGTGGTTCCTTTACTGGCTGACGGTAGATAACTCCAGGAGCCTTACGGTCAAGTGGCATCTCTATAGCATCGGTAAGATTGATTTCGCCTTTACCATCAATAGCCTGCCCAATAGGATTGACAACACGACCAAGGAAATTGTCATTCACACGGATAGACGCTATTCGATGGGTGCGTTTCACTTTCTGGCCTTCCTTGATGCCCGCTGTAGAACCCATGATGACACAACCCACGTTATCTTCCTCAAGGTTCATGACAATAGCCATAGTGCCATTTTCAAACTCAAGGAGCTCGGAAGCTTCAACATTGCGCAAGCCATACACGTGTGCCACACCATCGGCAACAGTAAGCACGGTACCTACCTCGTCGAACTGAGTCGCATCGTTGATGCCCTGAAGTTCTCGCTGAAGAACCTCAGACACTTCGCTTGGTTTTATTTTTTCTGACATATTATTTTCATTTAAGTTCACTAAGGATGTTGTTCAAGCGTGTCTTAACGCTTGCATCCATCCTGTAAGTATCATACTCAAGGATAAAGCCTCCAATGATAGATGGATCGACCTCTGTGTTGAATTCAACAGTTCCCTGAGTTCTACTTTCCACCATCTGCTTCATCTTCTGCTCAGTGGCTTCAGACACAGCAGCGGCAGTAGTTAGTTTACCACGGATGATATTCTTCTGCTCCCTGTAGAAAGTGATATATGAATTAGCCATGAATTGCAAAACTTTTTCCCTACCCTCTTTCAACACAAGCTCTATGAAACGCTTGCTCAACTCGTTGGCATCGGGGCCAAGTGCAGTAGTGAGCAAACGCACTTTCTCTGAGCGCAGGAGCATAGGGTTTTCTATCGTAGCACGCAAATCGGCAACCTCAACATAACAAGCAGCAAGCATTATCATGTCGGCATATACCTTTTCTTCTACTTTAAGCTCAGTAGCACTCTTCAGGAGAGCACGGGCATATCGTACCGATATTACACCATAATCCATAAGCTTTTATTCTTTCTTGTCGTCAGAAGAAACTTCATCCAGCAGTCGATTTACCAAATCCATCTGCTTAGCATCAGTAGAGAGGTTCTCGCGCAGAATTTTCTCTGCAATCTGAACACTCAGTTCAACAACCTGAGAACGAATGTCACGAATGGCATTCTGTTTCTCGGTTTCAATCTGAGCCTTAGCCTCGTTGACGATGCGTGCACCTTCTTCACGAGCTTTGTTCTGAGCCTTCTCTACTATTGCATCACGAGTTTCGGCAGCCTCTTTCAAGATGGTTGCCTGTTTCTCGCGAGCTTCCTGCAGCATGGATTCACTCTCTTTCTGAATATTAGCAAGTCGCTCGTTGGCTTCATGCGCCTTCTTGATACTCTCATCGATAAAAGCCTTACGCTCGTTCACCATCTTGACAATAGAAGGGAAACCCCATTTCCACAAGATGAGGAACACGATGAGGAAGACGATGGTCATCCAAAAAAGCAGACCGCTTTCAGGCATTAATAAATCCATTCGCGCTGGTTTAAGTTAAATTCTATGTGAAATCTCACTCTATAATTACATTACAACTGCAAGGAGTGCAACGATCACAGCAAGGAAAGACACACCCTCGACAAGAGCTGCAGCAACAATCATTGCAGAACGTAGATCACCAATCTTCTCTGGCTGACGAGCCATAGCGTCCATGGCCTGACCGCCAATCTTACCAATACCAAGACCTGCACCAATTACTGCAAGACCTGCGCCTATAGCGCCACCTAACTTTGCAACTTCAGCTGCTAATAATAATGATGTTAACATAGCTATAAATTTTTAAATTATTATTGTTTTGTTCTTTTACATTTATTCGTGTTCTTTTACATGTGCCTGAGAGATGAACACAGCACTCAACATGGTAAATACCAAAGCTTGAATATAGCTTACAAGAATCTCGAGAAGCATCATGAAGATGCTAAGGGAAACTGATATTACCGACATACCAGAACCAGCAACATTGTTCACGACATCGCTGGTGGTGAGATGGAACATGATGAATATCATACCAGCAAAAGCAAGTGCTATGGCATGACCAGCCATCATATTGGCAAAAAGTCGGATGATAAGAGCAAGTGGCTTGGTAAAAATACCAAACAACTCTATAACAGGCATCAAAGGTACAGGAACCTTCAGCCATGTTGGAACATCACCCCAGAAAATCTCCTTCCAGTAGTCACGTGTTCCGGTAAGATTGGTAACAAGGAATGTAGCCACACCAAAGAAACATGTGCAAGCAATATTACCAGTGAGATTACCACCACCAGGAGGGAATGGCACTATACCCATGATATTGGCTGTGAAGATGAAAAAGAAGCATGTGAGAAGATAAGGCGCATATTTATCTGCCTCATCACCCATAACTGGCTTAATAACATCATCATACACCGACATGATAAACATGTGCATCAACCCTACGAAACCAGAAGGAGCAGCATCATCAACCTTGTGTTTGCGACACCAACGAGCTGGTATGAGAACGCAAAGCAATAGAATGAATGCATCTATAAAGAGCACACATACTGTCTTGGTGATAGAAAGGTCTAAGGGACGGATTTCATCATTACCAACTTTCTCAACAATCTTGGAAGGATACTTCTCGTCTTTTGCACTCTTAATATAGAGTCCATAAGGTCCTGGGCGATTGCCTAGTGCATCTGGTTCTTCGGAGAACTCGCTACTGCAGAACACATGCCATCCTGTGGAACTTTTCACAATTATCGGCAAATGAAACACGATAGGTGTCTTACCAATATTTGTGACATGCCACTCATAAGAATCCTTGATATGTCCCCACAATATCTCCTTCATATCAATACTCTTCTTCTCTGCAAAGCCTGGTATGGCAGAGAGAATAAGGAGAAGCATGAGAAGATATTTCTTTATATGTTTCATACCTTAATTATTACGTTTTTGTTTCTGTTTCTCTACAAAGGAGAAGAACATTGTTTCAAACATAAGCGAACTAATATAGAACAATGCGAAAGTGATGACAAAGCCAAGCATCACATTTTTTCTATCATAAAGAACAAACATGCCGGCAATAACTACAATAAGAGCAAGCAACATTCGGATAGTGCCACATGCCATATAATAGCGCCCCATGATGTTTGGCGAATGAAGAGCTATTGCCCGCCATGCCATGATAGAGAAACGGTTCACAACCAGTTGATATACGCTGCAGAAACCTACACTATAGATGTGGTCGGTGAGATCTCCTAAATGCACCAGAAGGAAACCAATAAGTGACATTCCACATACTATCCATAACGAAATCAATTGATAACGCTTTACAATACGCTTGATTCGTTGTTCTCTATCCATTTACGCCTTATTCTATTTATTAGATTATACTTCTACACACACAGAAACCTCATTGCGCTTTACTTGTACAAAGCCTCCGAGAATATCTATGCGCTGTTCACCTTCTTTTGTTTTATATTTCACACACCCCTTCTCAAGACTTGAAATTATTGGCGCATGATCAACGAGAATCTCAAACTCTCCTAATGTACCAGGAACAGTTACGCTTTCGACCTCGCCATGGTAAACCACCTTTTCTGTTGAAACTATCTTTAGTACTAACATAATTGTTAATGTGGAATTACGAATTACAAATTACGAATTGGTCGCCCTTTGGCGATGAAAATTTATATAATTACAAATTCCTAATTCCAAACTCGTAACTCGCAATCAAATTAATTTCTAATTACAAACTCGTAACTCGTAATTATTTTATCTCTGCTGCAGCCAAAAGTTTCTTGGCTTTTTCCTTCACATCCTCGATAGTACCTACATTAAGGAATGCCTGTTCAGGAAGGTCATCAACCTCACCATCCATAATAGCATTAAATCCCTTGATAGTATCTTCGATACTTACCATAACGCCAGGGGTACCTGTGAACTGCTCTGCAACAGCGAAAGGCTGAGAAAGGAAACGCTGAACACGACGTGCACGAGCCACAGTGAGCTTATCCTCATCAGATAGTTCATCCATACCAAGGATGGCAATAATATCCTGAAGTTCATTATAATGCTGCAACAGCTCTTTAACACGCTGAGCACACTCATAATGTTCCTTACCAACAATAAGTGGATCAAGAATACGAGAAGTACTTGCCAATGGGTCAACAGCAGGATAGATACCAAGCTCTGTAATCTTACGGTTCAACACTGTTGTTGCATCCAAATGGGTAAAGGTAGTAGCAGGAGCAGGGTCGGTCAAGTCATCGGCAGGCACATAAACAGCCTGTACTGATGTGATAGAACCATTTTTGGTTGAAGTGATTCGTTCCTGCATCTGTCCCATCTCTGAAGCCAAAGTAGGCTGATAGCCCACTGCAGAAGGCATACGACCAAGAAGTGCAGACACCTCAGAACCAGCCTGAGTGAAACGGAAGATATTATCAATAAAGAACATAATATCGGCTGCCTCACCATTGGCACCTCCATGATCACGGAACTCCTCTGCCACAGTAAGACCAGAGAGTGCAACAGAAGAACGTGCCCCAGGTGGTTCATTCATCTGACCATATACAAGAGTTGCCTGTGATTTTTTCAGTTCTTCAGGGTCAACAAGCGAAAGGTCCCACTTGCCTTCATCCATAGCCTTGCGGAACTTTTCTCCATATTTAATTACTCCTGATTCAAGCATATCTCGGATAAGGTCGTTACCCTCTCGTGTACGCTCTCCCACTCCGGCAAACACAGAATAGCCATTGTGTCCCTTAGCGATGTTGTTGATAAGCTCCATGATAAGCACTGTCTTACCAACACCAGCACCACCAAAAAGTCCAATTTTACCACCTTTCATATATGGCTCTAGGAGGTCGATAACCTTGATACCCGTAGTAAGAACCTCCTTATGTGTAGAGAGTTCCTCAAATTTAGGCGCCTCACGATGAATAGGATAAGCTCCATTCATATCGAGTTCATGCATACCATCAATAGGCTGGCCTATAACATTGAGCATACGACCCTTTATCTGTTCACCTGATGGCATTAAAATAGGACTGCCAGTGGGAACAACATCAAGGCCACGCTTCAAACCATCTGTATTATCCATGGCAACACAACGCACAGTATCTTCACCTATGTGCTGCTTAACCTCCATGATCAATTCGCGGTCATCAGGGCGTTTAACCTTAAGAGCCTCATTAATCTTTGGAAGTACCTTCTCGGGATCTTCACCCTTGGTATCGAAGAATACATCAATAACAGGGCCAATGATCTGAGAGATACGTCCCTTAATTTGTGACATAAGCTATAGTTTTTAAATTATTATGATTCAGTAATATTTGATTACCTAACAAAAGTAGGCATTTAATTTCTAAACGCCAAAATTTCTTTCATAATGACGTTCTTTTAAGGTGTATTTTTTACTAAATTTAATAGTATAATCAATTTATACGCAAGGCTTTTTAACGATTATATGCTCAATTCATCGAGCACTTTTATAAGCTTGCGATCAAATGGTTTGTCGGAACGAATAGCCTCTGACATTGGTACATATACTACCTCATTGTTTCTCACACCAACCATAACGTTGCGCTGCCCCTGCATGATAGCCTCTATTGCGCCACAACCTGTTCGGCTGGCAAGTATGCGGTCGCGTGCTGTTGGACGACCTCCTCGCTGTAGATGTCCAAGGATAGACACACGCACATCAAACTCGGGGAACTCTTTCTTTACTCGGTCAGCATAATAAAGAGCACCACACTTAGGACTTTCAGAAACAATAACTATACAACTCTTCTTTGATTTACGAATACCACGTTCCATGAACTGAGCCAACTGGTCAACATCTGTGCTGTCTTCAGGGATGATAGCTGCCTCTGCTCCACTTGCGATAGCCGAATTCTGAGCAAGGAAACCTGCATCACGTCCCATCACTTCAACAAAGAATATGCGCTCATGGCTTTGGGCTGTATCACGAATACGGTCTACACAATCCATGATTGTATTCATTGTGGTGTCGTAACCTATAGTGTTGTCTGTTCCATAGAGGTCATTATCAATTGTTCCAGGAAGACCTATACAGCACACGTCATAGTCTCTACCAAACTGCATAGCACCTGTTAGCGAACCATTACCACCGATAACAATAAGAGCATCAATACCATTAGCCTGCATATTTGCATAAGCCTTGTCACGTCCCTCCTGAGTCATAAACTCTTTAGAACGGGCAGTTTTCAATATGGTACCGCCTGTACCAATGATTCCACTTACGTTCTCTGTGGTAAAATCTTTTATCTCATTATTGATCAATCCGTCATATCCACGATAAATAGCCTTGATATTAAAGCCATTGTAGATTCCTGAACGAGTAACTGCACGAATAGCAGCATTCATACCAGGAGCATCACCTCCTGAAGTGAGAATACCTATTGTCTTAATTCTACCCATAATATTTGTTCTTTTACCTAATATTTGTAGTTATATTGAAAGTGTTTTTATATCATCGCAAAAGCTACAAGTGTCACAAAGCCAAGCATACCACCACAAAGGGCACGCCAACCGATATTGCGGAAATACCATCCTACGTGCATACGCTCCATCTTTAGAAGAGCAATACCCGACATGCTACCGATAGCCAGTACATTACTGCCAACCATAACACAATATGCTATAACCTTATAGTATATATCACCTGTAGCACAGGTTTGTTTCAAGTTGAAGAAACTTATAGCTGTAGCAAAACTATCCAGAATAGTAGAAAGCAATCCTGCCAAAATTCCCCATAACCACGAATCGTGAATATATATCGAGGCATTTTCCCACAGCCATTCCAAAGCACCTGTTTCCTGAACCACTCCAACAGCAAACATCATGCCCATAACATAAAGCATCATCTGGATAACGCCATACTGCATCACGCGCAACTCACGTCTTTGAAGCATCTGATCATTGTTGAAGAGTTTACGGTTTATTATCTCGTTTACTATCCACAAAACTGCCAACACACAGAAAGCGCCAAGGAATGGACTCAACTTTGTAATATCATGCAATGTTGGTATTAGCCACAAACCTCCTAAACCAACAAAGAGCATCAGCAAGCGCTGCCACACATTTAGATTGGTGTCGTCGCCTCTATATGGCATCACTATCCACTCTGTATCAAGTCTGTCGGGAAGCATTCTTTGCAGCAGCAATACCGACACAACACAGGTTGTCACGCATGGAACAAGGAGAGTTGCAGAAAGATTACTTGCTGTGACAGCACCCATATTCCACAGTACAAGATTCTCGGGATTACCGATAACCGTTAGTGTACCGCCTGCAGTTGCAGCAATGAGAATAGCCGAGCCAAGAATCATCCTTTGTCGTCGACTTGGAATGATGCCGTGCATGATGGTTAACATCATCACTGTTGTGGTAAGGTTGTCGAGATTAATAGAAACAAGGAAAGTAATGATAACAAGTGTCCAAAGCATACGCTTTGAGTTTCGTGTTTTCAGTATTTGGGTTATGAAATCAAAACAGCCATTATTATACAGCACTTCAACAATAGTCATTGTGGCTAAAAGAAAAAGCACAACCTCAGAGGCTTTACCCACATAGGGCAGAAAAATGCTCTTAGCAATATATTGCTTTACAGCGGTTGATGTTGCCACTGCTCCCTGCAGGAAGTTAAAATAGCCAGAAGGGTGTTGACTCATCACAAAATCAGTTCCCCAACAAATGTAGAGAACCCATCCCACGGTACCAGCGAATACGGCAACAGCTGCCTTGTTTATATTCGTTAGCCGCTCTGTTGCGATAAGTAGAAAACTTAATAATAAAATAGCGACTATAATAAGTGTCATAAAGCGGAATTTCTTTTTCTTCCACCGCAAAGTTAACAATTATTTTTTAACAAACAAATTTCATTGATGAATTTTATACGACCTTGCATTCTTTTTATTACCTTTGCAGCTGAAATAAGTATTAGCAGTATGAAACAAACAAAAATAGTTGCATCTATCAGCGACCGTCGTTGTGATCAGGATTTTATTCGTAAACTATTCTTTGCGGGTATGAATGTTGTGCGTATCAACACAGCACATGCCACTCCAGATGGTATTCGAGAGATAGTAAATAACGTAAGAGCAGTATCTCCACACATTGGTATTATGATTGATACCAAGGGACCAGAAATCAGAACAACAAACACTCCTGAGCCAATAGAGTATAAAATAGGCGAAAAGGTAAAAATATATGGTTGTCCTGACAAGGAAACATCTCACGACACTATCAATGTTAGCTATCCATACATCTGCAAGGACGTTCACGTAAACGATCACATGCTCTTTGATGATGGTGAGCTCGACATGCTTGTTACCGAGAATACAGGCTCTGAACTTGTTGCTGAGGTTCAGAACATAGGTAAATTAGGTGCAAGAAAAAGTGTTAACATCCCAGGAGAGCACATCGATCTTCCTGCACTCACCGAGAAGGACAAAAAGAATATCCTTCTTGCCATCGAACTTGATATCGACTTCATCGCCCATAGTTTCGTACGTAATGCTGAAGATATCAAGGCTGTTCAGGATATTCTCGATGCTCACAACAGCGACATTAAGATTATCTCAAAGATAGAGAATCAGGAAGGTGTTGACAATATCGATGAGATTATCGACGCATGCTATGGTATCATGATTGCACGTGGTGACCTCGGTATTGAAGTTCCTATTGAGCGCATCCCTGGTATTCAGAGAAAGATTATCCGCAAGTGTGTTGTAAAAAAGAAACCTGTTATCGTTGCTACACAGATGCTACACACAATGATCAACAATCCTCGCCCTACCCGTGCTGAGGTTACTGATATTGCTAATGCTATCTATTACCGCACAGATGCTCTTATGCTTAGTGGCGAAACCGCAAGTGGTAAATATCCTCTCGAAGCTGTTCAGACCATGGCTCGTATTGCCGAGCAGGCAGAAAAAGACAAACTTCGCGAAAACGATATTGAAGTACCAATGAGCGACTGCCCAGAGCAGCGTGAGTTTTTGGCACACGCAGCGTTCGACTCAACAGTTCGCTTGGGTGTAAAGGGTATCATCACCGATAGCGAAACAGGTATGACTGCACGCAATGTGGCTGCTTTCCGTGGTCCTGTTCCTGTGCTTGCAATCTGTTATAAAGAAAAAACCCAACGCTGGCTCAACCTCAGCTATGGTGTTATTCCAATCTATCAGAAAGAGCACGTTTCATCACAGTATATGTTCTTTGCAGCTTTGCGTATGCTCCGCCAAAAAGGATATATTAAGGACGAGGATAAGATTGCATACCTCAGCGGTAGCTTTGGTGAAGGTGGTGGCACCACATTCCTTGAAATCAACAAGGTTGGTGAGGCTTTTGAACGTCACTATCAGTTCCACCTTCCAGGTGACTTTGAGCGCAGCGAGGCAAAACTTCGTGACAAGAAATAAATTGAAATAATAGTCTTTATAGACATATAATTATCAAATAGCCTTCAATCAAGTATTTATTGATTGAAGGCTATTTTTTTCATATTCAACACACGTAACTATTTGTAATTAAAAAGTCAGCAAACAACATGCTTGCTGACTCTATATTTCATCTATAATGCCTCTATATTTCGTCTATATTGACTTCACATCTACATTTGTAAGAAATATTAAAAACGGAAATCAACCTCTACATCAAACACATTGTAGTTATGATCAGTAGCAAGACTGCGATCATTAACACGAGCATACTCAACATTAATCTGGAAATTCTTGTGGAAAAGATAGTCAGCACCTATCTCATACTGAGTTTTGCTTGTTCCCCACTCTGCACGTGGACGATACAAGTCGTAACGAGCCTTAACATGAACCTTGTTCTTAACAACTGGCGCAATGGCAAGAGCATAGAAACCATCAGCCTTGTTGCCTGCAGCATCATTTACAGTACAATCAGTACTTGCTGCATCGTTGGTGTTGTTCATTGTCTTTGTAAAGGCATAACCTGTTGAGTGTATATACTCTGTGCGGAATGTCCAGTCGTTGGCCTTATACTCTCCTGAGAAAGCATAGCGATGCTGTGGAAGAGAACGCACACCTGTCTTCTCAACACCATTTTCATCCCAACTGCCTTTGCGAGCATAAGTACCTTCCCAACCGAAAGCGCCAATGCGCATACCAGCGATAGGCATTACCCATACACCACCGATAACGTCTTTTCTCTGATCAACATCAGCAACATTAATGCCCTGACCATTGAAAACACCTACCTGATAGTGGATAAGGTTGCGGCCATTACCATTTTTAAGGAAATCACCCTGAAGCTGAACACCTATATCACGACCATTGCTTGAATGACCACCAGCACGATCGCTGAAACCTGCCAACTTAGTAACGTTCTGTGAATAGCCCATAAAGCCCTGGTCAATAGGGTGCATAGGGTTCTCAAAGGTGAATGGACGCTTGAATTGACCAATCTTCACACGAAAAGCGTCATATTTCTGCCACTCAGCGAAGAGGTCAACAACACGTGGTGAAGAACCTAATGTTGAGGTGTTACCATTAAACTGAATCTGAGCCTTCCAATAGAAATCATCAAGAATGCGACCATCCAAAGAAAGACGAAGCATACGGAGGTTGAAATCATTCTTTTCTTTTCCCTCCTGATTACTTGCCTGATACTGAACCATACCGTATCCAGAAAGCTTTACATTATTAACCCAGGATTTTTTCTCCTGCGCATTGACACCCATGACTGTCATGGTCATCAACGCTGCCAAAAATATATTCTTCATAATCAATTAAATGTTACAAAATAAAAAACTGCGGCAAATATAATAAAAAATTATAAATGCCGCAGCATATTGTGTAAAAAAAAGTGCTTTTAAATTAAAGTTGGTCACATTCTGCCAACCACAAATCACTGACAGCATCAGAAGGCATACGCCAGTCGCCTCGTGGTGACAGGCTCACACTACCCACCTTTGGACCGTCAGGCAAACAGCTACGTTTAAACTGCTGCATGAAGAAACGCCTACAGAAAGTGCGAAGCCACTTCTTTATAGTTTCATCATCAAACTCTTCAAGAGTGAAAGCCTTTCGTGCCAACAGGAAAATCTTGCGTGGACGGAAACCAAATCGCAAGAAATAATACAAGAAGAAGTCATGAAGGTCATAAGGGCCTACAAGGTCTTCTGTCTTCTGCTTTATACTTCCATCCTCCTCAGCCGGAATAAGCTCTGGCGAGATAGGAGTATCTATCACATCGTTCAATATTCTGCTTGTTTCCTCATCGCTTGCCGAAGCAACATAGCGCACAAGATATTTTATAAGCGTTTTTGGAATAGAACAGTTCACACCATACATCGACATGTGGTCACCATTATATGTAGCCCATCCCAGTGCAAGTTCACTAAGGTCGCCTGTTCCAATAACCATACCGCCCACCTGATTACTCAAATCCATAAGAATCTGAGTGCGCTCACGAGCCTGACCATTCTCATAGGTTACATCATGAACATTTATATCATGATCAATATCCTCAAAATGCTGAGTTACACTCTTTGCTATACTTATCTCACGAATGGTAACCCCCAAAGCTTTCATAAGATCAATGGCATTGTTATATGTACGGTCGGTAGTTCCAAATCCAGGCATGGTGACACCAACAATCCCCTTTCGGTCGAGCTTCAGCCTGTCAAAAGTCTTCACACACACCAGCAGAGCCAATGTAGAATCTAAACCACCGCTGATACCTATCACAACATTCTTGCAATGAGTGTGAACCATTCTCTTTGCCAGCCCCATCACCTGAATATTGAATATCTCCTCGCAGCTTGCCTCCATATCTTCACTCTTTGGAATAAACGGATGAGAGTCAACTTCTCTTTCAAGCTTGAACTCACGCTCGTTTTCTGGAATCAGACAATTTATATTATGAATGTCAGCTCCCGAATTAATAAGCGAATACTTTATGTTTCGCTGAGCATTAACATAGGTTGAATTTGTTCGACGTTCAGAACGAAGTTTCTCAACATCAATCTGTGCTACACTCATCTGCTCTTCAAGCGAGAAACGGTCAGAGTCAGCAAGCAGCACGCCATTCTCATATATCAGTGCATTACCGCCATAGACAACATCCTGAGTGCTCTCGCCAAAACCACAACTACTATATATATAACCTGTCATGGTGCGCGCACTCTGCTGAGAAAGCAGACTCTTTAGATAATTATGCTTTCCTATCAACTCATCTGTTGCCGACAGGTTGAAGATAAGCTCAGCACCAGCAATAGCAAGACGATTGCTTGGAGGCGCAGGAGCCCACACATCTTCACATATTTCAATACCAAACTGAATACCCGATGCAGTAGTGAATATCTGCGCATCAGGATAAATATTCACTTGATGACCTGCAAAACGAATAACGGTATCACGAAGGTCTTGTGAAGAAGCAAACCAACGTTTCTCATAAAACTCAGCATAGTTCGGCAGATAGGTCTTTGGTACTACTCCCAAAACCTTCCCCTGCTGAATAACCACAGCCGCATTAAGCAACAAGTCACCAGCAACAACAGGTAAACCAATAATAGAAATAATATCCAGCTTACGGGTGAACTCAAGCAGCATCATCACAGCACTTTCAACAGTATCAAGAAGCAACTCCTGACGGAACAAGTCCTGACAGGTATATCCCGTGAGTGAAAGCTCTGGAAAAACAATAATCTCCACACCTTTCCCTTCTGCCTGAGCAATAAGGCTCTCAATATGTTCTACATTATATTTAACATCGCCCACCTTAACCGATGGAACTGCCGATGCTACTTTAATAAATCCGTAATTCATAACAATTATCTGATAGTAACTTGTGTTGCGCCATAACCATATTCCTGGAAACTGGCATCCTGATATGTATATTTCTTATAACGATAATTCAGTTCGTTTATTATTGCACGACGAAGCACACCCTCGCCCTTGCCATGAATAAACACTATCTTCTGCCCCTTCTTGTTGGCAAACTCAGCCAACTTCTCACGGAACTTCTCCATCTGATAATTAAGAATATCTATCGACTGCATACCCTGAGTGGTATCAAGCAACTCATCGGCATGAAGATCCACCACTTCAACATCCTCATCACCCTTGCGCTTCACAACATCTTTCTTTGCATCCTTCTTTTCGTCTTTACCCGATTTGAAAAGCTGATTCTTCATAGCCTTTGCATCAATAACCAATGGCTTTGCAGGCACATCGTTCACAACAATGTTATACAACAAAGCAGGAGTTTCAAAGAACTGATTCTCTTGGAAAGTGTGAAGCTTATAGAATTTCACAGGATCAATTCTAAACTGAGCATCAATACTTGGTTTAAGAGTAAAATTCTTATCACGCTTATAAGCTATGAGCTGAACAGCAACACGTCCCATTTCATTCAACTGCTCACGTCCAAACTCTTCAATAAACAGTTTGGTATTTGGCTCAACCTCACCTTGATATCGCAGGTTCCAACTGTTACCCTCAGCAGCAAGATAAGTGAACTGCATATAGTAATTGCTGTCGTTAACAAGAAAAGCCTCAAAACGAGTATTTGTCACTTCCTTGATATCTACTGGGACAAAAGCAAGATACACATTCAGCTGATTACCTCCTCTACGCTCTTCAACAGGCGCTCTAAAGGTTATCTCCTTGTCGGCAGGATCAAAATCATCTGCCTCGTACGACATGGCTTCATCATCCATACCATCACTCAGCAACGACTTCACACTGCGACTATCGTCACGCAGTTCGGTCTTGGCATGAGCATCAGCCTTTTCTTTCTTCTCCATCTTCTCTGATATCATCTTTCCCATGGAATAGTCATCCTGTTCCACAACAACGACATCATTGATAGCTGTTGGAATCTGAAAACCATCCTCATCCTCAACTAACACTATCTTGTTTCCCTGAAAGCCGGCAACAACACCGCCACCCGACTCACTAAGAAATCTTACTTTATCACCTATTTTCATTTTCGTTTCTTTTAAGGAATCAATAAATTACTATCGCCATAGCTCAAGAAACGGAACTCATGAGCTAAAGCATAATCATACACTTTCTTCCAATCACCTTTAAGGAAAGCACTCACCAACAATAGCAGTGTGCTCTGAGGCTGATGGAAATTGGTAACAAGCATCTTCACTATCTTGTATTCATATCCTGGAGCAATGATAATCTGTGTTGAACTGTGTAGCGCCTCAAGATTATTTCTGTCAAGATAATCAAGTATATTCTGTATAGCTCTCATAGCTGTGATACCCTCAGCAAGTTTGCCATCCCTACCATTGTCATAAGGAGCCCACTGGTTAACATGCAAATCTTCTTCGTTGGCATCAGGATGAGTCTCCAAATACACCCCCATATAATAAAGGCTTTCAAGGGTGCGCACCGAGGTAGTGCCCACAGCAATAGCACTACAATTGTTAGCCAAGAGCCGTTCAAAGGTGTGACGATGCACAACAACATATTCAGTGTGCATCTCATGCCCCTCAATCTCTTCACTCTTCACAGGCTTAAATGTTCCAGCACCAACATGCAGAGTAACCTCATCACGGGTAACTCCATGCCTGTCAAGAGCTTCAAGCACCTCATCGGTAAAATGCAATCCTGCTGTTGGAGCAGCCACACTACCCTTTATCTTGCTATACACTGTCTGATAGGTCGTCTTGTCGCTCTCCTGAGTTTCACGATTAAGATATGGAGGAATAGGCAACTCGCCCACTGTTTCCAATATCTCAGCAAAGCTCACCTTATCGGTATCCCAGTCAAAGTCAACCCAGTAATTGGTTCCTCCCGAGTGTGCAGTGAGTTTCTTCTGCTCATCACTCAGTTCATCTCCTCTACGCAAAGTAGCTCTCAGAGAGAACTTATGATCCTTGATTTCAAATTCACGAACCAACGAACCTTCTTTCCATTTCTTCAAATTACCAATCATGCAAAGCCATGAACAATGTCCCGCTGTCTGAAACATCAATTCATAATCTGTAGGCTGAGCAGGTTCCATCAGGAACACCTCTATCAAGGCACCTGTCTCTTTTCTAAAATGCAAACGTGCCTGAATCACTCTCGTGTTGTTAAACACCATGAGAGCCCCCTCTGGCAGGTATTTTGGAAGATTATAGAATATATCGTCACTTATATCTCCATGCTTGTAGATAAGAAGTTTTGAATGATCACGCTGAGCAAGAGGGAATTTCGCAATTCGCTCATCAGGCAATTCATAGTTGTAATCACTGATTTTAATATGTTTTGTATCCATTCCTAAAAAAATATAGTTATAACAGCCAAAGTAAACACCATGATTGAAATCACAAAATCAATGTCACCATAGCTATATCCTGTTTTTGTATATTGAGATGAAATATAGTTTATTCTTGGTGAATGCTTGTAGAAAAGATAGTCATAGGCAACATAGCTAATACTGCCCATCACACACCCCCACACCATACCCACAAGAATATCTGTGGGATAATGAACACCAAGATACACTCTGGAAAAAGCATTCAAAGCTGCCCAGCCAAACATGAAACAAGCAAGAATATTGCTGCGCACAAGCAGAGCAACAAACGTAGCAATGGCAAAAGTGTTGGCACTATGAGCCGAAAAGAAACTGAAACTGCTTTCGCTTACTCCTTTCACTGTATCAACAGAAAGACCGAGCATAGGCTCATTAAGAGGTCGCACACACATCACCAACGGTTTAACAATAGCATCGTCAACACCACCCGAGAGCAACACAGCCACAAGAGCAAAGAATATTATCATCAGTATCTGACGCATTGTTTCATTGTTTCGGATAATGATAAATATAAGCGAAAGAAACAACGGTATCCAGGTGTAAGCCGAGGTGATACTCGTCATCACACCATCCAGAAATAGGTTGTCGCTTCCATTCATCAAAGGAAACAATTTATCATCTATTATGTTAAACCACATTCTCTTTCTCGCTGATTTTAAAACTAAATCTCTTCAATCATCGTAGAAGGTATCCACCCTTCACGACCATCACCTGTACGCACTTCGCGCCATTGTTTCATACTCTTGTCGATGATATCAACACGTGTTCCTTCGTGAATAACAAACTCCTCTCCAGCCTGTGCAGAAGGGGTTTTCTTCACACTCACCACAGGGACTGTAACAATGGCTCCTGTTCTGTTCTCATATTGCATCTTCTGCTGCCATGCAAAGAAATTAGCTAACAGAAATAGCACTACAAATACCAACGAACCAAAGAAGCCAATCTTTCTCACGTTGATATTCTCAACAAAAAGATACACAAGGAACAGCAATAAAGCAACTATAATAGAAACAATAGCTGTTCGTGCCCAGTTATCAACACTTGTGAAATTCACCGCCGACTTATACCAGGTAACAAAGAACACCTCGTCTTCATTGGCAATCTTGTCAATAGTCTTGCTACGAGCATACTGCAGATTAAATCTTATATCCTTGTTTCCTGGATCAAGCATAAGAGCACGCTCGTAATTCAGCACAGCCTTGGTGATATTATCCTGACGATAATAGGCATTACCCAGATTATAATAAACTTCAGCACTTGCGCCATGCTTCAACAGTTCCTCGTAGTCGGCAGCAGCCTGCTGATAGTTGCCTTTTAGATACTCTTTGTCGGCATTCTGCTTTGTAGAAGCCATTGAGGTTGTAGGAAGAAGCATCAACATCACCATCCACACCACACTCTTCATTGTGTAAGGATTACGGTTCTTCTTCACTTTCTTCATCACGTTTTCAATATCCATTATAGCAGTCATAGCTGCTTCAAATGTCTTGTTCATATTTCCCGCTGCATCTCCTGGAGCATAACGTTCAAACTCACACTCATCCAATGCCTGAATAAAGGTGTTGATAGTTTTCTCATTAACATCACGTGCATACAGTTTGTCTTCAATATTCTCTCTGTTCAGAGCTTCCACAGGCATAGTAAGCTTATCACCAACATATCCCCACAAAGCACGTAGCACCTCATCGTAAAACTCAGCCTGCTTACCTGCTGTGAGCAGCTTATAAGCCGTACGTAAACGTTTGGTAGCCACCTTATTGGCATTCTTTCCACGCATCTTCACAACATCAGCCATATCCATAGCTCGCTTACGGAACAGAATAGCCAGAACAATAAAGATTATTATTGGCAACAGCAAACTGAAGCAATATCCCAGCGACCCAAAGAAGAAATCGTTAACATCATGCAACTCTACATTACCACGCATAATAGGATGAATATCAGTATCCTTCTCGTAGTTCTCCATTGTTGCCGACTTGCCATCACCTGGCTCAACATTAACCTCAAACTCCTTGGTCTTTATTGTTTTGTATTCATTGCTGCTGGTATCATAATAGGTGAATTCTACTGCTGGCACCTTAAACTTACCTTGATTACGTGGCACCACAAGATAGTCGTATATCATGTTTCCCTCAACTCCATTGGCTGTGAGCTTTGTCTTGTCACTAACCTTTGGGTCATACTTGTCAAAGTCCTTTGGGAAATTTATAACAGGCTGCTTAATAAGTTTCAGGTTTCCCACACCACCAACAACCACTCTAAGTTGCAAAGGTTCGCCAGCCTTAATGGTAGTCTTGTTCAATTGAGCCGAGATATGGAACTTACCCACACCACCTGAGAACCCAGCAGGACGCGTAGGCAGTGGATCTACCTGCACATCAATAGAAGGTGCTTTTATAGAACGCTTCACCTCAATATATCCCGAGCCACCATTGAAGAATGCCTCCATAGGATCAATGTTTCTATTCTGCTGAATAACAATTCCATTGAATGTAATACTTGGGATGGTGAGTTTACCCGTCATTTGAGGATACATCACATACTGACTCCATGTAACACATCGATAGTTTCTGCCATTCACGTTCTCTACATGGAACGACTTCTGCTGTGGCAGCTTCACCTCCTGAGTGTGGAAGCCTGTAAGATCAGGCATCTTACCCTCAAGCTGCGAGAGATCAACAAGAGTATATACCTTGTATGTCAGCAATATAGGCTCCTGCTCATGAACTCTTCGTTTGTTGGCACTCACCTTAATGAAAAGATCTTTTCCCGATATAGCAGAACCTGCACTTCGCATTCCTGGAACATTATAATCCTCATGCATCTGGGGATTATGACTGCTGCTTGCATGCCCTGTAACAGTAATTTTTGCAGCTCTTGATGCAATGCGTTTTCCATTCACAATGGCATGTGCGGCACCAACTGTATAAGTGCCACTCTTCGAAGCATAAAGAGTGTAGGTATAGGTTATTGTCGACGAACTGGTGGTGTGACCGTTAATCATCTGGAAACTCGACTGCGATGAAGTGTACGGCCCAGCAAGCACTTCAAGAGCCGCTGGAATATTTCCCGCTCTAAAATCGTCAACGTCCTGAGTGTTCACCGTGTACGACAAACGGAAATTCTCACCAGCCTGCACATGCGACGGTACGCTTACTGTTATGGTCTGCGCCAATATCCCCATAGGCATAATGCTTACCATAACAAGAAGCAATAGTCTCGCCCCTATCCTTCTTAAAAGATTAGAATTCCCAAACAGGCTTAAACTTGTCATATAATTATATATCTTTAGTTTCAAATTCATAATTACTTCCTTCGCTTTTATGTTTGCACCAGCTTCGCTGACAGCAAACGCTCAGTCAGTGATTACTTCGTAATTCCTAACTCATAATTCCTAACTCCTAACTCATAATTGCCCGTAGGGCAACTAATTCGTAATTCATAATTCCAAATTCGTAACTCTAATTACCAGTTTTTCTGCAACCTTCTGTTGTTAGGTTGCTGCATTGCTTTTTTAAGGCGTTGCTGGGTAGCTTTTTCTTCCTGCATAGCAGCATTCAACAGCTGTTCGGCATTATCTTTACTCATCTGCTCCTTAGGCTGTTTCTGTTTGTTCTGCTTGTCTTTATCCTTTTTATTTTTGTCTTTGTTCTCGTCTTTCTTCTTGTCCTTTTTCTTGTCGTCTTTGTTTTTGTTCTGCTTGTTCTGCTGAGGTTGATTCTTTTGCAGACGCTTACAGAGTGCAAGATTATAACGAGTTTCGTTGTCGTTAGGGTTATCTCTCAAAGCCTCCTTGTAGGCATCGATAGCCTCACCATAGAGACGACTTTTTTGACAGATCGTACCTATATTATGGTAGCTCTTTGCTCTTCGCATTGGCGAGGTTTCCATCTTACCAGCCCTAACAAACTGTTCTATAGCAGCCGAATCTTTCTGCTGAGCCATTAGCGCACAGCCTAAATTATACACAGCCTGTGCGTTATTAGAGTTCTTAGCCAAAGCCTTGCGGTATTCCACCTCAGCCTTGCCATAGTTCTGCTCATGAAACAGTCGGTTACCGCTTCTTATCAGGTTACGATCGCTCTGCGCCATCACATTCAAGGTACCGGCAATCATCATAATGCACAGAAATATATATTTCAGATATTTCATTTCTTCTTGAACAATTTAAATTTCTTCATCATTGGATTCTTGCTTTCCATCACGCAAGTCTCTATAATGAGTAACAATAATAGTATCAGGCAAAAAGCCTGAAACTGCTCATTATAAGCACTATACACCACGCTATTAGTTTCACCTGTCTGCAACTTTGTTATCTCTGCATTGAGCTTCTCCTCAGCATCCGATGTGTTGTCAACATGTATATAGGTACCACTACCAGCCTGAGCCACTTTCTTACACATATCCTCATTTAATGCCGACATTACCGTGTTGCCTGCATTATCTTTCATATATCCTCCGTTACCATCAGGAATAGGTGCACCCTTACCATCACCAATACCAAGGATAAACACATTCATGCCTTTCTTATGGGCAGCCTTGGCAGCTTCCTCGGCACCACCCTCATGATCTTCACCATCGGTAATAAGAATGATAGCCTTTCCCACCTTGTCGGCCTGTGTGAAACTTCGCGCCGACAAATCAATGGCCCTACCTATGTCGGTACCCTGCGAAGCAATCAAACTTGGTTCTATGTTTTGCAGAAACATCTTTGCCGATACATAATCGCTGGTTATAGGCAACTGCACAAAAGCATCACCTGCAAACACAACCAGCCCCACCTTGTCGTTAGTAAACTTGTCAACAAGGTTCTCTACCAGCATCTTGCTCTTTTCCAAACGCGAAGGAACAACATCCTCGGCCAACATAGAATTACTGATATCAACAGCTATTATAGTCTCAATGCCATTTCTCTTCTCGTTTGAAATCTTTGAACCCATCTGCGGACGTGCTATCATCAAAATAACTATTGCAAGAGCAGCCTGCATAAGCCAGAATTTCACTGTGGGACGATATTTAGACACATCGGGCATCAAGGCTTTTAGCAATTCTGGGTCACCAAACTTACGCAGTTTTGCCCTTCTCTGTCGCCACACAATGAATCTCACCACCGCCAGCACAGGAATGATGAGAAGCAACCATAGATATATTGGATCTTGAAATCTTAGCATTACAAAAAAAATTATTATGGGATACGACGAAGAACTGTTGTTCTGAGCACTACCTCAAGTAACAGCACTACAAGCAGAAGAATGGCAAATGGCTGATAAGCTTCATAACGCTTCGAGAATTTCTTCACGTCCATCTTTGTCTTCTCCAACTTGTCGATATCCTGATAAATTTGTTTCAATTCACGATTGTTTGTTGCACGATAGAAATTACCATCGGTAGTTGCAGCAATATCACTCAACGTGCGAGTATCTATCTCAACAGGAATGTTCACATATTGCACACCGCCAGCCACAGGCATTGGATAGCGAGCAACCTTGTTTGTTCCTACTCCAATGGTATATACTCTAATTCCCAAACTCTTGGCAATTTGAGCAGCGGTCATTGGAGATATGTCCCCCATGTTGTTACTACCATCTGTGAGCAGAATAACAACCTTACTCTTCGCTTTCGACTCCTTCAAACGGCTCACGGCATTAGCCAATCCCATTCCCACTGCTGTTCCATCAGAGATAAGTCCACGAGCCGCAATATCGGTGCGCACATTCTGCAACAGATTAAGTAACGAAGTGTGATCTGTTGTCATAGGACACTGGGTGAACGATTCACCAGCAAAGATAGTAAGACCGATATTGTCATCTGGCCTACCGGCAATAAACTCGCCTGCCACCTCCTTGGCTGCCTCCATACGGTTTGGCTTCAAATCCTCGGCAAGCATTGAGGTGGAAACATCCATGGCAAGCATAATGTCTATACCCTCCACCGAACGGTTATCCCACGAATTATGCGTCTGTGGACGCGCCATGATAATAACAATCAGAACAAATGCCATGCAACGAAGAAACATTGGCAGATGAACAATCCTCATACGCCAGCTCTTAGGAGCAAACCTATAGGCATAGGTATCACTCATCTTCATTGTTGGCTCTGTTTTCTTGCGGTAAAGAAAGTACCACAATATGTATGGCACCACAAGCAATAGTAACAGAAAATATTCCTTATTGGCAAATTCCATGTTTCTTTTCCTTTTATAACAGCAACAAATAAATGTTGTAGATAATATATCCAAGCAAAGCCACAGCAACCACAACACCTACAGAGATAATACTCTTGATGACTATTCTGTTATTGCGACTCTTCTTGTCGTCATCACTCAACTTCGGAACGATGCGTTCCTCGGTAGGTTTATCATCCTGTTTTGTCTGATCAATAAAGTTTACTGCATTAACTAAGTTAAGGTCGTTCTCATTGATCAGAGTAGAATACTTAGCAAACTTCACGAGATCGGCAGTAAAGAAAATCTCATGCAATTCATCAATCATCTTTTTGTCACCCCTCTGCTGAAGAGCATCGATAATCTCCGAACTTGTCATCTCCATAGCATTGAATCCGAAACGTTCCTGAATATATTTTCTCAGCGTCTCAGTGAGCTTGGTGTAATAAGCTTTTTGGTCTTCACTCTGCACCAGTTGCTCTGCCTTTATTTGGTCTATTTCCTTTAAGGCTCTCTGGTGTGCAGGCACATGCTTCACAATGCGTATATGAGTGATTATAGGCTTATTTTGTTTTAGTCTATAAACAAGATAAACTATTGCGACACAAATTATTACCAATAGCACGCTCAACCAAAAGTAAGTGCTCCATTCGTTCCAGTCAAATGGGTTAGCTTGTACATCCTTTGGAGGAAAGAACTGGTTAGGATGCAGTGTATCTACATCTACTGTGAGCACCTTCAAAGCCAACTGATTGCCACTGTAGTTTCGTCCACCCACCTTAACATTTAGAGCAGGAATGGCATAAACCTTCTCGTCAAACGAAGTGAGCTGATAGGTGCGGCTCACCTGAATCATGTCGTTGTCAAGATTTGTGGTGTCGCCGTCTTTCCAACTCACCACCTCAACGCCAGGAGTAATCATCTGTGCACGTTTAAACTCAGGGAGCACGGCTTTCTGTCCGCGCTTCATGTTCACCGTGAGGTGCAGTCCAGTTTGCTGTCCAATGAAAATCTGCACCGAGTCAATCTTCTGCTCCACCTGCACCTGAGCATTCATAGCTACCGCACAACATAAAAGCAGAAGAACCGTCAATGCCATTCTTCCTACAGGCGTCTTATATTTAATATGTTCTTTCAATGCCATATTTTTAGCTTCTTTGCTTAAACAGCAGCATCAACGCACGCACATAGTCATCGTTGGTAGCCACTGAAGTCCAGTCAACCTTACTCTTATTGAAACACTTGCGCAGAGCATCCTCGCGTTCCAGCCAGTAAAGGGTGTGAGCCTTACGTAACTTACTGCTGCTTGTGTCGATAATCATCTCGTGTCCCGTTTCGGCATCACGCACCTTCATCAACCCGATATCAGGCAGAGACTTTGCACGAGGATCATACACCTGCACAGCCACCACATCATGCTTTGAATTGGCAATCTGCAATTCCTTGGTAAAGTCATTACGGGTGTAGAAATCGCTCAACAGGAAAGCAGTTGTACGTCGTTTCATCATTCGGGTGAAATAGCTCACCGCCATACCTATGTCTGTTTTCTTACTCTCTGGTTTAAAGTCAAGCAGCTCTCTAATGATATACAGAATGTGCTTACGTCCCTTCTTTGGAGGAATATATTTCTCTATGCGGTCAGAGAAGAAGATAACCCCAATCTTATCATTGTTCTGAATGGCACTGAAAGCAATCGTTGCAGCAATCTCGGTAACCATATCATTCTTTGTTTGATGGGTGGTACCAAAATCAAGCGAACCACTGACGTCAACCAGCAACATCACAGTAAGTTCACGCTCCTCCTCATACACTTTCACATAAGGACGATGAAAACGTGCTGTAACGTTCCAGTCGATATCTCGAACATCATCGCCATATTGGTACTCGCGCACCTCACTAAAGGCCATACCCCTACCTTTGAAGGCAGAATGATACTGACCTGCGAAGATATTCTGACTCAGTCCGCGAGTCTTTATCTCTATCTTCCTAACCCTTTTTAATATGTTCGATGTTTCCATTAGTTTGCGCGGAGCAAGCTCCGCTAATTACTTCCTTCACTGTTATGTTTGCCCCAGCTGCGCTGACAGCAAACGCTCAGTCAGTGACCGTTGGTTGATAAATGAAAAATGAAAAATGATAAAGAAGCGCAAAGCAGTCACGTTGCAAGCAATGCTATCGAAGATTGAAGATTGAAAATTGAAGATTGAATTTAAGCGCAAAGCGCTTTAATATTTCCATCTTTCATTATTTCAATATTTCCATCTTTCAATATTTACTTCCCTCATCATTTCGGATGCACCAGCTTCGCTGACAGCATCCACTCGGTCAGTGACCTTCGGTTCAATATCTCCATCTTTCAATATTTCAATATTTCCATCTTTCAATATTTCAATATTTCCATCTTTCCATCTTTCAACATTCCAAATTACTTCCCTTCGGTCAGTGACCGTTGGTTCCACATTCATAATTCAATTAAGGTACTTCAACCTTATTAACTATCTTACTGATAATCTCCTCGCTTGTCACGTTGCTCGCCTCTGCCTCGTAGCTCAAACCAATACGATGACGCATCACATCATGAACCACTGCACGCACATCCTCAGGCACCACATATCCACGATGCTTAATGAAAGCATAGGCACGTGCAGCCTTGGCAAGATTGATACTTGCACGTGGCGAACCACCGTATGTAATATAATCTTTCAGCTCTGCCAATCCGTAACGCTCTGGGTAACGACTTGCAAACACGATGTCGGCAATATACTGAGCAATCTTCTCGTCGATATACACCTCGTTAACCACCTCACGAGCCTTCATAATCTCTTCTGCTGATGTAACAGGAGTAACCTGTGGCATACTGCCCTGGATGTTCTCACGAATAATGAGTTTCTCCTCTTCAAGAGTAGGATAGTCAATAATCACCTTCAACATAAAACGGTCAACCTGAGCCTCAGGCAACTGATAAGTACCCTCCTGCTCTATTGGGTTCTGTGTAGCAAGCACAAGAAAAGGCTTAGGCAACTTAAAAGTGTTATCACCGATAGTAACCTCGTGTTCCTGCATAGCCTCCAGCAAAGCACTCTGCACCTTAGCAGGGGCACGGTTAATCTCATCAGCCAGCACAAAGTTGGCAAACACAGGTCCCTTCTTTACATGGAACGACTCATCTTTCTGAGAATATATCTGAGTACCAACAACATCAGCAGGAAGAAGATCTGGAGTGAACTGAATTCTGCTGAAATCGCCAGCTACCAACTGCGACAATGTTTTAATAGCAAGTGTCTTGGCCAAACCAGGAACACCCTCTAACAAAATATGTCCATCACTGAGCAGTGATATTAAAAGTGAGTCGATAAGATGTTTCTGTCCTACGATAACACGGTTCATTCCCGTTACCAAATTAGTAACGAAACCGCTCTGTTGTTCTATTCGGATATTTAATTCTCGAATGTCAATAGCTTCAGCCATAATAGTATTAATTATTACGTTTAATTTTCTCTTTTGTCAAAACCTGACGCAAAAGTACAGAAATTAAAAGAGAGAAAACAAAACTATTGACTAAATAATATTAAAATATAGTTTTTTTCAGGATACAATGAGAGTTAGAAGTTTGAAATTGGTTGCGCAAGCGCAATTACAAATTATGAGTTTTGAATTATGCTAGCAAGAAACGCAACCAGTTAGCTAGCCCCAAGTAAAATTGAAAAATGGAACCTAAGGTCACTGATCGAGTGGATGCTGTCAGCAAAGCTGGTGCATCCAAACTAACGAGAGAAGTAAATAATAAAAGATTTAAATATTATATCGGCATAGCCGAC
>OCVV012870610.1_pt1 | contig 84327 bp, 35 predicted proteins | sample 1539721 | NCBI WGS metagenome assembly OCVV01 (sample SAMN02144230, study PRJEB22623) | gut metagenome | biome: sheep rumen | host: Ovis aries | place: New Zealand
CTGACAGGCTATCAGTACAGCGAGATTATACGGGCCGTAAAGTCCACAATCAGACAACATCGTCCCAAGCAAGGGCTAAATCAGACAATCAAAAAATTATCTGCGGATTTTAAGTGAAAGAAAAATTTGGTGGTTAGGAAAAAAAATATTAACTTTGCATCCAGATAAGGTGCCATGCTGTTTCATGACAGCGTGGCTTAAAAGGGAATCAGGTGAGAAACCTGAGCAGTCCCGCTGCTGTAACCTCTGTTATGGTATCATCATTAGTAACCACTGCATGGCTCACGTGAGACTTGTGGGAAGGAGATGACGACTGGAGGGAGCCAGAATACCTGCCTTAATCTTCATATAGTCAGCCGTAGGCGCTCGTGGGTTAGGCTCGGTTGACGACATTATTTGAACTATATAATATAATGAGAAAGACAGCATTACTAATGTCTGTCGCTCTTTCCGTTGCCGTAAATGCGCAACGAATGACCGACAGCGAAACTCACTCAGCCTACATACAGGCCGTAGATGAGTATGTGCCCGCACCAGGGCAGTTTGTTAATGACCTACCTATCTACGAGGATGGCGACGATGCCGCAGCAATGGCTGCTAAATGCACGGCAGTACTGGCCAACGACGAGCGTGGCTTGGTATCGCTCGGAGGCTGGGGCGGATACATCACGTTTCACTTCGACCATAGCATAGCCAACGTGAGTGGCGAGCGCGACATCTTCATTCGCGGCAATGCCATACAGAGCATGTCATTCACCTCGGTGGCAGGCGGAAGCAGTGAGCCAGGCATCATCATGGTATCGAAAGACACTAACAACAACGGACTGCCCGATGACGAATGGTATGAGATAAGCGGTTCGGCCGATGTTGACAGTGTGGGTCTGGTGGATTACGGCTATAGCGTAACCTATCGTCGCAATGCCATGCAGGACATACCATGGACTGACAACCGCAACGGCAGCGGAGTAATACCACGCATCAACCAATTTCACTCGCAGGAGTATTACCCTCAGTGGATAACGGCAGACGAGATGACATTCACCGGCACCCGTCTGCCACGCAATGCCTACCGCCATACGCAGACAGTCAACGGACAGGAATATGGCGAATGGGTCTTTATGTTCATGCGGTATGGCTATGCTGACAATCAGCCTAACGCACAGAAGGAGGCTTGCAGTATTGACATCGACTGGGCAGTAGATGCAGAGCGGAAGTCCGTAAAACTTGATTTTGTTGACTTCGTAAGGGTATATACCGGCATCAACCAAGTAGTTACAGCCAACATCGGCGAGACGTCAACCGAGATTAGCGGAGCGGAAGACCTGCATCTTGAGGCATCACTCGCCGCCATCAAGGAAGCCACCGGCATTGAGGAATGTAGAGAAGATGACACGGTCAAGGCTCAAAGCTACTATTCGCTCAGCGGACAGCAGTTGCAACAGATGGGCAACGGGCTGAACATAGTACGCATGAGCAATGGAAAGACAAGGAAAGTTTTAATTAAGTAATAACAAACAATACAAACAATGAAGAAAACTACTTTTCTGAAAACATTGTCAGTAATGCTTACATTCCTACTGAGCGCATCAGCATGGGCTTCTCAGGATGGCGATGTAGTATTGCAAGAGCAATGGGGACGGCAGGTTATAACAGTGGCTGCCGACCAGGAGATTACCTTCTATGACTGGAAGGGAACAGGAAGTATTGCGAGCAGTTCTTCAAACAACTCTCGCTCGCTCACCGTCTTTAAGCCAGCAGCAGAAGGTCAAGGTATCCAGATCACCTTTGAGTCCATCGACGTTAAGAACGATGGCGATGGTTGGCACGGACAAGTATTGGTGTATAGCGGTGACCCCGACCCATTGGGCAAATTCGACTATAGTGCCACACTCAACAAAACATCAACGATGCCAGAGGGCACAGTACTCGACATACTCGACGGCGACTACACCAACAAGACCTACACAACCACCGCTGCCGACGGTTCACTCTCCGTAGGTATGCTGTGGCGTTATGCCAAGGATTGCGACGGTTGGGTGGCAAAGGTGAAGTGCATATCGCTGGATGACATGAAGGTAAGCGGCGCAGGCAGCAACTATGAAGGTGTAGGCGGTGTACTTGCGTCAAGACAAAACGTAGTTCTGGTCAATGCCTATGTTACCACTACCGGTATAGCAAAGGCCGACCACGTAACCGCCATTGGCTTCACTATGACGCAAAATGACGACGTTTTTAATCCTACAACACTGAAACTGTTTAAGGATGACAAGCAGATAGAGGCCACTGTTGAGGCAGACGGCGATGACTACAAGTTCACACTCAACGAAGCACTTACCAGCGGTACTAACACATTCGCTGTCAAGTGCGATTTTCTCTCTACGGCACGTGTTGCTGCAAAAGCACAGATTGACATAACGAAGATAGCTACCGCAGCCCAGCCAGCAGGCATAACGCCATTCTCAGCGGCTACATCAGTAGCGATAGAAGTGCCAGCCACTGTGCTTATGAGCGCTACGCCACAGGAGATTACGGTTGATGAAACCACTCTCAACTTCTACGATGAAGGCGGTAAGGAAGGAGGGATAGTATCAAAGACCAACGGTCAGGTTACGTTCCTTTCTGGTGTCAGCGGCAAGAAGGTGATGGTAGATTTCACCAAAAACGAGATATGGCACGGCTCATTGTACAATCAAGAACTGCGCATATACAACGGCACAGAGGTCAATGCTACCAATCTGATAAAAACACTACAGCAGGGCGAAACAACGGCGGTGCGCTCAACAGCTGATGACGGAGCACTGACCGTAGTGCTCTACAGTGACGCTTCAAACGATGTTGCTGCCAATGGCTTTGAGGCAGAGGTAAGCCTCTTCACCCCACAGGCAATGGATTTCGACGGCATCACTACAACGGCAGCATCTGCCGAGACCGTAGTTGCCGGCGACAAGGAGCAGAATATGCTCACAATCAATGTTAAGACGAAGAACACCGAGCCAGCCATGCAGGTCACGAAGATGACCTTCACTGCAGGTGAGGCTTACAATCTCGCAAACGAGGCTTCACTTTATTTCGGTTCGAAGAAGGTAGGCGAAGCGGATATTACAGCATCAACGTTTGACATTAGCCTTGACGAGACACAGGCATTAGTAGAAGGCAACAACACTTTTACCCTGAAATACGACATCAGCGACGAGGCTATCAACGACCAGACCGTAAGTGCTCAGTTAACAAGCGTTACGGCAATGGTCAATGGTGCCGAGCAGGCAGAAACGGTAACAGCCGACGCTGCCACTCGCACAGTGAAGAACATTGTGCTCAGTCATGCTGACCAAGGCACGGTAACAAAGACCGTAAACGGTTCTATAGCATTCGAGACAAAGACCACTTCCTCTTACAGCAGCTACTGCGAGGCAGGTACTGACGAGCGCATCAACGTCTTTGTGCCTATGCATGAAGGCACGGTCTGCCAGATAGACTTCAGCCAGTTTGACGTGGCATATTCTTCTACAAGCTACGGCACGAAGTCTGCATTTAAGGTATATGCCGGTCAGGGCAAGAACGGCACATTGCTGTGGGAACTTAATGACAACGCTTTTTCTACCACAGGACCAGGTAAGGTGATTCGCTCTACTGCCGATAATGGCGCACTGACTATAGTGTTCAATACTAACGCATCGTCCTACTATTATTCTAAGGGTTGGAAATCAACCGTTTCTGAGTATGAGCCAAAAGCTATGGCAATCACATCCACCACTGTTGCCCAGGCTTCTACGGCAGACCTTAGTGCAGGTGTCAGCAACCAAGACCTACTCTCTGTCAGCATAAATACCGAGGGGGCTCTTACTCCTGTGCAACTCACAGACATGAGCCTTGACCTCAAGGGTACAGAGAATGCTGTCAGCAAGGTAAGCATATGGCAAGGCGATGAGAAACTTGGAGAGGCTGATGCCGCAGCAACAGTTAACGTAAACTTCGCCGAGGCCGTGACACTTGCAGAGGGTAGCAACAATTTCACTATAAAGGTTGATGTAAGTGCTGATGCCAATGCTGAGGATAAGATTGACGCAAAGGTAGCATCATTGCAGACTACCGATGCTACTATCGACATAACCGATGGCGACCCTGAAGGCGAGCGCACGGTTAAGATGATATACCTGCTGCAGAGTGGCGACAATGGTGAGATAACAATCACCGAGGGCAAACCTATCATGTTCTACGATGACGGTGGTGCCGAGGGCAAAGCCTCTACCAACTTCGGCGGTACTGTTACTTTCGCTCCTAAAGAGCCTGCCGATGGCATCATGCTGACATTTAAGGCATGGGATGTATATTACAATTCTAAGTTCAACGTGTTCCAGAAGGATAACGCCGAGGGCGACTACGACGCACAATACTCCATGTATGACAAGATGCTGGAGGGACTGCCTATCCGTGCTACCAGCGAGAACGGAAAGATAACCGTGCAGTTCACCACTGGCACAAGCGCCCCTGAGGGCTTTGCCATAGAGGTAAGTGCTTACACCAAGCAGGATGTATATGTGAAGAGCGTGACGACGGAGGATATCAGCGTCAATGAGGTGCTAAAGGGTCAGACCGACGTTAAGATGCTGAAGGTGACCGTTGTGGCTGACGGTGAGAAAACACCGCTTGACATAACTGGTTTCAATCTCGGTGAGACAGACTTCAGCGTTATCAGCGATTTCCATATCTATCAGACAGGTACGACAGACGGTTTCTCTACAAACGAAATGTTCTCCCAGAAATATACCATTTCAGAGCCCGGTACCTACTACTTCTGGATTACATACGATGTAAAGAGCGATGCCACCGTAGGTAATACAGCCAAGGCAAAACTTGATTTCATTACTGCTGGTGGTCAGAATATCAGCGTAAGCGATGATCAGGCAGTAGTTGCAAGCATCACCGTGGCTGAGGGTAAGAAAGGAACCTACACCGTTGGTGGTGATAATGCTGACTATGCTACAATTCAGGCCGCCATCGACGACCTCGGTTCGTTTGGCATGGAAGGTCCTGTCGTACTCAATATCCGCGCTGGTGAGTACAACGAGCGCGTACGTGTGCCTTATATAAAGGGTATGGGTTCTATCAATACTCTGACCATACAGAGCGAAAGCGGACAACGTGACGTAAAGATTTACCATAACCAATACACCTCTGGCGGATACAGCGACGACCAGTATTCCAAGGTGTATGGTGTCGTTACCTTCTATGAGGCAAGTTATGTTACGCTCAAGGGCGTAGAGGTTACAACCACCGACCTGAGCTATGATGCTGTTGTCATGGTGAAGAACGAGAGCCGTCATGTGACTATCGATGACTGCTACATTCACGCTGCCACTACTACAAGCTACACCCAGGACATCAACCTTATAGGACACTATGCTCAGGATGTAGCAAACTGCAACAATGACTACCTGACGGTGAAGAACTCTCTGTTTGAGGGTGGCTACATCGGCGTAAGCATGGGTGGCACGAGCTATGTAGCATTGCCTAAGGAAGTAGGCGGTGTGATTGAGGGCAACACCTTCAAGAACCAAGGTTCTAAAGCCATCTATTGCTATGATGAGTTGGGAGTGAAGGTCAGGAACAATACCGTAATCCTAACTAACGAAGAGGAAGTCAACGTAACAATGGGTGCGCTCGACTTCACACTGCGCGAAGCTTACTATGAGCAGAGTGAGATTACAGGCAATGTCTTTAACCTTGCACCATCGAAATATACTTCGGCCATATACCTGCGTCAGCTCACAGGTACAGAAGACAAGCCTGTCATCATTGCAAACAACATAATCAACGTAACTTCCCTCAACGCAAGCTATGGCGGTATAAAATTGTCAGATGCAGCCGTAAGCAATGTAAACATCGTCAATAACACCATTCGCTTGTCTGGTGAGAACACTGGCGCAGCACTCTGGATGCTCAAGGCTCTGAGTGGTGAGAATGTGAACGTGGTAAACAACATCATACAGAATGAGGGCAACGGCTATGCTGTCAACCTCTATAGTGATGCAAACCTCTCAAAGGTTACATTCAAGAACAATGTGATGAACACAGCTGGCGAGACTTTCTACCGCGCTGCCTCAACAACTACGGGCGACTTCACCGCTTTCGTAGAGAAGACTGCTGCTACGGATTGCATTGACAACACTGTAAACTTCCTTAGCGAGAGTGTGCTGGAACCAGCCGATGACCTTAATGGTAAACTGCTTAATGCACTTGCCCTTGACTATGTAACCACTGACGCTAACGGCAAGGCACGTCCTGCAAAGAACATCACCATCGGTGCTTACGAGTACGATGCTACAGCCAATGCAGCACCTGTGATGGCAGATGGCTACCCTAACGTTGTCAGCCACCTTGACGGAAAAGCATCTGTTACCGTCAAGACCGACATTGCATCTACGGTATATTACATCGTTAAGAAGGCTGCCGATGACGCTCCTACTGCTGATGCCGTAATGGCTTCAGAAAGCAAGCAGGATGTCAGTGCTGCCACCGAGACTGTCATCAGTATTGAAGGTCTTGAGGACAATGAAGAGTATGTGGTTTATATGCTGCCCGTAAGCCTGCGTGGCAATGCTGCAGAAGCCATCAGCCAAACCACAACCTTCACTATGGATGTCACTCCGTCACCATTGGTTAAGCCTGAGGCAGATGTCTATATCAACAACTCTCAGACCGAGGAAACAGTAGCAAGCGGCAGCACCGTTACACTCATGGCAATGGTAACTGTTGACGAACGCACCGCTCCCTACACACTGACATGGATGGATCAGAAGCACAATGTGCTGAAGGAAGAGATCTTTAACGAAGTGCCTACAGACCTCTTCACCGTAACGGCTACGCCAAAGCAGTGTACTGACTACATCTTCCTCGTGACTGACAATGAGGGCGGTGCCGACACAGCAACGGTGCGTGCTATCGTTACTGGCGACATGGTAGAGGCTACGTTTGAGGATCTCTATCTGCCAGAAGAAGGCTTCGAGAATGGTAAGAACTTGCAGCTTGGCTCATTCGTCAGCGGTTCGTTCAAATTTGATAACTTCTATTCACCTGAATACGGCGGCTACTGGGGAAACTATGGCTATGCCAATATGACCTCTACCGACTTCAACAACTATATCCTCGGTCAGTGGAAGAACGCTGTGGGTGGCGGTGCTAATGGTTCAGAGAACTATATGGTGGCTTACCCATCAGCATGGTATGGTTCTAATGTCATCACCGTAATGAACAACCCTGACGGCGAGGTCATCAGTGGTTGCTATATCACTAACGACGCATGGGTGGTTGACAATATCATTAAGGGCGATGGCATGAGCGATGACGATGCCCAGCCATTCGGCGAGGGCGATTACTTCAAAATCACCATTACCGCCGACAATGGTAACAGCATTGACTTCTACCTTGCTGACTACCGCTCTGCCGAAGAGAGTGAGCGCTACTATATCAAGGACTGGACATGGCTCGACCTCACAGAACTCGGCACTGTAAAGACACTCTCGTTCACGTTTGACGGTACGAAGAAAAATTCCTATGGTATGACCACCTCCACTTACTTCTGCATCGACAACCTTGGTGGCGAAGCCCCAGTGCCAGATGCTGTCAAGGGCGTAGAGCATACTGTGCATACAGTAGCTGAAGGCATCTACGATGTCAGCGGTCGCAAGACAGAGACCTTAAAGTCTGGCATCAACATCGTGCGTCAGTCTGATGGTACGGTACGTAAGGTGGTAGTTAAGTAATAATCATCTGACCATTAGGTCATAACCAAATAAATATCATAAAAAAAGACGTGTAAAAGCAGTTGGCTTTTACACGTCTTTTTTAAAACATCTGAACGACTACAAGGAACAGATTCATGTGCTGTGAAATAGAGGAATAGGTGGGATTGTCAATTCACGCCCTTCCTTAAGACGCTGAGCATCTTATTGCTCCTTAACCTCATATTTTCCTTAAGTTGGTTACGATACAGCCACACTTCACGTGAGTGGTAGTTGCCCTCTTTGCCTATCAGAGGCAGCACATAGTCCTTGCCCGTAAATCCGCTTACGTTAAGGAGACCTGTAATGGAGTCAAGATGCACCGTCAGCGTATCTTTCTTCTGTCCCTTGCCAAATCGCAATGGCGACGGTTCAGTAATCAAGGTGGCTGGAGTGGAGTCAACACACCAGTTTACGGGATTGATGGCTACGGCACTTTCCTCAAGGAACTTTAACGCACACTTATTATCACGCACCGAATTATAGCATATCGTCACGCCTATGTCGTCAGCGCATCGTGCGGCCTTTATCCTATCTTTGTTTTCTTCTAACATTTCCTTACTGACCGTTGCGCCAATGGCATACAGTGCTACCATTCGACTGTAAGCCTCGTCATCCAACTCCTTTACAAGGTCAAGCAATATTATTGCGCCCTGACTATAACCGGCCAGGATGAACGGTCTGCCATCGTTCTTGTTTTTAAGGTAGTAATCAAGAGCTCTCCTTACATCCTCAGTAGGTACAGGCATACGTGCCAAGGTCATACTGTCGCTTGTATAGCTCTGCATAGAGCATTGGCGATAGTACGGAGAAAAGAAATTCATCTCACCGCAAACAAGACGCTCCACTCCCTTCATCTCACCGAAAAGCGGACCACGCACACTGTCATTATATGTATTGGCATAGTGATACGTAATACTGTCGTCCAAGGTATAGTCACCCGTCTCCGTTGATATCACATAGAACAAGTCTGCCTTTCCATGCCTGTCTGTTATATACCACTGCGTAGTATCACTATAATCAGGCTCTGGCGGCAGTGCATCTCCATTGGATGCTATGCCGCCATTCCCCACGCCGCATTGTGCAAACGCCAGCACTACAGCCGCAGCACAAACCATTCTCACTCCTATATTCATTAATATCTAAATTATTTTGGCTGCAAAGATAATGAATAATTCTCACTTTCTGCCAATTTTGTAATTAGATATTGCTGGTATAGTGCAATAATTGTATTTTTTTGGCATTTCAAACTGACATTCTTTCTTCGTTACGAATACCACGACAGCACATTGCATAAAAACAGACATCCACACACATTGAAGTGCGTGGATGTCTTAACTATAATCTTTTATCTGTAATCTATTATCTACCTAACAATCTTCCTGGTTGTTCCATCACTCATCTTGAGGATGTTCAGTCCCTTCTGAGGCTGAGAGAGACGCTTTCCGTCAATAGAATAGTAACCTATTGTTTCTTTCTTGTCACTTGTATTTTTTATTTCTTTGATGCACTCCACACCCGTGGCTTCATCCTTATCTGTCAAGGGAAAAAGCGTGCCACCCCTTACGATGAAGTCAGCATCACTACTGTTTTGAATAATGGATACTGGACTCCCTGCTATTCCGCATACAGCATCCGACTGTATCATGCAGACAACAGGTTGGGCAACAACCATAACATCTTGTGCCATCGTAAATATTGGGACAGCACAGAACAATAGCATTAATATTGATTTCTTCATCTCTTACTTCTTTATCAAATAACCATTATTCCATGCAATTTTTGTACTGGATAGTTTCACTGAAGGATATACGTAAGTGTACTCCCTATCCCCATTGTAATAAGAATAATGAATTGATCCACTGGGGCTAATGTGCCACGTTATTGCGTAATCACCCTTTTCGCTATTTCTATATCCTGTTCCATCATCATTAAATGTAAACACTGCATTATCCGATCCCTTTGATACTTCAGATCCAAATGTCCATGTGCCAATCAGTTCCTCTCTGGTTAACACATTACTTAGTCTTTCAGATACAAAGGCATAAGGGACTGACATCAGTTTTGCAGCACCAGCCTCTTTGTTGTCAACCAACATGGCAAGATAATACTCTGCAGCATCCCAGTCAATGTTCTCTGAAAAGTCCAACGTAATGTGCACCATGCCAGTGGCATCACTCGTAACATTATAGTCTTGTGACCATACCGCGGTTCCATTTTGACTGTTTTGTCGTAGTTCAAGACGCAAATTAGCAGTCTTATTGGTCATCACAAGCCCTGTCTGAGGATTAATCAACATTAAATTATAGTCCATAGCCTTAGGCAAGGCGGCATCTGCTGTTAAACTTGTAAGGATGGATACAAATAAAGCTAATGTAAATAATGTAATTCTTTTCATTTTCGTATTTTTTGTTTTTTAGTTTAACATAGTTTTTAGTCCAAAGTTCGATTGGAAAGAGACAGAAAAAGAAAACGTGGACTAATTCACTTCATCTGATTCAGAGGTCTTCGACTACCTATCACTCAAATTATGGAATAAAGCCCACGCCGTTGACGTGAGCATTAACTTTTACTCTTGTGGCTTACTTTAATTTGGCGAATTTAGGTAAACAAGAATTCAAGCTAACGCTTCTATTTCTATATGTCTTTAAGATTCAACTTATCTCATAGGCTTACATTTTTAGATTTTCGAGATTTGGGCGCATCTGATAAACCCTGTGGGAATGTAGTGCAAGTACTACCCCAGTTCGGGATAAGTATTTTAGTTTTTAACGAACGAGATATCAAGATAACCGCTTGACTATTTGCAAAATAGCGATGTTTTTACTAACTTTGTAGTAGTAAACAGACAATGAAACTAAAGAATATCGCTATGATTACCGAGGACAAAGTTACAAAATTTTTTTGTATTATCGATGAATTTTGCAAGTTTTTTGAGCAGGAGAATGGAAAAAAACTGCTTTTGGGAAGCGATGGTAAGAAACACCGCATGAGAAAAGCCTCACTGTCCGGCAGTGAAATCATGACCATCCTCTTGATTTTCCATTTCGGCTCTTTCCGGAACTTCAAACAAAACAACTCTCTTTATTCTGATCTTAACCCGAACTGGGGTAAACTATTCTGTAATACTCATGATAAGGCGGCACCGCAAATTGCATACGGTGCCGCCTGTGCTTTCGTTTATTCGTAATGCCGCTGGCGTTTCAGCCAAAGCTTGAACAAGGAATCGTTAATGGTTATTTCCTGTCCGTCGATGTCGATGAGGTCTTTCTTCAGTAAGGCTTTTTTTATAGACTGTATGTTGGCTGATGACTCCAGACGATATTCTTTTATAATCTCCTTACGGCTGAAACCGTTGGACACTCCGTTGGCAAGTGCCCTCATAAAGTTAAACTGTATATGAATGGATTTTCTATTGCCATGTTTTTATTGTTTTGATTATCAGATGCAAAGGTAAGTAATAAGTTTGTTAGTAACAAACTTATTACTTACAAACTTGTTACTTTTAACTTTTTTTGTCATGCAGACATTAGTCTGTGAGAAATAATTTCACTAATTTTGCATAAGAAACGACGAGTCGTGTGTCGCAGAATATATACTTATATCACGATGCTAAACAATATCACCTCATGACACAAACCATAATAATAATGTATCTCATAGGTTAGAAAAACTTTTTTTGAATAATAATTTGACTTCTTCGTTTTACAGTCGTATATTGAAATAGAGACACACGATGAAAGAAATCGACAGCGAAATAATATCACAATGCCAACGCGGTGACAAGACAGCCTTCAGGTATGTTGTTCAGACATACCAGCAAAGGGTGTTCTCGCTGGCGTTGAAGATGATTGCAAGCGAAGAAGATGCAAAGGACATCGTGCAGGAAACATTTATCCGCGTGTGGCAAAACATTACAGGCTATGACGGCAAGCACCGTTTTGTTACGTGGCTATACACCATAGCGTCGAGGCTATGCCTTGACTACCTGAAATCCTCACACATAAAAAGGTCTGTGGCAAGCGACGAGGAGGTGTTCCGACGATATGCTTCTGACAGCAACAGCCAGCGAATGCTTGAAAACAGTGAGTGGGTGTCGATAGTAAAGCTGCTGGCAGAAGGGTTGAGTGAAAAACAACGGCTGGTGTTTACACTATGTCAACTGGAGGGACTGACCTCACAGGAGACGGAAGAGATAACAGGAATGTCACCCTCGCAGGTAAAGAGCAACCTGTATGTGGCTCGACAAATAATCAGAAAGAAAATGAAGGAGTTGGGATATGAATAAGACAGATGAAATACTTGACAGACTGAAAGGCATGCAGCCGGTAATAGATAATCCTGATGAACTGACAGACAGCATCATGAATGCACTGCCGGAACAGACGGATGTCAAGACTGCGACAAAGGTAAGGATGTGGCCTTACATCGTTTCGTTTGTGGCAGCGGCAGGATTGTTACTGCTGTTGTCAATGGGATTCCACAAGAATGTCGCCACAGAGCCTGCCACGCTTGCACAGAAAGATACGGTGCGACAGGCTGAGACACCGGCAAGCGTACTGCGTGACACAATAAAGGTTGTGGAGAAACTGGTGCTTGCACGGAATGTCAAGGCTAAGCAAACGACGGAGGCTCCAGAGCCTGACAGTCTGGAATATTACATAGAGAAGTTGGAAAAAGAATTGCAGCAAGTGAGCGACCGCTGTTATCTTGCCAGGGTAGAGGCTGTGATACAGGAAGACGAACAGCTATGCAGGGCTGTGAATGAGTTACTATATACTGGCAGGGACACCTCGCTGTTAGTTGCAAACGAAGTCGTATTCTGATAAAACCATCCATATTATGAATAAAAGGACACTGATTGTGGCTTTTGCCATTGCGTTAACCATGAATGCAGCCGCGCAGCTGCAGACAGACACCATGGCGCTTAACCATGCCATAGAGCGATTTCTCAGCTCGGGACAGATGATATGCAAGGACACGCATTGGAGCCATGCCATGGGACAATGGTCTTTCAAACAGACCGTAGAGGGTGAAACCATGCAGGAGCCTCAGGCGTTGACGGAACTGAAGAACGTCTTCAGCCAATATGCAGTGAAGGCAACAACTGCATATATCCTTGATGGAGAGAAGAGTGTCTTGCCGTTTAACTTGATGAAGGTAAAACGTCAGGATAATTTTTACAAATATATCACAGGCCACTTCCTGCTGGAACAAGGTATGAACCTACGTCTCCTTGTCTTTTCAGAGGCTGGTAAGGATGCCATCTACGGACTGGAATGGCGCATTGTGCCAGTAACAGACCATAACGGCAGGTCATGGTGTACGTGTGAAGGAGAATTGTTCAGGTTTGACCATGGAACGTGGAACGTTGATTCATATACGCAGTATGATGCGTGGGAACATGCCTCCAGCTTGAAACCGATGAGTCAAGACGACATGACAAAATATGAGAATATATCGTCTCAGATGAAATTCATTACCGAACGCTTTGCATCTAACAAGAAAGGTAGCAAGGAAAACGATGCTGTGTTCTATATGATAGACAAACTCTGCAGGGAATATAATGGCAGATTGACAAAGAAACAATATGAAAACCTGAAAGAAATCACTCAGCCGATTACCGAAAGGGCTGATGAGACACAGAAGCGAATTTATGCAGATGCTTTCCAAAATTTATTGGAAAAGCATGTGCACTCTTTGCCCCAAAAGTACATTCGCCAAATGAGTTTTTTGTCAGACGAGATATTTCCAAGTTATGGGCAGGCAAAAATGATGTGTGTGAATTATGAATTGCAAGATATGTCACAGCTGTCCGTAACGCAGAAAGTGACGGGAAAGGCTAAAGGAAAGATTACTATACAACCGGTACACCCATACATGGAGTCCTATGAAGCGAACAGCGCTGACAGTTCTTTCTACTTGACGGAAGATTATTTAAAAGACCAATTACTGCGTGTCAGTGACGGAAAGGGCAATAGCATGATGATATTTGCTGATGGTACGGATGCCGATATTGACATTGAGAACATGACAGTGAGCGGTTCGGCGCTTAACAACCGCTTTGCAGAGGTGCAAAGGCAGATAAAGGCTTACAGGCAGGAAATGCGTAAGTATGCCTACCTTAATCATGACGGAAGCTATGACATAATAGACGAAAAAGGCTATAAGGATTTTTATAAGGAGATGCACCAGTTCAGGTTGCGGTTGATTGAAGAAAACACAGACAACCTGATACCTGCATGGTTACTTGCAGAGAGTTTCGTGATGATGGACTGCGAGGAATTGTCGCGCTTCATGGTTCGTGGTCGTGTGTATTCTGACAATATAGCCCTGCAACCCGTATGGAGTTATTATGAGGGACTGCAGAAACGCAAAGCCGGAATGGAATATACAGACATTGCTTGCACTGACACTGATGGACAACAGCGCCGTTTGAGTGAATACATAGGACATGGAGATTATGTAGTGTTGCACTTCTGGCAGACCACATCATCGATAACAAGAAAAGGAGCCAAGTCTTGCAAGCAGATTGCAAAAAAATATAAAGACCGCAACCTGCGTGTCGTCGGTATGGCATTTGATAAAGATAAAGAAGAATGGAAGCGATATGTAAAGAAACGCGACCTTGCGTTTGAACACTTGGCGGCATCTGACTTGACATCAGAGATAAACTTCAGCCAGACTGGTATAGCAAAGGCTTATGGCATAACAGCCTTGCCAGAGTCAATAGTGTTTGACCCTGACGGTCGCATAATCTGCACCGGACTTGAGGGCGATGACCTTAAAGCGTATCTGCAGCAAATATTCGGAGAATGATAATGATTAATGATTCAATAAAACAGTTTTTAAAATAGTAATGGTGGGTTCTAATAATTCCCACTGTCAGATTTTTGAGTATCGTTTGTCGACAGTCTTGGGTTAGTATTTGCACTACATTCCCACAGGGTTTATCGGATGCGCCCGAAAAAGGCAACTGCCTTATCTTTCTCGTAAACAATCCATAGTCTTGAAAGACGTAACTTGATAAACTTGGCAAGACCATTCTCTTTGTCATGGATAAAATCATCCATCGACTTGACACCACACTTGAAATCAGTTAGTGATAGCGTAATAACGCAGCATCAACGGGTCGATGGCACAAAAATTTGTCTGAATGGAAAAAAGTTAGTAACTTTGCATGATATTCGTCCTAAAAGAACATGACAATGAAAAAGATACAAACACTTTGCTTCTGTCTGTTGTTGGCGTGCGGTATATCTCGCGCTCAACACACCGTGACACCGCTTGATGCCGCCGACGTGCTGCCCGAAGCACAGTGGCGAGGCAAATGGATAGGCATAGACCACCTGACGGAGGGTGAGGATATAAGTTACAAGACACGTGTCAACGCACGCTACCTGCGCTCAGAATTCAGCGTGCAAGACAAGGAAATACGCAGTGCCAAGGCCTACATTGCCGCCGTGGGCTACTATGACTTGTATGTAAACGGACTGCAGCAGGATGCTGACCACGTGCTGAAACCCGTGCAGACGGATTCGCGCAAGAGCATGGAGTACAACGTGGTGGATGTCACTGCAGCCTTGAAACAGGGCAATAACGCTATAGGCGTGATACTGGGCAACGGTCGTGCGGTGCCCATGCGCTACTCGAAGCACTCCAAGTGTCCGTTTCTCGGCTATCCCAAGTGTCGCATTGACTTGATGATAACATACGCCGACGGCAAGACACAACGAGTATCAACGAGCGAAAAGACATGGAAAGCCACCTGTAATGGTGCCATCCGCTCAAATAATGAGTACGATGGCGAGGTGTATGATGCGCGCTGTGAGATGCAGGGATGGAACACAGTAGGTTTTGATGACAGCGCATGGCAGCAGGCGGAACTCGCCGAGTTGCCCATAGGCGCATTGTATCCACAGACAGCAGCCAACCAGTGCCCTACCCCATTGGCTACGATGCAGTCGCAGACAGGGAAGATTTCCGCCCCCTCACTATGGCAAGGCACACGGGGCGAGTATTACGCTGACCTCAAACAGAATATCGCCGGCTACATCGCTCTGCGCATACGAGGCAACGAGGGCGACACCATTCGCATAAAATACGCCGAGCGCCTTAACGAGGACTCTACGCTATACGTGGCAAATCTGCGCGATGCCGAGACAGAGGATATATACATCTGCAACGGCACAGAGGGCGAGGGACGCTGGTGGAAGCCAACGTTTGTGTACCACGGCGGTCGCTATGTACGCATAACGGGCATGAAGGAACTGACGTCAGAAGACATCAAAGCCTACGTGGTCAGCGACGAGATGAATGACATTGGCACGTTCACGTCAAGCAACGATATGCTCAATCGCCTCTATCGCGCTGCGTGGTGGGGGATTAAGACCAACTACCACGGATTTCCGACCGACTGCCCTCAGCGCAATGAGCGACAGCCATGGCTCGGTGATCGCACGGTAGGTTCGCTGGGCGAGAGTTACCTATTTGACAACAACCGTATGTACACCCGCTGGATGCGCGACATCTGTGACGCACAGCGATATGACGGAGCGATGAGCGACGTGTCGCCTGCCTTCTGGAATTACTACAACGATGACGTGACGTGGCCTGCCTGCCTGCCCTTCACCTGCGATATGCTCTACCGGCAATACGGCAACATGGAGGCCATACGCAACAGTTATCCTTATATCAAGAAGTGGCTGGAGCATATCTGCCAGACATATACCAAGGACGGAATTATCAACCGCGACAAGTACGGCGACTGGTGTATGCCACCGGAAAAGCCCGAGTTGATACACTCTAAAGACCCCACACGACAGACAGACGGAACGCTGCTTTCCACGGCTTACGTGATAAAAGCCATGCGGCTGATGAGCGAATACGCACAGTTGCTGGGGCTGGAGACTGACAAGGCAGACTACAGCAGGCGCGCCGACGAGATGACAGAGGCTTTCAACAGCAAATGGCTCACGGTGAAGCGTGGCACGTCGCCAGTGCCGGGACATCCGCTCTACCCCGACAGCATATACTACGGCAACAATACCGCAACAGCCAACGTTGTGGCACTGGCATTCGACCTCGTGCCTGCCGACTGCCGTCAGGCGGTAATCGACAATGTAGTGGAGAACATAATCGTAAAGAATGGCGGCCACGTATCGTGCGGAGTGATAGGCATTTCCCACCTAATGCGCACGCTGACGCGCAACGGCTACGGCGACGTGGCTTTCCTGCTTGCCACCAACAAGACCTTCCCTTCATGGGGATATATGCTTGAGCATGGTGCTACCACTATCTGGGAACTATGGAATGGCGACACTGCCAACCCTGCCATGAACTCCGGAAACCACGTGATGCTGCTTGGAGACCTGCTGACATGGATGTATCAGGACCTTGCAGGAATACGCAATGCAGAGGGCAGTGCGGGCTACAAGCAACTGCTTATGAAGCCCGATTTCTCCATACAAGACCTCGACAGCATTGACTGTTCCTACCGCACTCCGCAGGGCACGGTATGTTCACGCTGGAAAAAGACGCTGGAACAGTTGCACTGGGAGATAACGCTGCCCGAGGGTGTAGAGGCCGATGCGGTGCTGCCCGATGGCACTGTGCGCAGGATTGCTGCCGGCACTACCGTGATAGATGCGCACATGCCTTTCGAGCATGGCATCTCGCCACGGCAGCAGTACACTGCCAAGGACTGGCAAATCATTGACGATGAGTTCGTATATGACCACTCCATATACCCCGAAACCCACTCGTCGAGCATAGTAGAACTGCGTGACGGCACTCTGCTCGCTACCTACTTCGGTGGCACCAAGGAGCGCAACCCCGATGTATGTATCTACACGCAGCGCAAGACCTCTAAATGGGAAGCCCCCGTACTGGCTGCCGACGGAGTGTTTGAGCCTGACGATGAGAATATCAGATTGGCCGGACTGGCTGGCATTGACACCACTTGCGTAAAGGCGGAGTTTGGCCCTTGCAAGGATAAGGGTATTGACTGGCACACGGCTAAGGACGTGATAGGCATGACATGGGAGCAGGCTCTCGACTACAAGGACTCCATACCTCAGGTAGCTGCACGCAAGGCTTGCTGGAACCCGGTGCTCTTCGAGATGCCCGACGGCGAGATATGGCTGTTTTTCAAGATTGGGAAGAACGTGGCAGACTGGACTGGCTGGCTGTGTAAGTCGCGCGACGGCGGCCGCACCTGGAGCCAGCGCGAACCGCTGCCCGAGGGTTTTCTCGGTCCGATTAAGAACAAGCCCATCATCGTTGGCGATAACCTTGTGTGTCCCTCGTCAACAGAGCAGAATGGTTGGAAAATTCATTTTGAGTTATACAACATGACGACGCACGAGTGGACGAAGACGGCTCCACGCGCAACGGACTCCTGCCTGTGCATACAGCCCACGCTGCTACGCCACCCTGACGGCCGCCTGCAGGCTCTGGCCCGCATACGTCCGACCACTGCCCAGCGCAAGGGACTGGACCAGACGCGCGGCCGCATAGCTACTACATGGAGCAACGACGGCGGCATGACCTGGAGCAACATGGAGTTTGTAGATGCACCCAACAACCAGTCGGGTATCGATGCCGTCACTCTCACTACTCCAGTGAGCATAAAAGCCTCTGACGGCCGCACTTACAAGAACCAGCGCCACGTGCTTATCTACAATGATTTCGGCACGCTGCCCGGCACCAACAAGGGACCGCGCACACCTATCTCGCTCGCCTCGTCCAGCGATGGCATACAATGGCATCACTTCTGCACCCTGGAGCGTTCGCCCATAAGCCAGTACTCCTATCCTTCTATCATTCAAGGAGATGACGGTACGCTCCACTGCGTATATACCTGGCGCAGACAACGTATAGCATACAAGCACGTCAGGTTGAAATGAGGTCGTATCGTAAAAGCTATCTAATAACCTCGTAATCGCATACTGATTACAGTGTAATATGTACCTGATTACACTGCAATCAGTATGCGATTACATTGTAAAAGCTATCTGATTAGAATGATGTTTTTTTCTCTCCTCTTCTACTCCACTATTTTATAATCTTTGGCAATGGCAGAGCCGGGGGATTGTCGTCGCTGAGGATAATCGGCGAGTGTTTCTGCTCTGTGCCAGAACCCTTCGCCAGGACGTCGTCAGAGGATGGAGACTTCTGTTTGTCAAACTCCATAAACTGCTCCAACAGCGATGCGCTACGTAGATTGTCAGACTTGCCGCCGTTGGCAACCTTCATCACACGAGCATATATGGCATAGCGCGACAGGGCATTGAACGACAGCTCCGTACTCGTGATAACGCTGTTCATCAGACTCTCCCACGTCGGACGGTAGAAGTTTTTCTTTATAACATAATACGTTCTGCCAGTGTATTCCGTGCCTGTATATTTCTCGCCCACGGTCAGGTAGAGTGCTCCGCCCTGATACCATCTTAGTTTCTCGCCCGTGTAGTTGCCGCTCCTGGCCAATTCGTAACCGAAAGAGCCCGGCTCCATGTCGTGCTCGCCCAGCAGCAGGTTATATGTCTTATTAGACTTACTGAGTATGGCATACTTCTCGCTGAATTCGTTCTCTGTGCTTGTGTCATAGTGAATATTGAGATAGTAGCCGTTGCGCTGACACGAGGTAAAGACAGAGATATACTTTTCTTCAGGTTCGTCATACTTGGGATAGTACTCATCATGAAGTTTGCCGATGCCATGACCTATGGCTTCATGCTGGAGCACTTGTTCGAAATAGTCCTTCTGCATCTTCCTTCCGCCTGTGTATGAGCAAGATATCGGCACATACGACAATGCAAATCCCACTGGCACTGAATCTCTAACAGTGAGGGGTTCCGGCATTAGAGTCACTCCGGCATACTGATTGCTATTGAGCAGAACGATGACTTGTGAGTTTCTTATTGACATTCCGTAGTTTTTAAGCACCTTGGAGGCATACTCCTGTATCTTTATTGAGTCGCCATATATATCTACATCGCTTGTGGATTTCAGTCGGGTGCCAAACAGCGTGTTGCGTTTCTCAGTAGTTATACCGCTCTGTTCTGACACTGTGTTTACGCCAATCACATCGCAGTATTCACGCAGTGAGGCCATGGGTTCTGATGCAAACAGGGCATCAACGGTCTTTTTCAGGGCATTGGAGTAAGTGCCGTTGGTGATGTCATTCTCAGAAAATCCGTCGCCCATGATGATAATGGGGAAACCGTTGCCTTTTGTGTGAGTTACGAGTCTTGACACTGTACCCAAGCCATCATATACGATATCACCCTCCCTTACGGAGAAGTCGTCATTCTCACTGCCACAGGCTGCAAGCATCATGGCAAGCAGGGCTGTGACAGAGAATATGGAGAGACGCGCTAATGACATAGTGCGTGATAACAGTTGTGTGTAACTTATGTTTTTCATTTTGCGTTTTAGATTTTTTGTTTTTGTATTATTCATTGTAATCATAAGCCGAATTATGAATTATGAATTATGAATTATGAATTATATATTGTCTCTCACTGCCACGGCATAGGCATAGCCTTTCTCCTTGTTTATGCCGCTCTGCATGGTCACTCCGTGCATACGCTCGGAGGTAAGGCAAGACTTCATATCGTCAGTGATGCCCTCACCCGTCAGTTTCAGCAGTGCTTCCTTGCGCGTCCACAGTTCGGTAAACGTATCGTCGGGACTTTCTGCCGACAGTATCTGTTGCATCTCGTCGTCACTCATGCAGTAGCGCGCCAGTCGCTCATTATAGCGTCCTATGCGCTCCACGTCGATGCCACATTCCCTGTCACTCACCACGCAAGCCACGGCAGCCTTGCAGTGTGACAGGTTGAAATAGACTGGTGGCGTGTATGGTTTGCCATGCTCTGCAATCGAAAACTCTGGCTGCCATCCCAGCATCTGTTCAAGCAGCAGGTATGCCTCGGCACACTCACGCTGTCCTTGCTCCTGCTTGTAGGCCAAGGCTTTCTGCCTACGCCACTCGGGCAAGCGGGCAAGCAAAGTGCTCAATGGCTCAGGATTGCTGAAGTCGTCCTTTATCTTGTAGTTTATCATCTGTTCGCAAAGTTACGAATTTTTAAGGAATTAAACCGTATATTTTCACTAAAAAAACATTAAAAAGGCAAAAGAGCCGACAAAACCTGAAGTTTTGCCGGCTCTTTTGCCTGATAATTCATACACGGTGGGTTATATGCTTGGCCGCGCATCGTACGCATGATGCGGATAGTCAGTAGTGAAATGCAATCCGCGACACTCCTTGCGTTCTATCGCCCAACGTGTGATGAGGTACGCCACGTTAATCATGTTGCGCAGTTCGCAGATGTCCTTCGTTGGCGTCACACGTTTAAACAGAGCCTCGGTTTCTTCATACAAGGTATCGAGACGTACCCACGCACGCTTCAGACGGAGGTCGCTGCGCACAATGCCTACATAGTTTGACATCACCGTGCCTACCTCATGCACGCTCTGCGTTATCAACACCTTTTCCTCATTGGTCATGGTTCCCTCGTCGTTCCACTCGGGTATCATGGTGTTGAAGTCATATTCATCAATATGCTCCAGCGAATGGCGTGATGCCGTCTCTGCATATACCACGGCCTCAATGAGTGAGTTGGAAGCCAGACGGTTGCCGCCATGCAGTCCGGTGCATGAACATTCACCCACGGCATACAGTCGCTTGATGCTCGACTGACCGTTGAGGTCAACCTTGATGCCGCCACACATGTAGTGGGCAGCAGGGCGCACGGGGATGTATTCCTTCGTGATATCTATGCCTATGCTCAGGCATTTCTGATAGATATTGGGGAAGTGATGCTTCGTCTCCTCTGGGTCTTTGTGGGTCACGTCAAGACATACATGGTCTATGCCGTGTATTTTCATTTCCTTGTCAATGGCACGCGCTACGATGTCACGTGGCGCAAGCGACAAGCGCTCGTCGTATTTCTCCATGAATGTTTCGCCGGTAGGCAGTCGCAGTATGCCGCCATAGCCACGCATAGCCTCGGTGATGAGGTAGGCAGGATGGGTCTCGCCCGGGTGATATAGCGATGTGGGGTGGAACTGCACAAACTCCATGTCGGCCACGGTTGCCTTTGCACGGTAAGCCATTGCCTCGCCATCGCCTGTAGCTATGACGGGGTTGGTTGTCGTAAGATATACAGCACCGCAACCTCCTGTACACATTACGGTGACTTTTGACAGATAGGTATCGACTTTCTGTGTCTCTGGATTTAACACGTACGCACCGTAACACTCTATGTCGTTTGACTGGCGCGTAACCTCTATGCCCAGATGGTGCTGTGTGATTATCTCAACAGCAAAGTGGTTTTCTTTTATCTCTATATCGGGATTACTGCGCACTGCCGCCATCAGTCCACGCTGTATCTCTGCGCCGGTGTCATCAGCATGATGAAGTATGCGGAATTCTGAGTGTCCGCCTTCACGATGCAGGTCGTACAAACCGTCTTCGTTCTTGTCAAAGTTCACGCCCCACTGCACCAACTCCTTTATCTGAGATGGTCCCATGCGTACTACCTGATCCACGGCGGCAGGGTCTGAGATGTAGTCGCCGGCAATCATCGTGTCATTGATATGTTTCTCAAAATCATCAACGATAACATTCGTGACAGAAGCCACGCCGCCCTGGGCACGTGTGGTATTAGCCTCATCAAGGGTGGTTTTACATATAAGGCATATCTTGCCCTTCTTTGCTCTTGCTACTTTCAGAGCGTAACTCATACCGGCTACTCCTGCGCCGATAATAAGGAAGTCATATTTATATACCATAAGCAATGTTATGTTTTTTGTGTATTAAGTAGGTGTGCATAATTATTTTTATAATATTGCGAGCATACCTCGCTTTTACCTTGTCAATGAGAATTTTATGCCCAGTCCGAAGTCTTGCGTAACGGTTGGGTATGAACCTGAAGACAACAACGGCGTATTAGTCTGACGGTCATAATAGAAACTCATTGACATCAGTTTCGAAATGCTGTATTCTGCCGAGAAAGCAAGTTTGAAAGCATTGTTGCCTGACGTTGCCGATGAACTTGCCGTTGCAATGTCTCGCGTGATGGCTGCTTGCTGGCGGTAACTCATGTCAAGGCGCAGGTTTAGGTCGTGGGCAAAACCTTTCACTCTCGTGTTTCCACTCGATGTTGAAGACTGACTTTCATCGTCAGCATTACCCTTCTTCTTATTCTTCAACACGAGTGGCGACTTGCCGCGGAATGGATTAAAGTCACTTATCTTATAGCCCATACCCACTACCCAGTCTTTAGATAGTGCCTCGTTAATCTGTACGCTGGTCATCGACAGCGTCAACACGCGAGTCGTCTTATATTCCACCTTAAACGACATGTTATTCGGTAACGTGAAGTCTATACCAAGCAATGGAGAGAAGGCCTCGTTGATACTAACGGTTGACACGTTAAACATGGAGTTTGGCACGACACGGCCATCGTCAGTAGCATCTGTAATATATCCGATGCGATCTCCCATATACGACATATAGGTGGAGTAAGAACTGTATGAACCCACTGCATATACGCTCTTATATGAATGGTTGATATTAAAGCTCTTGAAGTGATCCTTAAACCATTGTATCTGCGTAAGTCCGCTGAAGCGAAGCGTCCAGTTTGGCAACATACTCGTTATGGCAGGGAAAATGCTTAGCCCTTTGTAACCTGTATAGGCATTGAGGAATGCCGGTATCATTACGTCGGCACTGTATTTATTTACCTCTCCGTAGTCTGGATTAAAGCGTTGACCTGCGTATGCTGTACCACTTGGATAGCGCGTGCCTACATACTGTCTCTGCACACGTGCCTGATAAGCATCGAGTAGCGAACAGAATTCGCTGAATGAAGCAGAATGATAACCATTGTTGGCATCGCCAATGCCCTCAAAGGCTGACTTGATACTTACTGTCGTCATGGTGAATGTGCCGCTCTGCGTAGTCGGACTGCCGACATACATGTATTGTATCGACTTATTCTTGGTAAGAGTATGAGCCATGTTGAGATCAACCTTCAGATTATTGAATGGTTCAAGCGTCATCTTAATCTGCAAATCCTGCGTACTGTTGGTTGTTGCAGGAGTAGATACTGACTCATTCTGTAATAGCCATCCATTTTCCTTCGCACGGTCTATGTAACTATCACCGATGAAACCAAATGCAAAGTCCAGTCCCGGGGTCAGCACGTTGTCTTTCCTCTGTCCAAAGACATCACCGACAGTCGGCAGGAAACCGGGAAGTGCCATAGAGTATTGATTGCGATAACTGATGGAGATATTGCGAACAGACATTGCTACACGAGCTACTCTTTGCGCTATCTTGTACCACGTGAGATTCTCAAGTGGTTCAAGGGCTACGACTGACAGTTTCATCTTGACGGCAGTATCCGCACGGTTAATAAGTTTTATTTTGTTGTCGTCAACGCGCTTGTATTTAACTGGTATGGGCTTTCCTTTTGCGTCCTTGGCCGTAACAAGCAGACGGTTTGACTTCTTTCCGTGCGTTATTACGATAGAAGTATCGGCTGCCAAAGTCAACTCTCTTGTATAAGTGTTACGCTTAATCTTCTGCGCCTTAGCCTTTTCTTCGGCTGCAGTCTGCGCAGCCTTGGCTTTCTCCTTTTCTTCTGGAGAGAGGCTTTCGTCCTGTTCCTCCTGTTTCTTCTTTTCTTTCTCGGCCTTTTCTTGCTCTTGCTGTTTTTTCTTCTTCGCAGCCTCAGCAGTTGATGTTTTTTTCTTTGGCTTGCCTACACTCTCGTTTACTTTCTTGAGGAAAGGCACGTTATTATACAACTTCACCATATCAAGGGTGGAATTGATAGTGATGTTGCGCGTATTGCTGATAGTGTTACCATATTTCACTATGCCATCTTCTTCTGAGCCACGCGCCCAGTGATATGTTGCTGCGTATGTACCATCTGCCTTAAGCCAATCGAATATCGGTATAAGATTGAGCGGAAGCTGATAAGAGGCATTGAACGACTGGTTGTAGTCAAGAGGAGTACCCATGTGCTTAATACTTGTCCACACCGAATCCTTCCACGCTGCGTAGCCATCAGGATTGAGGTCTTTATTGACCTGTGTATAAGGCTCCTCCACTTCTGCACGCGTAGCACTCTGGAAGCTCATGCGCAAGTTGCGCGTCAAGTCCCATCGTATGGAGAAAGAACGGTTCCATAGGAATTGTGAACTGAATGTAACAGGCAAACTGGCTTCATTACTGAGGTCATCCAAATCACGCAACTGCTGTTCGTAGTAAGTGCGTGTCATATCGGTATTTGCTGATATATTCTGCGGCAACCAATTAAGCGTAAACTTCTTTAAAATATCAAGATACTTCGATTTAGACTTTAGTTTCTTAAATGGTTCAAATGACTTATATACAGGAGTCCAAGAGTAATTTATGGAGCCACGCCATGTATCATCATTCTCATACACGGTAGTCTCACCATCAGAATGACGGTGTGAGTGACTATATGAGAATGAGAAGTTAGCAGGATCGTATGGCATAGGATGACGCTTTGTTGCAATACCGATACGCATTCCTGACAATGAAAGGTTTTTACTGACAGTATTTGTTACGGCGATACTCTCAATAGAATCCTTTTCATGCTGTGAGCCAGCTGATTCAAGCGCATCTTCCAGCAACATATCAGTATCTAAAGGATTATACTTTGGCGATGTACGCTCACGTGTAACACTATAATACAAAGGAATGTTTACCTTGGCTTTCTCGGGGAAAAAACGTCCCAAATCCATTTGCGTCGTTACAGAATACGTACCATATTTTTCCATCGTACGCTCTAAGACTTTCTGTTCTATACCACCAAAGCCATCACTTATGTACTTGCCTGTAGCTTGAATAGAGGCGAAATCTGATAATTGCAGATCAAGGTTAGCAGATGCAGCCCAGCCTCCATTGCTTTCTGGTTCGAGCAATCGTAGCTCGTTGACCCACACCTCGCCATCTTTTACATCAGCAGACAAGTTACGTACACCTATCATCATCGTACGCACCTCTCCTAATGAAGGATTACCAACGATAGACATCTTATTGTTTTGATTATCGCTATCGTAGGATGAATATATGGCATTGATAGAAGCCTTACCCTGCGACTTAAGCAGATTACGCTGTTTTTTGAGTGCAGTAAGTTTCTTCAGGTCGATATTAAGCATATTTTCAGCTGGCCATACAACGGCACAGTCAGCATTAGAGTATGTGCTGTATATTCCTGCAGGAGTGAGCTTTAATGGTATCTCATACTCATAGTAGTTATTGTTGTAGTCAGAACCGAGGCGAAAGAACAATGCCAGTTGTGAGTTCTGCAGGTTAGTGGTATTCTGTTCAAGCGCATTAGCATGTACAAACATCTGCAGACGCTTGTAATAACGCATGTCATAGTTGGTATTCTTATATACAGCTACGGCATCTCCTTTTGACATGTTGGTGACATCCATACGCAGTGCCTGCTCATTGTTTTCAGTAAGCTGTGGCTGCGAAGGATCAACGACACGGCTTATACCAGGTGGCAACACATAGTTTACGGGGGTCTTATCGTTGTTTTCCTCGATACTTATTGCCGATGCCATAAACTGTGCTGTAGGGTTGGGTGAAGCCCCCTTTAGCTGCTGTTCATATATGCGCCAGTCACCGCGCACGAGGTCAAGACTTGCGAAACGCAGTATTGTAGGTTCTTCAAAGCCTTTCATATACATACGCATGAAGCGTATTGAAGAGAAATCAGAAATAGAACCTATCTTCTTTCCAGAATTGATTGGAATACGGAATTGATACCACGTCACGGTTTCTTTCTTTCCATTACGCAACGTTGTGCTTGCTTCACGCTTATCCACAATATACTCATTTGCTCCAACATCCATGTGGTTGGGATCTATATATATGGTATAATCGTAATAGTTTTCGTATTCGTTGAGCGTATAGTCCTGATTGATATCCTCCACATCAGGCGTTGTCTTATATGAAGTATCGTAAGCCTCAGTACGCGTATCAGAGTCAGGAGAGTTTCCTTGAGGATTGTTGATGTATTTGTAGCGGTCAAGGATTGAGGTCTGTGCGGCATCCCAATCAGAGCCACGGAAATAGTGATAGTTATCGCCAGCAGGGTCGTTGAGTATTGCTGCGCGTACACTATCATTGACCACAGTGTTTCTTACGCTATTAAGAAATCCCTGATAAGACTCCCACTGTTGTTCTTCTTCATCAGTAAGTCCGTTGTAACCAACATCTTGTTTGCTTCGCGAGCCACTCGTTGTGGCGAAAGCATAGTTTATTGTATTCTGTACAGGAATGAAGCCCCATTGTGTTGAGTCAAGACGCGTAGCTTCACCATCAGCTACAGGCATACCACTTTCGTAGAACTTCTTACCATCATAGAGAATATCCTCTGACACTTCACCCAGATTTATATGCAGTTCGCCTGCATGCTTGTCAGCAGTTCCATCAGCACGAGTATAGACATAGGGGTCCATCAGCCAGAACTCCACATACTCTATGTTTGACTCCTCAAAGTCGCTTGTATCAAGTTTGCGCATCATTCCACCCCACGACTGTGCAGGATTAGGCAATAAGCCTTGTTGTGTAAGCGAAGGATTGAAGTTGTATGGTCCACGCTCCGATGGATAGTAAGCCAGATTAAGCACACGTATGGTGTTTGTCACGCCATTATATGTATTCTGGTCGCGATTAGGGTATAGCTCATTAACATAGACCTCTCTCACGTAGTGATTTGACAATTGGTCAAGGTCGTTCTTAATATGACTTGGCGTAAGCGTAGATGAGCGCGTGGTGAAGAGTTTATCTATCGTGTACCAAGCGAGCCTTGCACGGTTATAACCAGACTCAAGTGTAGATTTGCTGTATGTGTTACGTCCTTCCGTAGGTACACTTGCCAGCGTCCATGCCGTTGGCGTACTGATATCTATACCGTTGGTGGCACTCTCGAAGTCATCAATATAAGATGCATTATCCTGCGTTCCACTCGCCATACTGCTGAAAAGTTTTGCAAATTCCACATTCATCTTCAGGCTCGAAGGTTGCGAGACATGCAGGAATGGTATGTAATTCAGCATAGTCGTAAGCCATTGGCTCTCGGTTTTCCAGTTCAGATTAAGACCTATGAGTGTATTGTTTACAGGTTCGCTACCCATTGTCACCTTTGATGTCAGACTCTGCTCAGATAAGTGTTGGAACGTACCGCTCAACATGAAGTCTTTTGAAAAATCATATTCCCAGTTAAGACCAAACATAGTTTTGCGTTGCATACCGTAGTCAGAGTTGCTTTCCAATGACACATTGACAGCAGTTCCTGCATCTATTATGCTTTGGTTGAGGATTGTAACCTCACCTGCTGAATAGTCCACTGAGTAGTCGCTGCCTTCTGTCAGTTCTACACCAGCCGCTGTAACCTTAACACTTCCTTGTGGTACATTATATGCACCGAGACTTATAACATTGGCTGCAGAGCCCTTATACTGACCTACAAGAATATATTTGTTTTTCTCTGCTATCTGTTTCGCAACTGTCCGTGTAGTATCATAGAGTTCCTGATAGCGATATTTTGCAGCAACATCGTCACTAACCCCGCGCGAGCGTAGCGCATTATACATACCTGTGCCGAACGGCTCAGCCGAGGGGAAGAATACGCGCCCGTTACTTATGGTATAACCGTCCACATAGTCAAAGAAGCCATTTGAGTGTGTCTTATTGTTATTATCCAGACGGTCTGCACCCATGAGTTTTATGAGAGGCTCACGCTTTACCTGCGTCTCGGGCAGGTAGGTGACATAGACACCAGCCGAGTCGCTCTGGAATTTTACGTCAAGTTTGAATTTCTCCTGTTGCAGTGTGGATGCCAGATAATACACATTGCGCATCATCAGTTTCCAGTTCTGCTGTGAAGGAGTATTAGATGTATTCTTCAACGATTTCACTACGAGTGCCTGCGTCACATCGGTATTGTCCGACGAAAACTCTCCTACCTGATATGTCACGCCACCGTATGTATATTCGTAGGCAATGGCGAGCACTTGATCGCTCTGCAACGTTGTCTTCAGCGAGATGTAGCCCATTGTCTTATTGACAGTATAATCTGACGATGACAAAAGCCTGGCTTTCTCTATTTTCTCGTATGTAGTGCCGCCAGCCATTGTCTGACCTCCTACCACAGAACCGTCAAGCACGCTACTAATCATGTTTACGTCGCGCACCCCTTGCGATGTTTTGCTGTTTATGTCAGAGTATGTGGAATTTGCGTTGTTTGATGGCACAGCACCTGATGCCTCGCCGAGGTTAGGCAGGGCAATAATATTTCGCGTATTACTAGTAGAACCGCTTTTATTCGTCACCCACACCTCTACTCTTCCAATGCTTATGCCTGTGGCAGGTGTAGGAAGTGATGTCATCCAACTGTCATAATGGTTACGGAAGTACATAGCCATGAAGAAATGGCGGTTCTCTTCGTAGTTTGCCACGTTGATTTCAAATGGTGTCAACTGTACGCCACCGCGACTCGACACACTTGACGATGTGGATTTCTTCTGTGACACCACCGTTTGCAGTTTCAGTTTGCCAAACTGCATATCTGTTCTTATGCCGAACAGAGACGAAGCCCCCTGCACCAGCGATGAATTACCCGGGAAACTGACATTACCTGCCTCAACGAGTTTTATTATCTCATCTTCCTTACCATCATACCTCAGTTTCATATTCTGTGCATCGTAGTCAAACGTAGCATCAGTGTTGTAGTTGAGGTTCATGTTCATTTTGTCACCCACCTTACCTGTGACATTCACATTTATCTTCTCATCGAAGTCAATGGTCGTAGTGTTACGGTTACGTATAGGCAGCGATGGATTGTCTATACTCTTCATCGTAGCCCCAAGCTTCAACTCTGCCGACCCCTGCGTCTTGACGCGTATGCCACCAGGACCGAATATCTTCTCCGCCGGTCCGAGGTCGAAGTGCATATCGGTAAAGTCAAATTTCTCCTTGCCTTTCTGTTCGAATATCTCTGCATTCTTTTTGCGAAAGAAATCAGTAAACAGTCCCTTTTCTGTCCACTTCATATACTCTGGCTGATCCATCATCACAGGTGAACCGAGCCATGTACGTCCGAACTTCGTGCCGAGTATATAGCGATTGATTGTATCGTTATATTCCGTTGTCTGCTGCAGGTTCTCTGGCAGTTGCATATCAGCAGAGCCCCGTTTGAGGTCATCATACACTATAGGCGACGTGCGTTGTATCTTCCATCGTGGATGCAACAAACTGTCAGGAATGGTATCTTCCTGCAAGCGCAACCGTGCCTGCTGTTCGCGGTAGCGCTCAAGCGTACTTTTTTTACGATCTTCTTCTTCTTTCTTCCTGCGTTCCTCTGCCATCTTTCTCCTCTGCTCTGCAGCAGAGAGTTTGGGTTCAGGCTTTTTCTCATCTTTCTTCTCATCTTTCTTCTCATCTTTTAATGCTTCATCAAACTCGCTCCAGTCTCCGTCCTCAGGACCAATGATAGAGTGTATCATCGCAGAACCTACGATGACATACAGTGTCAATGAGAGTATTATGAGAAGATGTTTCCTCACGCCGTCCGTGTTTTCCTTTCTTACTTTATCAGTTTTAGTGCCTGTTTAATCACCTGCTCCACTGGCATCGATGGTTGTGCCTGCAATATCTCGGTTACCACCTTCGCACTCGGTGCAGGTGAGAATCCGAGCATAGTGAGCGCGCCTACAGCCTCATCGCGCACTTCCTGATTTACATTAGCAGCAGAAGCTCCTGCGAGTGACGATGTTATATCCTGTATCATACCGTTGGAAGCCATCTTATCACGCAGATCTACTATGATGCGCTGTGCAGTCTTCAGTCCAATTCCTTTCACTCCCTTCAGAGCTTTTTCGTTGCCCGTAGAGATGATATTTACCAACTCTGCCGGACTTGTTGCACTGAGTATCATGCGTGCTGTATTGCTACCCACGCCGCTCACGGTCACGAGCATACGATATATCTCACGCTCCTGCTTCGTTGCGAAGCCATACAGCGTGAATGAATCGTCACGACCACCCGTCATGAGTACTTCGTGAACATAGAGTTTCACTTCCTTCTTATCTTGAATAGCCGTATAGGTATTCAGCGAAATATTAAGCAGGTAGCCTACACCGCTTGTTGTTTCTATCACTGCCTGTGCAGGGGTCACCTCTGCCAGCACACCTTTTATATATTCTATCATATCACTAATAAAAACGCAGAAGGTCTGTTATTATTGCATCTGAGAGTGTTAAAATTACTTTTTCCTCATCATCACCTTGCGTCCCTGGTTGATATAGATTCCGCTACGACCTAATTTACTTACTCTACGCCCCATTATGTCATAGAACACCATGCTTTCTTTCTTACTCTCAGCCTTTACCGTCTGAACAGGAGTAGGGTCTTCACCCGTACGATAGCCCCACACCGTCACGCCTGACTTTGCCAGGGCTGTGAATGCTACCGTCTGTTTCGTCTGACTGGGTTCCATTGTCTGTTCTACAACCACGCCCTTATATTGTACTCCGCCAATCGACATGGTTACATAAGACTTTCCATCAGTCAGACTCCATGTACCATTGGCATCTCCGCTGATTGTCCCATCATTATGCAGCACGACATCTATCGGCGTTGCCAGTTCTTTCTTACGATGGTCAAGCCCATATCTATGCGTGAGCAGTTTGTATGTTCCCGTCACTTGTTCGTGGTTCACAATCTGCCGAGTGGTAATATCTCCATCCGTAACCTGCTCTCCAGTATATTCAAACGGTGCTGCAACGAGCCATCCGTCCTCGTTTTGGAACAACTGATGCACGCGTACCTGATGCCATTCGCCACTGTTCTGGAAACGACTGTGATACACGAGATACGTACGACCGTCAGGTGCAGAAATAACAGAATTGTGTCCTTGCGAGCGTTCGCCATCAGCTGAGAGCATATCACCCCAATAACCATACGCACCGAAAATATTTATGCCACGCATACTGCTGTTTGGTCCGAAGTTCAATTCATAGGCAGTAAGCACAGCCTTTCTTCCCATGGCATCGGTATAAGGTCCATCTGGTGTCATTGAGCGAAAGACGCGCATCTGATAACCGCCATTATTATAATCGTTGGTATCACCTCCCGCTGCCAATCCACCATTCGAGATAAACAGATAATAATATCCTCCTACATATTCTATATATGAGCCTTCACCCGATGAATAGAAGCCACCCGCAATCTTCTTTCCGAAATATGGATCGCTCGTCACTCCGTCTGTACTGCCACCCACGGAAAGGTATGTGGTATCATAGTCACGCAAACCGTTTTCTTCATTCAGTTTAAGTATCCATATACCACCACTCCACGAACCGTAACTCATCCACAGTCCTCCCTCTTTATCGTAAAACACGCAGGGATCTATGCAGTGTGGCCAACGACGGCCCCAATAAGAGGTATAGCGCGATGGTATAGTCGTCATACTACCTATAGCCAATTCCATATCCGTATTCTTGTAGCTCAGTGATGCCGGCGCACCACTAATGTTGAAACCACTTATAATTACCGGTCCTTGATAGACGTAAGGCCCCGTGATATTGTCTGCCGTCAGCAATATGATACTTGAGTTCCATTTCGGTCCGTTAATACTCATATACATGCACCATTTTTTCATCTTCTCATTGTAGATAACATCAGGTGCCCACATATTTCCGCTGATATCATAATTGCCGTAAGCCGCTGACCAGTCAAGGGCATTGAAATCAGGAAATGTCACCTGCTCCCCCTGCTTCGTCACGGTTTTCGTGGCACAACTTGTGAAGGCATTGGCATTGCTGACATTGGCAGTAACGCCACCTGTGCCATTCATCTGCCCCCATGACCACCGTGTTGACGACCAACTCATCATATCCTTTGTTCTTGCGCAGGCAAGATGGCTTCCAAAAATATAATAGTATTTGCTTGATGGCTCCCATACTACGCTGGGGTCATGTACTGACACCCTGTTCAGTTTGTATGCACTTACCGTTGTTATTGCCGTCATCATGGCAATAATTAAAATCAAGAATACTTTCTTCATTTATTTATATACTTTTACCTTATAACATAAAAAACATATCCTATCAAATAGAGCACTTGTAAAATTTGAGGTAGGAACCCACCTTGAATAATACCCTGCGTCTTTGCACATTCGAGAAATCTGGTACAAAATTACATCTTTTTTCTCGTATTTCCAAATTAAACTATGTAGTAAAGTTGTAGTATGAAGTTACAATACTATCTAAAAGCACTGTACTTTCTATCTGCAGGTTATGAAAAAGCATGATGCCGAGGCTCTTGTGCAAGCACCTCGGCAATCAATGTATAACTTTCTGTTTATTTAGTATGCAGCACGGTATTTATCTCCGTCTTTGTCCTCAAGCATTGAGAGGTAACTCTGATAGCGCGACTGTGCTATGTAGTGGTTTTCTACTGCTTGAAGCACTGCACAACCAGGTTCGTGCGTATGGGTGCAGTCAGAGAAACGACAGTCTTTTGAGAATTGGAATATCTCTTTGAAGTATGAGGTAAGCTCGGCTCGCTCAATGTCAAACGTACCGAAGCCACGAATTCCTGGTGTATCGATAATCCAGCCGTCATCGTCATTGCCATCAGATTTGGGCAGTCGTATCATCTCACTAAACGTGGTTGTATGCATCCCCTGATTGTGTGAGTCGCTAATCTCAGCGGTACGCAGTTCTGCATCTGGCACGAGCGCATTTATTATAGTGCTTTTGCCTACACCGCTATTGCCGCTCAACAAGGTAATTTTATTTTTCAGAAGATTATGCAGTTCATCTATGCCCTCGCCCGTAGCGGCTGAGATAGCAATGCTGTCGTAGCCCACGGTATCATATAGTGCCTGCATCATCTGTTGATAATGCAATTCTTCGTCGCTGAGCAGGTCTTTTTTATTAAACACAAGCACTACCGGTACGCGATAAGCCTCAGCCGATGCCAAAAAACGGTCAATGAACGTAGTACTCGTCTCTGGATAGTTCACTGTCACAATGAGCATGGCCTGATCTACATTGGCAGCGATGATACTACTCTGCTTTGATAGGTTCGACGACTTGCGTATGATATAGTTACGTCTGTCCTCTATCTCAGTAATCCAGGCATTGGGTTCGCTCTCTGCCTTGCTGATAACCACTCTGTCGCCCACGGCCACAGGATTAGTACTACGTATGCCCTTGAGGCGGAAGTTACCTTTCACCTTACAATCAACCGCAGTACCGTCATCAGTCAGCACCGTGTACCAAAATCCAGTGTTCTTTATTACTAACCCTGTCATGCTAATTCATAATTCATAATTCATAATTCATAATTTCCTGCTTGAACAGTAATTACGAATTATGAATTATGAATTATGCATTACGAATTACGAATTATGAATTATGAATTACTATACCGTCATGATTTCCTTATTCTTTTCCTCTATTAGCACATCAAGCTTGGCTATGTACTTGTCGTGCACTTTCTGCAGGTCATTCTCCGCATCCTTTTCAATGTCCTCTGACAGTCCGTCCTTGATAGCCTTCTTCAGTTTATCCTTCAAGTCGGCGCGTACGTTGCGCACCTCTACCTTTGCCTTCTCTGCTATCTTGCCACACTGCTTCATCAGTTCGCGACGGCGTTCCTCCGTAGGCTGTGGTATAGCAAGGCGGATGACCTCACCGTTATTGTCGGGTGTGATGCCGACCTCTGAGTCCATGATAGCCTTCTCGATAGCGCGAATAGCCTTCTTGTCCCATGGCTTGATAGCTATGGTACGGGCATCAGGCGTTGAAACGTTTGCCACCTGATTCAAAGGCACCATCATACCGTATGATTCCACCTTTATTCCGTCGAGTATTGCCACGTTGGCGCGGCCAGCGCGTATGCGCGAGAGCTGTTCCTCAAGAAACATGGCTGCCATTTCCATGCGTTCCTCGGCCTCATTGAGAGTTTGTTTTACGTCTAACATATTATCTGTATTTTCTTTTTTATTATTATTTCTTACTCCCCCCTTGCGGTCTGGAAAGTATGCCTGTTATATCAATGCAAAGTTAATGATTTATTTCCAAACGGCAAAATTTTTATATCCGAATTTGTTGCAAACTACGTATTTTCTTCGTACCTTTGCACTCTTATGAGATATTTTCGTTATACATTCCTGTTCCTGTTGCCACTGCTTATGGCTTGTCGTGGTGCCAATTCCCCTGTCCATGACGATGGAGGCGAGACACTGACGTTGCGCCATGCCGATTTGCTCAGCATTACCGAACACGATGGCTATACGACGGTCAGCATTACCAATCCTTGGGATTCCACGCGCACGCTTCATCGCTATGTGCTCGTGCCACGAAATGCGGAATTGCCTGAGCATCTGCCAGAGGGCGACGTGGTGCGCACTCCGCTTGAGAACATGGCGGTATATACCTCCGTACATTGCGGACTTATCGATGAGCTTGGTGCATATCCCAGCATCCGCGGTGTGTGTGACCTGCAGTATATCAACCTGCCCAAGGTGCACGATGATGTGCGCTCGGGGCGCATACGCGATTTAGGAGAGACGATGTCGCCTAACATTGAAGGGGTGATTGACATGCAACCCGATGCCATACTGCTCTCGCCCTTTGAGAATAGCGGAAGCTATGGCAAGGTAGGCAAACTGGGCATACCGCTCATAGAGTGTGCCGACTATATGGAGACGTCGCCGCTCGGTCGTGCAGAGTGGATGCGTTTCTACGGCAGACTGATAGGTCGCACGGCTGAAGCCGACAGTCTTTTTTCGTGCATCGAACAGCGTTATGACTCCATACGCACGCGAGCCTCGCAGACAAGCAGACGACCTACGGTGGTGACGGAGATGAAGATTGGCAACACGTGGTACGTAGCTGGGGGCGAAAGCACCGTGGGGCATTTCATCAGCGATGCCGCAGGAGATTATATATATAAGGATGTTAAGGAGCGCGGTGCTCTGCCTTACAGTCCAGAGACGGTGTATGAGAAGGCGCGCGAAGCCGACTTGTGGCTGATAAAGTATAACCAAGCCACTGATGTGACTCTGCGCGACATTGCTTCCCTGTGGGCAATGAACACACGTATGCACGCCTGGCAGACTGGCAACGTATGGGTGTGCAATCTCTCTCTGACGCATTTTTACGAGGAGACCCCGTTCCATCCCGATGTGCTGCTCAGCGAATATGTGTCGATTCTGCATCCGGAATTGTGTGCTCCGCCGACAACTCCGAGTTCTATGTGTAAGTATTATAAAAAGGCTGGTCAGTGAATCGCGGTAGGTACATAATCATGTTGCTTGCCGCCATGGTCACTTTAGCGGCACTGCTCAATCTGTTTTTCGGTTCCGTCAGCATACCGTCAGCACAGGTATGGCGTGTACTAACGTGCGGAGAGGCTGAGAAAAGCAGCTGGACGTATATCATCCTTGAGAGCCGACTGCCGCAGATGCTGACGGCTATGGTATGCGGTGCTTCGCTTGCCACGGCCGGACTGCTCCTGCAAACCGCCTTTCGCAATCCGCTGGCGGGTCCCTCTATTCTCGGTATTACCAACGGGGCCGGTTTCGGCGTGGGAGTGGTGATGCTCGTGACGGGTGGCGTCATCAGCATAGGAGGCAGCACCGTAGCGGGCTATCTGGCAGTGGTAACGGGTGCCTTCATCGGTGCTATGGCAGTAATCGTGCTGCTATTGGCCTTTGCCAGTGTGGTGAGGAGCAATATGATGCTGCTCATCGTAGGCATAATGGTGGGCTATCTCGTGTCGAGTCTGGTAATGCTGCTCAATTTCTTCGCTACGAGCGACAACATCCACAGCTACGTGATGTGGGGCATGGGCAGTTTCAGCGATGTCAGTCCGCAGACGCTTCCTTTCTTCATCATAGCCAGCAGTGTGGGACTGTTGCTTGCTCTCTTGCTCGTAAAACCACTCAACGCGCTGCTTCTCGGCGATGCCTACGCTGAGAACCTCGGCATAAGCATACGCAGGGTGCGCCTGCTTCTTCTGGTATCTACAGGCATTCTCTCGGCCGTAAGCACGGCTTTCTGCGGGCCTGTGGCTTTCCTCGGACTGGCTGTGCCCCACATGGCACGCCTTGCCACTGGCACTTCTAACCACCAGACTCTTATGCCTGCCACGATTCTTTGCGGTGCGCTGACGGCCTTGGCGTGCAATCTCATCTGTGTGATGCCGCAGGGCTCGGTCATACCACTCAATGCTGTCACGCCTTTGTTTGGCGCTCCTGTCATTATATATATAATGTGCAGGAACAGGCATTAGTCTTCCCTTAAGCGACAAGAATGCAGGTAAGTTCTAATAATTAGCTTTGTCTGACTTTCGGATTTGCTTAGTCCGCCCCCCTATGGGAATATCAAAGAAAACAAAAAGATAATATATGCACAGCGAATTAAAACCATACTACAGGGCTGGTGTGATTGAGGCCGGCTGCGACGAGGCCGGTCGTGGCTGTCTTGCTGGCAGCGTGTATGCCGCTGCGGTAATTCTGCCGGCTGATTACCATAACGAGATGCTCAACGACTCGAAGCAACTGACCGAAAAGCGCCGCTATGCACTGCGCGCACAGATAGAGCATGATGCCGTGGCATGGGCGGTGGGCATCTGCACTCCAGAGGAGATTGACAAGATAAACATTCTCCATGCGTCATATCTCGCCATGCACCGTGCACTCGACAAACTGACCGTAAGACCTGAGGAACTGATTATCGACGGCAATAAGTTTGACCCTTATTTTCCTAATGCTGACCACAACGTGCTGCCAGTGATAAAGGAAAAGAAGACTGTGCAACTTGGTTTGTTTGGCGATGAGGTGGCTACGAAGGATAAGAAAACGAAGAAATCACGCAGCATGGCGTTGGAGAAAGGTTGTCTGCCCTACACTACCATAGTAAAAGGCGATGGCAAATACCTCAGCATAGCGGCAGCCTCGATATTGGCTAAGACCTATCGCGATGACTATATGAACGAACTTGCGGAGCAATATCCGCAGTATGACTGGTTGTCGAACAAGGGATACCCTACGAAGAAGCACCGTATGGCTATAGCAGAATATGGACCTACGCCTTACCATCGCATGACATTTGCATTACTACCAGAATAAATCAGAACGATGAATAAGAATAAATACACATATGTTGCCCTCGTCGCATTGTTGCTAATCTTCACCGGATGCCGTGACGACAGGTTACTTGTAATCTCAGAAAAAGAGGATTTAGGCCGTTCCACACAGGGTCAGGGCTATAAAGGCATGTATGTATTGTGTGAGGGGGCCATGGGGAGCAATAACTGTTCGCTTGACTATCTCGATATGTCTGACAAACAGTCAACAGCTCATTATCTACGCAATATATACTCTGAGCGTAATCCAAGCGTCGTCATGGAACTGGGCGACGTGGGCAATGACATAAAGATTTACGGCAACAGGATGTGGATGGTCATTAACTGTTCCAACAAGGTGGAAGTGGTTGATGCCGCATCGTGTAAGCGTATAGGTCAAGTCAACATCGGCAACTGCCGCTATGTGGCTTTCAGCGAAGGCTATGCCTACGTATCGTCCTACGTGGGACCAGTGAGTCTTACCGATGGCTCGCAGGTAGGCAGGGTATATAAGGTTGACACTCTGACGCTACAGAAGATGGATAGCGTAGAGGTTGGCTATCAGCCCGACGAACTTGAAGTGGTGGGCAACAAACTCTACGTAGCCAACAGCGGCGGATACCTCGTGGGGATATATGACAAGACAGTGAGTGTCATCGACCTTACCACATTCAAGGAAGAGCGCAAAATCACCGTGGGCATAAACCCTCACCGTGTGCGTAGTGACCGCTACGGACAGCTTTGGGTGACTTCGCGCGGCGACTACAATGACACGAGGGCTTGCCTTTACCTGCTGACCCCTGACAGCCATGGGAAGATGCAACTGACGGGATGCCTGCCACAGGCCGTGAGCGATATGTGCATAGTGGGTGATTCGCTGTATTACATCGGCACGGAGTGGAGCAATGCCACGTATTCCAACATCATAACATATGGCATAATCAATGTGCGCACGCATGAGATTGTAACCAACAGGCTGAGCGATGCCCCCGAATTGGCTTCCGTGCGTATGCCTTATGGCATCATCGTAAATCCTGAGGGGCGCGATTTCTACGTGATGGATGCAAAGAACTACACCTCGCGTGGCGAACTGCTACATTTCAACAGTGATGGTACGTTTGACTGGCGCGTGAATACTGGCTACATACCAGCCCACGCTTGTTTCCTAAAATAAGGGTGAAGGGAGAAAGGAGGAAGGGTGAAAGGATGAAGGAAGAAGGGTTAATTGGGAATAAAGGAGGAAGGTTTACAAGCAAACAATAATCCTTAATCCTTCCAACCTTATTCCAAAGCAAACCTTAATTCATAAACACGAACATTTAGCAATGATTAAAGAATGGCAAAAGACAAGATAGCATACGTATGTGACAACTGCGGTCAGGAATCTGCCAAGTGGATTGGCAAATGCCCTGCATGTGGTCAGTGGAACACCTTTCGCGAGATTCGTATAGCCAATGATACGGGTCAACAGAGTGCACGCACTGCAGCAAAGGAGGTCAGCGCGGTGCGCAGGCAGGGTGTCGGTTCGCGCAGCAATGCCATGCTGCTGAAGGACATACCGATGAAGGATGCACCGCGTATGGATATGCACGACGAAGAACTTAACCGTGTGTTGGGCGGCGGACTGGTGCCTGGCAGCATAATCCTGTTAGGCGGTGACCCTGGCATAGGCAAGAGTACGCTGACACTGCAGACCATCATGCGTATGCCTGACTGTGACGTTCTGTATGTCAGCGGTGAGGAGAGTGCTCACCAGCTCAAGATGCGTGCCGAACGAATAGAGGGAGGCAAGAACGAGAGCGTGTCGGTATTGTGCGAGACGAGCATCGAGAAGATATTCGACCAGATAAGGGAAAGTGCGCCCAACCTCGTGATAATTGACTCCATACAGACCATGGAGACCGAAACCGTTGACTCTGCACCCGGCAGCATCACCCAGATACGCGAGTGTGCCAGCGCATTGCTACGCTTTGCCAAGGCAAGCAGCGTGCCGGTAATTCTTATAGGTCACATCAACAAGGAGGGCACCATAGCCGGACCGAAGATACTGGAGCATATAGTTGATGCCGTCATTCAGTTTGAGGGCGACCGCCAAGGCATCTATCGCATACTGCGAAGCATAAAAAACCGTTTCGGCTCTACGTCCGAACTCGGTATATACGAGATGTTGCAAAACGGTCTGCGCCCCGTCAGCAACCCCTCTGAGCTGTTGCTCAGCGAAGACCGCGATGGCATGAGCGGCATCGCCATATCGGCTGCAGTGGAGGGTATGCGACCGTTTATGATTGAGACGCAGGCATTGGTGAGCACCGCAGCCTACGGCACTCCCCAACGCTCTGCCACGGGTTTCGACCAACGACGCCTGAATATGCTGTTGGCTGTGCTGGAGAAGAAGGTGGGTTTCAAGCTTATCCAGAAGGATGTGTTTATAAATATTGCCGGTGGAATAAAGGTTACCGACATGGCCATGGACCTCAGTGTCATTGCCGCCGTATTCTCGTCAAACGTCGATATGCCTATAGATACTGGCTACTGTCTGTGTGGCGAGGTCGGTCTGTCGGGCGAGGTGCGCCCCGTTGCGCGCATAGAGCAGCGCATAGCCGAGGCTGAGAAACTGGGCTTCACCGACATCGTTATCCCCAAGCGCAGCCTCATGGCCATCAAGGGTAAGAAGTTCAGCATAAAGATTCACCCCGTAGGAAAGGTTGAGGAGGCTCTAAGGATGCTGTTCGGGTAACTTTTTTGGGGACATTAAATCACCACGGCAGTACCGCTCGTTGCCACCATGAGCATTGAGTTATTCTGTCCTATCGTCTCATAGTCAATGTCGATGCCCACGATGGCATTGGCACCCATCTCCATGGCGCGCTTTTGCATCTCTGCCATCGAAGTATCTTTGGCTTCTATAAGCACCTTTTCATAACTGCCAGAGCGTCCGCCGATGATATCGCGTATGCCAGCAAAGAAATCCTTAACGAAGTTAGCACCGATAATGGTCTCACCTGTCACCACGCCCTTGTATTCTCGAATGGGGTGGCCCTCAATTTGTGGGGTTGTAGTAATAATCATAGTGTTGTTTGTTTTAGGGTTTTTTATACTATACGTCTGAACCAATAATCAAACAGTTTGAAATCCTCCGACGACATAGTTCCTGAATTTGTCTGATCCATGCGGCAAAGAGGTATGTCACGGTACATTGCCGCCACGAGTGAGTATGTGCTTGGAGGACCGATGAGATAGTCACACTCTGAGAGCATATACAGGTCTTCGGCTGCATTGCCTCCAAGCAGATGCACACACACTTCCGGCTCTGGTATCAATGCAGATATAGTCTCAGCACTGACCGCCGCATCGTTGGTGGAGAGAAACACCTCTACCGTCTTGTCTGACATCATGCGTGCGAAGGCTGCAATATAAGCAGCATACGTAGCATCATCATAGTAGTATTGCCCATCGCAGAAGTTCTTGTAGTCTCCGCGACGTATATGCACGCCAAGCCTTACGCGTCCGCCCGTCGTTGCCCTCTCTGCTGCCGCCATCCGCTTGCGCACTGAAGTCGTGATAGCCTCATTCATAGCAAACAGTGAACATATCTCACTGCGGTATTTCAGGAAGAGGTCGTACCAGCGGCAGAACCATCCGCTCACCACTATGTGCCGGTGGCGAAGCATTCTGCGCTCAAGTGCATCGCTGTCGCAATCCTCTGTCTGGAATTTCGCCTCTGAAATCAGTCCCAACTTGGCTGCATACTTCACCACGACGTAAAGAAATGCATTAGCATATCTCGAACTACTGATAGCGAAATACCTGTATTTATAACTGAAACGCATTGACATAACGCTGCGGTCATGTTCACGCGCCCAGGCATATACATGACCAAACTGCAACATATTGTTACACATACGTCCTTTGTCTCTCGCAAATATCATTATTCTAAGTTATGGGTTATGACCCCACCCCTTCCCCTCCCAAAGGTGGGAGTTTTCTCCTTGTGGAGATTTAGGGGGAGTCGAATTATGAATTATTCTGCCCCATATAATTACATCTTATGTATGGGTATGACTTTTATTATATATCCATTTTTCTCTATACTCCGCTCTTCATTGGCAGTCACGATCATCAGGTCAGAACAGTGTAGTTCGCCTGCAGCTTCTACAAGGGCATCAACTTCTCTCTTTTCTGTTTTTGCATTAGTAAGCGTGTAGCTGACTTGAATTAGCTGCTTGATACGGAAATCGTCACGTATTACAAAATCTATCTCCTTGTCGTTGCGTGAGCGATAATAGAAAAGCGTGCGTTCTGTGTCATAGCCTCTGCGTAGCAATTCTGTGAAAACCTGATTCTCCAATAACCGACCAATGTTCTCGCTTATGTTGAAAGCCCTGGATGTCACAAAACCGTTATCTACTACATAAACCTTCTGTGCTGCTTTCTTCATGATTTTCATCTTGTTGTCATAACGCATAAGGAAGAAAAAGAGGAAGGGCTCATGTAGATAATCCATGAATTTCTTCGTTGTGGTGACACTTGAGAATCCTAATTCCGTTTTCAAGTCGTTAGCACTGACAGGATTGCAGAAATTGGTAAGAAGATATACTGCCAAAGTGTTTAAGTCTGTAGCCTTGCGCACCTTGTGCCGCTTGCATACATCTTTCCATACTATATTGTCGAATAGCGTGAAAAGGTAATTCTTGACAATGCTACGCGCCTGAATCGTTTCGGGATAACCTCCGTTGTGGAGGTAGTCGTCAGCAATACTTCTGATATCAGTATTGTTCCACTCCGCCACCTCCTGCATGCTGAATGGCATCATGTCTATTTGTATGTAACGTCCTGTAAGCACGGTAGCCATCTCGCTGCTCAGCATCTTTGCATTGCTGCCTGTTACTATCAGGTTCTTGCCTCTTCGGTAGAGTTTTGAAATCCATAAATCCCAGTCATTCAGGTTCTGCACCTCATCAAGCAGCATGTATTCATAGTTAGGATATACCTCATCTAACAACTGCATGACGGCTTCTTCGTCCCACGTTGCAAGCAACTGGTCATCATCGAAATTCAGATAGGCAAAGTTCTTGCCCTTTAGCATCAAAAGCGCATAAGTTGACTTTCCTACCCTACGTGGACCACTGACCAGTTTAATCAGTTTGTTAGCCAACAGTTCATCGGAATTGAATTTTGTCTTGCGCTCCAGATAGCTACGCTCTAACAGTTCGTCACGCTCTCTTCGTTGATTAAGTATAACTGCTCTCATAGGGAATGATTATGGGTTATAGGTGCAAAGTTACACTTTTTTATCCAATAAAACAAACTGTAATGGATAAAAAAGTTACTTTTTTATCCATTACAGCGTTTAAACTGGATATTTTTACCTTTTATCCAAGTCATCGTAGAGTTTTTGCAGGAAAGCCTGCGCCTGTTTCGTGAGCGTTGCATTGTTGCTGCCTGCATGCTGCGCCACCTTATTAGAGGTGTTATTGTAAATCACCCCGCCGTCAGGTGTGACGATGCCCATAGCATCAGGGAAGGTGAAGAATGCGAAATGAGGCGCTGCTGAGTCAAGCAAATCCTTGGAATAGGTGAAGTCGCTGTGGTCTATGCCCAGCAAGGCAAGCACTGTGGCGGCAATGTCTATCTGTGAGCCTATGACGTCAAGTGACTCCTGGGCTTCTGTCCTGAAATCATCTACGGCGCCGCCCGAAAGGATGAGGGGTACATGGAAACGCCACTGCTGATAGTTGTCAACCTTGTCGGGATAAGCACCGAGGTGATCGGGCACTATCACCACGAGGGTGTTGCGCCAGCACGGAAGTGCTTTCAGTTCTGTCATGAACCTGCCCAGGCACTCGTCAGCGTATGCAAAGGCATTAAGTTCAGGAAAAGACTTAATCTTATTATAGTCTGGCACGTCGAAAGGCTCATGGCTGCTCTCTGTCATTATGCTACGGAAGAATGGCTTACCGCTTTTGTCGGCTTTGATGTCGGCAAGCATACGGTTGAATACCGGACCGTCAGCCACGCCCCATTTGCCTGTATGTAGCGACTGTGGGAAATCAACGTCACACACTATCTGCTGAAAGCCCGTACCGATGAAATAGGAGCGCATATTGCTGTAGTTGATGTCGCCGCCGTAATAGAAAGTCGTGGAGTATCCGTTTTGTGCCATAGTGCCGGCAATGGAAGGCAGCGAAGTGCTCTTCTTCGGCATATCCATGATGCTCATGGTGGGCTGTGCAGGCAGTGCGCTGTGTATAGACACCAGTCCGCGGTCGGTGCGGAAACTGTTGGCATAGAAGTTATGGAAATGCAGACCTTCTGCAGCCAGTTTGTTGAGGCAGGGCGTTACTCCTTCAACGTGCATTATGGAGTCAGAGAAGCTCTCAAGGGATATAAGGATGACATTATAACGCTTGACTGTGGCGGAAGGCCTGAGCGAGGTGTGTATCATCTTACGGAACAATGCCGTTGCCTCTTCGTCTGGCATGAAGCGATACCTTGTGCCTATCTCCTCCTGATGGGTGACAGCCTCGACGAAGGAGAAGACAGGATTTACCGCCGCATGGTTCAGTGCCATGTTGCTTGAGAAATACACGCTGCCCGTATGGTTAGTGCCGGTACCCACGCCGCCACGTATCGGAAGTATGAGCAGGGCGGTGAGAAGAAGGAGGAGAAGAGTATTGAATAATCGAATGAGCGTAGTTCTTCCCGTTGAATTCAAATGCTCTGACTTCGGTCGTAACGGTCTGAACGCACTGTATATTAAAACTGTCAGGAGTATTATTGCGACCAGAGCTACTATCATCTGCCATGCACTGACGCTCGCAGCGGCATCTGATGGCGATGTACGAATGTATAATAAAGGGGTGTTGTCAAGGGGAAATCCCCAATAGCCATAAAGTCCGAGGTTGGATACTATGGCAAAAGAGTACAGCAATGAAGTTATGGCAAAATAGATATTCCATACCCATCGCAACGCTTTTCCCTTGTACCACTGTCTCACTATGAGCATCAATCCTGGTAATAGCGTAAGATAGCCAGCCACTGCGAGGTCGAGCCGTAGTCCGTGCCACATAGCCATCATACGCCCAAACGTGCTCGTGTCACTCATCAATGAACCATACATAAAGAGGAATGGCACCTTACTTACCACACCTACCAATGTCCATATCAGGAAAATAACAATGAGACTTACTATTGCTCTACTTCTTATTCGTAACATTTTGATTTACTTCTCTGCATAAGAAAAACACGGACAAAGATAGCAAAAATACTCTATCTGACAAAATAACCTTGCGGATAATTACATTTTGAGAGAAAAAAAACATAAAACCTCACGTAATATCAATTTTATTTACTATATTTGCGTAAATTACTGTAGAATGAAACACATAGTACATCTTGTATCAAATAAAGTGTGGGGAGGGGGCGAGCAGTACGTTTATGATTTATGCCAGCGTCTCTCTCAAGACGTGTTTCCCGTGACTGTCGTATGCCGTCCTTACAGTGCAATATACGACAAGTTGCGCCATCTCAACGCTACCGTAGTGCAGATGCCGCTGAAGGGTATCGTTGATATTGTGAGCGTTTGGAGATTAGCAAAGCTTTTATGCCAAGGTGAGTATGTCATACACGCCCATAATTTCAAGGATGCCCTGACTGCTGCCATGGCACGGAGGCTCTCTGGCAATAGTAGTCGGGTGAAACTAATCATCACACGTCATCTGGTCAAGAAAGGTAGTAACAACTTGCTGTACCGTTGGCTGTATGGACAGGTAGATAAAGTGGTTTTCGTATCTGAACTTGCAAGACAGGAGTTTATGCTCAGCCAACCGAATATTGCGTACGACAAGACCTGCGTCATACACAACAGCATCGCTTTGCCTGCCGAAAGGAAATGCAGCGAAACCATAATTCTAAGGGAGAAGTATAATCTTAAGGATTCTACTGCTATAATAATGTATCATGGCAGGCTGGCTGAAGAGAAGGGGATAGAGGTGCTTATTGAGGCTCTCGGCATCATACGCAATGCCGATTTCTTCCTCATCATAGCAGGAACTGGGGAGGCTGAATATACGAAACGCTTGCGCGAACTGGCTTTAAGTTGTGGCATTGCTGACAAATTGGATTTCGTAGGGTTCCTGCAAGAGGTCACACCTTATATACGTCAATGTGACTTCGGGGTATTACCGTCAATAGCCCGAGAGTCTTTCTCACTCGCTTGCCTGGAATATATGTCGCAGGGGAAATGCGTCATTGCTTCTGACAACGGCGGACAAAGCGAATATCTGATATCTGAAAAGAATGGCATACTGACACCACCAGGCAACAGTAAGTCGCTCAGCAATAAAATAAAGCAGTTGATTGAAGACAAGAATATGCGCAACAGTATTGGCGGGCAGGCTCTGAATGACTTCCATACTTCTCTAGATTACAATCACTTCTACAAACGTATAAAGGAGCTTTATGTCTGAACGAATGTTTCCTCATCAACTTACGAACTCTCGTTCGTCTTTGTATTGGCGATAGGGCAAGTCGTAGTCTAAATAGTAGAAGTCGTGCTGTCGTTGATGTTCTACAGATGGTATGGTCATGTAATCACCATATTTATGTCGCAGATAAGCGTCGCTGCGCTCCACTCCCTTTAATTCTATGCCCTCAAACATAACTGGTACGGGACGCCCTAAGTACTCTTTTGGCATTATGCCTGGAGCGCCGTCGTCGAAGTCGCACACGTAGTCGGCACTGTCATACTCACACTCCTTCATCAATGATATAGCCTTTCCCTGTATGTCAGCATTGGTATAGCGGCTTTGTATCAGCCGCGGCAACCACGAACTGATGCCTTTGCCGTGCTTGTATGGATTGCGATTACAGAAGTATGCTATTTTTTTGTAGTAGCTGTATCGCGACAATTTCATCTTGCCTCTGATACCGTTATCACACACTCCGTCAATCGGAAACAGGTCTATATATATTCCTCCGAGCGATTTGAAGTCATAACGCTCAATGAGCGTGGTGCTGCTATCAATGATTTTAGCATACGTTCCCGTAAACTTCGGATTGTATTCAAAGCATGTCAGTTCGTAAGGATAAGGCAACCACTCGGATGCATGCTCCACGAGTATGTCGTAACACGGGCGTGGCATCGCTATGTCGGCATCGTCATCCCAGGGTATGAAACCGCCGTGTCTCACGGCTCCGAGCATCGTTCCTGCCCACAAGTAATAATCCAGATTGTGTTCTTTACAAACGTTGTCAACCGTCTGCAGTATCTTCAGCAATCTCATCTGCAAGTCTCTTATGTCATACTTCGCCATAATGCCCTTTAATTTGTTTAGGTGGGTTCTATTCTTTAGCTTTGTCAGTTTTTCGAATTACGGTGGTAATCAATAGAACCCACCTTTATTTATTTTGTTCTTCCTCGCTTCTAAATCTTTTCTCCATCACTTTAGATACCAGCACATACTGATACTGTGCCGCCATCATCGAACGGATAAGTCCTCGCTTGCCCATCAGGAAACTGCCGTCGAGAACATAACTCTTGAAAAATCTCCAGCATGGACGCCACACCAATGCACACACACCGTAGCGTTTCTTGCTTTTCTTTTCCACTTCGTTGTCTGTGTACTGATTCATCTTTTCCATATACTGATGCATCGTTTCATCCATCAGATGCAGCATACGCACCTTGCGTCCTGCCTTGAGTTTCCTTACCGGACCATTGACTTTGGGGAAGGTATGCACGTAAGGCGGCCACTCTGTACCCTCGCGTATGAAGAAGCGTAGCTGATAATCATAATGGAAATCGCGTATGAAACGACCCAAGAACATATTCTGACGTGGAATATAATAGCCTGCGGCGCAATCGGGCGTTTTGATAATGTCATACAGCTTTTCTCGCAGTTCTGGTGTTATTATCTCGTCAGCATCTACTACAAGCACCCATTTGCTCGTTGCTGACTGAATAGCGAAGGTGCGTGCAGGTTCTGCACTTTTATGGTCTGCCTTAGGAAACGTAACAATACGACAGCCGTATTGCCGAGCGATGTCAAGCGTTTCGTCTGTGCTTTCCATATCACACACCACAACTTCATCAAAACAACTCACTGCCTGCAACACCTTCTCAAGATGCTGTGCGGCATTATAGGTATTGATTACTACTGATATTTTATTTCCGTCATCCATGTTCACGACTTCATGAATATTTCATTCCGTTCACAATTTACTCATTATACGCTCACGTTCACGCTCGTCAGGTATCAGTTTGCAGAAGCCTTCCCAGTCTCGCTTCCATCGGCGATGGCTCCAGAGCCAGTAGGCGGGATGCTCATTTATCGCAGCTTCGAGCAACTGATAGTATCGCTGTGTCAATGCAAATTTCTCTTCTCCACGCGCTGCATCACACAGTTTCACCATCGTTGCCACGTAGTAACCGCGTCGAGGCCGCTTCATGTCCATATAGAACACTGCCGTATCAAACAACTTGGCTATGCGTTCCGTTCCCGTATAAGTAGGTGTCTTCTGATTTAAGAACATCGGCCAATAGTGCATGTCGAGATAGCCTGGAGCCTGATCTGATATGTATCCCACGAGGTTCGTCTGCCCATCTGCCACCCAATGGCGTATCACCTTCAGCGTGTCATTCATACGAATGGAGATACTCCCGAACCGACCGCGTATCTTCAGGAAGAAACGGTTCATGGCTTTGTTTTCCAACTCATGGTATATCTGCCCGCATTTGTATTGTGGCAGATGCATGCCGAAACTGCTCACCCACTCCCAGTTACAGTAGTGGCCCATATATACTGACACGTTTTTGCCTTGCTCCGTAAGTCGGCACACCTCGTCAAGACCCTCAAAACGCATTCGTCTGCGCATCTCCTGCTCGCTTATCGATGTCAGTTTTAGCGTCTCCACGATATAGTCACAGAACCAATGGTAGAACTCTCTCTCTATTTTGAGACGTTCTTTTTCATCCTTATGCGGAAAGGAATTCCTCAGGTTCGTACGCACTACCGACGCCCTGTAGTGTAACATCTTATATATTATGATGTAGAAGAAGTCGGATATGACATACAGCGCTCTCATTGGCAACAATGATACCAAGTAAGCGTTTACGTATATTATGTAATACAATACGTTCATATTGTTTTTTTTACTTTTTACAGCTGCTGCATATCATGCAGTTTTTTGTAGTAGCCACCTTCGGCTATGAGTTGGTCGTGCTGTCCATGCTCTACGATGCGTCCCTCGTGCAATACGTATATCTCGTCGGCATTGCGGATGGTTGACAGACGATGGGCTATGGCTACCGTCGTGCGACTCTTCATCAGTCGCTCCAAGGCTTCCTGAACGAGATGTTCTGACTCTGTATCAAGCGCCGAAGTGGCTTCGTCAAGTATCAATATCGGGGGGTTCTTGAGTATGGCACGGGCTATGCTTATGCGTTGGCGCTGACCCCCTGACAGGCGGCCGCCACGGTCACCTATCATCGTGTCGTATCCTTTCTCCGTCTGCATGATGAAGTCATGGGCGTTGGCTATCTTCGCAGCCTCTATCACCTGCTCCATCGTGGCATTCTCTACACCGAAGGTTATATTGTTGAAGAATGTGTCGTTGAAGAGTATTGCCTCCTGATTTACATTGCCTATGAGTGAGCGCAGGTCGGCTATTCCTACCTCGCGGATGTCTTTTCCGTCTATAAGTATGCGTCCGCTGGTCACATCGTGATAGCGAGGTATCAGGTCAACGAGTGTTGATTTGCCTGAGCCTGACTGTCCTACAAGGGCTATCGTGCGGCCTTTCTCTATGCAAAGGTTGATGTCTGTTAGCACTTCCCTACCCTCTTCATAATGGAAACCCACATTGCGGAGTTCTACCTTGTCGAGGAACTCGGTCAATTCTTGTGGCTTCGGCAATTCCTTTATGGGGTTTTCGGCTTTGAGTATGAAGTCTATACGATCCATGGATGCCAGTCCGAGGGGTATCTGATACAAGGCTTTTACAAATTCCTTCAGTGGGTTGATGACGCTGTAGAGTATCACCATGTAGAAGATAAACGTTGAGGCATCCACCAGATTGGAGCCCGTGAGTATCAGCCAACCGCCGAATGTGAGCACTATTACGATTATCACCGTGCCGAGGAACTCTGACATTGGGTGTGCCAGCGACTGACGTATGGTCACCGCACTCACTGCTTTACGGTAACGGCTGTTGACGTCCTCAAAGCGGTCGGCCATCTTCCTTTCTGCTATGAAGGCTTTTATTATACGCAGACCGCCGAGGGTTTCGTCAAGTTGCGAGAGCAGGTCGCCCCACAAGGTCTGTGCCGTGGTACTCTGTGCCTTGAGACGTTTGCTCACCTGGCCCATGATTATACCGGCAAATGGTGCCACGACGATGACAAAGATGGTCAGTTCCCAACTCACGAATATCATGGTGGAGAAGCACACCACGATTGCTATCGGATGGCGAATGAGCAGGTCAACGGAGCTCGTCAGTGAATTTTCTACCTGCTGCACGTCTGCACTCATACGGGCTACGATGTCGCCTCTACGTTCGGCAGAGAAGAATGCGAGCGGTAATGAAAGCACCTTGCGATACACCTCCATGCGTATATCTTTCACTATGCCCGTGCGCAGCGGCACCATCACCGACAAGGAGCCAAAATAGCCCAGCGTCTTCAGTGCGGTCATTACTACTAATCCTATGCCCATCAAGCACAGGGTATAGAATGCACCGTGCTGTCCCATCAGTTCCTGCACGTAGGCATAGCCGTTGTTCACAAGCAGGTCTTTGTCGATTGACGACCACGTCCACTCCTTATAGTGATACACTTTCTGGTCTATCTGAAACAGTATGTTGAGTATTGGTATAAGCACCACAAATGAGAACACATTCATCACCTGCGAATACAGGTTCAGCAGCACTGACCATACGAGATATATCTTGTACGGACTGAGATAGCGGCGCATTATCTGGAAAAACTGCTTTATCATTCCTTTTTATTGAGTAATATACTTAATAGCTATGCGATTACCGTGTAATAGCTATGCGATTGCCATGTAATAGCTATGCGATTACCGTGTAAATGCTATGCGATTACCGTGTAAATGCTATGCGATTGCTGGATAAACACAAAAGAGGGGGCTGCTCAATTGGCGGGCAGCCCTCTCTTTTTATATTCATTGTTTTTACTTCAAGAGCATCTTCTTCTGCTCTACAACATAGACGCCTGATGCGAAGCCTGAGTAGATTGAAGTACCAGGACGTACGTCGAGAACTCTGACGAGCTGACCTCCGGCACCGTAAACCTTGATGGTCGTAGCGTATGTGCTTTCTACCACGATGCGCTTACCGCTTGGATAGATACGCAGACCTTCGCTTTCGATTACGTCTTCGGTCTCTGGCTCGCTGACACCCTTGTCCTCAAGACTTACACCGAGTGAGCTGATGTAGATGTACTCTGGCTCTTCTGCCTGATAATCTGCATAGCTTGCAGCCTTGGCTCCATTGGATCCGGATACTGCCTCGCTCACGATCTTCGTGCGGAATGGATAAACCGGTACGGAAGCTGTAAACTTATCACCCTTGATGTCTGTATCGTCGGCGCTTGTGCGCAGTGCGATAGCATAGGTGTTGGCTGCGCCTTCCTCATTCATGAATGCAGCATAGTGGGTATAAGTATGTGTACCACTTGTTCCACTCTGCTTGGTTTCTTTTACTGCATCGTCAGTAATATCTACCAAGGCATCACTATTTGAGAAGGTTATCGAGCGACCTGTCATATCGAACTCATAGAACTTCGAGCCTGGGAAACTTACCACGAATGGTGTGTAAGCTGCGAAGCCTCCATCCTCCTGACTATTGAGCGGACGCTTAAACGTAGCCGTGAGTTTGCCAGTAGCGTCTTGGCGTTTAAGACCTGTCATGCTGCGCAGCCAATACTCATGGTTGATTACGTTAGGATTATCCTCTGTAGTATCGCCATCACCGTAGAAGAACGTAATCAGTGACTGATCTTCCTTCTTAGTGTTGCGCTTATGCTCAGCGTCTTCTACCTCGTCTGGATAGTCGTAGAAGCGTTCGATAGGCTCACTGAGTTCTGTCTTAGCTACGCTGAACGGCAGTGTTACACTCTCCCAGCCTTGTCCGGCCTCGTCAACATATCCTGTCTCCATCGATGGATCGCGGTCATACCATGCTCGAGATGCCATAAATGCGATAGGAGCGTTGAAGTCCTCCTTATCTACCAAGTGAAGCAGGGCTGCTGTATGATTTGGAGTGCCTACTACCACGCGATGTCCGAGAATATCCTCAGTGCTGGTCTGTGCAGTGTACTCTATGCCTTCCTTAACCTTAGTACCGGAGTTAGAGTTAGGTGCAGTATAGACAAGCAGGTTCTGTGTCACATGAGTGCCGTCAGACTTAGGTGCTGCTACGCCGAACTTCCAGTAAGATGTAGAATTAAGCTCATCAACAGGGGTATCCTTTGTCGGAGCAAAATATACACTCTGCAGTTCGTTAGCTTCGCCATCAATACTTGTCAGTGTATTGATCTCATCATTCTGCCACTTTTCAGCATTAGTTATATCACCGTCACGCTGACATGTGAAGTCTATTGCTGTCAGACGTGGGTCGTTCACCATTGTAGCCATGTTGGTCATAGCGTTATAGTAGAAGCCCTCATCCTTCTTCGAACCATAGAAGCCACTTGCACGCCATACGCGGTTTGTTGCGTCAGCATTCATGCTGCTTGCTATGTTCTTTGGCAGAAGCTGCAACTTCTCACCAAGGTTCTGACCGAACAACAGGTAGTCGTTGCGCAGTGTGTCCTTTTCCATCCTGCCTACCGAGTCAACAGCATAAGGCTCATTGAACAGCGGACGATATGTCACGCTCTTCACCGTCTTCGTGCTGTAAGGATCCTTGTCAATGTGGATTGGAGAACCTGTAGTAGCTGAGTTGATTTCGTATTCATACTCGGCATTGAACTTAGCATTGCGTGCGTCAGCCTCTGCCTGTGTCAGACATGTCACTGCAGCACGTGCCTTGTCAATGTAGTGGTGCTTGTCATGACGTGTATCTGAACTTGCATAAGCTGGCATATCCGTGACACCTGTTCTCAGATACTGGACACCCGTAACCTTACCTGTCTGGGAATCGTTACGCCACTCATACTGGAAGTCCTCACTACCGAAGTACTGCTCTATGCGATCGTTGTATGCCGTTGCAATACCCTTATTGCGGCGATAACGTTCATTCAAGTAGTACTTATTCAGGTTGTAAGCCACACGACCGTAGTTGAAGTCATAATCATTAGCCACGCTGAGGTCATAGCAGTTGTCGAGAGCATTGTTGCCTGCTGTCGCTGCATTGTTGACGATTGTCACAGCCTTCTTATTCTTCATGCCATATACGAAGCTGTTGAATATGTGTGCTTTGTCATCTTCCTCAACGCTTGTTGCTATTGACTTTCCAAGTACACCGAGGTTCATCACATTACCCTTCACGTTTCTCAGCAGTGCCGGCACGTTCTGGTCAGTGATACGGTTGGTGTTGGTCAGGTCAACGGTATGACCACGGCCGTCAAGGTCTCCCTCGAAGTCCTGAGTAGGTGCGTGATAGTACAACTTGTTGAATGAGATACTATCCTGCATGACGAAGTACATATAATTACCACCTGTTGGTACTGTGTACTTCTTCGTGCCTATCTGAGCCTCTGTGAGGTGTGTACCCTCGTTATAACGTCCGATACTGTCGATGCAGTTGTAGAAGGCTACCATGTCTTCCTCGTCCTGCAGATATACGCGAGGACGACGGAGTGGAGCTACATAAGTAGGCTCGGGATTGTCTTGGTTCCAAGTCTTCTTATCATCTTCGCTCTTATCAGCATAACCGTCGGCTTTTTTCTTCTTATCCCATGCCGTCTTGTCAGCAACATACTCTTCATAAGCCTTAGCTCTTGCTGCAGCCTCGTCGAAGTGCAGGTGCAGAGTACTGTTGGTAGCATGTGTTGACATACGGTGATAGTTGTGGATAAGCAAGGTATCACTCTCAGCCATGCTGACTGGGAAGATCTGACCTTCCAAACCGTTGAACTCAATACCATACTGCACACCATAGCCATTCATGAAGTAATATACTGGGAGGAGCAGATAGTTGTCATCCTCATCATATATCACGCCCTTGAACACACCATTGTATGTAGAGCCATTCACCATATAAGAGTCATAGCCTGCAGGCTTGGTCTTCTCTACGGTTGCAGGTGTCCATTTCGTTTCATCTGCAAATACCCAGCTGCCTGACTTCTCGTCATACTTACGCATACCAACACGCCAATAGTAACCTATAGGAGCCATTGACTCATCTGCTGCGATCTTCACGTTCTTGGTGGTCAGCTTAACCATCTCACCTGGCAGAGCACAGTTTTCGATGTTGATATGACCGCGAACCTCCGGACCCTGTACGTAGTCTATCGACAGATACAAGGTGTAGGTGTAATTACGTGGACCATACAAGAAGACGTTAGTCACTGGATTTGAAGTCAACGTAGCATCACCATCCTTATAAGTTACGATGAACAAACCATCCTCATTGGTGCGGATACCTGTAATCACCTTGTAGTCAGCTTCTGATAAACCCGAACCAAAGTGATACCTCAACATCGAGAGGTCAACAGTATTATACTCATGAGTATTATCATTAAAGAAATAATACTTTGTATTACCTGACAAATCAAGAGGAGTATTTTTTGGTACCTTAGAGTTCAAGCCCTGAGAAGTAGAGTCGGTATAGAAAGCTGATACCGTAGTATAGCCTTGAATCTGACGTCTTTCTTCATCAAGAGCCGGTACTGTCAGCACAACGGTTGCCTTACACGTCTCAGAGAGGTGACGCTTGTAGTATGCTTCCGTGGTGTTATCCACTGCATCAACCAACTGCATTGCGATTACAGGTTCATCAGTAAGCAATACGCCGTCAAGTACTTGCTGACTGGTCGTATTGACCGCACGCTGCAGGTCGCCATAGACTGACTTGTAATGCTTGTCACCTATCAACGTGTCAGCAGTCTCTTTATATACGAGCGTTGTGTCGTCGTGAGCACTGAAGCGCAACTTGTAGTAGTCATCAGTCCAGCGCTGACCAATCTGTTTGGTACTATCATTAAGTACCCAAGCAGGAGTAGCACTGCCGTACTTACCTGCAGGATCAGCGATACCCGTTGTCATACTTGCAGGGTATGTGCCATTGGCCTTATAATTACCGTCGATATCGCACTCATCATACGAAGTATCGTTCTTACCGATGTGCTCACTACGCCAACGAATACTGTGAACGGTAACCTTCTGTCCTTTCTTCGCACCTTTCAATATCGTGAGCAAGTCAGTATTATCACTGTCGAACTCCATTGGGGTCTTGCGTGAGTCAGAGGTGTAACCGGTAATGTGGATGTTATAATAGTAGTTATAACCCTCAATATACCAATAGTGTGCATCCTCTGCTTCGCCGTGTTCGCCAAGAGTTTCGTCGTATGACTTCACGTAACAGTCATCAAGGATGTAACGACCGCCGTCAGTATGCGGGAATACGAAGTTACCCGTAGTAACAAGGAAGTCAACTTTGTCTGTACCATTGACTGTATGAGGGTCATGCACATTGTCGGCATAGATGTAACCACCACCCTCGTCAAGACGAGAACTCATAAGGTTAACCTCTGCTACACCAACGATTGGACCGTAGAATACGGAGTCATTGAGTACGTTTGTCTCCGAACCATCTTCAATAGTCTTACCTACTACTGATGTAGAAACATTCTGTATCTTCATAGCGTAACCAGAAGATATACCAATCATGTTCTTCGCCGTAGCGTCGTTACGCAACTGGAATATATCCTTCTTTTCCTTCAATGGATAGAACTGGTCGATACAATACTGCTTCTTCTGCTGATACGTAGAGTCACCAGCATTCTTCGTGTTGTTATACTCATGCATAACATCAGAGAAGTCGGTATTCGTATATACACAGCCTACATAGAGGATGTTGTTAGACAATCCGAGGAAGTTACGTGCACCCTTGTCACCCTCAATGATATCATCGGTATTGACAATAGATACCTTCTTCAAGTCACCGCTGTCATCGATGTGACTGACGAGCTGCAACTCACCAATACGTGACAGAGAGTACGGAGTGGTGTTAGTTACGTTCGTAGCATAGTCACGTGCACCGAGCATGATGACGTTACAATCCTCTACGCGCAGGATATCCATACGCTGGAATGAATTCATCAGTCGAGCACCCTCGATAGAGCGACCGCCATTGAAGCCGTAGCCCTTTATCTCACCAGTACGGAAGCCTTCAGAGAAGGAGAGGTGTCCGTCACCGTACATACCGCCCTCAGCATCGAAGTCGTATGCTGACACGTATGTTCCAGTGTAGCCTGGTGGTTTTGGATACGACAGACCCTGGAAGTACTTATTCTCTTCGTAGATGTAGTGATAGTGATGATTCTTATCCTCATAGTAGTAACCGAAGAGGTCGGTTCCCGTAGGCAGGTCAACTGGTGTCATACGCTGCTGTGATATTGATATATGGTCAACAGCATCATTACCTGGAGTCTTCGTGGTCTTGTTGTCGCCATCACCATTATACTCCATCTTATCCCAGACAACCATTGTGGTATTACCACCATAGCCTACTGACGTGAGTGTAGTATATTTATCATCTGTATTATACTCATCATCGTACTTCAGGACGATGGTATTGTTAGCCATCACTGAAGAACCAGAAGCCAGTGAGTATCCACCACCATAGATAGCTTCATCAATCGTTATGGCAACGTTTTCCCATCCTACTGATGATGATGGTGCTGTTGTCACGTGTGTGAAGTTTTCAGCCTTGCTCGCATCAGCCTTGACAATTGACTCATACAGCGTAGGAGCTATGATGTCGCCTGCCATGAGTTTTACCTCTTGCTTGATGGCCTTCTCTACATTACCCTTCAAATCCTGTGTCTTGACAGCGAGGTTGTCTGCTCGCTTGTCCTTACGATCCACAGCATATACTGCCTGTTTCTTTTCCTTAACGACATAGTAGTCTGGATAACCGACAAGCACCTGAGTGCTACCCCAGAGGTAACCGGCATAAGAACCGCCAGTAACTGAGTGGAGTGTATGGCCGTTGAGGTATTCAACAGTAGCATTACCTACGACATTACCCTGCAGACCGCCACCGAAGATGTAGCTTGCTGACGTACCTAAATCATTGAATACCTCGTAAGTTGCGTTGGCACTGCCTGAAGCATCACCGAATACGCCCTTTGCTCCATTACCGTCGTTAACGGTAGTTGTAGCAGTCTTACAATTTGTATTCTTACCTACGATGACCTTGGTGTTACCATATACATAGCTGTTTGTACCGTAACCGGCACCATATACGTTACATGAAGAAGCACCGATGTCAGATATTACATCGAAGTAATCCTTACGGAGACCCTTCAGCATGTTAGAACGCAGGTCAACAGTTACATCACCATTGATAGTACCAGACTTATAGCAACCGCCATAGACGTTACCACCAGTGTACTCAACATGCTCCTCACCATCTACAGTCACATGCACGGTATCGGGTTTGAAGACATTCTCGACTAACAAACGTATCATTGGGTTCTTTGACTTACGCTCACCGAGCAGATAACCACCAGTGTGCTTAGTCACATTACCCGTAGCAGAGTTGTGCCATTCGTAGTTTGCATTGTTACAGCCACCAATGATGTGCTTGGTAATCTCAAGACCTGTTGGGAACTTTATGTCAACCACATTACCCTTGTTTGTACCTGTCTCAGCTGGATATACGTTCATGTTACCACGGTTACCGCCACAGCAGAAGATACCAATAGTAGCATTTGACACATTACCCGTAGCAGAACCATTCCACAATACTGTAGGCTGTATAGACATCTCCACTGGGAGGAAGTACAGGTCGAGCAAGTGCGGATAGACGATTGGTCTGTCCTCAATATCCACTGGCAGATACTTCTTCTTGATACCACGGTTGGCTGGGTCTGTCTCCCACATCACAGTATCCTCAAGGTTGAGGTTATTTATGGTCTGGAAGTTTGACAGGAATGAATTCTTCTCAGAGTCAACGAACAATGCATCACCGTCAGAACCGAGGAATACACCACCGACATTGATATTGTCCTTAATATCGAACGTCACCTTGGCAGAGTTGACACCAGTGTTAGTAACAAGACCATCAACCGTAGCACAGTTACCACCGCCAAAGACATTACCCCTAATGTTCAGTCGATCACTTTCAGAAAGACCGTAGAGTTCGATGTTAGACTCTATCGTTGAAGGACGGAAAGTTGAAATGTTGACAATCTTCTGTGCGTCACTTGCATAGTTAGAGCTTATCATACCATCGCGCATCGGCACGGTATAAACGAGGTCATAACCTTCGAATACAGCCGTCTTGAGGTAGTGCTCATTAGGTGTTACTTCTGTCTCACCGTTAACGCCGAGAGCATAGAGGTAGTCACCATTACCACCACCGTAAACGTCGCCATAGAGGTTACCACCATACATCTTCAGGTAAGTACCCTGCCCTGCTTGGTGTTGTTCGTTCTTGTAACCGACCGTACCAGATACGTCGTTACCACCATAAACGTTCTTATTGATGAAGAGTTTAGAGTTATGGTTGACAGAATATGGAGTACCATCGAAGGTAACATTTTCACGCCAACCAATCTGAATATTGGTATTCTCGTAAACGTCACCGATAAGACCACCACCGAATACTTCATCGATATCGCCTGATGTCACGAGCAGGTTGGTCTCCTTAACAGGAGCATAGTAACCACCAGTGAACACACGACGCATGAAGGTGTTACCGCCAATGTGAACGTTTGTCTCACCATTTACCTTACCATTATAACCACCGCCGATAACGTCAAGCAATGACTGCTTCGTTACGAAACGCTTATAGTAAGGTATATTTTTGGTTTCCATCGTGTCAGACGGCAGGCGCTCACCTTTAATACGGATATCAACGTGAGTGTCACCCTTTACAAGGGTCTCTTTTCCGTAGCCTGCACCGAACACGCTGAACTGAGCTGAGCCTATCTTATTATAAGACTCCTGCCATTCACGCTCCTGGAACAGGTCACCTACAGCATCTTCACGACCGATAACTACAGTCTTATCGAGCATACCATTGGTCATTGTCACATAAGCATCGCCATCAATCGTTGAGCAGTTGTAACCGCCACCGTAAGCATTGTGGTTAATGACGAATTTACGGTTATATGGATCATACTGAGAGCTGTATGTCTGGTTGCCGTATGTATTGGCAGGCTTCCAGGCACGTATGTCCTTACCTTCCTCGTCTGTGGTGAGCCAAATAGAAGACAAGATCCAATCACCACCCGAAATGTTAAGACGTGTATTACCCTTGACAGCAGCATCCGTACGTATGGTGTCAGCAGCTCCGTTAGCGGTGTAAACAGTATCAACAATACCGTAACCACCAGCAAATATATTATTACCGAAGTCACAGCCCTGGATATCGACATCAGTATGTCCGAAGACAGTACCACACATACCACCACCAAAGACATTACCGAATACGTATCCTTGCTGACTTTCTATGTTTGGATCATCAACTACAAGTTTGGTATTACCATATACAGCGCCCAAACGAGTGTAATCGACACACAAAGAATCAGGACGTCCGCAACCACCGGCATAAATATCTGACATGAGATGTCCGCCATAGATTGAAACAGTAGTTACAGGCTCTGCATTCTCAGCAGCAACTGGGATATTTTCATAGTCATTCTGATAAGCACCCACACTGGCAACGTCACCACCACCTGCTATAGTACCATAGACGATAGTAGCATCGATAGGCAGACCATTATCACCACTGTATGTCTTGCCATCTTCGTCACCAACGACTTTACCCTCAACGGTAACGACAGATGACTTAAGTACACGTGCAACATCAACATAGTCAAGAGTTGGATTGCCTCTTTCGTCTTTAGCAGACTCAACGCCAGCACCACCACCGTAAACACTACCAGAGATGATAGAACCATTTACGATGACAGTAGAAGTGCCTCCAACCTCACCGAGTCTGTCAGCGTTGGCAGTTGGCGTAGCCATACCTACACCGCCGCCGAATACGTTGCGGCAGCCAGAGGTACCATCCATGGTAACGGTAGTGTTACCAACGACTTTACCAGCCCAAGAACCACCATATATATTAGCCATCACGTGACCATGCACACCACCAGACCAAGCGTAACGCGAAACGCGGAAACGACGGTACTGGTTGTTATTGAAACTACTACCATAGATAAGTTTACGCTGTTCCGGGCTCAGAGAATTCCAGCGTGACTTCATTTCCTCCTCAAAGAGACGGAAGTTCACATAGTCATCCTCGTATGATTTATACTTCTTGTATTCATTGTAAGCCTTCTTCTCCGCTTCATAAGCAGCAGTCTCCTCTGCAGTTGCATTTTTACCTGGTGCTTCTGGCTCAATGTAGTTAGAAACATTCATAGACACATGAGTATCTTTACCTATTGTAGTGTACTTACCGTAGCCGCCACCAAGCACAGAGAACTGTGGATAAGACTTATTCTTGATGAGCTCATACCACATCATTGCAAATGGAGAAAGCGTAGCTTCATCATAATACTGCAGACCTTCGGTAACAAGACCATGGTTCATGGTCACATTAGAGTTACCGGTAACCGTACAGAACACATTACCACCACCATATACGTTGTGGTTGACTTTGACATGCATCGTGCTCCAGTCAAAGAATCCCTCCGTACCACTTATATCATCAGCGGTAAGAAGTCCCTTACCATAACGTGAAGTCTCAATAACGTTGGTATTGTCAAAGTAATAAACCTGACCATGAGTGTAGTCATCACACTGCTGGCTCCAGAGCATAGAACCGCCATTGACTGTAATATTAGTGTTACCACCAACGTTAGCAGAAACAGCACCAGTGCCCGTAGTTCCACCGTCAGCATCAAGCACACCAAGACCACCGCCATAGATGTCGCGAGCCAACTGGCCACCTTCAATCAGCAAGTGAGTGTTACCTTCTACGTCAGCCATCTCACCACCACCATATATGTCACCATATATATAAGGTGAAATAGGCTTACCATTCATTGTAGAATCTACAGAGTTGAAGAAAGTAGAACCATAGACAGGTCCGCGGCTACCACCGGCAAACACATTATGGAATATAGTACCACCGGCAACTACGACAGTAGAGACAGTATCATTCTCTGTAGATTTATCATGATTAGCATCACCTACCCATGCTACGTCACCGCCGCCATATACAGAACCATATACCTCACAGTCACGGAGTACCTCAACATACGTAGTGCTATCAACGTCGCCGCGCGCACCACCGCCGAAGATGTCACCGTAAACCAAGCCACCGTTAGCCGTTACGCGAGTGTGACCACCCACATGTCCGAGGTCTGTCTGTACTGTATAATCCGCACGGTCTCTCTTACCATAACCACCACCATATACACGGTGTATATAAGTATTACCACCGATGGTCACCTTAGTATCCTCGAGGACTTTACCCTCCATACCACCGCCGAGTACACCCAGTACAGTATATCCAGCAATACCATAGCCATTGCTATAGATACCGATGGTATGTTCTGCATCGCCTGCAGCGTTAGCCTTATCAGTACTTACAGGATTGCCGTCCTCATCCAAGAACATAGTAGAACCCTTAGCAAGTACATCCGTAGTTGTAGCATCCTCAGTCAGTATGTCCTCCATACCTACGTTGACGATAGTATTGCCAACCGTAGTATGTTCGCCAAAACCACCACCGAACACATAGAAGTGTGGGTTATCATTGTCATAGTATGACTGCTCCCATTCTTCAGTCTCAAGCAGTGCCTTCGGTGTCATACCACGTGTAACGGTAACACGAGCCGTAGAGTCAACGGCACAGTAAGCATTACCACCACCGTAGATGTTATGAGCATTTCTGCCTCCTATCGGATCAAGCCATATTGACACATTCTTGGTCTTGCCGTCAGAACCAGTAGTTTGTGTTGTCTCGACGAAACGTGACTTATCTTTCTCCCACGTCTTAATATACGTATTCTCGAAAGCATCGATGTCATTCAGGTCCACACGATCGTTATACTTATTCTGTGAGAAGGCAGTAACATCGAACATCTTATCCCACATTACAGTGTAACCATTGAGGAACACGTCAGTGAAGCCATGGACACTTGCAAGCTTATTATTTGCAGGGGTTTTAGAGTCGTAAACGCCGTTACCACCACCATAGATGGCACCACCTACATGTCCTGCAGACATACCTACGTATGTATCGCCATTTACGTCAGCAGCATTACCACCACCGTAGATATCGCCATACACGTAAGCATCATCGGTCATAGTATATACCGTAGTGCGACCAGTACCTACAATCTTCGTACCGATCTTAGTCGCACCTTCTTTCAGTTCACCAAGGTGTTTTTGAACGCCACCATTAGTTATCATACCAAGACGCTCAAGCTCTTCCACATAAGCAGCTAACGAATCAGTACCAAGGGCATCCTTAGCCGCATAGTTAACATCGTCTTCTACTCTCCAATAAGAAGATGCTGTATATACATCTTGTGGAGCAAAGATACCAACGGTAGCCTTGTTACCACCACCGAATACAGAGCCATAGACAACACCCTTGTTAATATTAACCTCGGTAGTGTACTTAACGCGGGCATTATCACCACCGCCATATACATTACCATATACATGAACAAGTGAGTCAGAAGAGTTGATATTTACGGTGGTGTTACCCCAGATGCGAGCCATGTTCAAACAGCCCTCACCCTGTCGATTACCAGCCGCTCCGTAAGGAGCTATTAACTTATTATTGTCATACAGAGTACCTGTACCTTCACCAGAGCCATAGATATTACCCTTGAAGAGACCACCGTTAATGTTCATCACCACATTACCAGTAATCTGGGCGTTACGAGAATAGCTGTCCTGTGTAGTACCGAAAGATAGATATTCGGGATTATTCGGGTCGTCTATGTCATACTTACCCTCTGCTTCTCTACCTACCCAAGACCAATCGCCATTGTAACCCAACTGACGATAATAGTAGATGTCGTTACCACGACCGCCACCATATACATCACAGTTGAACGTACCACCGTTAATATTGATCTCTACGGCAGTCTTTCCCTCAGCGCCAAGCACTGAACCACCAAGAGGGTTAGGCGCCTGACCCGGGAAGTTAATCAACTGATTATTTACATAGCCGTTACCAGCGCCATATATACCTGCGCCCTGCGGTAATTCACGTGGGAAGAACACACCACCATTGATAGTAATGGTAGAAGAAGTCTCTGCGGGGTCAATCTTTGTGGTGTACTTCTTTGTTCCAACGATAGAGTCGATACAAGTGAAATAAACCTTGTCAGCACCAGTATGCTTCTTATATTCTTCATAATCACCATAGAGCACGACCTTATCACCGAACTTTGCTATTTCAGTAGAAGTGTAAGAAGACCCTGTCGTTGCATTGGCCCAATATGGCAGACGCAAGTCATTAGTATGCAGAGAGTCAGTACCAATACCGTTGAAGCCACCGGCACCGCCACCATAGATACCAGGCTGTGCCATATAGTAGTACCCCTTTCCGTCCTCATACGTATTTTTATTGGGTTTGTCGCCTGCAGTCCTATTCTGGTAAGCCTTCAGACCGTAAAAACCTGACTCTGTATGATGATCATTACGTGAGTCTTTTACGAGGGTTTTACTATCCCAACAGTTAAGGTCAAACGTACCACCATTGATGGTGATGTTAGACTTACCATAGAAGGTTGACATACATACACCTGTATTGCTTGAATTACCCATGTGACGACCAAGAGCACCGCCATAAATCTCACTGACTACGACACGCCTATCAACATCATTCTCGTAAGTGTATTTTGAACTTGCCGGGTCAACGAGAATGTTACAACGTCCGAAGTAGGTATCAAACGGCATATACACATCAGCAGCACTACCATAGTAATCCTTAATAGCATAAAAACCACCAGAAGTACCGAAGCTATTTGACTTACGCTTATTACCGAGCGAACCAGAAGTAACACGTCCTATGATACCAGAGCGGATAATGATATCCATGTCACCATACTGCGCACCCTCATGGTTACCCGCCATTACGGCACCAATATCGTAACTTGCAACCTTATCAGGAGAGTTACCATATTGTACGTGCTCACCGGTATTAGTATTACGGTCGATATCAATAATGATAGTACCCTTGATTGGTCTGTTAGGCGTACCGACAATACCATTTTGCGAGTTATCACTCGACTGACGACCAGAAGCGCAGACATTACTGCAGAAGCCAGACCTTACGGTGATGGTAAAGCCTTCCGGATGCGGCAGATACTCGTCTAATTCATAGTTAGAGACTGAGCCCGGAACTTTCAAGAAGCGGTCGTCATTATTACATCCGCCAAAAATCTGCAAGTCAGCAATACGTGTACCAGGAAGCGGTCCAACCTCAGCAGAAGCAGAAGAAGCAGATGGGAAATTCTCCATTACGATGCCTTCACCAAGTTCCAGACTATGATACTGACACATAATAATACCATAACCACCATCTGGTGTCTCATGAGTGAGCGTCAGATGCTCAAGACGAGTATCGCCGAAGAGAGCAAACTGTGTTCCACTACCAGCACTATTATCCATCTGGAGCTTACCTTCGAAGTTAACTCCATCATCTCTGAGCGTCGTGATGGTTGCATTACGGTTCATGAATTTCTCTGCACCGCGGTTATACCATACAGCATAGGTACCGGTGGTATTATTACCATTGTAATTCTGCGTACCGAGACCGAAGCCCTCCCGTGTCTGATCAGCTGTACTTTCACCTATCAAGATGATATAGTTCTGATCCCACGTAGCTCCCTCAGTCAGAAGCTGATAAGCGCGTGACCACGTCTTCACAGGAGTCTGAGGAGTCTTACCATCGTTAGTATCTTTACCCTCACCTGTAGTCTTTTGAGTACCAGTACCAGTACCAGTCTTTTCTGTATAACTCATTATATGGTTATTAGGATTTATATAGATATAATCCTTACCCCATGAGTATCCGACAGTCTTACGGTAGAATTCAAATTTATAACAAGTCAGTGAAGTATCTCTTATGGTTACAAGACATTCATACTCACCACGGTTGCTATTAGCATCAAGTGTAACGGTGAGATAAGACTCATTACCAACTATAATTCCATCGCCCTTACGAGTCCAAAGATATGAAACATCATATTTATTTTGCGCCAGCCATGCAGCATCTTTTGGCGAAATCACAGCAGTCAACGTAGTCGTGACAGTAGCCGGAATTTGATGATTAAGAGTACCGAATTCCGTTTCTGTTACGCCCTTATTTTTCCATGATGTACCTTCATAAGAAGAACCATCTTGCGTATTCGTAGCATTACCCGTACCTGCAAACGTATATGTAAAGCCAAGATTAGAATCTCCCTCCGTATATACCCCCGTACGCTGATCAGCTGCCAGGAATTCATTGTAAGAATACAAGACAGCAGGAGTACGCAACAGTATCTTACGAGCATCAGCATTATCCTTCAAATTTTCTTCAAGCCATCCGATACTATCGCTTGCCACGCCACTCGCTGGAGAATAGATTTCATCTTCTATCGTGACGACTTCTCCATTCTTATTAGTATACGTATGAGTTTGAGTTTCTATTGGAGCAGTCAAGTTGAACAACCTCTTATAATCAGCCCATATTTTAGCCCAGTTAGATACGTTCGTCTTCTTGACTTTACCGTTCTTCATACTGAAGACAACACTATCACCTTTCGCACAATACTCAGGCTCCGTAATAAGAGAACCGATAGTCCATGGGGTCTTAAGTTCTTTAAGAGATGCCGAGTCGCCTGCTATTTCCCATTCGAAATACGTACGAGCGTGGTCATAGTCATAAAGCCACTTATTGATACAGTCACCTACGTCACCACATGGATAGTAGTTTGCAACGCTCTTAGTCTTTTTACTTGAATCCCAATTATAGAATTCAGCCTGACTGACACGCACGTCGTCAGAGGTAGATGACATATACTCTGCATAAGTATCATATTTCTTCTCTGGATTTTCAACTGCAACATGTTGAATATCTACACTGAACTCACTTGCCTGAACAGCGCCAGGTACACGCACGGTGTCAGACTTGAAAGTCTTACCATTACCATTGGTAGCCATAGCATAGAAGAACTGGTCGTGATCAGACTTTGGATAAGTATAGGTTCTTCCGCCCTGAGCATTAGTCTTTAAATCCTGAACTTTGTTGTTACAAATGTCATACCACTCATATTTAAAATTCTCTAATCCGGTCTCTACACCATGAAGTGTAGCAACCACAGTTGAATCTTTCGTATCAAGAGCAGCTTCCAGATGCTCTACGCTCTGAGAGGTGAGTACAGGACGACCAGACCAATGGTCATCAGTCTCATTCTCCCAAGCCCATGCCTTCTCACCATTCTCACTGAACTCTTTCTTTACTTCATTCTGAAGAGTGGAATTATTGTTCCAATCCTTCCATATACCCTGGTTGACACCTATATAGTAACCATTGATATCTTGGTTGCCATCAATATTTTTCTCATTACCATTACCATGGCTGAGGATAGAACGAGCGCCCTCAAAACCTGAGAGAGTACAAACACGCAGTGGATCAGCAGGAGTAGAATCAGTAATAGGACCGAAATACATCAGCTTACCACCATTACCATACAATCCACCGTTTATTGTATTTTCATGTGTAGCATTCTGATTACCCTTATTCTTAGCCCAGATTAATCCGGCACTGGCATGGTCACGCCAGTCACCACGGCCAGTGAGGTAAGTTCCGCTTGCGTTAGGATTGGTATATTTTGAATTATCATATTGTTCATCACCCTTAGCCAGACGAATCCAGTAGTTATTGTAGTATCCAGTCTTGATAATGTTAGGATAACCAATCCAGTGCTCGTGAATCTGCTGCGAAGTGGTGATATTCTCATTCATCGCACCATAGTTAACATAGCCGAAGATAGGACCACCCATCATGCTCATGCCACGCATCTGACCAGTGAAGAACACATGCTCAGGCCAAGGCAGAGAAGTATAGCCGGCAGTAGTGTACATAGAACCTACGATACCACCAGCATTGAAATAGAAACGTCTTGCCGCTCCGTTATATCCTTCCGCGGAAGCAGTGCCGTTGCCACCGCCATTAATAGTTGGCATTGGGATATCGATATCAATATCCGTAGAGAGATAGTGAAGCTTTACAGAGCCAGCCACATCGCCACGCATCTGGTCATAAGCAGCCTGCACGCGACCTACAACGCCACCTACCCACAGGTGGAACTGATATTTACCATTGTGAATATCGAAACAAGACCAATCAGTACGTGCACAGGTATTGTCCACAGCAGCTCCAACAATACAGCTCTTTCTGACATCAATATTGTAGATATCGGCATTTCTCGTCACCATACCGGCGAGCGCGCCAACGGCAACGTTAGTACCACGCGAGTCGTTAAAATCACGATCCTTATGGAACCTCGACTTAGCATAAGCGAACGTACCATTATATACGTCATGCTCAAAGATAGCATTCTCAATGATGACATTCTTGACTACGGCATCCGTTCTTGCTTCATCACCGACCTTCTTTGTTGCACCACCGCCGATACATCCGAACAGGCCATAGCACTCCGTGGCATGCTCATCGTAGGTTATGCCAAGCGAACCGCCGCGCCATATCTGACGCAGGTTTTTGATTATCTTACCGTCGCCGTCGAAGGAACCGCGGAACGTATGCTCCGAGTCATAAATATCCTCGCTGGTGAAGCCGCAGATAGGTTCAAAATTGTAAGCCGGGTTGAACTTATGTCGTACGCTATAAGCTGCTCCGCTATAAGTCGACGTACTCTCTACCCCCTTATCATTATAGTACGTCACGACGTCTGACAGCTTTTGCCGTTCGGTAACGTTGGTAGAAAGTTTATCCGGGTCGAGATCGATGTTGTGACCGAGAACGAAGTAAGCCGTATTGAAATGGTTGGCATTATCCTCGTACGTACCTATCTGACTACCATCAGCAGCAAGAATAGGACCATTGTCGATCGTGCCGCTCATGCGCGAGAGCTCAGACCAGTAGCGCAGTTCCTCGGCTGTGCTTATCATATAAGGATTATCCTTCGAGCCACGCGTTTTGTTATCATCAGCGATGGTACCAATCTGGCTCATATAGGTATTACCCTTATATGTCACAGAACCATCAATAGGGTCCTTTGGCGAGTTCATGGTAGGCAAGTATGCACGCGGCAAAGTGAGAGAAGCTACAGCTCCATCAGTAAACGACACCATCACAGTTGTCGTACCGGAATAGTTTGGTGCAACCTCTACCGTCGCTTTATCAGCACTTCCCGCTATTTCTTTACCATTGAGATACCACTTCCATGAAGGAGACTTATTGTCACCGACGGTGTATGTCATATTTATAGTATGCTTCATAGTGCCACGCTGACCGAGGTCTTCATCGACAAGCACCACCTTAGCGAGAGTGGCGACATAAGCCAGACTATTTATATAAGAAGAAGCCTGCTCCGAACTAACGTAAGTACCCACATTATATCCCTGCATGAAATAGCAGTAGTATGCAGGAGTAGAGGTTCCAAAAACTGATGATGCATAAGAGGGATAAATGCCCTGAGCATTATCAGAAGTCGCATTAGAACCATTATTTTGCGTGTACCATATCACGGTATGCGAATTGCGCGCTGAACCATTGACGCTATTCTGTCGAGGCAGCGATACAGTAGCATCACCCACGTTAAGATAGCCATTAGAGATAGCATCAGCAGAGTAGTTCTTATAAAGACTACAGTTCTGTACAGCCGCACTTAAACCGAGTTGATATCCATTGTACATCCACTCGTTAGTCTTCTCACGCTGTGCTGTACTGATATTATCGCCCTCAGCCGAATAGTCATCCGAAACGACGTTATTGCTCGAGGTGCTTGAACCTTGGAACATACCGCACACTGGACCTACAGCTCCAAATGGTGCGTTGATCTTACAGTTGTAAGCACAAAGTCCTTCCGGCATTTTATCGCATGGTTTTACGACATTACCTACGACGCCGCCCACATTGATGCTACCCTGATTGTAGCCATATCCTGTACCACGAGTAAGCAAGATATTCAAGTTAGCTCCAGAAGCACCACACTTTTTCATACTGGAAGCAGAGCCCACCAAGCCAGCCACGCCACCGATAGAAACTATTGTAGCTCCAGCATCAACAGCAGTAGTGCTAATGAAAACACCTTCGGTCTTACTATCGCTTACGACACCGCCATTGGCAACTCTACCAACCATGCCGCCAATACTGACATAACTACCCCATTGTTTCATTTCGGCAGAGAAAGACATGCTACTGGAATCCACCTTACAAGTGGCAACCTCACCTTCAACGATGGCAGCAAGAATACCATAACAGCAGGTATTCCATTTGTGTCCATCGGTAGCCGTAACATTGCTCACGGTGAGTCTCTGAACCTTACCAGTGATGCCGCAGAACAAACCGCCATAGCAGTTATTGTGGTAGTCAAGCTTAAAATTCCTCACCGTACCGCCGTTACCATCGAACGTGCCGGCGAAGTTAGCCTGATTCTGCTTCACACCATAAGTCCAGGTTTTTCCGTCAAGGTCAATAACCAGACCTTCGGACATCACCCAATGACTGGAGTTGTTTTCCATCACCGAGCCGAAATAGGCGAAAGCCTTTGCCGAGTTGATGATGTAAGGGTCGCTCGACGTACCGGTGCCAGTGATACCTGCATCGGCGAGCGTGGCAGGCGTATTACCATCCCACGTATCAGCGAACGACGTCACTACTCCTGTGATAAGTATCACAGTGAGCATCAGCGACTTTCTGAATGTTGCAAGAATTCTGTAGGTTTTCTTCATTTCAGTTATGTTAGATTTGTTATTCTCACCTTATATATATAAGTGCATAAATAGGCACTCTATCAATCTACAAAGTTAATAAATTTTCAATGAGTTTAGAAATGTTTTAACTAAATTATTCTTTCTTTTAACTTTTTTTTACAATATAGTTATTTCAAATCAATAAAGGTAGGTTCTATAAAAAACAAAAGCTATCATACCAGAATTGGATATGATAGCTTTTGCAGTGTAATAAGATAGTTATTGCGAAGTAATCGCTATGCTTTTGCGAGGTAATCGCTATGCTTTTGCAGTGTAATCGCTATGCTTTTGCGAGGTAATCAGGCAGCGATTAGAGTGTACAGAAAATCAACACCTTACTCATAGAGTTGCTTCTGACCTCCGATGATGTAAATCATACCCTTGCGCATCTGGTCAGGATCCACTGGTTTGCCCGAGAGGTCAAAGACTGCATCAACGTCATCAGTATCTTCCTTGACACCGCTGACCGTTGTAGCATCTTCATAGAACTCTTCTTCGTCAACAATCTCAGTGAACTGTAATCCCTTGGCACCGAGCGTGATGCCGGCTGCCTCAAGAGTAGAGGTCTGCAGGTAAGCCTTGCGTGCAGGTATGCTGCTTCCAACGAACTTATAGAATCCCACTCCCGGATTGATGGCAGGTTTGTATGCCAGCGTATAGACATTGAGTGTACCTACGGTAACTGCATGATTCTCGGAGTTGCCATCAAGCAGCGAGTATTTCTCTTCGCTGTCGCCTTGAATAACCGGACGCACGGTATTGTAGGTGCCACGGAAATAGTAGGTACCAGGAGTAGCATACAGGATATAGCCACGTTTGCCCCTCAATCCTGTGGCGCCTGTTATTTTCTTCAGTCCAAGGGTAGAGCCGTTAAGTGCCACAGCAGCATATACCGTCAGTCCATCGACATCAGAGAATGTCGCGTTCTCAGGCAGGCAGACCGTACTCCATCCCTTTCCAGGCTCAGGACCTACCTGTTTCACCTCAACAGCGTAGGTACCGAGAGGTTCGTAGGTTACTATTTCAGAAGCGTCACCCAATCCTCCGCGCTCATTGGCAGCACGAATGACGAACCTGCGACCGGCCTGTTCCTCACCAGGGTTAATATGGTTATAAGTAGCCATTGTATAGAAGAGCGTGTCGCCTGTTTCTTCATCGATACGGAAGATGAAGTAGCAGAGAGCCTTCTGTTTAGCAGTCCATGTGATGATGGTAGAGCCATCGGAGTTGGTACTATTCTCCGGCTGAATTCCAGCCATAGACACCTGCTCGGTATAGACCGTTGGGTCATAGGCCTCGTCACCGCCAAGGACATTATGCAGTGTATATTCGGCAGCCTGCTCAGCGGTGAGGATACAGTCATCAGAACCTGCGGCAGGTGTAGCATTACGCAAGGTGCGACCGGTCAAGTCGGCAACCGTGCTATCAGCATTCATAGAGCCATATTCATGCATACGACAGAGGAGGTTCTTTGACATGACACCATATCCCACGGATTGCGGCATGCTTTGATAAGTAGCATAGAGGAATGTCTGCGATGGCGAACCCTGCCATGTACGTCCGATAGTATAATTACCATTCTGTGCGTTATGAGCAGCAACAGACTCGCATTTTATTACCGCTTTATTGAATACAAATCCCCATTTCTCATCGAAGGTCTTGTCAGCGCCGACATAATTCACTGTAGTAAGAGCCGACTGATGACTTGAGGCTACGATGTTATTGCCTGTTGCGCGCTTACGGAGTACTAAGACAGGATTCTCCCACCATGACTCACCGCTGCCGCAGATGAAATCGACGGTACCCCATACCTGACAGTTCTCATAGTAACAGTAAGTATGGAAGAAGCCCGGTGACGTACCTTGAGTAGAACTCGTATTAGAGGCACTGGCATAAGTATCCTGATATCCCTTCATCGTAACATTCTTCCAGATAGAATGAATACCGCGATCGTAAACGGCAACCGACTGTCCGCCAGGGTTTGCATCGCCACGCTCTACCTGGAAATCAGAGTAGCGGTTCTCGACTGTGAAGTCCTGGAAATAGCAATCCTTTTGCGCCGTGCTGACGCCAAGGGTATTGGTCCAGCTGATGCCATAGATATATGGGTCGCTATATATCAGTGTGCCATCCTGACTCTGACCGACGAGAGATACGTTATTACGCTTTATCCAAGTCTGGCCGTTATAGAAATTATTCACAACGGCAGAGACACCATCCTTGTTATCTTTATAGGTACCATTATATTTCTCTGCACCCTTCATGCAGTATTCTCCATCCGGCACGAAGATATAGAAGCGTTCTGAACCGCCATCGGCATTAGCCAATGCCAGACCTTCGTCAAGAGTACCGTGAGGCACATTGAGAGAATCCAGATTAGCAATCACATCATCTTCTACGATTTGGATGCGTCGGCCCGCGGTTTGAGTGGCACAGTCAAAATTCTGATTATGTGTTACGACGAAATCGAACTTACGCGGAGACACTGAAGCAGAAGAACTCCTTGTGGAGAATGCCACGACAAGGTCTTGATTGTAAGCCTCGCCGTAAGTATCCTTGAGAGTACCGGCAGGAATAGTAAGAGAATAATCCTTACCATACTCCAAATCCCAATACGTAAACCTCAGAGTTTTATTGCTGACCACGGCCTTCAACTGCTGACCTAATCCTGTAGTAGCGGCGAGCGTAGCATCGGCAGCCACGTGATTGAGAGCTATGGCTATAACGCCCTTTGTGCCGACTTCCGTCGCAGAGCCGTCCATGGCGTTTTTGCCATCGACTGTAATCGATGTCACCTCTGGTGCTACGGTGCCTGTGACGCGGAAAGACACGCTGTATGTAGCTACTGTCACGCCGCCGGCTGTCTGAAGCAGGATTTTAGCAACTGGGTTAGATGACGTAGCCTGGGTAATCACGCCCTTACCGCCGTTGGAAGCGCTAATGTTCAGAACCGGCATAGAGTTGCCACTGTATCTTGCCTCGAACTCCACATTCTCAAGTGCTTTGGCAGTTTTGAGCGTAGTAAGCTGTGTCTCAGTTACAGAAGTGCCATCAATGGTAACGCCGGTAAGCTCTGGCTGTCCGCCAATCGGATTGTAAGTAACCTTAACATATGTCATACGTGTTGCAGCTCCGAAGTCAATTTCCTCCATAGCTTTTTCACCCGTATAGACTACGCTGACTGTTTTTCCGCCATCAGACGAGGTCGTATAGTTTGTAGTACCGGCAATCGAAACGTTCTTCACCGCACCATTGTCAGAGTGCAGTTCGATGACGCAGTTTGAAGATACCGGCAACGTGAACACCGCATTCTTGTTTGCCGTACAGCTGCTCTCAGCTGTTGTGCTATTAGGAGAAGTGTTCGTTACACTACCCTTCGAACCATCGATGCGCAGCGGCAGGTCGATTTTTGTGCCTCCGATGTTGAGTTGGTCAACGATCAAACCGGCAGCAGACGAATAGTATATAGCCGTAGCACCGCGTGCAGCACCCAACGGCCATTCTATCGTTGTAGCCTCAGTGACCTGTCCGCGTGCTACAGTATTAGCCACGAAATGCGGTGAGAGAAGCAGGTCGCCATCAACGGTGTTAGCTTCATTGACCAGATACTCCTGACCGAAGTCGTAGTGATTGCCCTTAATATCGGTATAATAATCAAGGGTATATCCTTCGAGGTATAGATGCTGGTTATGCTCAGGCATTACGAACTTCTCATCCCACTCCACATGCTGCTGATATGGAGGCAGGCCGTCAGCCTGTCCACCGGCTGAGAAATTGACATAGTAACTCTTCTTCTTACCATAGACAGCCTGCAGCGTATGGTAATCATTGAGTTGCAGCGTTATGCTCTCATCACTTACAGCACTATAGGTAACGGTACCGCCAGTAGAGAATGAGCCAGTGCCGTTCCAGTCCGTATGCAGTCGCGTGTTGCTGCCGGCCTTCTGATAAGAGCCATCAGGATATATACGTGTGCCGTTGCCCTCCTGCCAATACATCAACTCATAGTACTTGTTGCGATTAGCGTTAATCGTAACTGACGTACCATTGATGAATGCCGTGCCTCCATCAGTGGTTTTCTGTCCGCCTTCTGTAGATAATGCCACGGTACCCATACCGGTGTTGTTAGAACTGCTATAGAGCGTCTTACGCACGGCTGTAGGCAGAGCCACCTCGATATACTGATAGTACGCATAATCGTCACCTATATTCAGCGTGGCTGTAATATCCGTTGACGTCACAGTCCAGTAATACAGATAAGCATTATCGCTGTTGCGTTTCAGGTTCTCATCATATATATTATCAGGCATCATACCATTAAGGCGCGTGCCCTTGAGCGAAGACGCATCGTCGTTAATAGGAGCATAGGTAGCAAGGGTTACTACTGCGCCATAGCCGGAAGGTATTGTAATCTTCGTGCCTTCCTTTATATATGCCCATGTATCTATATCGGTATTTTCGACTATCGCCCCACTCGTACTGGTGTCTATTGTCAAGGCCACGTCTATATTCTCGGTTTGGTTCTCCACCTCGCCTGTAGCGTCATTACGCACACCCTGACCACTGATTTCCGTTTTCGTAACCAGAGACAAGTCAGATATGCCGGAGATGTTATCCATACGCTGTGCTCCATAGCCCGTACGGAAATCCCAATGTATCGTAACATCTTCCGTCACCTTTTCAATTTTATCGACCTCACAGTTATACTTAAACACTGGTATAAGCGTAACAGTCTGGCCTTCAGACGCAAAGAATTCACTTGAACCAAGTTCATAGTGCCTATGCGTATTCTTATCCTCCCAGTAGAGAAGTGTATAGTTTGGTACGTGAAGCGTATGATTAGAAGGCACGTTGATAGCAGTTGCTACGATACGCTCCGGGAATACGGAATAGTTAGGTATTCCCATCGTAACGGCATATTTCACATACTCCTCTACGCTATTGATACTACAGTTATAGAGACCTTCATACAGAGACTTTGTTGTCTGCCATGTGTCGGCATATTTCTCTGTATATTCAACGCCATCACTTCCATACCAGCGTGCGCCCATTACATCATAGACGACTGTTCCCTGAGGACCTGCCTCAAAGTGGGCGTAATACACATTGCTCGTGCTATTTATAGTAACGGTATATGTACGTTCTGAGGAGACAGGGTTCTCGCCTGTTTTATCTGTGCTCCATCCCGTAAAGCCATAGCCCGGCTTGGCTACTGCAGTCATGGTCACTTCGGTGCCTGCGGTGTAGTTGTTACCCTGTACCACAGGCGAGAACTCAAGAATTCCATAAGTATCCGGCCATGAGTGGGCATTGAGTTTATAGGTCTTGAAGTGTGTCTGTTTTTCTGAAACCTCAGACGTTGTCTTCTGCGTATTGGCAGCCACTGCCTTAATGACACAGTTTCCACTCACATGTATGCCCTGGTCTATACCATTGCCATCAAGATTTGGCACATAGAGCAGTCCGGTCATTTCGTCGGGTTCTGTACCATCAAGCGTATAATAGAACTTGTCGTCAGATGAGCCGTTTGTAAGGACGAATGATGCTTTGTCATTGTTAAGCGTTATCTCCGGAGCATCGGCATCTGGAGTAAACGTAATCTTGTATATACGCAGATACTGAGGACCGAAGTTAATGCTGTCAGTGAGTTCCTCTCCTTCTTCGTCGGCATATCTTCCCTGCAACAGTACACCACCTGCTGCTACACGAACCGTCGCCGTAACCTTATCCGCGCTATTCGAACGGAACTCGGTATTAACGCCATTGACGTTAAGATAGCGATAAGGGCGCTGTGATGAGCCGGTATTGGAGAATTCTACCTCAAGCATACCTGAGACAGTATTATTGAAGTACATCTGATTACCCTGGAAACACTGGCCACCGCCTTGAACGACATACTGGCCTGCACCTGCAAGATACTGCAAACCGCCGTAATAGCCTTCGGCATCAGTCAGTCCTGCCGGTATCGAAACTCCTGACGGTATTTCTACGTCACTGAGTTTCATATAGCCCTCTTTCTGTGTAAACAGGACGTCTGACGATGCGCCATTCCAATCCCACTTTCGATAGGTATCGACAGGTTCAACCGCAGTACCCGTATATGCTACGGTGCGTCCGTAAGGTAAGCTTATCGTGGCCGTATGCTCCGCGGCTGTAAATGTTATGGTCAGTGTTCGCTCTGCACTCACTGCCGTTCCAGTATATGTAACAGTAAATTGCTGGGCGATAGTTCCATCGCTCTCTATCTGGAATACCTGCGGAGAGATGCTTATATTTGACGAGGCACCATTTACGCTGACGCTACAGTCACCATAAGAAGGGAATTCTGTGCCTGTCAGTGCAATAAGAGAGGTTGCGCTCTTGACCTTGTCAGAAGTAATCACAAGCGACGAAGGCTCTGCGACTACTGATATCTGAGCATTACTCGTTGAAACAGTGAATGTCTGCTCTGAGGCATGATAAACACCATTAGCCTCCTGTGAAGCAGTGACTGTCACCACTCCATTGTCAGTTACGGTTATCGTGCCGTCAGAAGAAACCGTTGCAACATTGGTATTACTTGAAGTCCATGTGATTGGGGCTTTGCTGAAGTTCACATAGTCATTACCTTCTTCCAAAGTATAGGTCTCTCCAGGTTTCACAACATAATTGCTGTTGTTTATCGTAAAGCCTGCCATGTCGCAGTCGATGTAATACACGTGAGAGCCAAAGCCACTATTCTGTATGCTTATCTCTGTTATGTCCTGTCCCATTGTTGCAGCAGCAGGCACTTCAAAGGTACATTCGGTCAAGGTTGTAGGCATCTCTGTTCCTATAAGCTGCCAATTACCTTGCGCATCCTTGTACTTGACTATGACACCACGACCGTCAGAGAGTTGGTGTGACTCCACACCTATCTTTATCGTAGAGCCCGCCTTCACCGCTGGTATATACATATAGGTATCGTCGCCTGCCAGCCATATATACTGGTTACCGCTGTAGGACGAGAGTGCTGTGCCGAGGTCGTAAGCCAAAGCCAACTTGTCAAATCCTGTTGCTACGGTAAAGCGAATAGGATAGGTCTCTGCTATGTTCACGCCGTTGGCGGTGAGGTACTCATAGTTGTATGAGGCAGTGTTGGCTGTGAAGTATGCACCTGAAGTAATTCCCGTGCCATCGTTTTTCTCATCAAGCGTCCAGCGGTTGTCTGCCGCGAGGTTTGCCTTAGTATCACTGCTCCAGTCTGTGAAGTCAAAGGTATGGGCTGAGAGTTTCAGCGTCGTAATAGTAGAGGTGATGCTACCATAGCTGTTGGTTGCCACAAGGTAGTAATATACTCCCTCGGCTGGTTCTGAAATCGTATAAGCCGGAGAGTTAGCTCCTGCTATAGCCGTAGCGCCATCAGTCGAAGCCTCCGTATTGCTATACCACTGATATGATGTCGCACCGCTAACTCCGACATTCAGTGTTTTGCTTACTCCCGTGCGAGCATTATACCGTGAAGCGAGGTCTGACGTTATCTCAGGTATAGGCAAACGCGGATACGTCAGCGTAAGGCCACTGTAGTAGCCGCCACCACCGACGGTAATGGTAACCTCGGAAGCACGACCCACGTAGGTATATACAAGCGAAGAACCATACAATGTCATTGAGGTGTTGATACTGCCATCGCTGATGGTTGCTGAAGGATTACTATATCCATCAGTAAGTTCTATTGTCATACCGCTGACAGCACGGAATGTGAACTTGGTGCCGTCATTAACCTGTGCGAGATTATCCGAACGACTAGAGTTATTGAACTTACCACCATTGGTATTGACGATGAGCGGCATGTCCTGTGTCTCGCCCTCTACATCTGACTGTGTGACGAGATACTGGTCACCTGAGTTCTCCCAAGCTACTTTCGGCGCACCGTTTTTGGGGCCGAACTCCCATCTTACGGCAGTGTTCTTCGTCAGTGCATTGAGGCTTTTTGTGTTGGCGGTGAAAACAGGAGTAAACTCCACATCTTCCGTAACAGTATAGCTGGCACCGAGCGCATAGGTATCAGTGCCGTCATTCCAACCACTGAGGGTATAGCCCTCCTTATAAGCCAAGCGGTTCGGAGAGTAAGGCAGGGTGACAGTGGTATTCTTCTCCACTTCGCTTCCAGAAGGGAGCACGCCCTTTACTTCTGCATCGTCGGTAGAGAAGGAGTAAATGGCTGTAGAAGCCACGTTGACAGTTATGGTCTTACTCAAGGCTGCCATACCATCATGGGCTGCCAACGTAATAGTGATGGTGGCACTGCCATTACCTACTGTGGTGATAACGCCGGAAGCACTTACGGTTGCCACACTCTCATCAGAGCTGACGAATGTAAGTGCGGCTGTGCTCGTGGTGCTGTAATCTACACCTGAGGTCAGAGCATAAGTCACTCCATTCTCAGTGAAGCGCAGATTATCTTTAAGGAGCGTGAAGTCGTTGTATTCACAATCCACATAATATACATGGGAGCCTTTTACCGCACACTGTACTCTGACATCTGTATAATCACTGCCCAATGATGATGCCGAAGGTACGACAAATGCATGGTCAGCAAACTCACCCGTAGTGAAGGTCTCGTAAGTGTCATCACTAAAGGTGACGGTCACACCACGAGCTTCCTCTATCTTGTGTGACTCAACGCCCATATATATTGTTGAGCCTGCCCTGACATTAGGAATGGTGAAATATGTATTAGTATTCAGCAGCCAAAGATACTGCGAAGACGCATACGTACCGAGCTTAGTTGACGGAAGATTATAAATCAGGCCTATGCCATGAGCACCGCCATTGAACGAAAGCGGATATGTCTCACGTACATTGGCGCTGCCGGCAGTAAGCACCGTGCCGTTCCAAGTCACGTCATTATAGTAGCCCTTGTCGCCGTCATTACCCGCCTTAGTCATATCTGCGCTCTCATGGGTTGACCATATCTGGGTATCTGACGCGCAACTGCCGAGTGTAGTTGATGACCAAGAAGTAAAGTCGAAGGTGTGTCCGCCTACACTGACACAAGTTATCACCGACTGTGTTTCACCAGCATTATTGATGGCCTTGACATAATAGTATGAGCCATCGACTGGCGAAGCTATAGTGTATGACGATGAGTTGGCACTTTCTATAGCTACGGGATTGGTGCCATTGGCATCATCGCAGGTGTACCACTGGTATGATATGACATTGGAGGCTGCAATGCTGAGGGTCTTAGCTCGTCCGCTTACCGCCGTGCTTGCAGTACTGAGGTCTGTGGTGATGTCTGGAGGGGAAGCCTCTACTGTCACTGTGCAGACGTCAGAGGTGACTGTTCCCTCACTGTTTGTCACTACGCAATAGTAATACTCCGTACCATCAGTAGTCGGGATATACGTATATGTAGAGTCGGTAGCTCCGCTGATAAGAGTGCCTCCACTATTTGATGCTATAGTATTGCTGTACCACTGCAAACTGGTAAACGACGGAACGGAGAAGATATCAGCCGCAACAGATGTGCTTCTATTCACTTTTGTATTAACGGATGATGGCACAGACACTGTGGGTATAGATGCAGTGGCATAGTTCACAGTAACAGTCATGTTTACTTGCTGCGCTGCTACATTGTCAAACTTGAAAGCTATAGACGAGGCAGCTACAAATCCCGTAATTTCTATTGTCACCGCATCGCCATTTTTATCATTCAGGCTATATGTTGTATTTCCCAACACATTTGTGGAGCTTCCATCAACATACACTCCGACCAACTGCGTAGCGTTCGCTGAATTACTGACGGCATCAAGCGTAACCGATGTGACATAGTAACCACTGTTTACAAGCATGTAGAAACCCGTGCCGCTATCTACACCATAACTTGCCAACGACTGGTTCGTACGCATCTTGATGTTCTTTGAGGCATTGCCGCCACCCGCGACACAGGTACCTGGGACCATACATGATGTTCCGCTGACATCAACATCTTTGTCTGATGCTCTCCCCAGCGTTTCCGATTCAGCCAACGCATCTATGCTCCCCACAAACATGGAAAGCATGGTCACTATGGCAACAGTCATAATGCGAGAGAGACGCTGAAGCTTTGCGCCACAACTCTCATGAGTATATCTTGTCATATTCATATCGTATGTTTTAATATCGTTATGTTGATTTAGTTGATTTAGTTCTGTATTTTTTCATAATTCTAATCTACGAAACAAAAGTTTTAATAGATGCAATAATATAGACACTACTTTTCAAGATACAAAATTACAAAACAAACCCCATTAAATGGAATAAAAATATACCAAATAAGTGGAATTTTGTTTTATTTAACACTTTTTACATACGAAATGCCCTCAGAAGTGGCAAATATAATCTGCACTTCTGAGGGCATTATCAATGTATTGCGTGAATCTATTATTCAAAGAGAATCATACATTCATCGTGAACCTATCATTCAAAGAATATCATCTGCTCATAGCGAGTCATTTTACTCATCATACATGACTTTCTTCCCGCCGATGATGTAAATCATACCCTTACGCATCTGGTCTGGGTCAACAGGTTTGCCAGAGAGGTCATAGACGGTGGCATCGTCATCCGTATCTTCTTTGACACCGCTGACTGCAGTAGGATCTTCATAGAACTCCTCTTCTTCTTCGCCAAAGAATGAGAACTGCAATCCCTTAGCACCAAGATGTATGCCGGCAGCCTCAAGAGTTGAGGTCTGCAGGTAAGCCTTGCGGGCAGGTATGCGGCTACCTACGAACTTGTAGAAGCCTACCCCAGTGCTGTCGATAGAGCGCTTGTATGCCAGCGTGTAGATATTGAGTGTACCTACTGTGACATCGTGATCCTCAGGGTTACCGTCAAGCAGTGAATACTTACCATTAGTTCCTGCTACCTGCTTCACAGCTTTATAGGTACCATGGAAATAGTATGTACCTGGAGTAGCATAGATAATATATCCACGACAAGCCTTCAGTCCATCATCGCCACTTACCTGCTTTAATCTGAGAGTATTATTGTTTTCTATCCTCAAAGCAGTATAGACTGTAATATCTTTGTTATCATCTTTGTTATCGCTGAATGTTACATCCTTTGGCAGACAGACTGTGCTCCAGCCCTTTTCAGGATCAGGACCTACCTGCTTCACCTCAACAGCGTAAGTCTCAAGAGGCTCATAGGTTACTATTTCAGAAGCGTCACCCAATCCTCCGCGCTCATTGGCAGCACGAATGACAAACCTGCGACCAGCCTGTTTCTCGCCAGGATTTATATGGTTATAAGTAGCCATTGTATAGAATACTGTATCGCCAGTTTCTTCGTCAATACGGAAGATGAAGTAGCAGAGAGCGTTCTTTTTCTCGGTCCATGTGATGATGGTATTTCCATTATCATCAGTGTTATTCTTCGGCTCAACTCCAGCCATAGACACCTGCTCCGTATAAACCGTTGGGTCGTAAGCGTTGTCACCTCCAAGCACATTGTGCCGAGTGTACTGAGCAGCCTCTTCAGAAGTCAGGATACAATCGTCAGAACCTGCAGCAGATGTCAATGCTTTCAGAGAACGAGAACTCAAGTCAAGCAACGTTCCATCTGCTCCCTTGGAACCATACTCATGCATGCGCAATACTTCACCAGTACCCTGATAATTATCCCAACCTTCTGGCTTAGGAAGAACTTCCATCGTCGTATACAGATAGGTCATTGCAGGACTGTTACGAACCTTACTACCAAGACCGTACCAGTTATTGCATTTATCATACGCCCTTGTGTTTTCTGCCTTTATAGTACCATTATTCAACACGAATCCCCAAGGTGTGGTACTTGCATGCATGAGAAGACCGATACAAGGGCTGCTGACATAACGCATCACCACGGTCGGATTTTCCCACCAACACTGGCCTGATCCATACATAAAGTATCTTGTTCCCCACAATGCACAGTCTTCATAATATCCATTATTATTAGCATTAGAAGAGTAGTACGTAGCTTCGTGAGCCTTCATCGTAACTTGCTTTGCAATGGTGTGAATACCATTATCATAGAAAGCACCTGCACCACCGCCATTCTTATTTATATAAGCCTTAGGACTACCAGTCATAAAGTCACAGAAACGGTCTTCAATGGTCAAATCCTGGAAATAAGTGTCAGTGACATTATCCTTTATATACATCGTAGCATTATTATCATATCCTAATACATACGGATCATTATATATAATAGTTCCTGTCTGACTCTGACCGACAACAGAGATATTGTTAGCCTCAAGCATAGTACGTCCTGTGTAGTATTTACCACCATTGTCATAGTCTGACATACTCAATGATATAACTCCTGCACTTGTACCGTTCTTTCCGTATACAGCGGTAGTATTTTTTTCATCCAATTTCGTTGTAGGTATCTTAGTGAACGAGCCTGCAGAATTACCACGCATAGAGTATTCGCCATTTGGTACGAAGATGCGGAAGCGAGAAGCGCCACCATTAGCATTTGCGAGGTCAGTACCCTCTTCAAGCGTACCGTGATGTATATGGAGAGAGTCGAGGTTTGCAATAACATCCTCCGGAACCACAAGCACGGTATCACTGGCTGTCTGTGTCTCGCTATTCCATACAAACCTCTTGGTAACGACGAAGTCAAAATACTTCGGTTCAACAGAGGCTACAGCCTCAGTAGTGAATGTAACCTTGATGTCAGAAGCATATTTTACTCCATATACATCAGTAAAGGTGTTTGCTGGAATAGTAAGCGTATATGGCTTATTGTTGCTCAGTCGCCAGTATGAGAGCGTAATGGTACGCCCTGACACACGAGAAGTGAGCGTCTGTCCGAGTTCAGAAGACTCCACATCCGTTGCTTTCATAGCATGGTCGAACGTGAGCGTAACCGTACCCGTCACTGCCTGCTTACCTTCTACAGTGCCTCCTGCTACCTCCGTTGCATTTACTTTTGTAGTGGTCAGCGTTGGTGCTGTCTTACCTGTCAGGTTGAACAGAATGGTATATGTAGCCTTAACCACACCAGCACTATTCTTCAGCAGTATCAAAGCCTCAGGATTAGCAGCCGTAGCAGCGGTCACTACAACAGTGCCATTGTCTGCCGTAGCAGTGACTTCTGGCATCGCGTCATTAGCACTATATACAGAAGAAGCAGCATAGTCATAAGACAGTTCAAGCTCATTCTTAAGCGTAGTCAACTCATCTGCACTAATCGATGTCGTTCCAATCTTCACACCAGAAAGGACTGCATTATCAGCAAGCGGCTTATACGTCACTGATACGTTCTGTATCTTTGCGGCCTTCTTAAACACTATATTTTGCGTAGAAGCATCGCCTGTATAAGGTGTACTGATATTGTTACCAATCAATGTCGTAGCACCTGCTATATCTACATCACCAGCTATGAAGTCAACGCCCGCAATATTCTGCACCGCTATCACGCAATTACTTGTAGTAGGAACAGATAATGTAGCATCAGCACTCACGGCACACTCACCATTTGTGGTAACCACGCTGGCTTTATTTACTTTGGCTATATCCAGTTTCACATCAATAGTATTGTTCTTATCCAGTGCTACCTGTGTCACGACAATACCAGCAGCAGAGGTATAGTTGACTGTTGGCAATGATGCAAGCTTCCATGTAGCAGTAACTCCTTCGGAAGCCTGAACCTCGGTAAGTGCCATTTCATTGACAGTGAATACTGGTATGAGGGTCATATCACGCGTAAGAGGATATGAGTGTCCGAACTCATAATGCACGTCAGGCACATCAATCTCAGTGTAGTACTTCAGAGTGTGACCGGCATAATACAAGTTGTAGTTGTAATCTGGCAATACGAACCTTTCCGTTGCCTCCAGTTTCTGCTGAGGCAGGATTGCGCCTTCAGTTGTAATATTGTCTGGAATACGGAAACTTACCGTATATGAAGTCTTTTCCTTGAATACAGCCTGAAGCTTGAACGACTTACCGATAATGAATGACAAGGTATAGCAAGAGTCTTCCTCATTTGTCACTGTCTTATATTCGATTCCGGCAAGTGTCACACCGTTGCCAAAGTCAGAAACAGTCTCGCTACCAACACGCTGATACTTTCCGTTAGGATAAATCTTGTTGCCAGAGCCGTCAATCCAATAATCCAGTTCATTGTATCTCTTACGCTTAGCAGTAAGCATTACAGTAACACCGTTATCGAACGAATATCCCAGTTCTTTCTTCTCGGCATTCTTATCGTCGGTGACAGTACCCATGTTTACATTGTTAGAAGAGTAATCAAG
>OCVV011360287.1_pt1 | contig 84241 bp, 61 predicted proteins | sample 1539721 | NCBI WGS metagenome assembly OCVV01 (sample SAMN02144230, study PRJEB22623) | gut metagenome | biome: sheep rumen | host: Ovis aries | place: New Zealand
ACAAAGGTAACGAAAAAGGCTGAAACCCAAGCGAGGGCTTCAGCCTAATTTTTATTTCATACTAAAATCTTTTAGCGGACAGCAATATTTCCAAATAAACTTTTGTCTACTTTTATCTTAGAAAAATTAAGAAACCACAATCAGAGTCTTAAAGTTTGTCATATAATCCATACAACAACCATTGAAGACGTTTATGATGTTTATAATTTGTGTCTATAAGCCCCTTTTTATCTCTCTAATCATGAAAAAAAGAAGTAGTAACAAAAAAAAAGTGTGAATTGCACACCTCACAATAAAATTATTGCTATCTTTACAGCGATTTAGGTGGTTATACAATCAAAAAAACAAAGATTAAGAAATCTTATTGAATATTTCACTTATAAATTTACACAAAAGAAATGAAGGCTTTATCAAAGAAATTATTCTATGGTGCTGCATTATCATTAGCACTCATTGGCTGTACGGATCAAAAGGCGCCCGAAGCCGAATTAACCATCAGCGGTTTAGATCCGCAAGAGTTTGTAGATACCATCAATGGAAAAGCTACGGCTCTTTACACGCTGAAAAACAACAAAGGCATGGAAGTGTGTATCACCAACTTTGGAGGTCGCGTAGTCAGCATTATGGTGCCTGACCGCGATGGGAACATGAAAGATGTGGTATTGGGTTACGACAACGTCGACCAATATGCCGACTCTAAGAATTCACCCAGTGACTATGGAGCAAGCATCGGTCGATATGCCAACCGCATCAGCCAACACTCATTCATGATAGGTGAAGAGAAATTTGAGCTTGTAGCCAACGACGGTGACAACTGTTTGCATGGTGGGCCTACCGGATGGCAATATCAGCCTTATGAAGTAGTAGAAGCCACAGACACAAAGCTGACTCTGAAAATAGTAAGCCCCGATGGTGACAACGGTTTCCCTGGAGAAGTTACTGCATTTACTACTTATAGCTTAACTGATGACAACGTACTTGATATCACTTGGGAAGCGACCTCGACAAAGGAGACGGTCATAAATCAGACTAATCACTGCTACTTCAATCTTAATGGAGACCCTTCACGGGTTGGCACAAACATGGAACTTTATGTCAACGCAGACTTTTACACTCCATCTGACACCAAATACATACCTACTGGAGAAGTTGCCAGTGTAGAAGGCACTCCATTTGATTTCCGTGTTCCTCGTGCGCTGAGCGAAGTCATCAACGATACAACATTCGAACAAATAAAGAATGCCACTGGCATCGACCACAATTTCTGTTTAAATACTTATGACCATGACACGAATCGTGGTGACGATTCACAAGTGGCAGCAAGTCTGTATAGCCCTGAAACAGGCATTTTGCTCGAAGTGTTCACAAACGAGCCCGGTATTCAAGTATACACCGGAAATTTCCAAGGTGTAGGTCGCGATGCGGACATTCTGCGTAAACACGGAATTAAATACCCCAAGCATGTGAGCGTTTGCCTCGAAAGCCAAAAGTATCCCGATACTCCTCATCATCCGGAATGGCCTACAGCTAATTTGAAGCCCGATGAGACATATCGCAGTCATTGCGCATACAAATTCTCTGTTAAATAAAGAATAAAATAATCATTTATCATCATTTAAACTTATAATGTCATTATGAACTGGAGTTCACATGAATTTATCTGGCTCGACTGGGTTATTCTCGCAGTTGGTCTGTTAGGAGTTGTTGCAGCCGTATGGTATGCTATTTGGAAAGACAAGAAATCGCAACAAGGCGAAGACTCTTCGGCTTACCTCTTTGGTAAGGGTGAGCCTTGGTATGTTATCGGCATGGCCATCTTTGCCGCCAACATCGGTTCAGAGCACCTCGTAGGTCTTGCCGGTACAGGCGCTAAGGACGGTGTTGGAATGGCACACTGGGAAATGCAGGGTTGGATGATCCTCATTCTCGGATGGCTGTTTGTTCCGTTCTATCAGCTGCTGATCAACAAGATGGGTAAGATTATCACTATGCCCGACTTCCTGAAGTTCCGCTACACCCAGCGTACGGGTTCATGGCTGAGCATCATCACCCTCGTCGCATACGTGCTTACAAAGGTTTCCGTTACAGCTTTCACGGGCGGTATTTTCTTCAAGTACTTGCTCGGCATCCCCTTCTGGTATGGCGCTATCGGTCTGATTGCCATCACGGCTGTCTTCACCGTGTTCGGCGGCATGAAGGGTGTAATGACGCTCTCCACCATCCAGACCCCGATTCTCATCATCGGCTCATTTCTTGTACTCTTCTTGGGTCTCTCAGCTTTAGGTGATGGCAGTATCGTCGCTGGTTGGCAAAATATGATGGCTGCTTGTAATGCTGCTCACGACGGCTTCGGAACCACCCACATGTTCCATACCGACCCTGCCGACCCGATGTACCCGCAATTCCCAGGCTACGTTGTTTTCCTTGGCGCTTCTATCATCGGCTTCTGGTACTGGTGCACCGACCAGCACATCGTCCAACGTGTACTTGGTCAGGTTCCTGGTGAGGACAATGCCAAAGTGATTGCCCGCGCTCGTCGTGGTACCATCGCTGCTGGTTTCTTCAAGATCCTCCCCTGCTTCATGTTCCTCATCCCTGGCATGATTGCCTACGCCCTGTCGCAGAATCCCGACAGCGGTATCGTCATGGACATCACCAATCATGAGTCAACCGACGGTGCCTTTGCTATGATGGTTAAGAACATCCTCCCTGCCGGCATCAAGGGCATCGTGACCATCGGTTTCGTCTGCGCTCTCGTTGCTTCTTTGGCTGCATTCTTCAACAGCTGCGCTACCCTCTTCACCGAGGACTTCTACAAGCCAATGAAGAAGGGCATGAGCGAGGCTCACTATGTATTTGTTGGTCGTATGGCTACTGTCGTTGTCGTACTGCTCGGTCTGGCATGGATGCCCGTCATGATGTCTATGGGTAACCTCTACAGCTACTTGCAAGATATTCAGTCTCTGATCGCTCCTGCCATGGTGGCTGTCTTCACTCTCGGTATCTTCTCTAAGAAGATTACTCCGAAAGCAGGTGAATGGGGTCTCATCGGTGGCTTCTGCATCGGTATGCTTCGATTGGTGACCAATGTCATTACAGACTCCGGCCACGCTGTGATGGATGGTGCTTTCTGGGAGAACACCACATGGTTCTGGCAAACCAACTGGCTCATATTCGAATGCTGGCTCCTCGTCTTCATCATCGCATTGATGATTTGTGTGAGCTTCTTTACACCCGCTCCTTCTAAGGAACAGGTTGATGCCATCACCTTCTCCGCTGACTTCAAGCAGAGCATCCGCGAGAGCTGGGGTGTATGGGATATTGTTGGCACACTCGTAGTGATAGGCCTCTGCGCTTGTTTCTACTGGTACTTCTGGTAATCCTTTATAATGAAAAAGTTGAGAGCCCAAAAGCTCTCAACTTTCAAAAACTAAATCATTACATTGTATAACAGATAGGTTTAGAAGATGGCGCCAACATACTATAGTAAATATCCGAAGTTTCATGTAGCGGTAGATTGTATCATCTTTGGGTTTGAAGCGGGTCGGCTTAAGGTCTTACTCCAAAAACGCCCTTTCGAACCCAGACAGGGTGAATGGTCTCTTATGGGTGGTTTTGTTAAACGGGAAGAAGACGTCGACAAGGCTGCACAGAGGGTCCTAAATCAACTGACAGGCTTACATGACATTTACATGAAACAAGTAGGAGCTTTTGGTTCCGTGAATCGCGATTCTGGCGATCGAGTAATTTCTATTGCCTATTTCGCATTAGTTGATATTGACCTTGTTAATGCGGATTTAAATCATGAGCATTCGGCGTACTGGGAAGATATGGAACATCTGCCACACCTTCTTTTCGATCATAAAGAGATGATAGATGGAGCGCTTAAGAAACTACGCACGATGATTTGTCATCAACCCGTAGGTTTTCAATTACTCCCTCCACTATTTACTCTAACACAGTTACAAATGCTCTACGAAGCTATTTTAAATGAGAAAATTGACAAGCGCAACTTTCGTAAGCGTATCAGTGAAATGAGTTTCATTGAGAAGACAGATGGGGTTGACAAGATCTCATCCAAGCGTGGAGCAGCCTTATATCGGTTTAACAACAATATTTACAAGCAAGAACCGAACTTTAAGCTAAAATGATTTATCTGATCTGCATCGCGTATAACATCATAATATAATCTATTAACTTGCAACTATATGTTAGAAGATCTAAAACAAAAAGTATTTAAGGCCAACCTTGATCTTGTCAAGCAAGGCTTAGTAATATTCACATGGGGAAACGTCTCCGGCATCGATCGCGAGAAAGGCCTGGTTGTCATCAAGCCTTCTGGTGTAAGTTATGACGAGATGAAGGTTGAAGATATGGTCGTCGTTGACCTCGAAAGCGGAAAGGTTGTTGAAGGGGACCTCAACCCAAGCAGCGACACACCTACACACCTCGTCCTCTACAAGGCATTCCCTAACATCCAGGGCGTCGTCCATACACACAGTACGTATGCTACCGCCTTTGCACAAGCAGGTCGAGACATCCCCAATATCGGTACCACCCATGCCGACTACTTCTATCAGGACATTCCCTGCACCCGCGACATGACTGAGGCTGAAGTTAAAGGACAATATGAATTAGAGACGGGTAACGTTATTGTAGATGAAATCCTTAACATCCGCAAGATAAATCCAGATCACACACCCGCTGTTCTCGTTAAGAACCATGGTCCTTTCAGTTGGGGCACTTCTCCCGACAATGCAGTTTATAACGCCAAGGTCATGGAGCAATGTGCCAAGATGGCTTTCGTAGCCTTCTCCGTCAACCCTGCACTGACTATGAACCCCTTATTGGTGGAAAAGCATTATATGAGGAAACATGGCCCCAACGCATACTATGGTCAGAAAGGTCAAAAACACTAAATTATATTACGAATAGTATTAACCCTATAAACAAACTATTAAACATTATGAAAGCTTTTGAAAATTTAGAAATCTGGTGGGTAACAGGTGCACAGTTGCTCTATGGAGGTGATGCCGTCATTGCTGTCGATGCACATTCCAAGGAAATGGTTGCTGGTCTGAACGAGAGCGGCAACATCCCCGTGAAGATTGTATATAAGGGCACGGCCAACAGCTCCAAGGAAGTGGAGCAGGTGATGCTCGCTGCCAACAATGACGAGAAGTGCGCCGGCATCATCACTTGGATGCACACCTTCTCTCCCGCCAAGATGTGGATCAAAGGCCTGCAGCAGCTGCAGAAGCCTCTCCTCCACTTCCACACACAGTACAACGCCGAGATTCCCTGGGGCGAGATTGACATGGACTTCATGAACCTCAACCAGAGCGCCCACGGCGACATCGAGTTCGGACACATCTGCACCCGCATGCGCGTCTCCCGCAAGGTTGTCTGCGGCTACTGGAAGGACGAGAAGGCTCAGAAGCAGATTGCTGTATGGGCCCGCGTGGCTGCCGGCGTAGCTGATGCCCACAACGTACGCTGCCTCATGTTCGGCATGAACATGAACAACGTTGCCGTGACCGACGGCGACCGCGTAGAGTTCGAGCAGCGCCTGGGCTACCACGTCGACTACTACCCCGTCAGCAGCCTCATGGACTACTACAAGAAGGTTACCGATGCTGAAGCCGACGAGCTCGTTGAAGAGTACAAGAAGCTCTACACCATCAAGATCGACGAGAGCGGCGAAGAGGTTTACTGGGAGAAGGTCCACAACGCAGCCAAGGCTGAGATTGCCCTGCGCCGCGTTCTCAAGGATGAGGGCGCTACAGCCTTCACCACCAACTTCGATGACCTTGGCGATGCAGACATTGACGATCCCAACTTCTGCGGCTTCGACCAGATTCCTGGTCTCGCTTCACAACGTCTGATGACCGAAGGTTATGGCTTCGGCGCCGAAGGCGACTGGAAGACGGCCTGCTTGCAACGCACCCTCTGGGTCATCTCTCAGGGCCTTCCCACCGGCTGCTCGTTCCTCGAGGACTACACACTCAACTTCGCCGGCGACCGCAGCTCGTGCCTGCAGAGCCACATGCTTGAGGTATGCCCCCTCATCGCTGTCGACAAGCCCAAGCTCGAGGTACATTTCCTCGGCATCGGCATCCGCAAGCAGCAGACCGCCCGCCTCGTGTTCACCAGCAAGACAGGCCCCGGCATCAAGGCTACCATCGTGGACCTGGGCAACCGCTTCCGCCTCATCTCGCAGGAGGTAGAGTGCATCGAGCCTAAGCCCATGCCCAACCTGCCCGTGGCCAGCGCCCTCTGGGTTCCCCAGCCCACCTTCGAGATCGGCGCCGGCGCATGGATTCTTGCAGGCGGTACACATCACAGCGCCTTCTCCTACGACCTCACCGAGGAGTACTGGGAAGACTTCGCTGAGATCACCGGCATCGAGTATGTGAAGATCAACAAGTGCACCGAAATCAGCAGCTTCAAGCAGCAACTTCGCAACAATGAAGTTTACTACATGCTGAATAAGGCTCTTAAATAAAACAAGTAATCCCCCTAAGTTCTTTCCTTGAACTTAGGGGGATTTTTTTTCTCAAGATTTCTATTCTTTTTTATTACTGTCCGCTGAACACAAGTTTGGCCGTTCTAAGTTTTTGCGGCATAGTATATTGGATTGCCGACGATAACTGATAAGCCCCCAATTTACCTACTACGTTAGGATGGACGACGAATTGAGTCTGTCAACTATACCAGACAAACCCTTTTTCCCCTCTTTATTGACGTTTGCTTATAAGTATAGTTGGACACGCGCCCAGCAGATTTGATTATTCCATGGCCTTGGAACAATCATTCAATGGTCATGGAATGATTGTTCCAAGGCCATGGAATAATCTACACACCTGTATGTGTCGCTGTCTATGACCAAGCCAAAACCCTTAAGGGACCTGACTTAATGCCCTCAACGACGGATGACAATTCCATTCTTATAGTGGACAACAGCACGGTGCATACGAATGAAATATTTATCGGACAGCAATAATTCAATTTACTTATCCGTTCTCTTCTCAGAATGGGCTTTTGTGAACTTTAATTATTTCTATGGTGGCTGCCTTCTTATGACCCTTCGAGTCTAACTTAGTGACACGAATATCCTATCCTTTTAATTCGTACTTTTAAGCCTTCCTGTTGGCTATTCAATGGTTTGCATCTCTATTTAAGTATTACTGAAAGCAGGTTGTTTTAAAATTCTTATTATCTTATAAATAAATACAACCAATCATTTATTCGTTTCGCCTATGTATAGATATCCCCAATCTATATTTTGGTTCTCAAATACTTTAGGCGCTTTATTGATAAATTTAATATCCTCACAAGCTCGAATCATGAACTTAATTATAAGTCACCACTCATGATTTTCTTTATGAACAACCACAACTCTCACTGATTACGTAGATAGTTTACATCCTCTAATCCATGTGTTTTTTTCTATTGAGACTTTAAATCATGCAGAAATTATAACCCATAGTGAAAATAAATCTCCTTTTTGTTGATTACCTTTTCTTTTAGTATTATTTTTGCAGCCAAATTGTTAGCACTTGTAAAAGTGCAATACTTGCAGAAGAAATATTCACTTTATAACCAAAAGAAATGATAAAAAACTTACATGTGAAAGGCGGCAAGCGATTTACTATGCTTGTCATGGCCTCGTTGTTGGCTATGGCAACGTTTGCTATACCCGCAAAACCAGGCCTAAAACGTACTCTCACCCTCAGCGATGGCAATACTATCAGCGCCACTCTCATTGGTGACGAGCATGCCCACTACTGGCTCGGCGCAGATGGCAAAGCCTATCAGTCAGTGGGCAACAACATTTACCAAAGCATAGACCTGCAAGCTGTTAAACAGCGGGCAGCCTTGCGTCGTGCTGCAGCCAACCAGCGCCGTCTGCGTCGTCTGGCACCACGAAAAATTGGCGAAGTGGGAAGTATCACTGGCAAGAAGAAGGGACTTATCATCCTTGTCAATTTCACAGATGTATCGTTCAATGCATCTAACAATAATGCCCTTTACAAGCGTATTGCTAATGAGCAGAATTTCTCGTATGGGAACTTCAAAGGTTCAATGTACGATTATTTCTATGCTCAAAGCGAGGGACTATTCGAGCTGACCTTTGATATAGTAGGCCCTGTCACCGTGTCAAAGGCACAATCTTATTATGGAGGAAACGACAGCGATGGAAATGACCAGCATCCTGCCGCTATGGTGATTGAAGCTTTAAAGCTGGTTGACTCTCAAGTAAACTTTGCCGACTACGATTGGAACAACGATAAAACTGTTGAACAAGTCTATGTTGTTTATGCAGGTCAAGGCGAGGCTGACGGAGGAGCTGACGAAACTATTTGGCCGCATGAATGGACCTTGTCGTCGGCAAGCTATTATGGCGATGGCTCCGGAACCCAAACACTCGACGGAGTTAAGATTGATACTTATGCCTGTGGCGGAGAACTGAATGGTGACAATAACATTGCCGGCATCGGCACTATGTGCCACGAGTTCAGCCACTGCCTCGGCTATCCAGACTTCTACGACACAGACTACAGTGGTGGCCAAGGCATGGGCTATTGGGACTTAATGGACAGCGGTTCCTACAACGATAATGGCTATCAGCCTGCAGGTTATACCAGCTATGAGCGTTGGGTGGCAGGATGGAAAGAACCAATTGAACTAGTCAACACCCAGAGCATCACTAACATGGCTGCATTGCAAACCTCTGGAAGCAATAGCTATGTCATTTATAACAAAGCCAACAACAACGAGTACTACCTCTTAGAGAACCGCCAGAAGACAGGCTGGGATGCCAGCCTCCCTGGCAAAGGTCTGCTCATACTCCATGTGGACTATAATTCTACGGTATGGAACAACAATGCTCCTAACGACGACCCCAGTCATCAGCGCATGACCTGGGTAGCAGCCGACAACAATTATCAATATACCACTGACTCTGAAGGTTCGAAATCGTACACCTTCGCAGGGATGAAGAACGACCCGTTCCCCTATGGCTCGGTCAATGCCTTTGGCAAGAGCACTACACCTGCTGCTTCGCTCTATAACAACAATTCAGACGGTACCAAGTATCTTGATTCTTCCGTTGAGAATATCACGCAGAACGCCGACGGCACCATCTCGTTCGACTTCGTGGGCATCAGCAACATAGCTACACCGACCTTCTCGCCCGCAGGCGGACGCTATGCAGAGGCTCAGACGGTGACCATCAATTGTGCTACAAATGGAGCATCCATCTACTACACCCTTGATGGAAGCACGCCCTCGGCTTCTTCCACCCCCTATACATCAGCGTTGACCATCAGCGAAACAAAGACCGTCAAGGCTATCGCCATTAAGGATGGTGAGCAGAGTGCTGTTGCAACAGCAACCTATACTATCGGCGCAAGCAGCAGCGACCCCAGCACCAAGACGTTCAAGCTCGTCACTTCAACCGATGACCTCGAAGCTGGCCTGCGCTACATCATCGCTTGTGGCAGCAAGAATATGGCGGCTGGAGCATTGAACAGCAGCTACCTCAGCAACGTTTCAATTACTTCGAGCAACGATGTGATCACTATCAACGATAACGTAGCTGTGTTTATTCTTGATGGCGATCAGGATAACGGCTGGACGTTCCAGAACGAAAGCAGCAATCAGTATCTCAGGTCAACAGCTGCTAAGAACGTTTCCTATAGCTCAACAGCCAGCACATGGACACTGGCAAACGGCACGGATGGCGTCACGATGACAATGGGATCTTATGGCACCATGCTCTACAACAGCAGCAGTCCGCGCTTCACTACCTATACCAGCACCCCGACATCTTCCATGATCCAGGCTAATCTGTACATGGAATATAGCGATGGGACGACACCGGCCACGCCCGATCCTCTGATCGTAGCAGATGAGTCTTTAGCCTTCGAGACTACCGTCGGCACGCCTCAGACAAAGACCTTTGAAGTACTGAGCGAAGGTCTCACAGAAGACATCACGGTTAGCCTTACGACGAACCCAGACAACGTGTTCTCCCTCAGCTCAACAAGCATTTCTCGTACGGCTTCAGAAGAAGGAGCAACCGTCAGCGTGACGTTTACACCTACTGTGGCTGGAAGCTATACTGGTTCTGTCACCCTCTCGAGTGCAGGCGCTGAAGCTGTCACCGTCGCTCTTTCTGCTACAGCTACTGCAAGCACGACGCCTGACGAGCCGACGCCCAGCGAAGGGACGTTGCTCTATGAAGGATTGAGCGGCTATAGTGGCAGTGACGGAACAAGCAATCTTGCTTCAGATTATCAATATCTGGATTACAAAGGTTGGCAGACTCTAACTAAGATTTATGCTGGAAGTAACACTGGTGCTCACAGCAATGGCGGTTGCCTTAAATTTGGTAGCGGTAGTGCTGTTGGTTCCATGACCACTAATAGCATTGCACTGACAGGCACTGGCACGCTGACCTTCTATCTCAAAAAATACGGCAGCGACACTGGCAAACTGAACGTGACCGTCACAGGCGCTACTGCTGATGTAACAGAGTTCACACCAGCTACCGATTGGACGCTCTGCACCGTAAACCTCACCAATGCGTCAGGCGCTGTAACCATCACCTTAGCTACAAGCAGCAAACGTGCCTATGTCGATGAAATCACATTGATTGGCGGCAGTTCTGGCACGGGCGACGACCCAACCCCAGACGACCCGACAGACGATTACTATAAGAATGCCGATGGCAAGAAGGGCGAAGCGCTGAAGACAGCGATGTGCGGAATCATCTACAACCGCACGGAGAAGAGCTACGACTACCTGTGGACAGCTTTCAAGACCACCGACGTGCGCAGCGATGGAAAGATTTGGGATATGTACTCCAATATCACCAACTACACACCTGTAACCAGTGGCTCAAGCTATTCAAAGGAAGGCGATTGCTACAACCGCGAACATTCATGGCCTCAGAGCTGGTTCAATAGCAATACTCCGATGTACACTGACTTGCACCACATCTACCCCACCGACGGTTTTGTCAATGGAAAGCGTTCCAACTATCCCTTCGGCGAAACGAACGGTGAAGACTATAAGTCCACGAACAATTTCAGCAAGCTCGGCACCTGCACCTATCCCGGCTACACTGGCACAGTCTTTGAGCCTGCCGACGAGTACAAGGGCGACTTCGCGCGTACCTATTTCTATATGGTGACTTGCTACGAGGAGAAACTGGCTGACTGGTATGCAGGAAATGCTGACGGCATTCGTGCCACCATTGACGGAAGCACTTATCCTGGTTTGCAGGAATGGCAACTGAACATGCTGATGGAGTGGGCAAAGAACGACCCCGTCAGCGAGAAAGAGATCAACCGCAACAATGCCGTCTATGCCATCCAGAACAACCGCAACCCCTTCATCGACTATCCTGGCTTGCAGGAATACATCTGGGGTATATGCATCAATGATGTCTTCGACTACGACAACTACGTGGAACCTGTCTATAAGCAGAATGTAACAATGGCCTTCAATCCTACTGAGGCCACAGCTACCATCGGAGAGGACTTCACAGAGCCGACACTGACCACCACGCCTGCCAACCTGAACGTCACCTATAGCAGCAGCGACCAGACCGTAGCAACAATTGATGTCGCTACTGGTGAGGTCACCCCTGTTGCAGCAGGTACAACCGTCATCACCGCCACATTCGCTGGCAACAACAGCTACAACAGTGGCTCTGCATCCTACACGCTGACCGTCTCAGAAGCGACAACTCCTGATCCTGTCGTTGGTTCTGGCACTTATGCACTGGTCACCGATGCCAGCACACTCGCCGACGGCGATAAGATCATGATAGCATACGTCAATGATAACTCCAGGTATGTGCTCAGCACAACGCAGAACAGCAACAACCGCGCAGCCACAGATGACGTGACGATTAACGATGACGGCACGCTGACACCAGGTGATGCCGCACAGGTCATCACCCTGGAGAAGGATGGCACGAACTACCTCTTCAACGTTGGCAATGGTTATCTGTATGCAGCAAGCAGCGGCAGTAACTGGTTGAGAACAAAGGAAACAGCCGACGCTAATGCTAAGGCAACAGTTTCTATCAGTTCCGGTGATGCTACCATTACATTCCAAGGGTCGAATACACGCAATATCATACGCTACAACCCGAATAACAATAGTCCTATCTTCTCCTGCTATTCTGGTACGAGTACAGGTTCTGCACCACAGATCTACCGCGAGGTGTCTGTAACCATCCCAACGATCACCCTTGCCAACAACTCTGACAACGCCAGCGTGATTGAGGCAAACAATGGCAAGCTCGTCAACGTCACCCTCGCTGACCGCACCCTTTGGAAGGATGGCGATTGGAACACCCTCTGCCTGCCGTTCGACCTGAGTGCCGAGCAGATTGCAGAAAGCGACTTGGCTGGTGCAGACATCCGAGCCCTCAATTCTGCCGAGTTCAATCAAGGAACTCTGACACTGAACTTCACACCTGAAACAGGCAACGGTGCAGTCACCTCCATCACAGCAGGCACACCTTATATTGTCAAGTGGGGTGAGAACAGCAACAACATCGTGAATCCCACCTTCTCGGGGGTCACCATCGACAACACACGTCACGACAAGAGCTGCGACCTCGGCGATGGCAAGTCCATCACTTTCTGTGGCACCTACAACTACCGCGAGTTCGAAGACGCCGACAAGAGCATCCTCTTCCTTGGCGCAAAGAACACCATCTATTATCCAGAGGCTGGCGCAAAGATAGCTGCCCAACGCGCTTACTTCACCCTCGAAGGCCTCACCGCCGGCAACGCAGCTGACCCCAACACGCTCATCAAGTCCTTCGTCCTCAACTTCGATCAAAGTGCCGATGGAATAGAAAACGTCAGCAATCAGCAGGAAACTGGCGTCTGGTACGACCTCAACGGACGAAAACTCACCGGCATGCCCAGAGCAAAAGGCGTGTATATGAACAATGGTAAAAAAGTATATATTAAATAATTATACTACAATGAAAAGAAATTATTTAGCTCCAGAGCTGTATTCCGTCAAAGTGGAAGCCACGAATCTGATAGCTGAGACCATCACTGATATAAGCAATAAGGAAAATATCAAGTATGGGGGCGGCTCAACCGAATCTGCTCGTGTCAAAGGTGGCGGTGTCTACAACGTGTGGAACGAAGACTGGCAGACCGATTAACAGCCTCTGTTAACCACTTTCCACAAATAGGATAATAATACACATAGGTGCACGCAACTACACCTATGTGTATTTTTTGTTCTTATATTAGTTTAAACAATAAATCACGAAAAAGTTTGGCCATATACAGAATTAAATTTAACTTTGCCGACAGAACCCTATAAACTAAATTAATAACAATGACTGCAAAACAAACAATCGAATCCGGCAAGGCCATCCTCGGCATTGAGTTTGGCTCCACCCGCATCAAAGCCGTTCTCATCGACCCCGAGAACAAGCCCATAGCTCAAGGCTCCCACACCTGGGAGAACCAGCTCGTCGACGGCCTCTGGACCTACTCCACCGAAGCCATCTGGTACGGCCTTCAGGACTGCTACGCCGACCTTCGCAAGAACGTGCTGAAGGAGTACGACTGCGAGATTGAGACCCTTGCTGCCATCGGCTTCTCGGCCATGATGCACGGCTATATGCCCTTCAACGAGCGGGGCGAAATCATGGTACCCTTCCGCACCTGGCGCAACACCAACACGGGCAAGGCAGCCGCAGAGCTCAGCGAACTCTTCAACTACAACATCCCCCTGCGCTGGAGCATCTCGCACCTCTACGAGGCCATCCTCGACAACGAGGAGCATGTGCCCGCCATCACCTTCCTCACCACCCTCGCCGGCTACGTCCACTGGCAGGTGACAGGTCAGAAAGTGCTCGGCGTAGGCGACGCCTCCGGCATGATTCCCGTTGACCCCGCCACGAAGACCTACGACGCCACCATGGTCGAGAAGTTCGACCAGCTCATCGCTCCTCGTGGCTTCTCGTGGAAGCTGCTCGACATACTGCCGCGCGTGCTCGTGGCAGGCGAGAATGCAGGCTTCCTCACCCCCGAAGGCGCCATCAAGCTCGACGTCAGCGGCCACCTCAAGCCCGGCATACCCGTCTGTCCCCCCGAAGGCGACGCAGGCACCGGCATGGCAGCCACCAACGCCGTACGTCAGCGCACAGGTAATGTGAGCGCAGGCACCTCCAGCTTCTCCATGATCGTCCTGGAGAAACCCCTCACCAAGCCCTACGAAGTGCTCGACATGGTCACCACCCCAGACGGCTCGCTCGTAGCCATGGTCCACTGCAACAACTGCACCAGCGAGATCAACGCCTGGGTGAAGCTCTTCAAGGAGTACCAGGAGGCCCTCGGCGTTAAGCAGAACACCATGGACCTCTACTCCACCATCTTCAACATCGGTGCCCAGGGCGACCCCGACTGCGGCGGCCTCATGGCCTACAACTACGTCTCTGGTGAGCCCGTCACAGGCCTCATGGACGGCCGTCCCCTCTTCGTACGCTCAGCCTCCGACAAGTTCACCCTCGCCAACTTCGTGCGCGCACAGCTCTACGGAGCCATCGGCGTGCTCAAGATCGGCAACGACATCCTCTTCAACGAGGAGCATGTCAAGGTGGACCGCATCATGGGCCACGGCGGCTATTTCACCACGCCCAAGGTAGGCCAGCAGATGCTCGCCGCAGCCTTGAACTCGCCTATCTCCGTCATGGAGACGGCAGGCGAAGGCGGCGCATGGGGCATCGCCCTGCTCGCAGGCTACATGGTGAACAACCCCGAGCACCTCACCCTGCCCGACTACCTCGACAAGGTTGTCTTCGCTGGCAACACCGGCGTGGAGGTAGCCCCCACAGCTGCCGACGTCGAAGGCTTCAACCGCTACATCGAGAACTACAAGCAGAACCTCGGCATCGAGAAGGCTGCTGTTGAGTTCAAAAAGTGATTGAAAAGTTGGTTGACGAGTTGGTTGATGAGTTGACTTCCAATAAATAAAGCACACGAACGGGTTGATTCCCGCTCGTGTGTTTCTTTTTAGTGCTCACTTGGCGACGTAGCTTCCCGTCCACAAGTGACTTTCCTACTTCGCGACCTTCACCGCTCGTTCCCCGATTTTCACTACAACGACCTTCTCACTATTCAGAGCTTGAACGCGTGTTGTTTCTGCAGTTGCTGTTGCACAACCAAGAAGCTGGCCGCTGAGGTCATAGACTGCGATGGGTGTGCCGGCTGGAGCGCCTGTTACGGCAATGCCGTTGCCGCTGCGCTGAATCAGCACGGGCTGTGCCTTCATCTCCTTCACGCTTACAACCTCATCATCGCTGATGCCCTCTTTCTGCGGCTCCACGTCAATCCAGCAAAGCGTTGCCGTGGCCACTTCAGAGTCTCTGTAGCCATCGCGTGTGGCATAGACAGAGATATTGTAGGTCACGCCGAGGGCTATCTCGCTGTCATAGAACTTCTTCACGTCAGCATCCTTGATCTCCGATACAAACGTAGCGCCTTCCGTATCACTTTTGAACGACAGCTTGCCGCTATTATAATAGATTGTCGGCGTAGCACATTGCTCATCGCCATCCAATGCCACAATCTTACCAAACCCGCTCCACGGTGCCGTTGTCCTATAGCTTTCGATGGCAGATGCTGGGACGTGGAGAGTGGAATACTCAATATAGGAGCCATCAAATAAGTTTGGATAAGTGCTTGGAGCCGTTTCGGCATAGCAGTACACATACGTCAACTCGGAGCAGTTTTGGAAAGCAGAGCCCCCAATAGAAGTCACTGAGGAGGGTATTGTGACGGAGGTGAGGCCGGTACAGCCAGCGAAAGCAGAACCATCGATGTAGGTGACTGAGGAGGGGATGGTGACGGAGGTCAGGCTGGTACAGCCAGAGAAAGCATTGTACCAGATAGAAGTGACAGAGGATGGGATAGTGACGGAGGTGAGGCCAGTGCAGCCGCGGAAAGCATACTTCCCGATGCTCGTCACAGTATTTGGAATAATGAGGTCTTTAACTTCTTCTCCATTTAGATAGAGGTGATGAGCATAAGAAAGAGGGTTGCTAGCAAAGCCAAAGGAGATTTTACACCAAGCTTCCAAATCTGAAATATAAACGGAGGTGAGGCCGGTGCAGCCTGAGAAAGCATACTCCCCGATGGAGGTGACAGAGGAGGGGATGGTGACGGAGGTGAGGCTGGTGCTGCCCTTGAAAGCAGACTCCCCGATAGAAGTGATAGAGGAGGGGATGGTGACGGAGGTCAGGCTGGTGCAGCCAAAGAAAGCATAGTCCCCGATGCTCGTCACAGTATTTGGAATAATGATGTCTTTAACTTCTTCTCCATTTAGATAGAGGTGATGAGCAAAATAAAGAGGGTTGCTATCATAGTTGATAAACGAGATTTTACACCAAGCTTCCAAATCTGAAATATAAACGGAGGTCAGGCCGTAGCAGTTTGCGAATGTACCTACATAAATATTTCCTTCGATAGATATTACAGAGGAGGGAATGGTGATGGAGGATAGGCCGTAGCAGTAAGAGAACGCAGACTCCCCAATAGTCGTGACACTGTAAGCCACCCCTTCATACTCCACCTCTGCCGGTATCACAATATCGCCAGAATAAGGAGTGTCTTTATATTTTATTACTTTCGCTCTTTTCATATTCGCTTTACTGACCAATTCATACCACAGCCCGTCAATCTCAGCTTCGACAGCCATCAGCGCTACGGGCATAAGCGCCATCAGGCACAATAAGAATAGTTTTTTCATAATATCAAAATTAGTTGAATGTTAGATTATATTTCGCAGGCAGGAGTGCCATGGACGTTCGTTGAAGAACACGCTGCAAAGGTACTCATTAAATCTTAAAACAAAAGGGAAAGATGTAGGAAAAAGATAAAAGGCAGGGCAGACCTGCTGCTGAGGCCTGCCCATGAACCCTCATTCTCGACAAATATTTGATGGCCTGAAAAAGGGTGGTATTGATATTGTCAATTGAGAGTTTGAACTCCAAGATATTACCATTATAGATGCCATCAGTGTAGTCTACCAAGATAGAATTGTCATCTTCAAAAGGAATAGTATAATTCTTGAAGAATTCTATTTGACCATCTCTTTCAATAGAATAAGGTGTATTAAAATTTGCCATATTGATTAATAGTTTTGCTTCAAATATGCATCGACTATTAATCGCAAGTGCATAGAGAAAGCGTGATGCTCCTTATGCGTTAAGCTGGGGTATGCCTAGGAATTGGGCCCCATCCTACCTGTAAGAACGCATCACGCCTGAGGCGTGGATGCATTGCTATATATCAGGTAGGGAGGGCGTGCATATTCCAGCGCCCCACGTTTCTATTATTTCCGAGCGTTTCTTATCCCAATTTGTTTCCTAGGCATATTGGCTTAACGCGAAATAATAGCAAATGCTTCAGTTTCCAATAAGATTTGATCGGGCCTCTCCGTTGAGCTTACAGGCATCGCGAGCGACACTTTCGTGCCCTTTCGGACGCAAAGATAGGTCGAAAAGAGAAAAGAGCAAAATTTTGGGACAAAAGTTTCGGCTTCTCGATGAAGATAAGTAATTTTGCTAGCAATAAAAGCCTTGTAGGTCTTATGAAGAGCAGAGAACAAATAGAGGCGAAGAAACTATATGCCGACAATAAGAAGTCATCCATGAAACGCCGAGATGACTATAATGACTACCATGGACGTCGTATGTATATGATTACCATGGAGGTTGAAGGTCGTCTGCCGCTATTTGGGATGGTCGTTGGCAACCCGGCCGCATCTCCTGACAACCACGATGCCCCGCACATCGAGCTCTCACCAATAGGGGCTATGGTAGAGGCCGAGTGGCATGGCATACCGCGCTACTACCCACAAATCGAGGTGTTAGGTCTCCAGATAATGCCCGACCACCTCCACGGCATCCTCTTCGTCCACGACACCCTCCCCATCCACCTCAGTCACGTACTGAGCGGCTTCAAGAAAGGTTGTGAACGGAAATGGCGGGCCATGACAGCTGCTGCAGGAAGCCCTTCAATAAATGCTGCGGCACAGCCGCACCCTACACCCAACGACCCCTCCTCGTTTAAGCCCCCTTCCGTGCTTCAGCCACCTTCCGTGCAGGCAGCGGCTGGGCCGCAGCATTCCCCTGCATCCCCTTCCTCGCCTCAGCCACCTTCCGTGCAGGCTGCGGCTGTGGCGCAGCATTCCCCTGCATCCCCTTCACGCCTCTTCGCCCTCGGCTACAACGACCTGTTGTTGAAAACCTTCGATGAGCTGCAAAGGTGGAAACACTACCTCGCCGACAACCCACGCCGCCTACTCATGAAACGCGCTCGCCCCGAGTTCCTGCGCCCACGCTTCAACGTCGAGAGGTGCGGCTATACCTTTACCGCCATCGGCAATCTCGCGCTGTTGGAGAGGCCATTCCGCCTGCAAGTGCGAGTGTCACGTCGCTGCAGCCCCACCCAGATTCAGGAGGAGGTGGCGCGCTATCTGACAGCCGCCCGCGAGGGTGCCGTCCTCGTCTCCCCCTCCATCTCGCCCGGCGAGAAAGCCGTCATGCGAGCCGCCTTCGATGCCCACCTGCCCCTGATTGTCCTTGTGGAGAACGGCTTCACGCCACTCACCAAGCCCCAGGGCGAGCAGTTCGATGCCTGCGCAGCCGGCCGTCTCCTCCTCCTCGCTCCCTGGGAGCACCACAACGAAGGCCGCGCCATCACCGCACAGCAATGCCAGCAGCTCAACCTGATGGCCATGGAGCTTTGCAGGTGAGAGGGGGAAGGGGTTTGACATTGATGAGTAAATTCAGATGCCATGATAAGGCTGATTGTAGTAAGAGTAAATAATTAGAGCCCAAAAGTTTCGCCTTCTCGATAAAGATAATTAATTTTGCAACGTGAATATTAAAAACCGTATCAGGATGACTACTAATACCCAAATCTTACCGCTATACACCCTCGACCAACTCTCAGAGCGGGTGTGCTTGAAACTACCTCTTTTCAGTTATTCCTATAATGCCGGCAATATGTGGGAAGGCATAATAGAACGATGCCAAAAGATTGAAGATGAACCACGAGCCGTGGACAGCGTGATTGCAGAGGCAAAGAAACTGACTAAGGAAATGGCTTCAAATCCCCGGATTCGTTTATACCACTTTATCCTTACGCGAGTGTACATTATTCTCTACTATCGTCACAGGGATGACCAGATTTATAAAGCTATTATTTTTCCAGAGCTTAAAAGATATATGGGCTTTTATGCAGAAGAGAAGCAACTTGCGGAGATTATTCATGCCGAGACAAACAAGATTATTGAGCTTGACAAACTGGTCGAAGAAGCCAAGAAGAAGGACGTAACGCCCGTCTTTAAGTTCGAGGCATTGAATGGTGACGAGCGAGACCACTTGTATATCGATTACAGTGAAGAGCAGCTTTTCCGCAATATGTCGGGCGTAGTTAATGAACTATGTGGAAAATACGGTACTCGTCTCGACGAGGCAGAAGTCTGGTACAATGCAAAAAAGGTGGTGCTTACGCTACGCGACATCAAACGCCCAGAAATGATGATCGAGCGGGCTGTCAATGCTTTGACTATAGGACAGGTATTTGAAGGATATGAAGGTGCGCAGATCATCCTCTTGTGCGTCTACATGATGGTACGAGAGTCTCCTCATCACGAGCATTTCGACGCCTTCATCACCGCAATGGAATCATACGCGCTGAACGACAATTCCAGCATGAGAGTTTTCAAGAATGTCCGCCCCATCAAAAGTAGGCTTGACGAAAACCTCCCCCTTGATGACTATGACTACATCGGGAATTCTGCCCTCAAGCAGGAAACCTTCACAAAGAAAGAAATGGAACGGGCCTTCGCGGAATACGAGAAAAAGATTCAAGCGCTGGAAGAGGAGAAGAACGCAAAGGAAGAGGAGAACAAGAACTTGCATGAGACAATTCATAGATTAGAAACGCAGGTAAAATCTCCTCAAGAAGAATCCGAGGATTCGTCTGAACCGTCATTAGGTATTTTGTTCAATAAAGTCAAATTTGAATTATTCCTTCGCTTCCTTGAACAGTGCGATTTAGATGTTAATCAAGCCAATAAGACAGACATAGGTGACCTCTGGCACGCTTTCACGGAGAAGTCAGCTGATGACTGCCGCAAGTATTGCAGCCGTCGGAACTACAAAAACAGCCATACAAAAAAGAATATTGAGGACTTGAACAAACGGCTTTCCGTCTTAGGTATTACATCAATTCAGCTATGAAAAAGTAGGGACAAAACAAGCCAAAAGTAGGGACAACAAAAATTGAACAACCCCAATAAGTTGGGCAAGCAATGCTCAGTCATTGACAAATAGGCTAATAATTTTATCTTTGCGCTCGGAGAAAACCCTCTCCGGGCGCATGTTGTATATGTGACGGGTCGGTAATCCTCTACACACGTAATGCTAGCTAAGTGTGTTAACTTTATTGTTAAATCTTTAAATCATGACAACTATGATTAAAGAACAGCACTTAGCACAAGTCTATGCTGCCTCAAACAGCGGACTTGACATCATCCTGAGCGTTTGCCCCCAAGCGGCAGACGCAGTGAACAGTAAGCGCAACTTCAAGCTTCGGCCTGATGAGCGCACCGCGTCGGCACACCTGTATTCACCGGATAACAGGTGCGACTACTACCGCGTCGTTGACTACGGTCTCGGTGAGGGCGAGCGTTGGCTGTCGCCTATCGACCTCTACATGATGGACCGCGGCTATGCCCAGTCGCAGTTTGCCCTGGCGCTGCACGAACTCATGGAGGAGTACGGCGTGGCGGAAGAACTCTCGTCGAAGGTCAACCGACCAGAGATTGAGCGGCGGCAGGCAACGGCCGACGAGGTGGGGCAACCGCCTCGGGTGACGTTCTGCGAAGGCTTCACGGCAGAGGAACTCATCTTGTGGGGACCTCGCGTGAAGGCCGAGCACCTGACAGAACTCGGTTGGAAGGCTGTGACGGCTGTAGCCCGCACCAAAGACAACGAGGTCATCACGACGAAGGCCACACCGACGTTCCCCATCTTCGCGCAGGCGTGCACGTACATTGATCATCATGGCGTGCAGCAGTCGTTCCTGAAACTCTACGAGCCCAAGAACCCGAACAAGGCGTTCCGCTTCAGCATCGTAGGCACAAAGCCGCAGCACTACCTCTTCGGCCTCGATGCCCTGCGGCGCAAGTTCAGCGAACGCGGCGAAGAGAAGCTCGACGAGGTCGTCCTGGTCAGCGGAGGCAGCGATGCCGTCAACTGCCTGAGCATGGGCTATCAGCCCGTGTGGATGGGCAGCGAGACGGAGGAGCTGCGCGAAGAGGACCTGCACCTGTTGCTGAAACATGCCAAGCGCGTCGTCAACATTCCCGACATCGACGCTACGGGCACGAAGGTAGGCCGCCGGCTGGCACTGCGCTATCCCGAGCTCTCCACGGCATGGATGACGCCCAAGGACTTGGGCCATCTCCACGACAACCGCGGCCGACAGCGCAAGGACCTGAAGGACTTCATCCAGCTGCACCCCGACCGCAAGGCGATGGCTCAGCTCATCAGCCGTGCACAGTCGGCACAATTCTTCACGCAGTTCGAGGACAAGAACGGGAACAAGCAGTATGGCATCCTGCGTACCCGCCTCGACTATTTCCTCGCACTCAACGGTTTCTACACCGTGAAGGACGACCAGCGCACTGAACCCGTCTATGTTCGCATCAAGGACAACATCGTCAGCCGCATCAAGGCCAAGAGCATCGGCACGTTCGTCAACCGGTGGTGCGAGGAGCAAGGCATTGACGAGCACATGCGCAACAAGCTGTTGCGCAGCCACGACCTGCCCAACAACCAGTCCTCGACGCTGCGCGAACGCGATGACCTGGATTTCACCAAAGCCACGTCCACGTCGGGGCGTTTCTACTTCCAGAACGGATGGGTGGAGGTGGACAAGGACAGCTGCACGCTGCATCGCTACAATGAGCTCTCCGACCGCTACGTCTGGGAGGAGAGCATCATCGGCCACGACTATCGGCAGATGCCGCCGATGTTCACCGTGGAGCGTGACGCCGATGGCACTTTCACCGTTCATCTCCCCGAGAACCCGCCCAGCAAGTTCTTGCAGTTCGTCGTCAACGCCTCGCGCCTCTACTGGCGAAAGGAAGATGAGCGCGGCATGGAACTCACCGATGCCGAGCGTGCCGAGGAGCATCTGTCGTTGGTCAGCAAGTTAGCGGCCATCGGCTACCTCCTGCACGCCTACAAGTCGGAGTCGGCAGCATGGGCCATCATCTGCCAGGACACCACGATGGGCGAGACCGAGGACGAGTGTAACGGCCGTTCGGGTAAATCGTTCTTCCTCAGGGCGGTGAGCCTACTGCTCATCATGTTCTATATCGATGCCCGCGTGCCATCCATCGTGGACAACCGCTTTCTCTTCGACGGCGTGACGGAGGCCACCGACCTCATCATCGTCGATGAGTGCCACCAACGTTTAAACTTCGACTATTTCTTCGGTAAAATCACGGGCGACCTGCGTTATGAGGAAAAAGGCAACCACCCGATTCTCATCCCGTTTGCGCGGAGTCCTAAGTTCGCCTTCGCCACCAACTACGTCCTGCGCCGCCATGACCCCAGCACCGAAGGCCGCCTGTGGCCGCAGGTCTTCAGCGACTACTACCACGTACAGACCAAGACGAACGACTACCGCGAGACACGCACCATCCGCGACGACTTTGGCTGCAACCTCTTCGGCACGGAATATCCCGAGGCCGACTGGCTGGCCGACATCGCCTTCATGTTGCAGTGCCTGCAGTTCTACCTCTCGCTACCCATCGAAGAGCGTCGCATACTGCCGCCGATGAACAGCGTAGAAAAGCGCGAACAGCGTGCCGCCGTAGGCAAGGACTTCGAGCAGTGGGCCAACGAGTACTTCGCGCCAGACAGCGGCAACCTCGACCGCGAGATCAAGGCCAACGATGCGCTGAACAGCTTCAATGCCGAGACGCGCTACAACTGGTCGCTCACCAAGTTGACACGCCACCTGAAGGCTTACTGCGAGTTTGCGGAACACCTCAGCTGCCTCAATCCTAAGTCGCAGACAGGCAAAGAGGGCGATGGCGAACCGTTGGTGCATCGTGAGAACGGTCAGCAGGTACGTTTCTACTATGTACAGTCGGCCCAGCCAGAGTCTTCGTCCGAAAGTGCCACTGCAACGAAGCCCATCACCGAAGCACCCGAAAGAGACATCTTTGATGAGATAGCTGAACAGCAGCAGGCTTCATCGACTGAAGGAACTGAAGAGACCACATAGTCTGCCTGATTATCACTACGATAAAGACCCGCCGCAACGACGGGTCTTTTCTTTTGTGCTACATTTTCTGATGCTACACTTCCATTCCCCCTTCTCATCCCCCACTCTATTCATTTCCATATTATATCCTCATTTTTTCCTTATTCAAAGTGTAAAAAAGTAGCAGAGTATATTAGAGCAAGGATATCATCGTAGTTATCAATATTTTATCCGCAATTATTCAGTGCTACACTTCCGTTATACTTCCGCTACAGATTCTGAAAATCCTTGAATGTGTGTCACCTACGAGGTAGGCTACAAAGCCCAAAGCGACTTGAAAAAGTCTCATAAATTATCGCGAAAAATATTGTCTTAATATTTGGAGGTTCCGTGGATTTTTGCTATCTTTGTAACGTCAACAGGAAATGGTTGAACGGCTTAGCTTATAAGGCGATAAGCTATACCGCAAAGCCACATACGCTATACCGCAAAGCGCTATACGCTATAGCGTGTGGAAGACGCGAAAAGTTACGACACTCAAGTCGGAGATTGGCGGCGCCTCACTCTTTCCCCTTGACACCGACACAGACACATCCTTTCATTAACCTTAGACTCCAATGCCCCGACACGGGTCGTCCGAAACACAAAACGAAGTGAAAAACACACGGATTCAACAGGGGGCACACAGATGATTATGAAAAAGATTCAGTACAGCGTGGCCATGCTGGCCAACCCCACCAAAAGCGATGAACCTAAGAAGGCGTATGCCTCTATGCAGCTCACGGGGGTGCTCAACATCAACGAGCTCTCGAAGCACATCCAGGAACACAACAGCGTTTTCTCACGTGGCACCATCGTGGGCTGCATCACCGAGATGGTGGACTGCATCCGTGAGATGTTGCTGCAGGGCTACAAGATTGACCTCGGTGATCTCGGCAGCTTCGTGCCGTCGCTGACCAGCAAGGGGGCGTTGTCCAAGGAGGAATTCACGAACAACAATATCAAGGCGCTGAACGTGAACTTCCAAATCGGCAATGGTCTGGAGAACCTGCGACGCGATGCTCAGTTTGAACGCACGATCTCGCGTAAGGCGCAAGCGGCTGCTCAGAAGGCTGAGAATGAGGGCAAGACGCAGGCCGACTGGACGTCGTTGCCCGACGACGAAGAGCCTACGGAACCTTAAGTTGCGTGCACAACGTGCTTTCTCTTAGCTGGAGTAACGATTGTCCGCCCTGTAAGTCGAATGGAGCTTACGGGGCGGAAGTGTTGTTTTTAAAGAGTGGAAAGTGAAAAGTTGAAAAGTCAGTTGTGCGATGTGGGGGGGGAGGTGCCTTACATGGGGATGGCTGCTGCGACGAGGATGGCGAGCAGGGTAAGGATGAACGTGGCAACAAGGAGGTTGATGTCGGCCAAGCGGAAGCCTGTTGCTGTTGTGCCTTCAAGGTGCGTTATGGGTTGGCCACTGGGGATGAAACGGGCACAGAGATAGTTGTAGAGCCTGTAGCAGCAGAGTCCAGTGACGACGCCCCACAGGACGCCTACGAGGATGTCGCCCGGGTAGTGGAAACCGAGGTAGATACGTGAGTAGGACGAGAGGATGGCCATCAAGAGAAGACATGCCGTCAGGCGACGCGAACGTATGATGCTGCCTACGAAGGTGACGACGCCAAACATGTTGGCCGCGTGGCTTGAGAAGAAGCCATAGGTGCCCCCGCGTTTGTTGTTGACTAAATCCACCAAGCCCTCAAGCATCGGTTCGTGGCTGGGGCGGAAGCGATGGAACAGCGGTTTGCAAACGCCGCTGGAGAAGCGGTCGGCAATGAGGATGACCAGTGCGAAGCAGACGATGAAGATCAGCGCTTGGCGCCAGTTCTGATTGCGGAACAGGACGTAGAGGAGAACCACAGCGAGCGGAATCCATGTGCGGGTGGAGGTTATCGCGAGGAACACGTTGTCGAGATAGACGCTCTCGCTGCCGTTGAGAAACAGGAACAGTTGCTGGTCGAAATGTATGAGGTTGTCAAGCATGGGGTTGATGATTTCTACGGGGGTTTAGCCTCCTTGAGACAGGGGACTTGAGTGAGCGAGTGCTTAGATGATTTCTATTTCCTTGCGGCTGAGCCACCCCTCTTTACCATCGCTGACGTGAATTTCCACCCATTCGCGCATGGAGCCGTCGATGATGTCGACATGGGTGCCTTCGTGAAGGATGAAAAGGTCGGTACCCGACTGGCTGGGTGTGCTCTTGACAACGGCCGAGGGGGACATCACCACCGCTCCCGTACGATGCTGAATATGGTCGCGTTGGCGGAAGGCGGCAATATTGGCAAAGATGGTGACGAGAAGCGCTACGATAGCGAGCGTGAATCCCACTTTCTTGGCACCGATATGGGGGACGAAGAAATAGACCAGCAGCAGGCACAAAGCAAGCACAAAGGAGATGACGGCAGCCGAAGCCCATTGATTGATGCTGAACGAGAGGACCAGTTTGTTGAAGATGGCGACGAAAAACATTTCGGAAGCCGGCACCACCTTGTCCACGGTGCGGGCCCGTGCCATGTCGAGATTGAAGCGCGCATCGCGGTCTGACGGGTCGATGAGCAAAGCACGCTCGTAGAAGAGGACGGCCTGCGCAATGGAATCCATGCGATAGTAGCAATTCCCGATATTGTAGTAGAGCTGCGAACTTTCGCCTACTGAATCAATGATACTTTGGTACATACGGACCGCTGTAGCAAAACGCTCGTGAGCGTAGGCCGAGTCGGCCTTGGCCTTAGCCGTTTCCGAGGAAGCCAAGAGGGGCACAGAGACAAAGAGCAGAAGGACGGAAAGAATATACTTATGCATAAAACGATTCGAATTCATAGTAGTAAATCAAAAATAGTATTACTTGGATTTTTCCATCTGGCTGATTACGTATTCAGCCGAGGCGTAGGTCTTCTCCATGTTTTCAGCCGGGTCGCCAGGTGCATAGCGGGCAAACTCGCAATCGTCGAGCGTGCTCACGAACTGGTCGATGAGAGCTGCATCGACATGATGTTCGGCAAGCCGTTCGCGTACGTTCTCTTTCGAGAGATCCGAAGTGGCGATATTGAGTCGGTCGGCCACATAACCCCACAGCGCTCGCATCGTCTCGTCGTAGAAGGCATTGGTGTCTTGTTTCGACAGCAATCGGCGCGCTTGCTTGAGGCGGCGGGTGGCCGTCTTGTTGGCCCCTCTGCCACGTCGGCGGGCAACATCAGCCTGCAAGGCAAGATGCCGTCGGAAACCTATAATCAACGAAACAAAAGCCACAAACGCAAGCAGATAGATAAGCCAATAACGCTTTGTGGCAAAGAACGACGAGGCACCTGTCTGGTAAACGGGCTTGCCTGTATGAATATAGCGGATATCAGAATTGAGCAGCTCAATGTCCTCCTTCGAGAGGTTCGACGCCGTGGAGCCACCCTTGCCCTTGGCCACATCAACCGAGAACTTGTCGCCTTCGAGCGTACGGTACTGACGTGAATCGGGGTCGAAGTAGCAGAATTTGACGGGAGGCACCTCATATTTCCCCTGGTGACGAGGCACTGCAATGAAATCGTAGATAATCTTGCCGGACGAACCGTTAGCGCCAATCGACGTATGCTCCTCGGTCTTCGGGTCGTAGCTCTCGAAATCTTTAGGCCACTCTACGGCTGGCGCTTTTATGAGCTTCATGTTGCCGGTGCCGCTGACGGTGAGCCGAAGGGTGGTGGCATCATTGGCTTTGAGGCTCTGCGGCGTCAAAGAGGTAGCAATAGTGAACCGTCCCACTGCACCCGAGAAATTAGCAGGTTTGGGCTCTGGCAAAGCATCCACGTGCAACGTAACAGCCGGAGCCATAACCGTTTTCCTCACTTCCTGAACCATAGAACCTCCGCCGAAGAAGATGTCGAAGGGGTCGGCCGAACGGTTCTGCTGCATGACAGTAGCTTCGTATTTAATCTCAGGTATGGTGAGCGTGCCGGTCTGCTGGGGGAATACTACATACTGGCTCCAGACTACCGTGCCATAGTTCTTGCCATTATAATGTTCCATCTTGAGCTGAGGCTGACGTTGACGGTTCAGCTCCTGCACATGGAAGCCGTCGAGTTCGGGCATCTTACCCTCAAGACTTGAAACGTTGACCAACGTATAAAGCTTATAAGTCAAGAGCACAGCCTCCTGCTCGAAGACACGCTTCTTCGAGGCCGTGACAGCAATGAAGAGGTCCTTGCCGGTTATCCTGTCGCCAACGTTTTGGGTGTGCATGCGGTCAGCCTGCGCGTCAGAATGTCCGCCCCCCTGAACTTGGTTCTGCTGGCCACCGCCATGTGAGGCAGATCCCGCCGGCAGGATAGTGATTGAGGGCGATGCCGACTTGTAAGCCTTGCCTCCGGAAGAAGCTGTGCCGGCAGGAATGTGGAAAGAGCCCGCCTTCTGTGCCGTTACGGTATAAGTGAAGGTAGTGCTGGACGACGAGGTGGTCTTACCATTGACCATAGAATAACTGGACGAACGGCTCGTAGAGGGCCCGAAATCCACGCTAAGCCCATGGAAATCACCTACGGAAAAGTCGTCGATGTCCTGAGTGTTGACAACATAGGACACACGGAAGCGATCGCCTTCGACAACCTCCGATGGTGCTTGAACACGCACCGACACTTGCGCAAGCACGGAGCCCAGCGCAACCATCCATAACGAAAAGAAAGAGATGAACCTATGATTACTCATTTTTATATGAAAAGCACTAATCATTGTATATGTATTGAGTTTTGGGGGAGAAGCCCGTCCGTCACCATTGCTTCTCAAGCTGGCGGCGCTGCGGACGTTGTTGAGCTTTGTTTACCTTGTCCTGAGTCTGCCGTTCCTCCTGCTGAGCTGCACGCAAGAGCTGCTCGGCATTCTCCTTTGACATCTTAGGTTGCTCCTGCTGCTGTTGTTGCTGGTCTTGATCTTGTTGTTGCTGCTGCTTTTGCTGTTGGTCTTGTTTTTGCTGCTGCTGATCCTTGCTATCTTCGCCTTGATTGTCGTCGCCACCATTTTGATTGTTGTCGTTCTTCAACTGGTGCATGCAAAGGGCTAAGTTGTAGCGTGTCTCATCGTCCTTAGGGTTGCGGCGTAGAGCATTCTGGTAGCACTGGATAGCCTCCTTGTACTGCTTCTGACTCTGAAAGATGACGCCCATATTGTGGTAGCACTGGGCAGCACGCAGCTTATCGGTTTGTATGCGGGCAGCAGTCTCGAAGCTTTTCATGGCATCTTTAGGCTGTCCTTGCATCAGATGGGCATTGCCAAGATTGTAGTGGGCTACGGCATTAGCGTTGTCCTTCTCAATGGCTTTCTGATAGTCTACCTGCGCCTTAGCGTAGAGGCTGTCGCGATAGAGACGGTTGCCATGCCGGATGAAATAGCGGTCGTTTTTCCTTTGTGCCATAGCTGTTGCACCATCAAAGGCCGAGGGCATAAGCGCAGGCAATATGAAAAGAGCCAACAAGGCAGTTGCCTTAGCCGAAGGGAACAGACGGAACCTTCCGAGCCAGTGATTGCGGCGAGCCAAGATCAAAGCCTCGATGATTAGGAGGATGAGTGCAGCCCAGGCGAAATCACGGAAATGCTCGTCAAACTCGCTGTAAAGAACCGACTCCATATCGGCCTTGGCCAATTTGTCGACATGCTTCTGAAGAGCAGAAATAGCCGATGAGCTATTGTCAACATAGACGTATGCTCCCCCACCCGCCTGCGAAATCTGGCGGCACATGTCTTCATTGAGCTTGGAAACAACGGTGTTGCCTGAATTGTCGGTGATATATCGGTTCGTTCCTGGGAGGGGGATAGGACTACCTGCGGCAGAACCTACACCAAGGACGTAGACCTTCATTCCTTGCTTCAGGGCTTCTGCTGCTGCCGCTTCGGCTCCGCCTTCGTTGTCCTCACCGTCGGTGATGACAAAGATGGCACGGCCAACACCTTCCTGTTGCGTGAAGCTGTGAGTAGCCAGCTCGATGGCTCGGGCAATATCAGTGCCTTGGACATTAATCATCGACGGAGAGATATTGTCGAGAAACATCTTAGCCGATACGTAGTCTGACGTGATAGGCAGCTGCGTGAAAGCATCTCCGGCATAGACTATGAGACCTATCTTATCATCAGTCATGCCGTCGACGAGGCTGCTTACAAGCATCTTGGCCTTATCCAGGCGGCTGGGTGAGACATCAGTGGCAAGCATAGAATTGGACACGTCGAGAGCTACGATAGCCTCGATGCCACGACGCTTACGGGTATCTATCTTAGTGCCATATTGTGGCCGGGCAAGGCACACTATCATCATAGCCAATGCCGCTTGCAGAAGCCAGAACTTCAGTTCGCGACGCCAATGAGAGACGTCGGGCATTAAAGCCTTCAACAAATCCAAGTCGCCAAACTCACGCATACGACGCCGACGGCGATAATCTGTCCAATAATGCAGAACCGCTATTACAGGGATAATGGCCAGGAGATAAAGATAATATGGTTGATCGAAACGGAACATAAGATTATGTGAGCCCCTGCCCGACCTCCCGGAGGGGAGAAGACTCTTTGCTTTTAGTTAAGTGATTCTTCTGTTTCTACCCCTACTCGCCCTCGAAAAGCCGGGAGGGGGTAGTTGTTTAAGGGATATTCTTCAATATAGTTTCACGAAGCAACAATTCGATGAGCAACAAGAAGCAGGCGGCAAGTGCAAAGGGAGCAAAAGCCTCGTAGCGCTTTGAGTACTCCTTCACATTCATCTTCGTCTTCTCCAACTTGTCAATCTGCTGATATACCTCGCGCAATTTATTGTTGTTTGTAGCTCGGTAGAACTCACCGTTTGTGGCGCCTGCAATAGATGCAAGGGTCTTAGAATCAATCTCTACGGGAATGTTCACATACTCAATGTGGCCACCAACAGGATAAGGATAGCGAGCCGTACCATTGGTGCCTACGCCAATCGTGTAGACGCGAATGCCGAAGCTCTTGGCAATCTCAGCTGCCGTAAGTGGCGAAATATCACCGGCATTATTGGAACCGTCGGTAAGGAGAATGATCACTTTCGACTTGGCTTTCGAATCCTTCAGGCGAGTGACGGCGTTGGCAAGCCCCATACCGATAGCCGTTCCATCATCCATGAGCCCACGTTGCACCATGTCGCAACTGAGACTATTGAACATATTTAGAAGTACGGCATGGTCCGTAGTCATAGGACATTGGGTGAACGATTCGCCTGCGAATATCGTCAAACCGATATTGTCGTTCGGGCGACCAGAGATAAACTCCGAGGCCACCTTCTTGGCCGCTTCAATACGGTTAGGCCGCAAGTCTTCGGCAAGCATTGACGTGGAGATGTCTACGCATAGCATGATATCGATACCCTCAACCGTGCGGTCGCTCCACGAGTTGCTCGTCTGTGGACGGCAGAGGACGATGACAATCATCACATAAGCCAGACAGCGCAACACGAAGGGAGCATGCACAAGATACATGCGAAACGTCGCGGGTGTATTTTTGTAGGCAAGGGTGGAAGATATCTGCAGGGAAGGTTCATTCTCGCGATTCTTGAGCACATACCATAATATATAAGGCACGAGCAGCGCAAGAAGCAGAAGAAGATATGGATAAGCTAACTGCATAATTCAATGGTTATCTTAACAAATCAATAGAGAAATAAAGGACTGCAACGAAAGCTGCAAAAGCTACGACAGCCAAAGCTATCATCGTTATCTTCAAGGTCTTAGAACGTGCCTGGCGCTGCTTCACTTCCTCGGGAATAATAACTTCTTCCTCCAGGGTATTCGGATCTACCTCAAGCTTGGTCTGGTTGATGAATTCTATAGCACTCACCAGATTGGCATCGTTCTCATTGATCATCGTAGAATACTTTGCAAACTTCACAAGGTCAGCAGTCTGGAACAACGTACGCAGCTCGGCAAGCGCTTGTTCGTCTTGCTCTTGCAACAAACGTTCGATAATCTCCGTAGACGTCATCTCCATGGCATTGAATCCGTAACGCTCATGAATGTATTTTCGGAGAGTGTCGGTCAGCTCGGTGTAGTATTCCTTGCTGTCCTCTTCTGTCCACTTCCTCTCATTCTTGATACGCTCTATCTCGCTCATAGCCACTTGGTGGGCCGGGAGCTTACGTTTACGGCGAATAAGTTGGATGAGCGGCTTGTTCTCACGCCAATGGCCATAAAGCCAGAGAAGAACCAAAGCCAGAATCTGATTGACAACTACGAGCCAGATGACATCGCGCCAGTCGGACCATGAGAAAGGATTGTTCTGTATGTCCTTTGGCGGGAAATAAGTGTTGAAATCCGTGGTGTCGACAGGGACCATCATCACCTTTAAAGCCAATGACTTAGACTTATATGGTTTACCATTCACTTGAGCTTCAAAGGGAGGCAAAAGGGTAAACGTTGAGTCCCAAGCTGTGATGGCATACCTATCTACGACCTGCTTGCGCTTACCGTTGTCGATGTCTATGGTATCAGACCCCAGACGCTCAACCACTTCAACTAAATCGGTCAACGTTTGGCCTGGCAGCAACTGAGGCATCCTAACTTGCTGATTAGCATCGCAGGTGAGGTCGAGTGTAAGCTCGCGTTGCTCACCTATCAGCATGATGAGCGTATCTATGCGTGCTTCGAAAACGACCTGTGCGCCGGCAAGAAGCGGCATTACATATAATAAAATTAAAAGAAGAAGTCTTCGTGTCATGATCGTTGTGCAAATAAGCTCTTCAGAGCTACTACATAATCCTGGTCGGTGCGAACACTGACATAGTCAACATTACTTCGAGAGAAAGTATCAGACAATATGTTCTGGCGCTCACGCCACCATTGTGCATGGGCATTGCGGACACGCTTGCTCGACGAATCAATCCATTGCAGATGTCCTGTCTCAGCATCTTTGACGCGCATCAGACCTACATTGGGCAACTCGGCAATGCGGCGGTCGTACACCTGAATGGCTACTACATCGTGTTTGCGGTTAGATATTGTCAGAGCCTGACGGAAGTCTTGTTCGTCGATAAAATCACTCAAGAGGAAACAGGTACACCTGCGCTTAATCACTTGCGTCAAGTATTCTACAGCCATTTTTATGTTCGTACGACTGCTTTCTGGCTTGAAATCAAGCAACTCACGAATGATATACAAGATATGCTTCCGCCCTTTCTTGGGTGGTATGAACTTCTCAATCTGGTCAGAGAAGAAAATAACACCAATCTTATCGTTGTTCTGGATAGCGCTGAAAGCCAAAGTGGCTGCAATCTCTGTCACCATCTCACGTTTAGTCTGCACGGAGGTGCCAAAGTCATGGCTGGCACTCACGTCAACCAAGAGCATAACCGTAAGCTCACGCTCTTCCTCGAAGACCTTGACGTAAGGCTTATTGAAGCGGGCCGTAACATTCCACTCGATGTCGCGGATATCATCGCCATATTGGTATTCGCGCACTTCACTAAAGGCCATACCACGACCTTTGAAGGCTGAATGGTATTCTCCGGCAAAGATATTGTTGGAGAGGCCGCGAGTCTTGATTTCGATCTGCCTTACTTTCTTAAGGATATCGGATGTTTCCACTATTTTAATTTGACAATTTTACGTTTTACTATTCTACAATTTAAAGCGATTGATCTCCAATAGCAAAGATGTACAATTGTGAAATTGTGCAATCGTCAAATCAAGGCACTTCAACCTTATTCAGTATCTTAGAGATGATTTCTTCAGAAGTTACATTATTGGCTTCGGCCTCATAGGTAAGGCCTATGCGATGACGCAGTACATCATGGGCTACGGCGCGTATGTCCTCGGGAATAACGTAACCGCGGCGTTTGATAAAGGCATAAGCGCGACCGGCCAGTGCCAGGTTGATGCTGGCACGAGGTGAACCGCCAAACTCGATATAGTCCTTTATCTCTTTCAGACCATACTTCTCAGGAAAGCGCGTTGCAAACACGATGTCGGCAATATACTGCTCAATCTTCTCATCGAGGTACACCTGACGAACAACCTTACGTGCCTCCATAATCTCGTTCGTAGAAAGAACTGGACGAACTGCGGGACGCTCACCACCGATATTTTGGCGAATGATGCGCTTTTCCTCTTCAAGCTTGGGGTAGTCGATAACCACTTTAAGCATAAAGCGGTCGACCTGAGCTTCAGGAAGCGGATAAGTGCCTTCCTGCTCTATGGGGTTCTGAGTGGCAAGAACGAGGAAAGGAGAAGGAAGCGAGTATGTCTGTTTACCGATTGTGACTTCACGTTCCTGCATTGCTTCAAGCAGCGCGCTCTGCACTTTAGCGGGAGCACGGTTAATCTCATCGGCAAGTACGAAGTTGGCAAACACAGGGCCTTGCTCTACCATAAACTTCTCATCTTTCTGAGAATATATCATCGTACCGGTGACATCTGCAGGCAACAGGTCCGGAGTAAACTGTATGCGGCTGAACTTAGCATCGATGAGCTGAGCTAAGGTTTTTATAGCCAACGTCTTTGCCAGTCCGGGAACACCTTCGAGAAGAACGTGACCGTCGGAGAGAAGGCCTATAAGAAGAGATTCTACAAGATGACGCTGACCCACAATCGTCTGGTCCATGCCTGTCATCAAGTTTGTGACAAATGCGCTTTGGCGCTCGATAAGATCGTTTAGAGCGCGAATATCTATTGATTCTGCCATGATGATATATAGTTTTTATTAACTCCTAATTAATAGTTTTTATGTTATTTATGCTTTAGCTCAGGTATTTGTAATTCTTTATCAAGAGGAACGATATCGGGATTCTCTATACCGTTCAACTTACAGATGTAAGGTACAAAGTCAGTGCTCTTGAAATACTTCAGCGAGATGTTCAGGAGCGTCTTGCCCGGCGACATCACTTCTGTGCCTTGTACGCCAACGATCTCGTAATCTCCACCTTCAAGCTGTGGATAGTTCTTGGCGGGTGAAGGCTCGGCTTTGATAGCCTTGATGGAGTCTTCTGTCTGTTTGGCGGCCTCAGTCGAAGTCTTATTATCCGTGGCAGGACGTGCTTTTTCAACGGCATTCTCCTGATGAGCTGGTGTAAGCGTAGGCAACTCAAACGGCCTGAAGTAATAACACATGGCATATCCAATAAACATACAAAGGATGGCTGCCAAGGTATTCAACAAAATATGGCGTATCATAGTGTTTTTACTTTCGTATACGGGTTCATTTCTTGTTTCTTTTGTAACGATAGGTTCTTCGTTAGGTGTGGTTGCTCCCTTGGCGGGTGCCGAGGGCTCTGACACAACAGATTCTTGAGCATTGGCGGGTGCCAAGGGCTCTAATACAACAGATTCGGCAACATTGACTGGAGCAGCAGAATCAAGAACAACAGATTCGGTAGCATTGGAGTGTGCTGAAGGCTCATCCATAAATTGTGAGGCCACAGCATGTCCAGCCCCTGATTCAGCATCTTTCGTTTCAACTACTGTATCAGGTGATGCGATCTCCGTTATAGATGTAACTGCCTGAGGTTCTTTAATAGGTGCTACGTTTTCCTCAATCTCCTTAGCTGTATCATCTATTATTTCCTGCAAATCGTCAGCGACATCCGCTACATCTTCCGAATGGGGCATCTGGATAGCCTCTTCCAACCCTTCAGTATTAGTTTCGCCTGCTGAAATTGGCATATTTGCATTATCCTCATCTTGGACAAGGCCGCCCTCAGTCGTTTCCATCTGTTCAGTCGGAGTACCCTCGTTAAGTATCACGGTTTCAAAATCAGCAAATGGCCTATTGATAGTATCACGAAGGGTTGCGTCTGGCGTGAAAGTCACTTTAGAATGAGCAGCTAAAAGAATGCGTTCACCAGTGTTTACATCAACACTCTCACGTGGCTCCACATCAACTAACTTAAAAGTGCCAAGGCCTTTCACCTTTACAAGTTTCTCACGAACAAGGGCTTCTTCAATCAAGTCAAAAACAGCTTGAACGAATTTTTCAGCATAGCTCACAGGAATAGTGGCTCTTTGAGCAACACCATCTGCCAACTCAGCCATATTTATGCGTTTTGTCGTCATGCGTCACCTCCTTTCTTCGTGTTGCCGCGAAGGGCGGAACTGGCACGGAAAGTCAGTGCAAGCCTTGGCGGTACCAACATTCGTTGACCTGTACTTGGGTTGACGACAACGCGTTCCATACGCTTCTTCACCTCGAAGGTTCCGAAATTCGGAATCGTCAAGATATTCCCGTCTTCAAGCTCGGAAGAGATCTCGTCGATGAGATGTTTCAATAACATTTTCGTATCGCGCAAGGGGAAATCCTCACGTTGAGACAACTCTGCAATAAATTCCTTATTATTCATACGATATTCTTTATCTCTGTTCTGAGTATATCTATGCGGGACTCACGATTCGGCCATATAGGTCAAAGCTCTCTGCTGATGTGATCTCCACATTGAAAAATCGGCCTATCATATTATTCTGGTCCCCCACGGGAACAAGAACCTCTGGATCTACTTCAGGCGAATCGAACTCTGTGCGACCTATGAGGTAATCTCCTTCAATGCGGTCGAAGACGACCTTCATAATCTTTCCTATTTTCTCTTCCTGAAGCTCGTCAGCAATGCGCTGCTGAACACGCATAAGTTTCGACAAACGGGCTTGCTTGACATCATCCGGAATCGAATCCTCGTATGCCATAGCGCTGTGCGTCCCCTCTTCTTCGCTGTAGGCGAATGCTCCCATGCGGTCGAAACGTGCCCATTTCACAAACTCAAGTAATTCCTCGAAGCCTTCCTCTGTCTCACCCGGGTGGCCTACCATCAAAGTCGTACGGATGCAGATTTCGGGTAATTCACGTCGAAGTCGTTCTACGAAAGCGTATGTCTCTTCCTTCGTAATATGACGACGCATAGCTGTAAGAACAGGGTCGGCGATGTGCTGAAGGGCAATATCGAGATACTTGCAGACGTTGTTGTGGCGGCGCATAACATCGAGGAGCTCCCATGGGAAATCCGTTGGATAACCATAGTGCAGGCGTATCCATTCAACACCTTCGATATTTGCCATTTTGTCGATAAGTTCTGCTATAGCTCGCTTATGATAGAGGTCAACACCATAGAACGTCAGTTCCTGAGCAATCACATTGAACTCTTTCACGCCATTGGCTACTAACTGCTGCACCTCATCGAGAATCTCCTCCATCGGACGGCTCACGTGCGCACCCGTAATTATAGGTATTGCGCAATATGAGCAATGACGGTTGCATCCTTCAGAAATCTTGATGTAGGCATAATGCGAAGGAGTCGTGATTGTGCGGTTGGGCGTTAGTGTCCTATCCCATGCATGGCCGAGATCTTCAATGAGTTTTGTCCAATCGAACTTGCCATACCAACCATCTACTTCAGGTATTTCAGCCTTTAATTCACCAAGGTAGCGCTGCGACAGGCAACCCATCACATAGAGTCGGCCAAGCTTTCCATCGCTCCTGCGTTGCCCCTGCTCCAGAATGACATTGATGCTCTCCTCTTTGGCATCACCGATGAAACCACATGTGTTCACAATACATATTTCGCCCTCGCAAACATCAGGGTCATGATGTACGGTGTAGCCTGCATGACTCAGCTGTGCCATTAGCCGTTCGGAATCTACGAGATTCTTCGAGCAGCCCATCGTGAGGATATCTATGTGGTGCTTCTTCATTTGTTTCCGAACAAGCTGTTTACGAAATCACGACGGTTGAACGGCTGCAAATCTTCCATGCCTTCACCCAGGCCGATATAGCGGACGGGAATCTTGAACTGATCGGATATGCCAATCACCACGCCACCCTTGGCGGTGCCGTCGAGCTTTGTGATAGCCATAGATGTCACATCAGTGGCTGCCGTGAACTGCTTAGCCTGCTCGAAAGCATTTTGTCCAGTGGAGCCGTCAAGCACAAGCATCACGTCGTGTGGAGCATCGGGCACCACTTTCTGCATGACACGTTTAATCTTCGACAGCTCGTCCATTAGGCCCTTCTTGTTGTGTAGACGGCCAGCTGTATCAATGAGGACTACGTCTATATCGTTGGCTACAGCACTCGAGAGAGTGTCGAAAGCCACGCTTGCCGGATCGCTGCCCATCTGCTGCTTCACGACGGGAACTCCAACACGCTCGCCCCATATAACAATCTGCTCAACAGCGGCTGCACGGAACGTGTCGGCAGCACCAAGCATCACTTTCAGACCAGCCTGTTTGAACTGCCAGGCGAGTTTACCTATCGTCGTAGTCTTACCAACGCCATTCACACCTACGACCATTACGACGTAGGGCTTCTTGCCTTCAGGTATCTGGAAACCTTCGGTATCCGCGCTGTTGTTCTCAGTCAGCAGAGAAGCAATCTCGTCACGCAGAATGCCGTTAAGTTCACTCGTACTGACATACTTGTCGCGTTCGACACGCGCTTCAATCCTGCGGATAATGTTCAACGTTGTGTCGACACCGACATCAGAAGTCACCAGTACCTCCTCCAGATCGTCGAGGACGTCGTCATCCACCTTACTCTTGCCTGCAACCGCACGCGTCAGCTTTCCAAAGAAGCTTTCCTTTGTCTTCTCCAGTCCGTGGTCGAGTGTTTCCTGTTGTTGCTTTTTGTTTTTAGAAAAGAAATTAAAGAATCCCATTCTTTACGTTATAGATTATATACTAATATGCCAAAATTCAAAGCGAGCGCAAAGATAGCTATTTGTTCCTAAAGGAACAAGTGATTAATAAAATATAAGACAAGAATTAAACATCTTTATAATTTAATTACCATGCAGGATAAAAAAGTAAGAAATATTTTTGTCGTACCGAGAAAAATGTATACCTTTGCAGCCGTTTCCGGGGTGTAGCGCAGTTGGTAGCGCTCCTGGTTTGGGACCAGGCGGTCGCCCGTTCGAGTCGGGTCGCCCCGACAGCAGAGCTCGGAATGAGCCTTCCACTCGTAAAGAGTTTTGTCGTGTCGGCTCCGTAGCTCAGCTGGATAGAGCAACAGCCTTCTAAGCTGTGGGTCTTGGGTTCGAATCCCAACGGAGTCACAAACAGGTAATGAAAAGTTACCTGTTTTGTTTTTTATACACTATTTCAATTTATTCAAATTGGTAATTTCGAGTTAACCTCCTTAACTACAATACACCCAATGCAAAAATCCCTCCTCAACCATCGCGGTTGGGGAGGGATTATTCATTTGTAGCCCTCGAAATATCGTGCGATTAACGCAACGTCAGTTCAGAGCTTACTTTGGAAGTCTTGTTTGCGAAGATTAGTTCTTGAAGAAGTCCTGAACGGCTTCGTTGGGAACCATACGCTCATCGAAGGAGTAAGAACCTTTTTCGTTCTTCACCATCTTGATGACCTTTGTGTAGCTACGGCCATCGGTCTTGCCCGTTTGCAGGGTAGCGACTGTTTTCTTTGCCATTGTGCTTCAGTTTTTTTATTTGATTTCCTTGTGAACCGTCATGCGCTTGAGAATCGGATTGTACTTCTTCAACTCGAGGCGCTCAGGAGTGTTCTTTCTGTTCTTCGTGGTGATGTAGCGAGAGGTGCCAGGGAGGCCGCTCTCCTTCATTTCTGTGCATTCGAGAATCACCTGAACTCTATTGCCTTTAGCTTTCTTTGCCATGTTAATCTACTGTTTAAAGGTTAAAACTGTTAGCGCTGAGACTTACTGAAGATAACCTTTTTCTGCAGCTTGCTTGATGGCAGCATCCAGACCAATCTTGTTGATCAGGCGCAGGCCGGCAGCTGAGATATTGAGGCTAATCCAGCAGTCTTCCTCTACCCAGTAGAACTTTTTGGTGAAGAGGTTCACGTCAAAGACGCGCTTTGTGCGGCGCTTAGAGTGCGACACATTGTTACCGTGCATCGCTTTCTTTCCGGTGATTTGACAAATCTTAGACATCTTTCTAATCTTTCCTTTTGTAACTTCCAAAAATTACTTCTTCCAAACAGGGCGCAAAGGTACAGTTTTTTTCCTTATCCCCAAAGTTTTTTTCGTTTTTTTTCACTCTTCTGGTGTAGGAAAGTCTTTTTCGAGCTTTTCAAGTAGCATTTTCAAGGCTGTTAGGGTTGCACGTGCAACATTCTCGTCGCGACCATCGTCGCCCGAGAGTTCTCGAACTAAAACTTCTTCGTAAGTTCCTACAGCAACATAGATCGTACCCACCGAAGCTTCTGGGCCTCCACCAGGACCAGCATAGCCAGTGACGGCCACGGCATAGTCTGTCTGCAAACGTTCAAGTGCACCTTTAACCATTGCCTTGGCAACCTCTTCGCTAACAGCACCTTTCTCTGCAAGTAATTCTGCCGGGACGTCCAGCAACTGCGTCTTCAGTTCGTCAACGTAGGCCACTACTCCACCCCGAAAATAATTACTTGCTCCTGGCATGGATGTGATAGACGCTGCTACCAGTCCTGCCGTACAACTCTCGGCGGTCGACAAAGTCTTCCCGGCACGCCACATATACTCGCTGATTTCTCTCGAAATAACTTTTGCCTGTATGTTCATCGATTCATTAACTATTAAACATTTTATTTTAGCTATGACAACTCTTACAACGCCACTCGGCTATATGCCGGAGCTTCCATCGGACAAAAATCTTTGTCGGCATACTTGAAAGCGCCTGTGATGGCTATCATAGCGGCATTATCGGTCGTATAGCTGAATTTAGGAATATAGATAGTCCAGCCGTAGCGTCGGGCATGGTCTTTGAAGGCTTCACGAAGCCCTGTGTTGGCACTCACACCTCCTGCGACAGCAACATGCTTAATATTCAAGTCCTTGGCTGCGCGGCGCAGTTTGTTCATGAGGATGTCTACGATGGTTTTCTCCAACGAGGCTGCAAGGTCCTCCTTGTGGTGCTCGATAAAATTGGGATCTTCCTTCAACCAGTCACGTAAGTTGTAGAGGAACGAAGTCTTCAGGCCGCTGAAACTGTAGTCGTAGCCAGGAATTGCAGGCTTCGAGAAATGGAATGCCTCTGGGTTTCCCTGCCGCGCTAAGCGATCGATAATCGGACCTCCAGGATAGCCTAAGCCCATCACCTTAGAACACTTATCAATAGCCTCGCCGGCTGCATCGTCGATGGTCTGCCCAATGATTTCCATATCATTGTAAGCCTTCACGAGCACAATCTGCGAGTTTCCGCCGCTCACCAGCAAACAGAGGAAGGGGAATGGAGGCTGTCCATCTCCCTGCTCCACCTTGTTGGAAGTTTGTTGGACGTTTTGTGAACTGTTATCGTTCAAGGATGACTTAGCCTCTTGAAGATGACGATTCTCCTCTCCTTGAGAAAGGGGTTGGGGCTTGGGACTCTCCTTGATGAAATGTGCCAGCACATGGCCCTGCAAATGGTTGACGTCAATCATTGGTATGCCAAGCGATGCAGCCAGGCCCTTAGCGAAACTCACGCCTACGAGCAGCGAGCCCATCAGCCCTGGTCCACGAGTGAAAGCGATGGCGCTCAGTTCATCCTTGGTAACACCTGCTCGCTTCAGTGCCTGATCTACTACGGGTACTATATTTTGTTGATGCGCGCGCGAGGCCAATTCGGGTACTACGCCACCATAAGCCTCATGCACTGCCTGCGACGCCGTAACGTTTGACAGCAGATAGCCGTCGCGGATGACGGCCGCCGACGTGTCGTCGCATGAGGATTCGATGCCGAGGATGATAGTATGGGACTCTCCCCCCGCCCTCCCTGTTAGGGAGGGAGCAGAATCCTTTGCTGATGGGTTGTTTAATATCTTCATTATTCTTTAAATATCTATTCCTTGTTAGGTAACCGCTCCCTCCCTAACAGGGAGGGCGGGGGGAGAGTCTCAGTGCGTCAGCACCTCCACCCCATGTTCGGTCATCACGAACGTGTGTTCCCACTGGGCGCTCGGCAGCTCATCTTCGGTGACGATGGTCCATCCGTCGTCCTCATCGCAGAACACCTCCCAAGTGCCCATGTTGATCATCGGCTCAATGGTAAACACCATGCCCGGCACCAAGAGCATACCAGTGCCCTTGTGGCCGTAGTGATCCACATCCGGCTCTTCGTGGAACTCCAGTCCCACGCCATGACCGGCCAGATCGCGTACGACAGAGAAACCATTCTTATGTGCATGCTTCTGGATTGCGTTGCCGATGTCACCCACATAGACATAAGGTTTCGAGCACACCTCCTCGCCTATCTTCAGGCACTCCCAAGCGACGTCGACCAACTTCTGCCAGCGTGGGTCTGTCTTACCGCCAACGACATACATACGGGAGGCATCGGCATAGTAGCCGTCGAGGATGGTTGTGCAGTCCACGTTGATGATGTCGCCGTCCTCAAGCACTTCCCATTCGTTTGGGATGCCGTGGCAAACGACTTCATTGACGCTCGTGCAACACGATTTAGGGAAACCTTCGTAGCCCAAGCAAGCTGAGATGGCACCATGGTCTGCTGTGTACTTAGCCACCATATCATCAATCTCAAGCGTCGACATCCCCGCATGAATCTTATCCGTTAGCATATCCAGGATGCCAGTATTAATGACGCCCGCACGTCGGATGCCCTCTATCTGCTCGGGAGTCTTTATGAGTTTGCGCGAAGGAACTATCTTGCCACGTTCCTGTGCAGCAAGTATGATGCGGTCCATCTCTGTCAGTTCCTGACCTTTTTCGATGGTCCAGCTATATTTCTTTTTTCCGTTCATGGCCGCAAAGTTACGACTAAGTGGCCGAATAACCAAATTTATTTCCCTATTTCCCAACGAGAGTCCATAAGAACAGTTGAATGAAATCAAAATTCTCAGCAACAAGACAAATCTACACGGCCAGCCGCAAAGGCCTTTTCGCCTTACCGTTTTGGCCAACACGGCCAGCCGAATTGTTTAATGCGGCCTAAGAGTTTTGATTGTCCACCTTAAAGAATTAACGATATCTCATATAGTCGATGGAAACAACGATACCAGAAAACAAAAAAGCCTCTCTGCCCAAAGGCAAAGAGGCTAATATAATAGTAGAAATGAAGTAGATGTTATGAAGGCTTATTCCGTGTACATCCAATGCCATTCATTGTCGCCAACGAGGCCGAAATACACATCGGAAGTATTGGTGAATTTATCCACATTCGAGAAAAGGTAGTTCACAATTTGCGGATTACGGGCCAACTTCTCTACGCCTGAAGTATCAGCAGGGAAGAGAGCTGCAGGGATTTTAAGCATATACTCTCCTTCATTTCCCTCAATTTTGAGGGAAGCACCTTCATATTGCTCACAAGAAATGCTCTTTGTGAAAACAAACATGCCATCAACATACTTCCCAAGTTTGATGTAAGGGGCATCATACAAACCATAAAAAAGTTGAATGCAGCAATCCTTGTATGGACCTTCCGCTATCTTTGCCACATGATAACCTCCCCATTCCATCTTTGGAGCTGGAAGTGACAATGGACGGCGAGCGACCTGTGTGCAAAACTTCTTCATGACGTATGCACGTTTGCTGTACTGTGCTTCCAGAACATCAATGGAATAAAGGATCTGATACCAGTCGCCACTCTCGGATAAAACCGGAGCCAAATCCGTGTGAGCTACTTGTTCAAATTCTGACCGTGGAGCACGAGCGCTGAATTCAGGGACAGCAGCACAATCGTAACAGTCTTCGACACCAACAAGTAGCAGACGAGGACTCTTTGCATCGGGTGACTTCCGAAGGTTTACTCCTTCCTTTATTTTAACAAAGGTATTGTACTTAGGAGCATCTACAATAAATGGAGTTTGAGCGTAAAGGGTAAAGCCCAAGGACAAACCAACAATCGTTAGAAATAACTTTTTCATATTCATTAATTATAGATAAATGCCGGTTGAATCTCTAAACCTATTAATAATTATGGTAATAATCGACATGGTTCTTTATTAGAATCCACTAAATTATGACTGCCATGAAAAAAGGAATAACAAGTATCTTGCAATCGCTGCAAAAATAGAAAGATTTAATGAGACACCAAAGAAAACCAAGAAAAAAATGGGGGGCTACGCCTTTTTCCGCATAAGCCATAGACCAAAAGCCGTAATAAAACCGTTGAGGAGGAGAAGCTCGTAGCCAAAATGGTACTCCCAATAGGCAGCAGATACCGACGAAAGAATGTAGCAGAGGATGGGCGCTACGATGCAGATGACAGGTATGGCACGCGGTGCAGGCTTGATATTATCAGGCAAAAACAGACCGAAAGCGAAGAGGCCAAGCAGAGGACCATAGGTGTAGGACGCTATGATGTAGACGGCATCGATGACACTGGTGCTGTTCAGGGCCCGGAAGGCAAGAATGACAAAAAGGACGAGGGCAGCCATACCTATATGAACAATTCGACGCAGGCGCTCGTCTGTCGGGCGGTTAAAGAGATCGATGCAGGTTGAGGTCGTAAGAGCCGTAAGAGCACTGTCGGCACTTGAGAGAGCTGCTGCCACGATACCTAATGTGAAGAAGGCAAGGGCAGCCTGTCCAAGATGACCGCCACCACATAGCAGCGGCAACACCTGATCGCCTGATGAGGGAAGCTCTATATGGTGATGACCTGCAAAAATGTACATCATGACGCCGAGGCTGAGGAACAGGAGGTTGACGGGGACGTAAAGAAGACCATTGACGAGCATATTCTTCTGTGACTCGTGAAGGGTGCGGCAGGTGAGGTTCTTCTGCATCATGTCCTGGTCAAGTCCTGTCATTACAACTACGATGAATGCACCGCTAAGGAACTGTTTCCAGAAGTACTGCCGGCTGCTCCAATCTGAAAATTCAAAGACACGGCTCATTGAACTGCCACGAACAGCAGCATAGGCATCACCTATCCCCCACCCTTCGGCTAAAAGCAAAGAATTGATGATGAGAATAAGTGCCACGAGCAGCACAAGAGTCTGAAGGCAGTCTGTCCAAACAATTGTGGCTATGCCTCCACGGTGGGTATAAAGCCATATAAGCAGCAGACAGACAGAGGCTGTAAGCCAGAACGGAAAGCCCAACGCATCGAAGACTATACTCTGAAGAATAAGGCAGACGAGATAGAGACGAACAGAGGCACCAAGCAGTTTGGAAAGAAGGAAGAAGACTGAACCTGTGCGATATGCCGTAAGGCCGAAGCGGCGTTCAAGGAAAGCATAAATAGACGTAGTGCCCAGACGATAATAGACTGGCAGCAAGACAAAGGCCACTATGGCATAGCCGGGAATGAAACCGAGGCACATCTGCATGTACGTCATATCAGTGGCGCGCACCATACCAGGCACACTGACAAAGGTGACACCGCTAAGCGAAGCCCCTAACATGCCAAAGGCGACAGCCCACCAAGGTGAGCGTCGCCTTCCACTATAAAAGGTGTCGTTGTCGGCTCGGAGGGCGGTGAAACGCGCCAGTGAGGCCAACAGCAAGAAATAAGCTAAAATCAGGACAACGGTCAGCTGCATGAGCACCGTCACTACTCTAAGACAGACAAACCAGCCGTATCGTCGTCATCGTCGTCCTTAACATCTGCTTCAGGCGCATAGCTCGAGTAGAACGTATCATCATCTTCAGTGGGCTGAGGTTCTTCTTCGACATCATCATCGTCGTCATCATCGTCGCGATCGTCACGGTCGTCGTCGTCATCGTCATCGTCATTGTGGATGCGATTACCATCCTCATCGTATTCAGGCTCCATGAGCATGCGCAACTTGGTCATAGGAGATTTCTTTTTGGCAAAAATAGCCTCTATCCAAGAACCTTTTTCAACTTCCAACACCTCAAAGCCATCGGCTAACTTGCGTTCTAACGAGCCTCCAGGCATGTGCAAACGGGAAGCCGGAAGGGTCGTGGTGGAAACTTCAAAGCCACTCTCGATAATATCTCTCACAGACAAAGGTATGCTCTCCCAGCCGCCACCAAAGTTACGGCTAATCAGTTCGAGGAGTGTTGCTGCTGTGATGTGCTTAATATTCTCGTAGCTCAAATCAGTCAGCTTAGTGATATTACGCTTGCGAATAGCTACAACACCCTTTTTAATATCTGTACGGGGGAAAGATACCCATTCACCGTTTTGATATTTCGCAGCCTCGCGCTCATCACCATTATCGAAGTGCACAACATCAAAAGCCAAACGAATAATATTAAGTAGCTTTTCCTCGTAGGGAGGGAAACTCTCATCAACCATCTCTTCGTTCCAAAGTTCCACGATTTCGTCGGCTGAAACATTCCAGATATTGTTGGCATTGATGTCAAGAATAGACTCTAAGACATTTTCGCGGTTCTTGCTCATATCCTAAAAATATTAATTATGTAAACAGTCAAACTTAAAAAGGAAAAAAGCTCACTGTCATCCAGCGAGCAATATTATATATTCTACATTCTTTTTGTGGAGCATGCGAGACTCGAACTCGCCACCTCTTGACTGCCAGTCAAACGCTCTAGCCAGATGAGCTAATGCCCCTTTTTTAATTTTGCGCTGCAAAGGTAGGATTTTTTTATTTCCACACAAAATTTTTTCCATATTTTTTTACGTATATCTTCAAAAACCATTACCTTTGTGCTATTAAAAAAGAAATAAGTAGCCTAACAACTAAAAACTATCTATAGATATGAGTATGATTAAATGCCCAGAGTGTAACGAACCTGTTTCCTCTAAGGCGCCAACATGTCCGCATTGTGGTGTTCGAATTGAGAACAACATTAAGCGCTGTCCGGTTTGTAATTCTTACGTGTTGCTCGATGCAACAGAATGTCCCAACTGCAAGACTCGCTTCCTGGTTGATTCACAGAACGGGAAGTCAGCGCCAAAAGATGAGACGTTGCAATTAGAGCCTGCTGCCGAACAGGCGGAACTGGATTCGGAAAAGGCTTCAACAGCTAATCTGCAACCCAAGAAAGACACACCCTGGTATCTTCTACTTTTAGGCATCCTCATCATTGGCATCGGAGGCTATCTCTATTGGGACAATTATCAGGATAAAGTGGCCAGTGAAGAGAAAGCCTTTGCCCTCCTTCAAGATTGCAACGATCCGCTGAGCTTCGAAGACTTCATCGCCCGTTTCCCTAACAGCAAACATATCGACGAAGTGAAGGAACGATTAAACGGCCTGCATAAAGAGGATGCTGCATGGGCTGAATTGTGCCGAAACTTAGACGTAAATGCATTACACAATTTTATCGACACACATCCAACCTCTCCACACGTGAAGGTAGCACTTCATAAGATTGACTCTTTAGATTGGCGTCAGGCAGACGAGCTCGGGACAACTCAAGCTTACGAACAATATATCCTTCAGCACGAAGATGGCATGTACATCAGCGAGGCTTACAACTCACGCGACAATGCCCGTCGCCGCGAAGAGCAGGCACGGAGAGACTCAATTGCCGCCAAAGTCAAAGCTGACAGCATAGCTGCTGCGGCTGCAGAAATTGCCGGTGCTACACTTGCGCCTGCCGCCGAATAAACCTCAGAATATCTTTTAAATAGAAAAAGGGATTCTTGCAACAACCTAACGGTTGACAAGAATCCCTTTTTTCATGCAATCAAATCCCATAAGACCAATAAAGCCTTAGCGCAATAAAGCGTATTTCAGTCATCCGCAAAAATCTAATGCACATTAATCATCGTCCGCAATGCCGACAAACAGGCGTTGCGGACTTTTTCTTTTAGCCTTTATATCTAAAATGGTTTGTTTAGGCCGTCGTGAATCCTCTTTCATCATTTAAAGTCAGTTCCTTATATACATTAATATTACTGTCTGCTGAACATAAGCGTGGCCCTTCCAAGTCATTGCCACACTGCATTTACGCTTGCCGCCGAAACGTGACAAGCTCCCAGTTCGCCTTCTACGGCCCGTTGGACGACAAAGTGGGGCCATCGGCTATAACATGAGATGCGAGAGAGTGTGACGCGCCCCGAGTTGCAACAGTGGAACCGGGACCATCGACTATACCTGACAAGCCTTCTTCGCCCTCTTTGTTACCGTTCGCATATAAGTAAAACAGGACTCGCGCCCAACCGTTTTGATTATTCCATGACCTTGGAACGATCATTCAATGGTCATGGAATGATTGTTCCAAGGTCATGGAATAATCCTCGCACCTATATGCAACGCGGTCTTCAACCAAGCAAAACGGCCTGAGGAGGCTGGCTTGATGACCTCAACGTCGGGTGATGTTCCCCTTCTTTTAGTGGCCTGCCGCCTGTAAACATACGAAGAAAGATGCCCAACCCCGTTCCATGTTTCGGAATAAACATATGATATCACCCGAAAACATACAGAGGAAAGTTGCTAAACTCAGTTCCATCTTTCGGATTGAGCACATGAAATCGCCCGAAAGCATACAGAGGAAAGTTGCTGAACGGCAGATGGCGTGAACAAGGAAGTTAAGGCCATCAACAAAATTATCGGTCGCATAGGCGCTGACATTAATGGTTAGAAACGTCAGCCGAATTGTGAATCATGTAACTATTTATCGTACAGTAATATTACCATATATAGCTTAATCACTATACGCGACCATGCATCCAAGTGTTTTACTCAGCGTTCTTTGCATAGACAGATAAATGTATCTCCGTGATTATCCGTTCAAAGCGGATTTTCATAAACAAAAAACCCAGGACAAATGCCCTGGGTCTATTTCTGTACTTCACTGTGAAGATAGGACTTGCTTATTATTACTCTTTAAATAAAACTCAATGCCGAATCCTATACTTCTATTGTGTCCTTGCGATATAGGATTCAGTCGAGAGACTCATAAACTGAATTTTGGCTCTTGTACTCTGGGACGATACGCTTCATGATGCGAACCGTCTCCATATTGTCGTACTTTTCACTCACCTTAATCAGTTCATCAAGTTGTTGCTTAACCTCATCAAAATCGTATTCGCGAACTTTGGCTATTTTTATCTTCTTATTGAAAGTTGGCTTGGTCCGTTCTTGGTCGTTGAGAACTTCTTCATACAATTTCTCGCCATCACGCAGACCGGTATATTTGATTTCAATATTCTTGGCACCAGAAAGCAGAATCATACGTCGAGCCAAGTCTGCAATCTTCACAGGCTTACCCATATCGAAAACAAATATCTCACCGCCTTGACCTATAGTGCCAGCCTCAAGCACAAGTTTGCAAGCTTCTGGAATAAGCATGAAGAAACGTATGATGTCTGGGTGGGTAACGGTAACAGGACCGCCATTACGTATCTGCTGACGGAACAAAGGAATCACGGAACCATTAGAGCCAAGGACGTTGCCAAAGCGGGTGGTTACGAATTGTGTCTGTCCTTTGACCTTGCCTGCCTTAATAGCAGAGTCGAGAGCCTGAACGTATATTTCACAGATTCTCTTTGAGCAGCCCATGACGTTAGTTGGGTTAACAGCCTTGTCGGTGGAGATCATCACAAATTTCTTAACGCCATATTTAACGGCCAAATCTGCAAGAATGCAAGTGCCATGGATATTGTTCTGCACAGCTTCGGTAGGATTGTCTTCCATCATAGGAACATGTTTGTAAGCAGCTGCATGGAAGACATATTCGGGTCTGTATTGTAAGAAAAGACGCTCTAAACTTTGAACATGAGTGATTGTAGTGACAACCGCCTCGCATTTGATGCCCGGAAAGTCACGCGACATCATTAATCGAATATCATGTTGCGGGGTTTCCGCCTGATCAACAAGTACCAGTTGCGAAGGTTCCCACTTGGCTATTTGCCGAACCATCTCGGAACCTATGCTACCGGCGGAACCAGTAATCATAATGCGCTTGCCTCGAAGAAGTTCTTCAACTGCTTTCAGGTCTATTTCTATTTCCTCACGTGGCAACAGGTCTTCAATCTGCACTTCATGAATCTGTGATGCATTAATCTCACTCTTTCCGTCCCAACGTTTTTCCAGTTGCACGGTGAAGATTTGTATTCCTGCATTCATGAGAGCTTCAGTCATCTCGGTGTTGGCCATGAGACGTTCGACCTTCATTGGCGACACGAGCAGAACTTTAACATGCTCCTGTTTCATGATATTAATGATATCCTTATCATTCTTATAGACACGCATGCCTTGAATGGTATGGCCGGGCATATCAGCAGAGTCGGAAATGAAGCCTCTAAGCAAGTAACGTTGAGGTTGTGCTACACGAATGCTCTTGGCTAAGGCCTGACCACCGCTTTTTGTTCCATAAATGAAAACACGGCGCAATGCACGGTCTTCATTGATAAGGTCGAAAAGATACTTGATAATCAGACGTGCGGCAAACATCAAGATTGTTGCCAGTAACCATGCAAACAGCAAAGTATGCCATTTGATAGGCACAAACAATTTGTCGAAATGCAGGAACAGACGTAGAAACTCGACCGTGGAGATGCCAATAAAGTTTGCTATGCCCAACCTATACAAATCGGCAAACGATGAATAGCGCATCACGCTCGAATACGTACGCATGAGGCGGAATCCAACGAGGTATGGTATTAGATAAACCAAAAGAGTGCCTACCAAAGGCCAAAAATGTAGAGCCGTGTAAGTCGCTCCCATATCCAAAACATAGATAATAAGATTGGAAACGAGAACAACTGAACAATCAAAGAAAAGCACCATCCAATATGGCATTGCGCTCTTTGAAAAATACCAGCGGGCTATTTTCTTAATGAAATTGGTCATAAGGTTGTAAAAATTTCGGTGCAAAATTATAAAATATTACAATACCAATATGCAAAATCACGAGAAAAGTTAATCTTTAGTCCTACAATATGCCTTTTGACAATAATTTTGACATATATCCGCTTGCGATAAAAGAAAGAACAATGTCTTGGAATTGTATTGTCTCAAATGGCAAACCCGCTATCTGTTGCATAGCAGACGGTAGTCACAATAGCGACAATGGTCAACATTGCCACACTGCCTAAATGGTATGGACGTGTCGAAGAGTTCTTTAACCAGCGACATTAGCCTTTCCTCAAACTGTTCAGACAAAGTTATATTCTCTTCCGCGAGCGGTTGATTTACATCGATGATTCGTTTTTTCGAAAGCTTCAGAGCAGGTGAATAGTTGCTTCCTCCAGACTTATGCACAAAGAAGAGGTTGGGCTGAACAGGCTTGTTATGCAACTTTGAAATAATTGAAGCATAGAGGATTGTCTGGAAATAATAGTGCTCCTGTTGATCTGTATCCGAGAACAACCGATCTATATCTACCACGCTTGTGGGTCGTCCACCTGTTTTATAGTCAACAACTCGTATCACACGTCCTCCTTCAGCCTCGGGCTCATTTACTTCATCCAGGCGGTCAATGATACCTCCTGTGCGAATAAGCAAGTCGCGGTCACCTACCTTAATCTGAATATCGCGTGTCACTTCATACTCCAGCCCTAAGATATGTATAGGCGTCAACTGACGATCGTATCGCAGAAGCTGGTTAAGATAGGTAATGACCACTTGACGTGCAATAGTCAATATGCCGTCATACACTTCTTTGCGGCCTTGGAAGAATTCTTCTTTGAAGGCTTGCGAAACAATGGCATCTATCCTCAATTGACCTTCAGCAAGCATCGTGTCGATGTCCTGTTGCCGAATGGATGGGCCATCATTCGTCAGCTCTTTGTACAACAACTCCGCCGCGCGGTGGAAAACATTGCCGAAAAGAACAGCATCCAGTCCGTCAGACGGGTCTGGATCGACCTTGAGGTTACAAATGTAGCGATAGTAGAACTGAAGAGGACACGTAGTATATCTGTTGAGGGCCGACGGGGAAAGGAAGCGATGCTTGCCATCGGTAAGTCCTGTGTTATCGTAGCGGGCAATTAACGATTGTATGATTTCTTCCGACTTCTCGACGACAATTGGCATCGGTTGCACAGGTCTATTGTCTGCATTGAGCTGCAAATGAATAATATTCATATTCGTTTCAGCCTCCAATTGCCTGAGGAATCTGGAGATTTCATTTTGCCGAATACCTGAATTGCTCTCGTTGTAAACATAAGTTATTCGTTCGGCTCTCTGAAGCAAGCGATAGAAATAGTAGGCATAAACTGCAATCTTATGTCGCAAGGTGGTAAGACCAAACGCATCTCTTAAATGGTATGGAATGAAGCTGCTATCAGTTACATTCTTAGGCAGATAGCCTTCTCCGACGCTAAGCATAAGCACATGACGGAAATCAAGTGCCCTGGTTTCCAAGACACCCATCACCTGAAGCCCCACAGCCGGTTCGCCGTGGAAAGGAATAGTCTGTTGCTGAAGCACCGATCGCAATAGACGACTGAGCATCTGCTTGCCAACATTAAGCAATGACGTCTCACCGCTCATGAGATCGATTAGGCGGTTGAGGGTGGTATAAGTTTTGAAAATGGCTTCTGTTTCCAAGACATTGCCTTGAAGCCGACTGGCTAAAGCTGTCAACAACTGATTGAGAAACATCAACAATTCTATTCCGCTCTTGGCGTCGCTACGCCATTCATCAGCGAGCAGACGGGCAAAAGGATGACTTTCTACAGCGCGCAATTGAGCACGATTGTAGCTGTGGTGAGCATCATCATAACCCTCGCTATGCAGTGATACGAACGCTTGAACAAAACTATAGGTAGATGTTCCACTGAGAGGATAACCCATAGTGACATTGACCTCGCCTACCTCTGATGGCAAGCTATGGATGACAGGCTGCAACAAGAGTTCGTTGCAGAGCACTACGGCAGTCTGACTCTCTGTGAACCGTTCGCCCTCTGGTGCAAGTTCCGGCCGTGTAAGGTTTTCCTTCAACCACTTAGGGATGTAGCGTGCTTGTATGTTCTCGCTTGATGCCGCAGCAATTGTGACCACTTTCGGAGTCCTCAGATTCTTAAAACATTCGTCGGGCAGAGCATTGCCATAGCGCCGGATATTCTGTAGCACAAAGTAACCGGCTTCGTGTTCCTTGCCGTTTGGTGCAGCCTTGTAGTCAACATCATAATCCCAGAAGAACAAAGCCTGATGTCGACGTTGCAATTCGTCGAACAACGTTTGTTCTACATCATTCAGAACATTGAAACCTACGAACACATAACAATGGTCCGAATCTAAATGCAGCACGTCGGCATTTACATCTGAATCAACGGAAAATCGTGAGGCAATTATGCGTTCGGCCACATCGCGCTGCAATGCGCCTTCATACATGAGTCCCAAGGCTTGCATCTGGGAACGGAAATCGGAATAGATGTCGAACATGACATTCCATAGTTCCAGAAAACGTTCTTTCAACAAGCTGTTGTTCTCTATCGAAAAATCGCGAAAGAACGACTTCAAAGCCTGCTCTTGCTCGGGAGTGAGATAATCGGCCCCGTCAAGTTCCTTAATATCGCGGATATTTGAAAACAATTGTCTGGCGTCAACCAAATGTTTGTCTACATCGTCGAAGTCAGCCAGTAGGATTTCCCCCCATCCCCAAAACTGGTCAAGCGGCTGAGGGTCGGAAACGAACTTGACATACGAGTTGTACAACCGGCAAACGGCCTCTACCCTATCCATGAGTGCGTAGGAAGAACAATCGACGAACATCTCTGAGATTGTCCTATAGTGTGGAGCCCAAACCGGTTGCGTCGACAATTGGGTCAATGCCTGATTCAAGAATAAGCTGGCACGTTTACCAGGAAAGACGACCGTAACGTTGTTGAGATTATTCCCGAACTTTTCGATAAGGGCAGCTGCCACATGCTCTAAAAATGTTGTCATAAAACTCAAGATACTGATGATTAATTGGAGAAGAAGTCAAAATTCAACTGTTGATCGTCCTCTCGCTTGGGACCTTTTTCATCCACTTTCCTAACCTTACCTTTGTAGACAAACCATAGATACCCCTCGACATGTGCAGCAGGATACATCTCTTGGAGCAACTGCATATACGAGCGGACCTGGTCGTAATAGATTCCGCGCTCACCACCAAACTTGTAATCAACGACTACCACACGGCGGGCATCTTCACTTACCATGACACGGTCGGGCCGATGATTTAAGAAGCCTGCGTTATCATCCGTGCGGTTGAGGATGGCACATTCATTGAACAGATGCCATGCTCCACTGAACCATTCTCTGACGAGCGGATTGTCGAGACCGCGGGCAAGCCAGTTTTCTATATCCTTGCGACTTACGCTCACATAAGATCCATCAAAAGAAGTACGCGTAATCACGCCTTCTTGCTCAAGACCATCCAAAACGCGCGACATGTCGTCTCGAGTTCGCATGTTCTTGAGGACACTATGCAATAAATTGCCCAGCTCTATATATTGATGCTGTAGAGCACGCTCACTCGAAGCGGCTTCATCATCCGACAGAAGACTTTCAATAAATTGTTCCGACCTGTTGCTCTGGTAGAATTTGGCTGAAAGTTCATAACTGCTAAAAGCCACATCTTCTTGGAGCCTGGTTTGTTGCATGCGATTGTCTTTTTTTTCCTCTGATGATTTTATCTCTACTACAGGTTCTCCTATACAATCGCCGTCAGGAAATAGATGTGCCACAAGGTCGCCTACGGTAGGCATTGACTTTGTAAGTTGATCATCATTGCCGCAAGACCATACATATAAATTAGAACGCGCGCGCGTGAAAGCTACATAAAGTGTATTAAGTTCATCTAAGCGCGTATTTAGATGTTCGATGGCATAATCTCTCGCAAACACCGACTTGGCTGCTATAGCGGAAGGAGTGATGGGTACAAGTCCGAACTTAGAATAAGGTTCTTCATCCGGCTCGCACCAAATGAGGTCATTATAGTTGTCGCCTTCAAGCTTCCATGCACAAAAAGGAATGAACACGGTGTGGAACTCCATTCCTTTTGATTTGTGTATTGTAAGTATGCGAATACCCTCGACAGACGAAGCCGCAATGGATTGAGTGGCAAGACGTTCGTCCCAATAGCGCAGGAACGAAGAGATGTCGGCTGAATCATTTCGGAGATAATCTTGCAGCGCATCCATGAATGCAGCCAAATAAGCTTCCTGACCTTGTTGGGCTCCAAGATCGAAATGCCCAATGAGATACTCGACAAGTTCGTAAAGGGGCTTACAGAGCAACTGGTCGTATGCTTCCGAAGAAAATGGGAATTTGTCGGGGAAATGTAATTTCAGATAGAAATGCGACACTGTATCGTTGGCATCAAGCAAACAACGTAGAGTACAGATAATTGTCTGTATAGCGTGACTCGAAGCAAAGAGGAAGGCTTCATCACTGACAATGGGAGGTAAATCGGCATTAGAGGCAAAGGCATCAACGATAATTCGAGATTCACGATTATTACGGACAAGAATTGTCATCTCGCTGTATGGCAGTCCCTTATCATGAAGTATTTGAACTTGTTCTATAAGGTCGGCGACCACTTCTTCACGCCATTCTTCTTTGCGTTGATAGTCCTTGCTGTCTTTAAGCTGAAGCCTTACATAGCCTGTTTGAGGCCTATTGGATGGAACAAATTGATGTACGTCTGAATATGCTTGAGAGAATGTGAAATCAACACCGTTGATCGCGGTATCTCCGGCAAACAAGATATCCATTTCCTTACAGGCCCTTTCGAAGAAATCATTGTTAAAATCAACGACATTACGAAGACTTCTGTAATTCATGTCGAGTTGGCGTATCTCTGGAGCAGGCTTAATCTCGTTTTCTATATGGCCCAACATGCGCCAGTCGCCACCCCTGAAACGATAAATACTTTGCTTTACATCGCCGACAATCAAGTTGTTTCCGCCCTTGGCTATGGTTTCGAGCAACAAAGCCTTAAAGTTTAGCCATTGAAGTCGGGAGGTATCCTGAAATTCATCTATGATGACGTTGTGCAGCAATGCGCCTATCTTTTCGAAAATGAATGGTGCATCGCTTTCGCCGATCATCATATTGAGTAAGATTGGCGTCTTGGCCAGATTGAAACGGTTGGTCTCTCCATTCAAACGTGCCACTTCTTCGTCGATATTGCCCAAGAGGCGAAGCTTTTTCAAATGAGCTTTCACCAGATTTACGCTGTTGGCTATGCATTGCAGCCTGGCATAATTTTCCAATGTCTCAGCAAGAAGACCGGACACGTCATCAGCCACGGCTATGAGTTCTGGACGTTTCTTCTGATTTTCCTTGGTGACAAGCGTCAAAGGGTCGAAAGACCACGTCTGCAGGCGCGCCGAGATATTAATTTTCAGGTCGCAAGCGCATAGCTTATCGGCAAAGGTCATAAGATCCTTGCCGTAAGAAAAATCAGTGAAAGTCACTCCACGTGCTTCAAGCAACTCATATATCCCATGCCCTAAGCCCTGCAGGGCAGGTCCAATGACTTCGGCTTGTTCATTCAACTCATGAAGCAGTGAGCGCAAAAGCTCTTCGTTGGCTAATACTTTGCGAAGCTTTTCTCCTCGCAAAAGATAGGTTTCATCGAAAATTGCGCGGCCGAAATGTTTTATTTGCCTGGTGACATCCCATCGCTGGTTATCCTCTATTTGGTCGCGTACCAGACTCATCATCCAATCAAGAAGGACCGGATCGTCTTGCAAGCGAGATACAATGCGATCAACGGCACGAGAGAGCACTTCCGTATCGCTGATTTCAACCTGTAAATTAGCCGCCAGTCCCAATTCATGGGCTAAGCCTCTGAGAATAGACTGGAAGAAAGAATCTATCGTTTGTACACGAAAGCGATTGTAGTCGTGCAGGATGGAATGCAAGGCTTCGCGGCAACGAGAACGAATTTGCTCGTCGGAAAGCACTTCGCCCCCATCTGCCATCAGGCTGTCGCGAAGGGCTTCCATGTAGTTTTCGCTTGATGGAAGAGCGTTACCGATACCATAAAGCTGGGAGATGATACGATCTTTCATCTCCCCTGTAGCTTTATTAGTAAACGTTACGGCAAGGATTCTGGAGTACTCAGCTGGAGCTTGGGCAGTTACCAATAACTTAATGTAGTGAACTGCCAATGTGAATGTCTTGCCTGAGCCCGCAGAAGCTTTATAAACCAGAAATGAAGACATGGATTATTTGCCTATACAATAGTATTCGAATCCAGCTTGTTCCAACTCAGCCTTATCATAGATATTGCGGCCGTCAATGACTAACGGATGTTTCATCGTACGCTTGACAACATCCCATGACGGCAAGCGGAATTGTTTCCACTCTGTAACAAGCAACAAGGCATCTGCATCGACAAGGGCATCATAAGGATCGCAAGCATAGTAGACCGCATCACCGATGCGACGACGACACTCATCAATGGCAACAGGATCAAAGACACGTACCTTGCAGCCTGAATCCATAAGGCGCTGGATGAGTACAAGAGATGGAGCTTCACGCATGTCGTCGGTTTCTGGTTTGAAAGCCAGGCCCCAAAGAGCTATCGTGCGGCCGGAAAGCGACGAACCGAGTGCTTTCTGCAACTTATCGAAAAGGATGCCCTTCTGATATTCGTTGACCATCTCTACAGCTTCGAGAACTCGCATGGTGTAGCCGTGTTGGGAAGCCGTACGCACCAGCGCCTTCACATCCTTGGGGAAACAAGAACCTCCGTAGCCACAACCGGCATACAGGAACTTACGGCCGATTCGCGTGTCAGAACCTATTCCGGCACGAACCATATTCACGTCTGCGCCAACAAGTTCACAAAGGTTGGCTATATCATTCATAAAAGAGATACGAGTAGCCAACATGGAATTGGCGGCATACTTTGTCATCTCTGCAGAAGGAATATCCATGAATATGACACGGAAGTTCTGAATGAGGAAAGGCTTGTACAAGCGTGTCATCAATTCACGCGCCCGCTCGCTCTCGGTACCTACCACAACACGGTCGGGGCTCATGAAATCGTGAACAGCACTACCCTCTTTAAGAAATTCAGGATTGGAGGCGACGTCAAAATCTATCTCTACGCCACGTTTTTCCAATTCTTGACGGATTGCGGTCTTCACTTTCTCGGCCGTGCCAACCGGAACTGTGCTCTTGGTGACCACAAGCTTGTAGTCGTTCATGTTCTGCCCGATAGTTCGAGCCACCTGAAGGACATACTGCAAATCGGCAGATCCATCCTCATCAGGAGGTGTGCCTACAGCTGAGAAAATCACTTCAACATCATCGAGGCAAGTGCGAAGATCGGTCGTGAAATGCAAACGGCCTGAAGCTTGATTGCGAAGAACCATCTCTTTTAAACCAGGTTCATAGATGGGTATGTCACCTTTCTCTAACCTGCTAATCTTCGTCTCATCAACGTCTACACATGTCACGTTTACGCCTATCTCTGCGAAACAAGTACCAGTTACCAATCCAACATAACCGGTGCCTACAACTGCTATATTCATAGTCGATTTATAATACTTTGTTGTTAATTTCCGCAAAAGTACACTTTTTGAAGAACATATAAAAAATATCATTGAAAATATTAATTTTTTTGTGTAAATTATGAGGTCATATCAACGAAAGTATTTACCTTTGCCCCTATGAATGCACTTTACCAACACATTGAATACTTGCTTTTGCACCACGATTGCGTTATTGTTCCCCACTTCGGAGGCTTCGTGGCGCAAGAAAGACCAGCAAGATACGTAGAGACGGAAGCTCTTTTCTTTCCGCCTGTTCGACTTGTTCGTTTTAACCCTGATCTTACTATCGGCGATGGTCTTCTGCTGAATCATGTATGTTCGGCCTATCAATATAATGAGAGCGAGGGCAAACGCGCCATTCAATCAATGGTGCTGCAGCTGCGTAGCCAATTGCTTGCCGACGGTTTCGTAGACTTCGGCTCCATAGGTATCTTCTCGCAGGATGAGGATGGCGACATTCAGTTTTCTGCATGCCAAGCCGGAACGTTGACACCATCTTTTTATGGTTTCGACGCATTTTCGATGGCACGCTTGTCTGAAAAGCCACAAGGACGTCCCAAAAACAAGAGAAGGGTTGTTGGCTCCGACTCCGACGAGCACAAGTTCATCACCATCAAACTCAATCGCAAGACCTTGCGCAACTCCATAGCCGTGGCAGCGGTGTTGATGTTGATTGCTATCTTCGTCGTTCCCATGAATCTGCTACGCCGTCACAATGTTCAGATGGCTACTGTTGTTCCTTCAAAGACTCTGACCATGAGCAAAGAGAACACAAGCAAGCAGGTGGCAAAGCACGACGAAGTAAAGGTAGAAATCAACAAACAAGAAGAGTTAACCCAACAACAACTTCAAGAAGCTCCAGCATCAGTAGCAAAACAAAAGCCGGAACTGGAGCAGACGTCTAAGACAGTCCAATATACTATTGTATTTGCCAGCAATGTCAAAAAAGACAATGCCGAACGCTACGCCGAAGAGCTCAGCAACAAAGGCATCGAAGACGTGAGGACATTAGATAACGGACGCACAGTGAGAGTTGTAGCAGGACATTTTGAGAACAAATCTGACGCATACGAACTCATCAGAGAGCTGCATGCCATGGGTAGCGAATTCAACGACATCTGGGTTCTGGAACTATGAAACGTATTCGTTGCCCAAAATGTGACAGCTACATAACCTTCGATGAAACACGATATACCGAAGGACAGACTCTTGTTTTCGAATGTAACGAATGTCATCGCCAGTTTGGCATCCGTATAGGTACATCCAAACTGCTGAACACCCGAAAGGACGAACGCCGCATAACGGATGACCAAGCCCTGCAAACAAACCTTGGAACGCCATATAGCAATGCCGAAACGAATGATGACGAGCAACTTGACTGCGGGCACTTGGTGGTCATTGAAAACGTGTTCCACTTCAAGCAGACGCTGCCCCTAAGGCTCGGAGACAACGTTATTGGCCGTTACGTCAGAGGGTCAAAGATTAATACCCCTATTGAAACCGTAGATCCCAGCGTTGATACTACACACTGCATTATAAATGTGAAACGCAACCGCCAAGGCGCTTTCATCTACACACTACGCGATGCAAGCACCGACGGCACTGGCACATTTGCTGCCAACGTTTTCCTTAATCCAAACGATCGCCTGCGCATCGACGATGGCACAATTATAACAATCGGAGCTACAACAATGATTCTTCGCGCTGCCGGTTGTGAAGATGAAGAAACAACAGCCGAGGAGAGATGACCGACATCATCTCTCCTCGGCTGTTTTGTTCATATAGAATCCAATATTTGCTGGAACGAGAGGGACAGGTCTAATCCCTCTCTTTATTATTTTATATTGCTGTTCGCTAAAAACAGACCTGACCATTACAAGTCTTTGCTACACAACATGAAGGATTGTCACCGATGACTGGCAAGCCCCCAGACAGTCATCTTCGGTCGAATAGGCGACGAGCTGGAACCATTTGCTACACATGACGAGCCATTTTTCCCATTTGCATTGCCCTACGCATATAAGGATTTATGAGCACGCGCCCAACAGTTTTGATTATTCCATGACCTTGGAACAATCATTCCATGGCCATCGAATGATTGTTCCAAGGTCATGGAATAATCAAAACACCCGTATGAATCGCACACTTCAACCGAGCCAAATCGCTTAAAGGACCTGACTTAACGACCTCATCATCGGATGATGATTCCATTCTTTAGTGGGCTGTCGCACAGGTTGCCGTTGAAGAGTAATCGAAGAAAGTTAAGAAACTATGATATTCAATGCCTGTATTGGCTAAAAAGCGCCTGCCTCTAATAGGACTGAAGTTAAACAATCTTGTATAAAACAAAATAAAGATATAATCAAGAAATGAGAATATAATCTGCCATTGCGCCAATTTGACTATGAAAATGAGGCAGAATGAGCAGAAGGAGTCTAATAAGAGGTGTCAGTACTTTACACTAATACTAAAACTCAATATCGTCTGACCGCCACCCGAGAATATACAACGGAATTTATTATTAGGCAGAATGCGCGAACAAGTTAAGCGGACAATAGCCCAATGCCCGGACAGGCAGTTGCTGATATCAAGTATATTAATTGCTTTTAATGTCAGCCGGATTATTGATTAATGAACTTAGCGGCAGTAAACTTTTTTATAAGTCCAAATGTAAAACTACTGGCAGATGATCGCTTACGCCTCCATGATAGCTGGGACCACGAAATGAACGGCGTGGCATGAAACCTCCATAACTCTTGTTGGGCTCAAGCAACCATGGGAGTTCGACAGGATATGATAGGCCGTGGCAGGCCAAGGATTTTGAAACAAGTATATGATCTATCCATTGCCAGAAGCCGCGAAAACAATAGGTCCCTGGTAATGAAGTATCATCAGTAAGAAACAAGGGCGAGGACTTAAAGATGCGATCGCGTGCAGTAGCATTAAAATCGCCCATGACAATGATGCGTGGTTCTGGGGATGAAGCATGCAGACTGCTGGAAGAAACGAGAATACTATCTACGACATTCCATAAGACAGACGAGGCTATACGACGAAGACGGTCGCCAGAGCGCCCACCGGCACGACTTGGAAGATGAACAACCAATACGTGTAAAGTGTCCGGACCTGCAGTCGTAAGACTCAAGCCTTTTACATACAGAATGTCGCGCGTGGAACGTAGTTCGGAATGGTGTGATAGCGATTTCTCGCGTGCCTGCATGGATATATTAATAGATGACTTCTCCAACACGCGAAAACGAACAGGCTGATATAGCAAAGCTACATCGATACCGCGAGGGTCTGAACTATTTGTGATAACATATTCATAACCGAGATTGCGCATGAGGCTGCGACGAGTGAGGTGGGCAATAACACTGTCATTTTCCACCTCACACAGACCTATAAGGTCGGGAATACTTCCGGCCGCATTAATCGAAGATACAACACGGCCTATATCATTTAGCTTATGCCAATAGCGATAGCTATTCCATCGTCGCTCTCCATGAGGCAGAAACTCGTAGTCGTTGAAACCTTCGTCATGCAACGTATCAAAAACATTTTCTACATTCCAAGTGACAACACATAAATGACGTTCTACCTGTGCAATTGCAATTGCAATTGCAAAAAGGAACAAAAGGAAGACTGGCAACCTGCGAACAGACATGAGTAATGTTGACTTTTAATTATGAATGATATGCTCAGATGCTAATGCACGGCACGATATATGAAAATATGATTTCCTATGATAGAATTCATTCAGGGAATAAATCATTAATCAAATGACGATGAACCATCAATCAGTATCAACTTTTCTTTAGTTGCCTAACAGGGAATGTAAAATAGGTGTCGGGAAAAGGCTCGTCAGCAAGTGTAAAATGCCACCATTCTGTGTCTAAAGGCTTAAAGCCATGAGCGAGCATTACACGACGTAGTAGCATGCGGTGTGCAAACTGTTCAGCGGTGATACTGCGGCCTTGAGGTGAACTGCTGTTATCGCCTGTGTACTCACCTGTTTCAGGATTCCCACAAAAATCGGGATGACTCTCAGGACCAAACCAGTCAAACGTTCCTCCCATGTCCACTTCCTTCTCTGTTTTCATATCGAAAAGAGTCAAGTCAACAGTTGAACCACGCGTGTGACCACTCTTGGCCATGATATATTCCTGATCGAAAAGTACACTTTTGTCTAAATCTGAATAGAAATAGGATTTCATTATCGTATCAGGGATATCTTCAGCCCAACGAACGAAATGGTCTACACCACATTGTGGCCGGTATGCATCATATATTTTTAAACGGTAGCCCAGAGCAAGCAAGTCGTCGCTCACGGCACGAAGGCTATCGGCGGCACGGCTTGTCATTAAAGCAACAGGGGCTTCATATCCATCGATTCTCGCACCAACAAAATTATATGTTCCAAAGTAACGAATCTCGAGTATCGCATCGGGTACGATATCTGTCAGAGTGACAAACTGACTTGAGTCCTCTAACGGATCAACAGTGGAATCATTTTTATTATAGAGCAAACACGTTGCAATACTTACTCCACATATAATTAATATGAGACAACATAGTGTCCAAATCTTTTTACAGTTTACCATTTGTGATTATAGAGCTTTAGATAATTCAAGGAAAAATGAAAACGCCCCACGGCAATCATAAGATATGCCATGGGGCGTGAATCTAAACTAACTCCGTATAAGAGCGTCAATGAACATGGCACTTAGCATCCACCATAATAAATAATGGTGATTTAGCTACTCTCAGCCTTCTGAGATTTTGCAGTCTTAATGTTCATTAACCGCCGAAGTTATCGAAGCGGATCATGTCGTCTTCTACGCCGAGAGAGTGCAGAAGGTCGAGGACGGTCTTGGCCATCATTGGAGGTCCGCAGAGGTAGTACTCGCAGTCCTCAGGAGCCTCGTGAGCCTTGAGGTAGGTGTCGCCCATGACGGGTGCTACGAAGCCCGGGGTGTACTTCACGCCAGCGGCATCGGCCTTGGGATCGGGACGGTCGAGGGCGAGGTGGAAGTGGAAGTTGGGGAAGTCCTTCTCGAGCTGCAGGAAGTCGTCGAGGAAAGGAATCTCCTCGAGGGCACGTGCACCGTAGAAGTAGTGCATCGGGCGCTTGCGATCCTCATCGCTGACACCGTGGCCTTTGAGCATGTGCATGATCTGGGCGCGCAGGGGAGCCATACCGGCACCACCGCCGACCCATATCATCTCGCGACCTGTGCCGTACTGCGGGCGGAACTCGCCGTAAGGGCCTGACATGATGACCTTGTCGCCGGGTTTGAGCGAGAAGATGTAGGAGGAGGCGATACCCGGGTTGACGTCCATGAAGCCGGGGCCTTGATCCTTCGGCTTGAAAGGAGGCGTGGCAATACGCACGTTGAGGGTGATGATGTCGCCCTCGTCGGGGTAGTTGGCCATGGAGTAAGCGCGGATGGTGGCTTCGGGGTTCTTACACTTGAGGCCGAAGAGTCCGAACTTCTCCCATGCGGGCAGGTAGGTGTCGCCGATGAGGCTCTTGTCCATATCCTTGTCGTAGTCGATGCAGTCGAACTGCGGGATGCGGATCTGAGCGTAGGAGCCGGGCTCGAAGTCCATGTGCTCGCCCGGGGGCAGAGCAACCTTGTACTCCTTGATGAAGGTAGCGACGTTCTTGTTGCCGATAACGGTGCACTCCCATTCCTTGACGCCGAGGACGCTGTCGGGCACCTTGATGCCCAGGTCGCCCTTGACCTTGCACTGGCAGCCGAGGCGCCAGCCTTCCTTGATTTCCTTACGGGTGAAGTGGCCTTTCTCGGAGTCGAGAATCTCGCCGCCGCCCTCTACGACCTGGCATTTGCACTGGCCGCAAGAGCCCTTACCGCCGCAGGCCGAGGGGAGATAGACGCCCTCTTGAGCGAGCGTGGAGAGAAGGCTGGCACCCTGAGGCACGGACAGCTTGTCCTTGCCGTTCATTGTGATGGTGACGTTACCGCTCGGAGAGAGGTAAGCCTTTGCAACAAGCAGCAGCACGACCAGCACCAGGATGATGGCGAGGAAGACCGCGATGCTTGTGAAGATTAGTGATGTATTCATAATTGAAGACCCACCCCCTGACCCCTCCCGTCAGGGAGGGGAGCGGCTAGCGCTTGGAAGTTTATAGGGTCATTCTTTTAATGATTAATGATTAGACTTTGTTTAACGTGACACCCCGCAGGCTCTCCCCTCCCTAACGGGAGGGGTCGGGGGTGGGTCTTTATAGATTTAAACCCGAGAAGCACATGAAGGCCATGGCCATCAGGCCTACGGTGATGAACGTGATGCCGAGGCCCTGGAGAGGACGGGGCACGTCGGTGTAGGCCATCTTCTCGCGTATGGCAGCCAGGCAGGTGATGGCCAGCAGCCAGCCGATACCCGAACCGAGGGCGTAGGCGATGCTGTCCCAGATGCTGGTGATAGCCTGCGAGTTGGTATCGGGCATGGTCACGCGCTGCTGCATGAAGAGCGAAGCACCCATGATGGCGCAGTTCACGGCGATCAGAGGCAGGAAGATACCGAGGGCGGCATACAGCGACGGGCTGAAGCGCTCGACGACCATCTCCACGAGCTGCACGATAGCGGCGATGACGGCGATGAAGAGGATGAACGAGAGGAAACTCAGGTCAACACCCTCGACAAGGCAGTCGGCGCCGAGCACATATTGCTGCAAACAGTAGTCCACGGGAACGGTGATGAGCAGCACGAAGGTGACTGCCACGCCGAGGCCGAGGGCTGTCTTCACACTCTTCGACACGGCCAGGTAAGAGCACATGCCAAGGAAGAAGGCGAAGATCATATTGTCCACGAAGATTGAGCGGACGAATAGGCTTATTAGATGTTCCATAATATTTAAGTGAGTTGACGAGTTATTAGTTGACGAGTTGACGAGTTGTTTCTGATGCTGTCTTAATGGTATCAACTTGTTTACTTGTTTACTTGTCTACTTGTCAACTTGTCTACTTTAGCTTAATTCTTTATTATATGCCCGATGTGCCCAGATGACACAACCAACGATGATGAGAGACATGGCTGGCATGGTCATCATACCATTGTTGACATAGCCGTGATCGTAGCACCACTGCGGAACGACCTGCAGGCCGAAGAGTGTGCCCGAACCGAGCAATTCGCGGAAGAAGGCGACGATGACAAGGATGATGGCATAGCCAATACCGTTGCCGATACCGTCGAGGAACGAAGGCCAGGGCTTATTCATCATGGCAAAAGCCTCAAGGCGACCCATGAGAATACAGTTGGTGATGATCAGACCGACATAGACGGACAGCTGAACGCTCACGTCATAGGCGAAGGCCTTGAGCACCTGGCTGACAATAGTCACCAGCGCAGCCACCACAACCAACTGAACGATGATACGAATGCGGTTGGGGATGGTGTTGCGGATGAGAGAGATAATCAGGTTGGAGAAGGCGGTGATGATGGTCACGCTAAGACCCATCACAATGGCAGGCTCAAGCTGAGCCGTGACAGCCAGTGCCGAGCAGATACCGAGCACCTGCACGACGACAGGGTTGTTCAGGTTGAGCGGACTGGTCAGCGCCTCCATATTTGCTTTAGAAAATAATTGGCTCATAATGATATTTGCGATTTAATCATTTACGATTTACGATTTAGCTTAGCGCTGTCCGCAGCAAGCCTTGTCGCCGTTGCAACCGGGCTTTCCGCATGAACCACTCTTGTCGCACTGACCGCTCTTGCAGCAGTCATTGCCGCTCTTGCACTTGTGGGCACCTTCGGAAGCCTGCTCGGGGCAACCGCCACAGCCTTCGGCCTTCTCGCAGCCTTCATGCTTGGCGCAGCCTTCAGCCTTGGCGCAGGGAGCAGCCTTCTCGCACTTGGCGCAGGGGCACTCCTGACGGGCGCAGCACTCGCCGTTGTCGGCGCAGATGCAGGCTTCGTCGCCACAGTTGCCGCCGCAGGGGCACTGAGCTTTCTCGGCGCAGGTGCAGTCGGGCTTGTCGCAGCACTTGGCAGCCTGCTTGCAGCAGTCGCCGGCAGGCTGAGCACCACCCAGGACATCAGCATACTGCTGGAGGCCTGTGAGCACCATCTCGCCTACGCCCTTTGACGTAAGCGTGGCACCTGTGACACCGTCGACCTGAGTATCGCCTTCGCTGGCACCTTTCTTAACTACGGTGAGGGCAACCTTGCCATCGTCGCCCATGACGGGACGGCCGATGAACTGCTCCTGGAACTTAGCCTCCTTGATGAGGGCACCCAGACCGGCGGTCTCGCTCTCATGGTCGAAGTAAGCGCCGAGCACTTTCTGAAGGTCGGGCGTCACGGCAACGTAACCCCAGAGGCCACCCCAGAGGCCACGGCCTTTCAAGGGGAGCACGAGGGCGTCAGCGCCGTCAGCGGTCTTTGCCTTATACACGGGGAGCTTGTCGCCAATCTCCTTGGTCTCCACATCGAAAGCATCAGCGCCTTCGATGACCTGACCGTCGGGAGTCATCACGCAAGTCTCTTGGATCAATTCGTTGTACTTAGCCTCGACATCGCTCTTGGCCAGGCCGCGAACGTTGAGTGAAGCCAGTATCTGCTGTTTCTTGTCGATAGCCACATTGGCATCCTGAGCAGGCTTCAGGGCACTGCTGACGAAGGCCAGGAGGAAAGCTACGAGAATCACCATGACTGCAGCATAGCAGATAGTGTAAACATTGCCATTGGTGTTGATGCCCTTGGATTTCTCTTCCTTGATATGGGAAGTATCAGCGCCACAGATAGGGCACTTGTCGGGCATTGATGCGGCTTCGAAAGTCTGGCCGCATTGACTGCATATAAATTTCTTTGCCATATCTGTTACTTGTTTATTGCGCGTTTTGCACGTTTTGAGATGTTACGGCTTACGAAGCAGTAGTCGATCAGCGGAGCGAAGAGGTTCATGAGCAGGATGGCGAGCATCATACCCTCGGGGTAACCGGGGTTGAGAACGCGAACCGTCACAGCCACGAAGCCAATCAGGAAGCCGTAGATCCACTTACCACCTTCGGTGCGGGCAGAGGTGACAGGGTCGGTAGCCATGAAGACGGCACCGAAGCAGAAGCCACCGAGGACGATGTGCTGGCAAGCGGTGAGGGGCGACAGGCCGAGGGCATTGTAGCACCAACCGGTCAGGGCACCGCCTACGAAGACGCTCAACATGGTCTTCCAGGAGGCAACGCCTGTCCAGAGGAGCAAGCAAGCGCCGAGAGCGATAGCGATGACTGAGGTCTCACCAATGGAGCCAGGGATGAAACCGCACACCTGATCGCAGAAGCTCGTGGAGAGCGTCGTTGCTCCGGCAGCAATCTCACCCAGGGGCGTAGCGGCCGAGAACGTGTCAGGCACGTCGAAACCGAGACCGCAAATGGTGTTCTGAGCCACCCACACGGTGTCGTCACCAGTCATGCTGGAGGGGTAAGAGAAGAATAGGAACGCGCGCGTGATGAGCGCTACGTTGAAGATGTTCATGCCAGTGCCGCCGAAGATCTCCTTGGCGAAGATGACGGCGAAGGCGGTGGCGATGGCAAGCATCCACAGCGGAGTGTTCACGGGCACGATCATCGGGATGATGATACCCGATACGAGGAAGCCCTCATGGATCTCCTCGTTCTTCCACTGCGCTACGGTGAACTCGATGCCCAGACCTACGATATAGCTTACGATGATCTTAGGCAGCACAGCCAGGAAGCCAAACCAGAACATTCCCCAGAACGAGGCCTGCTCCAGCTGTCCGGCAGCGAGCGCGTTCTGATAACCTACGTTGTACATTCCGAAGAGCAACGCAGGCACCAGAGCAATGACAACGAGCGACATGATGCGCTTGCTGTCGATGGCATCGTGCACATGGGTGCCAACGCGGCCCGACGTGGTGTTGGGCACGAAAGCGAATGTATCGAAGCCATCATAAAGCGAACGGAAGGCATGGAGCTTGCCACCCTCCTCGAAGTTCGGCTTTATCTTGTCGAAAAATTTTCTTAAACTATTCATAATGTTTTTAGTTGACGAGTTTATGAGTTGACGAGTTGACGAGTTGTTTGCATTACTTGTTGCTCTCTGTTGATTTCAAGAAACATAGGAAGCGACGGGGTCGCTTGTCTGCTTCTTATTTTCTAGATTCAGGAAGCATAGGAAGTAACTTGTTCACTTGTCTACGGTGTCAGCTTGTCTACTAATTAAGCGTTCTCCTTACGCAGGATATCCAGTCCTTCGCGCACGATTCGTTGCAATTCCAGCTTTGAACTGTCGACGAACTCAGCGATGGCGAAGTCCTCGGGAGCAACCTCATAGATGCCGAGAGCCTCCTGACGGTCGATATCACCTGTGATGATAGCCTTGACAAGATAGCCGGCATAGATGTCCATCGGGAACACGCGGTCGTACTCGCCCGACATGATCATGTGGCGCTCGCCACCCTTGACGCGGGCATCCAGCGTGTACTCGGTCTTCTTCGGGCGCAGCCAGCTGAAATAGCTGCGGCTGGTGGAGAACTCCTTGAAGCGCGGGGCTATCCAACCGAGCATCTCATAGACATCGTCGCCTTCGGGAATGACGGTGACCTCCGTAGCGTGAGCTGCGAGGAAGCCGTCCTTCGAGGTCTTCACGCCCACCATGGGGTTACCATTGATGATGCGCAGGCTCTTCTGCTCGTCGGTCTGACCTGCGAGAATCGCTGCGAGAGGTGCACCCACGAGGGCCTTGACATACTTAGGAGCCTTCACTTCACTGCCGGCAACGGCGATGGTGCGGGTAAGGTCCACCTTACCGGTCAGTGCCAGACGACCTACGAAGATAACCTCCTCGGCGCCCATCGTCCACACGACTTCGCCCTTGTTGATGGGATCGACGTGGTTGATCTGAACACCGACGTTGCCAGCAGGAGCGGGACCGTCGAAAACGGTGACGGTGCAGTCCTTGGCAGCCGTCAGGGCGGGAGCCGTCTGCTTGGCACTGACGCCGAGGTTGACCTTGGCGATCTTGGCGAGCAGCGAGAGACCTGCCTGGAACTCCTTCTCCTGGCCCTTGAGGACATACTCGAAGTCGGCAGCCAGCGGCATACTGTTGAAAGCACTCACGAAGATAGCCTTGGGCTTGTCCTCGGGATTTGCCACCACGTCGTAGGGACGCATGCGGAAGAAACCGAAGAGGCCGCTCTCGAGCAGCAGCTTCAGCGGATCCTTCTCGGTGAAGGTGGCTGAATCCTGCTTGCCGTCGGCATCTACGCGAACGCTCATCACCTTGCGGCGTTCACCGCGCTCCACGAGAGCCACGGTGCCGCTGACAGGCGAAACGAACTTCACTTCGGGATGGTTCTTGTCAACGAACAAGGCATCCCCGACCTTGACAGTGTCACCTTCTTTAACGACAACCTTGGGCTTCATGCCATAAAAGTCATCAGGCACCAGCGCGTACTGGCCCTGTACTTTCGTCTGCATAGTTTCCAAGTTTGCCTTGCCCTTCAGGTTCACGTCGAGGCCTTTGCGTAACTTGATTACATTTGCCATATAAATAAGTAATGAATAAATGGTTTTGCTAAAAACTGCGCAAAATTAACTAAAAAAAGATAATATCCTTTCATAAAGATAAAAGAATTTTGTTGTAAAACCAAAAAAAGACTACTTTTGCTCTCATAAATATCATTTCGGCCATTAAAACATTTAAAAATATTATACGTTTCGTTGTCGGCTTAGTCATTGCACTCTACACCGGAACATATATCTTCACAGCCACCCCTGCTTGTCAAAAGTGGTTGGCGGGGAAGGTATCTCATGTTTTATCGGAAGAATTAGAGACCAAAGTGGCTATTGGCAACATTCGAATAGGACTATTTAACAGAGCCGTTTTGGATGATGTTTTTATACAAGACCTTTCAGGTGATTCTTTACTCTCAGCGGCTCGTCTCAGCTCTAAAATACACATTTGGGACTTATTTCATGGAAGAGTAAAGATTGACAACCTACAACTTTTCGGATATACTATTCATCTACGGAAGAGAACGGCCGAGGAACCTTACAACTTCCAGTTTATTATTGACAAATTTTCCTCAAATAATTCCACATCCACACCTTTAGACATCTCGATTTCCGACATCGTCGTAAGAAGAGGTTCCATATTCCACTCCCTTGATTACAAACCTCTTTCCGACGGCTTTTCCATAGCCCATTGCCACTTTAGCGATGTCGCTCTTGAAGCTTCATTGGACAGTTTAACCAATGACAATATTCAAGCAGTAATCAAAGAGTTAAGTTTTACCGAAAAAAGCAACACATTAACTCTTGAAAAGTTAAAAGCGACTATTGATGTACGTCAGAATTCGGCACATCTTTCGGACGTTGAATTATACCTCCCCAATACTCACATAAGTTTAGATCTTGTAGCCCACACTGATGGTGATGGCCAATGGAAGGACTATGAGCACTTAAATACATCTTTAAGTCTAAAAGGCTCGGTGTTGCCCACCGATTTTGCTGCGTTGATTCCAAGAAGCTACCTGCCACAACAAAGTATAAGCATTGACATAGCAACAACTTTAAGACACAGACAAATAGAACTGAGCAAGCTACTGCTGGATGGCGAGGATTTCTCTTTAGATGCCCAAGCCCAAGGAACCCTAAATACAAAGGACACGACTCTAATAGTACCCATAACTAATTTAGATTTAACAATACATCATCTAAAAACCAATAGACATTTCTATGAACCGATTTTAACCCAAAAATCGAAGAAGGACGGACAGACGATTCTTAGTCCTGAAGTAACTGCCAAATTATTGAGCATCGATAACATAGAAATGTCTGGCCGCTTACAAAGCCGCGAAGCATTAACGCATAATAAAGCGGACATCAATCTAACGACTTCTATTGGTTCCGCTGAGGTGGATTTGGAACTTGTTGAAAAAGATATTTTTAACCTGCAGGCCAAAACATCGGACCTGCAAATAACAAAATTATTTGCCGACAACAATGAATTTCCTGTCGACAACCTCAATTTAGATATCAATTTGAAAGGCAGCCTCAAATCTCCATCTGTTTCAGGCTTAGTTTCGGCTACGGATTTAATTGTTAAAGGTGAAACACTTGACAAGGTGGTTGCAGACGTAAACCTTTCGCCACGGACAATAAAAGTCAATGCTGGAGTAGATGACAAAGAATATAGATTTAGGTTAAACGCAGACTTACTGGGCAATCAAGATATCAAGTTTAATTCAGACCTTTTAGACCAGATTCAAGGATATGTTGCATTAAATGATGTGAGCATTCACACCGATAAATATAATTACGACCAAAATGCATTGAATATCTCACTCTCCAATGACCAACATGGCCATCACATGTTGATCAGCAGCGATTTCATGGATGCTCATGCAGACGGTCATTTCAGGTATCAAGACCTACCAGCTATGGCCCAAGCCCTGCTCCACGAGGCTCTGCCGTCGGTCATTCCACCAGCATCGCATTTCTCAAATAATGCCCAAAGTAATGTCACTCTGTCTGTTAATTTATGGGACAGCACTCCTTTAAAAGAGTTCATCGACGTCAATCTCAGTCTTATTGAACCTGGATTCATAGAGGGGTCTATTGATGGTAGCAGAAAGCACATGAGCTTGCATGCTGATTTCCCTCATGCTATATACGGCAATGAAGACTTGCGCGCCGTAAGTGCCCTTCTACGGCAAAATGGTGACAGCCTGACTTCGTTCTTTACCTTACAGCGAATGATGGAAAGCGGGCCAATTGATATTACCCTTGAAGCGGGCGCACGGTCAGATAATGTCAACACCATACTTACCTGGAACAACAACAACGCCCCCTCGCTTCGGGGAACTATTTCGGCCACTTCTGCTTTTTCTAAAGCTCAAAATGGCAAGTTAGATACAAATATCTTGTTGCATCCCTCACAAGTTGTCATCTCTGACACGGTCTGGAACGTCCATCCCGCAGAAATCTTCGTACACAATAATGCCGTTAGCGTTCATGATTTCCAAGTTTCACAGCTGGGTCGCCATTTAAGTGTAAACGGCCGTCTGTCCAAAGATCCTTCAGATACACTATTTGCAGACCTGCGTGCCATCAATCTTCAGTATGTTTTCGGCTTGATAGATTTCCACGATGTTGAATTTGCCGGACTTGCGACGGGCAAGGTAAAAGCACATAATCTCTTCACCGACATTAATGTTGACGCAGACCTTCGGGTAGACGATTTCACGCTTAACAACGGACTCCTTGGTCAACTCTATGTCACTGGTGGTTTCGGGCGAAAAGATGATCGTGCTATAGACCTCGACGCATATATCCATGAACCCACGCACGGAGATATCAGTCATGTAACAGCCCTTATCAAACCCGGTCATGAACCAGGCCGGGGGCTCGACCTTAACATATTCGCCAAGCGTTTGAACACCTATTTCCTCAATGATTTCACCCAATCCATCTTTACAGATTTACAGGGTCAAGCCTCAGGATATGCACATTTACACGGACCGTTCAAACGCCTAAATTTGGAGGGAGAGTTGGCGCTCGACACCTTGGCTTTAACCGTTGACGCCCTTGGCACGCGCTATCATTTGCTCGGAGGGGATAGCGTACATCTCCACAACGGAGGCATTAGCCTGCGGAATATTCAAGTATACGACAAGTATCACCTGACCGATAATAGGCGTCACCAAGCCACACTTAACGGAGAACTTTCCTATCAGCACTTTAAGAACCTGTCCTACGACTTCAACATAGCGGCCCATGACCTTTTAGGCTACGACTTCCACGACTTCGGCGACCAGACATTCTATGGTACTGTCTTTGCAGAAGGTAATGTACACCTATCCGGCCAACCTGGAGCACTTAATGTGGATCTAAAATGCAGACCTACGGCAGGAACAGTTTTCACCTATAATGTGTCATCACCGGAAAGCACAACAGACAACGAGTTCATCACCTTTAAGAGCAAAGATGCGCCCAATACTGCCACCCTTCCCTTGCAAGAGAAGGCATCAGACTCGTCACAAGCAGATATTGCATCTGACGAAACTGAGCTCGACGATGAGCGCTCAGACATGCGCATCAACTTTGATCTTGACATCACTCCCGATGCCCAGATGCGTCTGCTCATGGATCAACGTTCTGAAGATTACATTAATCTATTCGGCGACGGACATATAAGAGCCAATTTTTATAACAAAGGACGTTTCCAGATGTACGGCATCTATCGTGTAGACCATGGCACTTACAGGCTGTCGCTGCAGGATGTCATACGCAAAGACTTCCAATTCCAGCAAGGGAGCACTATCACGTTTGGAGGCGATCCGTTGAAGGGCGACTTAAACCTACAGGCTATCTACACGGTACCTTCTGTCTCGCTCAACGACTTGACCGTAGGCAGCAACTTCTCCGCTTCAAATGTCCGGGTAAATTGTCTGATGAATATCGGCGGCAGACCTGAGCAACCCCAGATTACGTTTGACTTTGATATTCCCAATGTCAACGAAGATGAGAAACAAATGGTACGTTCATTGATCTCAACCGAAGAGGAGCGCAATCTTCAAGTCATCTATCTTTTGGGCATTGGTCGCTTCTATACTTACGGATTAGCAGCCGACCAGAGTCAGACAAACGCCGCCGTTCAGAGTCTGCTCTCATCAACTTTGTCCGGCCAGTTGAACAACCTTCTGACAAATGCCATAGGCAACGGCAACTGGAACTTCGGGACGAACCTTTCGACAGGCACACAAGGATGGACAGACGTCGATGTGGAAGGCATGCTTAGCGGACGCCTGCTGAACAATCGCCTTCTCATCAACGGCACTTTCGGCTACCGCGACACCCCAATAGCCAACACCAACTTCATCGGCGACTTTGACGTCCAGTGGCTGCTCACGCCATCGGGCAACCTCAGCCTTAAGGCCTATAGCGAGACCAACGACAGGTATTTCACCAAGTCCGCACTAACAACACAGGGCATTGGAATCCAAGTAAAGAAAGATTTCAACACCCTGCGTGAGTTATTCCGACGTCGGAAATAACAATAGCCTTTGCTACTTTTATCAGTCTTCCGTAAGCTTTCTGTAGCGAATACGTTTTGGTTCTTCCAGTCCCAACCGACGTAGTTTGTGTGCCTCATAGTCGGTATAAGAGCCTTCGTAGAAATAGACGTTGCCATCTCCTTCAAAGGCAAGGATATGTGTGCAGATACGATCCAGGAACCATCGGTCGTGACTGATGACTACGGCACATCCGGCAAATGCTTCAAGGCCTTCCTCAAGGGCTCTCAGCGTATTCACATCAATGTCGTTGGTCGGTTCATCCAGCAACAGAACGTTGCCTTCTTCCTTCAGCGCAATAGCCAGATGCAGCCTGTTCCGTTCGCCGCCTGAGAGGACTCCGCATTTCTTTTCCTGGTCAGCGCCTGTAAAATTAAAGCGAGAGAGATAAGCTCTTGCGTTGATGTCCCGTCCTCCCATGCGTATCAGTTCATTACCTTGTGAAATAATCTGATATACCGTTTCTTCTGGTTTTATGTCGTGATGGTTCTGATCGACATAAGCTATTTTCACGGTTTCACCTACTTCAAACGTTCCGGCATCTGGCTTTTCCAAGCCCATTATGAGGCGGAAAAGCGTTGTCTTGCCTGCCCCATTAGGGCCAATCACACCAACAATTCCTCCTGGCGGGAGTGTAAAGTTCAAGTCCTTGAAGAGCAATTTGTCGCCGAAGGACTTGGCCAAACCATGAGCCTCGATCACCTTGTTACCGAGGCGCGGCCCGCTGGGAATGAAGATTTCCAATTTCTGTTCTTTCTCTTTTTGGTCTTCGTTGAGCATTCGCTCATAGTTTGACAGACGCGCCTTACCTTTCGACTGACGGGCCTTAGGTGCCATGCGCACCCATTCCAGCTCGCGCTGAAGGGTTTTTCGCCGCTTCGATTCAACTTTCTCTTCCATTTCCAGGCGCTTTGTCTTCTGTTCGAGCCACGAGCTGTAGTTGCCTTGCCAAGGGATACCTTCTCCCCTGTCGAGTTCGAGAATCCAGCCGGCTACATCGTCGAGGAAATATCTGTCGTGCGTCACGGCTATCACCGTACCCTCATATTGGTTGAGATGTTGTTCGAGCCAGTCGATGCTTTCGGCGTCAAGATGGTTGGTAGGTTCGTCAAGGAGCAGGATGTCTGGCTTCTGAAGCAAGAGCCTGCATAGGGCCACTCTACGGCGTTCTCCGCCAGAGAGGTTGGCACAGAGCTGATCGCTCGGCGGACATCTGAGCGCATCCATTGCCCTATTCAGCCGGGTGTCGAGGTTCCACGCATCAGTGGCATCGATAATATCTTGCAGCTGACCTTGACGCGCAAACAGTTCGTTCATTTTGTCGGCATCCTCGTAATATTCCGGCAGACCAAACTTATTATTAATTTCCTCATATTCAGCCAGTGCATCCACAATATGCTGTACGCCCTCCTCTACGACCTCTCTCACGGTTTTTGCATCGTCGAGCTGAGGTTCCTGTGGCAGGTATCCTACAGAATAACCCGGAGCAAAAACGACGTTGCCCTGATAGCTGCTATCCAACCCTGCAATTATCTTTAGCAAAGTGGATTTACCAGAGCCATTGAGACCGATGATACCTATCTTGGCTCCATAGAAGAAGCTGAGGTAGATGTTTTTCAGAATCTGTTTCTGATTCTGTTGGATGGTTTTGCTTACGCCGACCATCGAGAAAATAATTTTCTTATCGTCTGCCATAAATAAGTGAATGGATTAGGTTGTTGCTGTGTTTCAAGTCTCAACGAAGCCAAATCAGGTCGCCTGGAGATGGCACATAGTCTGGCTGAAGCCCATTGAGCGAATAGATGTTTTTTAGGCGGATGGCATAGTGCTGAGCAATGTCGTACAACGACTCGCCGGCCTGAACCACGTGGGGTATCCCCTTCATGCTCTTGTCGGCTTTTGTTTTCTTTTTCTCCAGATATATGATGTCGCCGGCCGCGAGCTTGCTGTCTTTCGGACGCTCGTTGTATTTCAACAAGCGCCGTTTGCTGACTCCCGTCTCTCGCGCAATGGTTTCCCAAGTGTCGCCGGTGATAGCCATTATCATATAAGTTTTGTTGATACGATAAACAATGTGTCGTTCAAAAAAGTCGATTTCATTGCTAACATTGGTAGAGTTGCGGGCATGGTAGCGACCTTTGGCATAGGAGTCGAATTGTTGCAGGTTGTAACGCTGTATCGTTCCGATGAGCATATCGGGATAACGCGGATTGGTAGCATATCCGCAGCGCTTCAGGCCGTGAGCCCAACCACGATAGTCGGTCTGCTGCAATTTGAAGAGCGACCTGTAGCGTTGGTTGTTGTGTAGGAATCGTGAATGGTCTTCGTAGCTCTCGTCGTCTGTGCGATATTTGCGAAAACGGTCATCTGGACGGTCGTCGGACATGACAATGTAAGGGCCTGTCCAATTCATTCCAACCTTGATACCGAAATGGTTGTGTGCTTCACGGGCAAGGCGGCTCTGCCCTGCTCCACTCTCAATCAATGCTTGTGCCAAGGTGATGGAGGCTGGAATATTGTAGCGACGCATCTGATCTATGGCCATATCCTTGTAGTTTTCGATGTAACGCCATTGTACCGACTGTTTTGACTGACCGAAAACAGCTGAAACAAGCATAAAAGCAATCGAAAAGCATGTGAAAAATTGCTTCATTAGGTAAAAAATATTAATCTGTGCACAAAAGTAGTTCTTTTTTGGGAATCTATAAGAAAAGTTGAGTATATTTGTCGAGAAAATTCAAAAAATGATGAAAGAACTTCAAATACAGCTCAACGTGAGCGTGCTCACCTTAGACGAATTGTCTGCTGCAGACCGCGAACTGGTTGAACGTGCTAAGGGAATGACGCGCACGAGCTACTCGCCTTATTCACATTTCAGCGTAGGTGCCGCTCTGCGCTTAGCCGACAATCGCATTTTCTGTGGAAGCAATCAGGAGAATGCAGCTTTCCCTATTGGCATGTGTGCCGAGCGAACGGCCTTTTTCTATGCACAGGCTACGGCACCCGACACTGCGCCGGTAGCTATTGCCATCGCCGCATTCACCGGAGGTTCGTTTCTCAAGCAGCCGATTTCTCCTTGCGGGGCATGCCGTCAGGCTTTGCTGGAGGCTGAGACACGCTACAAACAGCCCATCCGGGTGATATTATATGGCGAGGAAACTATTTATGTGGTCGATAGCATGCGCTCATTACTCCCGCTGACGTTCGACGGTTCTGAGATGGAATGAGACATGACTGATTCACAAGATTTCCTTTACTCTAATACGTCTATGACTTCGCGCGTACATATATTTATATGTATGTGCGCATTTCTGTTTGCGGCCTTATGCCCGACTGATTCTTTGGCAAAAATCAACAAGTCCAAGCGAAAAGCGGCTGACATCGCCGAAGAAATGGACAACATGCCACAGCCAGATGCCCCACTCACACCTCTTACGCCACAACCCAGGCTTTCCAATGAAACAGAGTTAATCAACAACAATAAAGGCATAGCCGCGCAACATCGTCCTAACCGGAGAATCGCAGGCATTGACGTTTCCCACTATCAGGGTGCTATCAACTGGCACGAAGTAGCACGCAGCGGGGATGTTGCCTACGTTTACATCAAGGCCACAGAGGGGGCAGGACTCGTGGACAACACCTATCGCACAAACCTCAATGGTGCCAGACGCGCAGGATTGCACGTAGGCATTTATCATTTCTACATTCCAAGTGTAAGCCCCCAACAGCAATTTGCCAACCTGCGCAACGCGGTCAACCTCAAGGAAATGGACCTGCTGCCTATCATCGACATCGAACGACGAGGCCGCGAGCCCCTACAGAAGTTCCAGCAAAACCTGAAGACCTTCATCCAGATGGTGGAACGCCACTATGGCGTGCGACCAATCCTCTACTGCTCTCGCGATTTCTACAATAAATATCTCAGCGGACCTTTTACACATTATAATTACATGGTCGCCCGATATGCCGAGGAGGTACCGAAGCTTTGCGACGAAGCCCCATTCGTGATGTGGCAGTATTCGGCTACAAGCCGTGTAAGAGGCATTCACGGCAATGTAGACCGCAGTTGTTTCATGGATCATTATACGCTCGAAGATATACTGATATCCAACCCTGCTTCACGCTCATCAAGCAGATAAATATCGGAGCAGCCAAGGGCCGAAAAAAACACAGCCGGCTGCATCGGGCAATTCTCTTAGGTGCATCGGCCAATTCTCTTAGGTGCATCGGCCAATTCTCTTAGGCGTATCGACCAATTCTCTTAGGTGCATCGGCAAATACGGTTAGGCGCATCTGCAGAATCCAGTAAGAATAATGTGCAAGAGTAGCTAGAAATAGAATGATATTTGTCAAAAATGATAGCCCAAAGACGCAATTTTGACCCATCAGAACAATTATGCAATTATTTTTGTATACCTTTGTAGCTGAAAATTAAACCCATAACAAAGCAGAACAACCAAGCACAACAAAATGAATAAGATTGTAGCAAAAGAACAGTTTTCAGAGAAGGTATATAAACTCGTTGTAGAAGCTCCCCTCATTGCCAAGGCACGCAGGGCAGGACACTTCGTAATCGTACGCGTAGGCGACAAAGGCGAACGCATGCCGCTGACCATAGCCGATGCCGACACCAAGGCGGGCACAATAACGCTCGTAGTGCAAAAAGTGGGCGTCAGCTCCACAAAACTTTGCGACCTGAACGTCGGCGACGAAATCACAGATGTCGTAGGACCTTTAGGCAAGGCCACACATATCGAGAACTTCGGCACCGTAGTCTGCGCCGGTGGCGGCGTAGGCGTAGCTCCGATGTTGCCTATCATCAAAGCCTTGAAAGCTGCTGGCAACCGCGTTGTCAGTGTGCTGGCAGGCCGAAGCAAGGACCTAATCATCCTTGAGGACGAGGTGAGAAAGCACTCCGACGAAGTCATCATCATGACCGACGACGGTTCGTATGGCCAAAAAGGCGTAGTTACCGTAGGCATAGAGCAAGTCATCCAGCGCGAGAAAGTCGACAAGGTGTTTGCCATCGGCCCTGCCATCATGATGAAGTTCTGCTGTCTGCTGACGAAGAAATATGGAATATCTACGGATGTCTCGCTCAACACCATCATGGTGGATGGCACGGGCATGTGCGGCGCCTGCCGTATCACCGTGGGAGGCAAGACCAAGTTCGTCTGCGTCGACGGCCCGGAATTTGACGGCCACGAAGTGGACTTCGACGAGATGCTTTCCCGCATGACTGCTTTCAAGCCAGAGGAAATGGAGGCGTTTGAAGCTTTCTCTAAGCAACAGGCACCTTCGGCTCTCAAGGATTCCCAGGAATCTGCTGTTACGAATCCGCAAGGCCAGCCCTCCTCTACCCCAACGGATAAAGCGCCAAACGATTCAGCAACAGATTCCAACACATCCCTCACCGACCGCAATGCCCCCTGGCGTGCTGAACTTCGCTCCTCAATGAAGGCTAAGGAGCGCACGGCCATTCCTCGTGTAATCATGCCTGAACTCGACCCTGTATATCGAGCCACTACACGTACAGAAGAGGTCAATCAGGGGCTTACGATAGAACAAGCACAGCAGGAAGCACACCGATGCCTCGATTGTGCCAAACCTACTTGTATGGAAGGCTGTCCCGTGGGCATTCAGATTCCCTCGTTCATCAAGAATATCGAACGCGGCAACTTCCTTGGAGCTGCCAAAGTTCTGAAACAAACCTCTGCCCTACCCGCTGTATGCGGTCGTGTATGTCCGCAAGAGAAGCAGTGCGAAAGCCGATGCATACATCTTAAAATGAACGAACCGGCCGTAGCTATCGGCTATCTGGAGCGGTTCGCTGCCGACTACGAACGAGAGAGCGGCAATATGGCTTTACCCGAATGTGCGCCCGCAAATGGTATAAAGATAGCTGTTGTCGGCTCGGGACCTTCCGGACTTAGCTTTGCTGGCGACATGGCCAAATACGGCTACGACGTCACTGTCTTCGAGGCTCTTCACGAAATAGGCGGCGTGCTCAAGTACGGTATTCCTGAATTTAGGTTGCCTAACGCTATTGTAGATGTAGAAATTAACAATCTTGAAAAGATTGGTGTGCATTTCATAAAAGACTGTATCATAGGCAAGACAATAACCGTAGATGAACTAAAGCAAGAAGGCTTCCAAGGCATATTCGTAGGCTCTGGAGCAGGCTTGCCCAACTTCATGAACATCCCGGGTGAAAACCTTAAAGGCATTCTCTCAAGCAACGAATATCTTACACGCATCAACCTCATGGACGCTTCAAGTGCCGACAGCGACACTCCTATCCATCGGGCTAAGAACGTGATGGTTGTAGGAGGCGGAAACACGGCGATGGACTCTTGCCGCACAGCTAAACGCCTTGGAGCCGAACGCGTTTTCATTGCCTACAGACGATCGGAAGCGGAAATGCCTGCACGTCTGGAAGAGGTTAAACACGCGAAAGAGGAAGGCATCGAGTTCCTCACCCTCCACAATCCCATCGAATATCTCGGCGATGAAAACGGAAATGTGAAAGCGGTAGTGCTTCAGAAAATGGAGCTCGGAGAGCCGGATGCCAGCGGACGACGCTCACCTCAGCCCATTCCTGGTGCCACAGAGACCATCGAAATAGACCAGGCTATCGTTGCTGTTGGCGTTTCGCCCAATCCCATCGTTCCTACAAGTATTGACGGACTGGAATTGGGACGCAAGAACACCATCGTCGTGAATGAAGGTATGCAGACAAACATTCCTACCATCTTCGCTGGTGGTGACATCGTTCGTGGCGGAGCTACCGTTATACTGGCCATGGGAGATGGCCGGAAGGCAGCTCAAAAAATGCATGAATTCTTAAACAAATGAGAAAACTAATAATCTTTACGATCCTAACCTTGATAGTTGTTGTTGCACGGCCGCAGAAAAGAAGAGCGGCCGGCAACAACAATGCTATACCTGCATTGCAACTGGCCAAACAGGCAATAGACGATTACGACTTTGAAAGGGCTGAAGAGATTATCGAAAAGGAGATAACAGCACTTAAAAAGAAAAAGCTGCCGACGACCGACGCTGAAAACCTACTGCATGCTACCCGACAGGGACGAATAAAATTGCATGCAACGGAACGCATCGTTATCATCGACAGCATTGTTTGCAAGAAAGAAGAAGCCGTGAAAGCTATTCACATTGGCAAGGAAAACGGTCGTATAGACACCTACGCTTCCACCTACCACACCAAAGATACGAATGGAGCCACAATCTACGAAAACGAATTCGCCAATAAACGTTACCTTGCAGTTCCAGACAACGACAATCCAAACACGTTGAAACTGGCGGTATCCGACAAGATAGCCGATCAATGGAGCGAACCCGTACTGCTGACAGGTCTTAATGCAGACGAAACGCAGAACTATCCGTTCCTGCTCTCCGACGGGCTCACTTTATACTATGCAGCAAAAGGTACAGAAAGTATTGGGGAATATGATATCTTCGTCAGTCGCGCCGACGGAGAAGACGGCTCATTCTTAGCACCGGAAAACATGGGGTTCCCCTTCAATTCCATCAGCAACGACTATCTGTTGGCAATCGACGAATATTATCAGTTAGGATGGTTCGTCACAGACAGATGGCAAGAAGAAGGAAATGTTTGCATCTATATCTTCATCCCCAACGAAACAAGAGAAATATTTGACGATAGTTTCTCTGAACAGGATTTACGAAAATACGCAAAAATCAATAGCATAAAAGATACTTGGAAATTCATCGATAGTAAAGCTTTAGCCGAGGCTCGACAAAGATTGGAAAACTTGAAGACGGATAAAAATAATGGCAAAGTAAAACGTGGAGACTTCACCTTCCCCATCGACAATGACAGAACATACTTTGCCCTATCCGATTTTAAGTCGGCTGAAGCAAGAAACAAGATGCAAGAATGGCTGAAATTGAGCAAAACAAATGCAACAGATGCTACAATGTTATCAAGATTACGAGATAACTATTCCGCTGCATCATCCACGCAAAAAGAACAACTCAAACAAACGATCTTGGATTTGGAAAAAAATGTCGAACTCCAAGAACGAAAACTGAATGATTTAGCTAAAGAAATCAGAAATACAGAAATAGCAAATCAATAATTATAAATAGACCTAACATTAATTTGAAAAACCTTTAAAACAAACTAATATGAAAAAAGTATTTCCTCCATCAGAACTTATAATAAACGAAGACGGCAGTGCATTTCATCTGCACGTACGTCCTGAATATCTTGCAGATAAAGTCATACTCGTCGGCGATCCTGGACGCGTTCAAACAGTGGCAGCACATTTCGACCGACTCGAATGTGACATACAGAGCCGAGAGTTCCACACGATAACAGGCTGGTACCAAGGTAAGCGCATCACCGTCGTTTCAACAGGCATCGGTTGCGATAACATAGATATCGTCATGAACGAGCTTGATGCCTTGGCCAACATCGACTTCCAGACTCGCACGGAGAATGACGAGCACCGCACACTCTCCATCGTACGCATCGGCACCTGCGGTGGTCTGCAGCCCTTCACGCCAACAGGCTGCTTCATTGCATCGGTCAAGAGCATCGGTTTCGATGGTCTGCTCAACTACTACGATGGCCGTAACGACGTATGTGACCTTGCTCTCGAAGAGGCTTTCAAGAAACACATGAACTGGTCGCCGCTGAAGGGATCTCCCTATGTGGCACAAGCCGACCCTGAGCTTATCGAAAAGATTGCACAGGACGATATGGTACGAGGCATCACCATCGCTTGCGGGGGTTTCTACGGTCCGCAAGGCCGTCAGATACGTCTGCGTATACAAGATCCACAGCAGAACGAGAAAGTGGAAGCTTTCGAGTACGGTGACCTCCGCATCTGCAACTTCGAGATGGAGTCGTCAGCCGTAGCAGGCCTGGCTTCTTTGCTCGGCCATCGCGCCATGACATGCTGTATGGTCATAGCAAATCGCTACACCACAGAAATGAACACCGAGTATAAAAACTCCATCGACACGCTCATCCAAAAAGTTCTCGATCGCATCTAAATGACAGATACTATATGCGCTCTGGCCACCGCAACTGGCGGTGCTCTTGGAATTATAAGAATCTCAGGCCCTCAGTCGCTTGAGATTCTTTCGCACATCTTCTCCAAGAACCTCTCTGACGCTGAACCAAATACGCTGCACTACGGACACATCAAAGAGAACACAAAGATTGTGGATGAAGTAGTAGTCAGTGTGTTCCGGGCTCCTCATTCCTATACTGGCGAGGACAGCGTAGAGATTTCTTGTCATGGATCTCATTTTATACTGAATAAAGTGCTGGAGCTGTTGATACAAAACGGCTGCCGCATGGCCGAACCTGGAGAATATACCAAGCGTGCATACCTCAACGGTAAGATGGACCTGAGCCAAGCTGAAGCCGTTGCTGACCTCATAGCCTCCACCAACCGTGCTTCGCACCAAATGGCTATGAGTCAGCTCAAGGGACATTTCTCATCAGAGCTTTTAAGACTGCGCAACAAGCTATTAGAACTTACATCATTACTGGAGCTCGAGTTAGACTTTGCCGATCATGAAGAACTTGAATTTGCTGACAGGAATAAGCTGCTGGATATTGCCGAGAAGATAGATAAGCGCATCACTACCCTCGCTCACTCTTTTGAAACAGGTCAGGCTCTGAAACGAGGTATTCCTATTGCCATCATAGGACGAACAAATGTAGGAAAGTCAACATTACTAAACAGTCTTTTGAAAGACGAGCGTGCGATAGTGTCGGACATTCACGGTACAACAAGAGACACGGTTGAGGATGTTGTAGACATTCATGGCATAACATTCAGAGTCATCGATACGGCTGGAATACGTCAGACCGAAGATGAAGTAGAGCAGATTGGCATACAACGTACATATAACGCCATAGCCAAAGCCCGCATCATCCTATGGCTTTTTGATGAAACGCCTGAGAAGAACGAAATAGAAGACATCATCAAGCGGACTGAAGGCAAGGCTCTTATTCCCGTACACAATAAAAGCGACCTTACACCTGCCAGTTGTACTGCCATTGCAAAGATTCCCGTCATTTCAATTAGTGCCAAACAAAAGCAGAACATCGAAGCGCTTGAGCAGCGCATCTATCAGTCCGCAGCAATACCAGATATACAAGAGGGCGATGTCATCGTCAGTAGCGCACGTCATTATAATGCATTACTTCGTGCCCATGAAGCTCTCGCCCGCGTCCTTGAAGGCATGCGCCATGACCTACCCTCCGATCTCATTGCAGAAGACCTCCGCCTTGTAATTGACGATCTGGCCCAAATCACAGGCCAGACACGCATTACCCCCGCTGAAGTTCTCGAAAATATTTTCAGCCACTATTGCGTGGGAAAATAGAATACGATTAACGGTCATCACTCGATATTACTCGATATGACTAAATCGTTTATTTCCAAGCATTTCCACACTCGCCATATCATCAGCGTTAATCGTTGATGATATTTTTTTCGCTCATTTTTGTACGTTATTTGTACGTTTGGGAAAAACCTAACGTTGGCACAT